>ERZ1034984.1609-NODE-1609-length-20536-cov-9.019530_pt1 | contig 20536 bp, 16 predicted proteins | sample MGYA00520589_ERZ1034984 | MGnify/ENA primary metagenome ERZ1034984 (study PRJEB33766, sample SAMN09781790) | gut metagenome | biome: gut microbiome | host: Homo sapiens | place: Madagascar | study: EMG produced TPA metagenomics assembly of the PRJNA485056 data... | reverse complement strand
AGATGAAAGCACCTGATTTATTCGTCAAGAACGTGCGCAATCATCCGGGACCTGATATTTAAGGCGCTTCCGGGGGGTGAGCTGCTGTAGGTTGGCCGGGGGAAGCGGCGTCGGATCAGCGGTAGTTGTGTTCCAGTGCGTCCCAGAACGCCTTGTTTACCAGCCGCTGGCGCTCCTCGAAAGAGGCCACGATGCCGGGGTCCTCTTGCACCTGGCGTGCATCACGCAGGAGAGTCAGGCACTTTTGCATGCCAGCCACAGCGCCTTGCAGGGCGGCGTTGGCGTACAGCACAAAGCCAAAGCCCAAGGCTCCCAGCTCGTCGGCATTGAAGATGGGGGTCTTGCCGCCGATGACCATGTTCATGAGCTGAGGGGCTTGGAGCCGCTGAGGCAGGGCGCGCACGTGTTCGGCGGTGGTGACAGCTTCCACGAACAAGATGTCAGCACCTGCTTCTTCAAAGGCCTGGGCACGTTCGAGGGCGGCCTCGAATCCATGCACGGCGGCGGCATCGGTGCGGGCCATGATGAGGGTGGCGCTGTCACGGCGTGCGTCAACGGCGGCCTTGATCTTGCCCAGCATTTCGCTGGTTGCAATCACGTCTTTGCCATTGAAGTGACCGCAGCGCTTGGGACTGACCTGGTCTTCCAGCTGAATGCAGTCAGCGCCGGCGCGCTCCAGCGTGCGCACTGTGTGGTAGGTATTGACAGCATTGCCAAATCCGGTGTCGGCATCGACCAGCAGCGGCACTTGCACGGTATCGCGGATGCGCGCAGTGTGGTCGGCGATGTCGGTCAGGCCCATGAAGCCCTGATCCGGCATGCCCAACCACATATTGGTGACGCCGGCACCGGTGACGTAGATGGCTTCAAAGCCCAGGTCTTCAATCACTTTGGCCGACAGGGCATTGAATGCGCCGGGCACGATCACGCCGAGGCGTGCGTCTGCCAGGGCCTTGAGTTTTTGTTTGGGATTCATGGTTTGTCTCTCTTTTAATAGCTTATAGCGTTCATGTAGCAAGCGTTAGCGGCCAATTTCATGCTTATTCTGCATGCAGTGTCTGTGCAGGCACACGCACCCAGCCTTCCATCAGAATGCGGGCGCTGCGGCTCATCAGTGCCTTGCGCACTTGCCACTGGCCTTGCACCAGTTCGGCCTGCGCACCAACGCGCAAGCTGCCGCTGGGATGGCCAAACACCACGCTGCTGCGCTCGCCACCGCCTGCCGCCAGATTCACCAGGGTGCCGGGAATGGCGGCGGCTGTGCCAATGGCAACGGCTGCAGTGCCCATCATGGCGTGGTGCAGCTTGCCCATGGACAGGGCGCGCACCACCAGGTCGATGTGCGCAGCCTCCATGCGTCTGCCGCTGGACGCGGTATAGCTTCGAGGCGGTCCTACCCACGCCAACTTGGGCGTGTGCTGGCGGGCGGCTGCGTCATCCAGGCTGCGGATCAGGCCCATTTTCAAAGCTGCGCAGGCGCGGATGCGCTCCAGCCTGGCCAGTGCGGCTGGGTCTTCATTGATGTCGGATTGCCGCTCGCACCCGGTGTAGCCCAGATCTGCAGCGTTCAGGAAGATGGTGGGAATGCCGGCATTGATGCAGGTGGCGCTGAAGGTGCCAACGCCCGGCACTTCCAAGGTGTCGACGAGATGGCCGGTAGGAAACATGGCAGCACCATTTCCGTCATCTGCCGGATCCACAAATTCCAGGGCAATTTCTGCGGCAGGAAAGCTGACGCCATCGAGCTCGAAGTCACCCAGCTCCTGCACCTGACCGTTCTGCATGGGGACGTGGGCCACGATGGTTCTGCCAATATTGGCCTGCCAGATACGGATGGTGGCTACGCCGGTGTGAGGCAGGCGCTGCGCCGGAATCAGACCCATGTGAATGGCGCAGGGGCCAACGGCGGCGCTCAAATTGCCACAGTTGCCGCTCCAGTCCACCAAGGGCTGGTCGATGGAGACTTGGCCAAACAGATAGTCCACATCATGGTCCGGGCGGCTGCTGGCACTGAGGATGACAGCCTTGCTGGTGCTGGACGAGGCATTGCCCATGCCATCGATCTGTTTGCCGTAGGGGTCCGGGCTGCCCAGGGTGCGCAGCAAGATGGCGTCCCGCACGGGGCCTGGCTGCCGAGCCTCGGCGGGCAAGTCTTGCCGCCGGAAGAACACCCCTTTGCTGGTGCCGCCGCGCATGTAGATGGCGGGAATTTTGATCTGCGCTGCCGGTGAGTGAATGTGACGCATGCGGTTTGCTTCCCTGTGGGTTTCCGTAGGTGTCCGTCAGGCCTGATGGCGTTCCAGCGCTTCGGGCTTGGAGCTGGTATGCACGCAGTTTGCCAGGAAGTCCTGGGCAAAGCGCTGCAGCACGCCTCCGGCTTCATAAATGCTGACTTCTTCGGCCGTGTCTAAGCGGCAGGTGACGGGCACTTGCGTGCGAGCGCCCGTGCTGCGATAGATGTACAGCGTCAGCTGGGCGCGTGGCTGGGGCTGGCCCACCACATCAAAGGTTTCCGTGCCATCCAGCGCCAGTGTGTGGCGCGTGGTGCCGGGCAGAAACTCCAGGGGCAGTACGCCCATGCCAATCAGGTTGGTGCGGTGAATGCGTTCAAAGCCCTCGGCCACAATGGCTTCAACACCCGCCAGGCGCACGCCCTTGGCGGCCCAGTCACGGCTGGAGCCTTGGCCGTAATCCGCGCCCGCAATGATGATCAGCGGCTGTTTGCGCTGCATATAGGTCTCTATCGCTTCCCACATGCGCATCACCTTGCCTTCCGGCTCTACACGGGCCAGCGACCCTTGCCGCACTTTGCCCTGGGCATCCACCACCATTTCGTTGAACAGCTTTGGGTTGGCAAAGGTGGCGCGTTGGGCGGTCAGGTGATCACCCCGGTGCGTGGCGTAGGAGTTGAAGTCTTGCTCTGGCAAGCCCATTTTGTGCAGGTATTCGCCGGCGGCCGAGTCCGGCAAGATGGCGTTGGACGGGGAGATGTGGTCGGTGGTGATGTTGTCCGGCAGTATGGCCAGGGGGCGCATGCCCCGCAGCGTGCGTTTGCCTGCCAGTGCCCCTTCCCAATAGGGGGGGCGGCGAATGTAGGTGCTCTGCGGGCGCCATGCGTACAGCGGTGATGTGGCCTGTCTGGTGTCTGTGTGGATGGCAAACATGGGCTCGTATACCGCACGGTACTGGGCAGGTTGCACAGCCGCTTGGACGATGGCGTCAATCTCTTCGTCGGTCGGCCAGATTTCTTTCAGGCGAATTTCGCGGCCTTGAAAGCTGCCCAGCACATCGTTTTCAATGTCAAAGCGGATCGTGCCTGCTATCGCATAGGCCACCACCAGCGGCGGTGAGGCCAGGAAAGCCTGTTTGACCAGCGGATGGATGCGTCCATCGAAATTGCGGTTGCCGGAAAGGACGGCTGTGGTGTACAGGTCGCGCGCCCGGATCTCTTGCTCCATCTGCGGCTCCAAGGCCCCGCTCATGCCATTGCAGGTGGTGCAGGCAAAGGCGACCACACCAAAGCCCAGCGCTTGCAGGTCCTGCATCAGACCTGCCTGCTGCAAATACAGGGGCACGGTTTTGGAGCCAGGCGCCAAAGAGGTCTTGACCCAGGGCTTGCGCGTGAGGCCCAGATTGCGGGCATTGCGTGCCAGCAAGCCCGCGGCAATCACATTGCGCGGGTTGCTGGTGTTGGTGCAGCTGGTGATGGCGGCAATGATGACGGCGCCATCGGGCATTTGACCTTCGGTTTGCGTCCACGGGCCAGCAATTCCCTTGGCAGACAGTTCAGAGGTTGCGACGCGTGCGTGAGGATTCGACGGGCCTGCAATGCTGCGGGTGACGCTGGAAAGATCAAACTGCAAGCAGCGTTCGTATTGCACGCTGGCCAGGCTGTCAGCCCACAAACCGGCGTGCCGGGCATAGGTTTCGACCAGCTGCACTTGCTCAGGCTCCCGGCCCGTCAGCCGGAGGTAGGCAATCGTCTGCTCGTCGATGGCGAACATGGCGGCTGTGGCCCCATACTCCGGCGCCATGTTGGAGATGGTGGCACGGTCGCCAATCGTGAGGCTGCGCGCGCCTTCTCCGTAAAACTCCAGATAAGTGCCCACCACTTTCTGCTGGCGCAAAAACTCGGTGAGAGCCAGCACGATGTCCGTGGCTGTAATGCCTTGCTGGCGTTGGCCGGTGAGTTGCACGCCAACGATTTCCGGCAAGCGCATCCATGAGGCGCGGCCCAGCATAACGCTTTCTGCTTCCAGCCCGCCCACACCCACTGCAATGACACCGAGGGCATCCACATGCGGCGTGTGGCTGTCTGTGCCGACCAGGGTATCCGGGTAGGCTTCACCGTTGACGGCATGGATCACAGGGCTCATGCGCTCCAGATTGATCTGGTGCATGATGCCGTTGCCCGCAGGAATGACTTCCACATTCCTGAATGCATGCCTGCACCAGTCGATAAAGTGGAAGCGGTCTGCATTGCGCCGGTCTTCAATGGCGCGGTTTTTCTCCAGCGCTTTAGGGTCATCGCCGCCGCATTCCACGGCCAGCGAATGGTCCACAATCAACTGCACCGGCACCACGGGGTTGACGGCGGCAGGGTCTGCGCCTTGCCCGGCAATCGCATCGCGCAGGCCCGCCAGATCGACCAGCGCCGTTTGGCCTAGGATGTCGTGGCACACCACGCGTGCCGGGAACCATGGAAAGTCGCGCTCGCGTTTGCGCTCAATGATTTGCGTGAGGTAGCCGGTGAGCAGGGATGCATCACTGCGACGCACCAGGTTTTCCGCATGTACGCGACAGGTGTAGGGAAGCGTGGCCCAGGCGCCGGGGCGAATGTCTTCCACGGCGGCTTGTGCGTCAAAGAAATGCAGTGCTGTGCCGGGCAGCGGCTTGCGATAGTTGTTCATGGTCTTGGGGTGTTATTCAGGGGGGCGGGCTTGGGTCGAGAACCCGGCGCCATATGCGGTCGCACCATGGCGTGCAGGCGCAAGGAGCCAGCTTGGGATGCGCCAGATGCTGCATGGGCAGGCGGCAGGCGGCAGGCGGACCGGGCCTGTGCAATGTGCCCGGGACTGCAGCGGGCGACCCCCATGCCTGGCCGTGGCAGGGCGCACGGCAGACGCTCTTGGCGCAGTTCCTTCAGCGCTTGGCGCACAGGTGTGCGACCAGGGTCGAATTTCTGGACGATCACGCCATCGTCGACGGCGGTGCCTAGCGGCCGGCGGTGATTGATGAGCATGCATGCACGTAGCGGGCTGCGGATGACAACGCTCAAAGACCGGGCTTGCATGGGCGTGGCAGCGGTTTACTGTCGTGCTTCAATGGGCACGAAGTCCAGGGGATCGGGCCCCACATAGTTGGCACCTGGGCGGATGATCCTGTTGTCCTGGCGCTGCTCAATGATGTGGGCCGACCAGCCGCTGGTGCGTGCAATCACAAACAACGGGGTGAACATGGCGGTGGGTATGCCCATCATGTGATAGCTGACGGCACTGAACCAATCAAGGTTGGGGAACATGCGTTTGACTTCCCACATCACGGCTTCCAGCCGCTGTGCGATGTCATACATCTTAGTGTTGTTTGCTTCGTCCGCGAGTTTTCTGGCCACCCCTTTGATGACCACATTGCGCGGATCGCTGACGGTGTAGACCGGGTGCCCAAATCCGATGATGACCTCCTTGGCCTCCAAGCGGCGACGAATGTCTGCTTCCGCTTCGTCCGGGCTGGCATAGCGCTTCTGAATTTCGAAGGCGACCTCGTTGGCCCCGCCATGTTTGGGACCGCGCAGCGCACCAATCGCTCCGGTGATGGCCGAATACATGTCGCTGCCCGTGCCTGCGATCACGCGAGCCGTGAAGGTTGATGCATTGAACTCGTGCTCGGCATACAGATTCAGCGAGGTGTGCATGGCACGCACCCAGCTTGGCGAGGGCTGGCTGCCATGCAGCAGGTGCAGAAAGTGGCCGCCGATGGAGTCGTCATCAGTTTCCACCTCGATTCTGCGGCCTGAATTGCTGAAGTGGTACCAGTACAGCAGCATGCTGCCCAGGCTGGCCAACAGGCGATCAGCAATGTCGCGGGCGCCTGGAATGTTGTGGTCATGCTTTTCGGGCAGGGCACATCCCAGGGCAGAAACGCCTGTGCGCATCACGTCCATGGGGTGGCTTGCGGCAGGCAGGCGCTCCAAGGCCAGCTTGACGCTGACAGGCAAACCGCGCAGGGCCTTGAGCTTGGCCTTGTAGGCTTTGAGTTCTGCATGCGTGGGCAGCTTGCCATGCACCAGCAAAAACGCAATTTCTTCAAACTCGCACACTTCGGCAATGTCCAGAATGTCATAGCCGCGGTAGTGCAGATCGTTGCCGGTCTGGCCCACGGTGCATAAAGCCGTATTGCCTGCTGTGATGCCTGAAAGCGCGACGGATTTCTTGGCTTTCGGGGCTGCAATGTGCGTCATGGTGTGCTCTCCTTGTGAATGCCTTGGTGGTGTAGTGCGACGGGCTGGCCCCCCGCGTCAATGGCCACCATCTCAAACACTCCCTGCAGGACTTCCTGTGTCCCGAAGTCAGGTGCCTGTGCCCATCCGGTAACGGCCACACTCATGGAACTGCGGCCGACTCGATGGACCGAGGCCCGTAAGAGCAGTTCACAGCCAATCGGCGTTGGTGCCAGAAAATGCACCTGGCGGATGCCTGCCATGACAACCTCACGTTGTGCATAGCTGCGTGCCGACAGAAAAGCAGCTTTGCTCATGAGTTGCAAACCATGGCCCGCAAACAAGCTTCCGTGATGGTTGGCCAGTGAGGGCAGAACAAGCTCTCGCAGTTCTATGGTGTGTTGATCCAGTGCCATAATTTGCAATGTACGCAAATGAAGAAAGCGATAAAAGTGCTGAATTAGCAATAGATTGCGAATGAGAAACGCAGTTTTTGCGAATATTGCGAATGCTTCGGAGGTTGCGAATTTTTCAGACGGAATGTGCGGAGAGCAAGCGGATGAGCAAAATCTTCATGGGGGTGCGTTTGCGCAGCCTGCGGCAAGAGCGTGGGCTGACTCAGGCAGCGCTGGCCAAAGCCCTGGATTTGTCGAGCAGCTACCTCAATCAGATCGAGCAGGACCAGCGGCCTTTGACGGTTCCTGTGCTGCTTAAGATCAACAAGGTTCTGGGTGTTGACATTCAACTGTTCTCCGAAGATGAAGAAGCGCGTGTTCTGACACAGCTGAAAGATGCGCTGTCTGTATTGCCCCCTGAATTGGCCGCAGTTCCCATGGCCGAGCTGCGTGCCATTACGAGCAAGCTGCCGCATGTGGCAAAGGCCATGCTGGCTTTGCACCAGCGCTATGTGGCAAGCACCGAACAGATAGAGCTGCTGGCCGCGCATGCCAATGGTGAAAGCGTGCCCTTGTCAGACGTAGCCAAAACCAGCGGCAGGGCCCTTGCCGCTGTGCCGCCGCAAATGCCGTACGAGGCGGTGCGAGACTTTTTCTTTGCCAGGCGCAACTACTTTGATGCCCTGGACTGCGCTGCCGAAAGCCTGGCCGCACAGGCGCGCGAACATGGGGGCAATGTGGTGGAGTGGCTGAAGCAGCGTTTGCAAGCCAGCCATGCGCTTCGAGTCGTACCGATGGATGCTGCCCGGGATAAGGAGGAATTGAGCTACCGCTATTTCGAGGCAAAGACGCGGGTGCTTTACATTGCGCAGCACCTGCGGCCAGGCCAGCAGGCTTTTCATATGGCAACCCAGCTGGCGTTGCTGGAGTTCGAGCAGCATATCGAGCAGGAGTTGCAGGCCGCAGATTGGCAAGATGTTGCGACCCAGCGCCTGGCGCGCATCGGGCTGGCGAACTATGTGGCGGGGGCCTTTCTCTTGCCTTACCGGAGGTTTTTGGCGGCGGCCGAGCGGGTGCAGTACGACGTGGATGTGCTCGCGCGACAGTTTGATGTGGGCTTTGAGACGGTGTGCCACAGACTTTCTACCTTGCAGCGTCCTGAAGCGCCAGGCGTGCCGTTTTTCTTTGTACGTGTCGATCGGGCGGGCAATATCAGCAAACGGCAGTCGGCCACTCATTTTCACTTTTCCAAGACAGGCGGAACCTGCCCCTTGTGGGTGGTGTATGAAGCTTTTCAGCGACCGGGGGAGGTGGTGCCCCAGCTGGCCAGCATGCCCGATGGACGCATGTATTTCTGGATTGCGCGCACAGTCACGACACCGGGTAAAAGGTGGGGGGCGCCCAAGAAGACTTTTTCCATCGGACTGGGATGCGATGTGCGCCATGCCCATCGCCTGATTTATGCCAAAGGTCTGGACTTGAGGCGCACAGATGCGGCTACACCCATCGGCATGGGCTGCAAGGTGTGCGAGCGTCCTGCATGCCCCCAGCGCGCTTTCCCTCATATCGGAAAGCCCTTGCAGGTCAGCGAGAACGAAAGCGGCTTGATTCCCTATGTTTCTGCCTGCCCGTCGGGTCAGGGTGTGTCGACATAAAGCCTGGGGCCCTGCGCTGCAGGCCTGGGGATGGATGGTCAGTGCGGCGCAAGCACCCCTGAATGCCGCTTCGCATGACGGCAGCGCCTGTGCGCATGGCAAACAACCGCAGCCCGCAGCTGCGGCAACCTTAAATTGTCATCAATCCATGGTTAGCTTCTGCTTGTCTACCACTTCCTTGTAGGCGGTGTATTCGGCCTTGATTTCTTCGGCAAATTTTTCGGGCGTATCGGCCACGATCAGAGAGCCGGTGTCTTCAATACGCTTGCGCACGCCGGGGTTCTGCAGCACCTTGTGGACGGCGGCATTGATCTTGTCCACCACATCTTTGGGTAGGTTCTTGGGGCCGATGATGCCGTAGTAGGCCATGCGGTTGACGCCAGGGGCGCCGACTTCAGCCAGCGTGGGCACATCGGGCAGCACGGCCAGGCGCTGGGGGGCGGCCACGACCAGGGGGGTCAGACGATTGGTCTGGATAAAGGGCAGGGTGGAGGGGAAGTTGTCAAACAGCAGCGGAATCTGGCCCGCAACGGCGTCGTTCAGTGCGGGGCCGGAGCCACGGTAGGGCACGTGCTGCATCTGGGTGTCAGTAGCCAGCATGAACATTTCCATCATCAGATGGCCGATGGAGCCGGTGCCGGGCGAGCCAAACGAGTACTTGCCGGGGTTGGTCTTGATTTCCTTCAGGAAGGACTGGTAGTCCTGCCCCGGAAACTTGGGGTTGGCGGCAATGATGTTGGGCGTGGCTGCAATGTTCACGATGGGGGTGAAGTCCGTGAACACGTTGTAGGGGATCTTGGGGTTGATGGCGGGGTTGGTGGCTGTGGTGGACACGGTGGCAATGCCCAGGTGATAGCCATCGGCCGTAGCGCGTGCGGTTTCTGCCGCCCCAATCGCACCGCCGCCACCGCCCTTGTTTTCTACGATGACGGGCTGGCCCAGTTCGCGACCCAGTGGGTCGGCAATGACGCGGGCAATCAGGTCGGTAGTGCCGCCAGCGGCAAAGGGCACCAGCAGCTTGATAGGTTTGCTGGGATAGTTGGACTGGGCGTGAACCACACCTACGGTAGCGAGTGCGGCCAGGGCCAAAAGCGTGCGACGCATCATGTGCAAGTCTCCTTGTTATGTATGTAAGACCGGCTCATCCTAGAGATGGCATGCACAGACGTATTCCATGAAAACCCTGATTAAAGGGTAATTCCTGATTGCATTTTTGTATTTGTATAGACGTAGAAAAGCCTGCCAGGTGCAGGCATGGGATGTGAAAGCAGGCGGCACAGGTGATGGCTGCTGGTGCGCCATCACCTGTGCAAGCTTCAGACCACCTTGGCGCTTTGCAGGGCGGTAATTTCTTCTGGGCTCAGGCCCAGTTCCTGCAGTACTTGCTGGGTGTGCTGGCCCAGCGCGGGTGGTGCATTGCGGTAGCTGACCGGCGTGGCAGACAGGCGCATGGGGCTGGCAACGGTGGCAATCTGTGCAATGCCATCGTCTGCATCGCGTGGCAGCGCCTTGCGGATGCCGCGTGCCTGTACCTGTGGGTCGTCAAAAGCCTGTGCAATGGTGTTAATGGGGCCACAGGGCACGGCCTTGTCTTCCAGCAGGGCAATCCATTCGGCGGTGGTGCGGGTGCGCATCAGCGGCTCCATCAGTGCAAGCAGGGCCGGGCGGTTTTGCACACGCGCGGTATTGGTGGCAAAGCGGGAGTCCTGCGCCCATTCGGGCTTGCCAGCAGCGGCGCAAAAGCGGGCGAACTGCCCGTCATTGCCAATGGCCAGCAATACGTTGCCGTCACTGCTCCTAAAGTCCTGGTACGGCGCAAGGCTGGGGTGGATATTGCCTGCACGCCCTGGCGCTTTGCCGGTGGCCAGAAAACCTGCGGCCTGGTTGGCCAGCACAGCCATGCCTACGTCCAGCAGGGCCATGTCGATGTACTGGCCCTGGCCTGTGCCGGTGCGTGCGTTGTCACGCGCGTTGATGGCGGCGAGGATGGCGTTGCTGGCGTACAGGCCGGTAAAGACGTCAATCACGGCCACGCCCACCTTGAGCGGGCCGCCGCTGGGCTGATCGTCTGCATGGCCGGTGATGCTCATCAGACCGCACATGGCCTGCACCATCAGGTCATAGCCTGCGCGCTCGGCGTACGGGCCTTCCTGGCCAAAGCCGGTGATGGAGCAGTAGATCAGCCGTGGGTTCAGGGTTTTGAGGCTGTCATAGTCCAGCCCGTATTGCTTCAGGCCTCCGACCTTGAAGTTCTCTACTACCACATCGGCTTCAGCCGCCATCTTGCGCAGCAGGGCCTGCCCTTCGGGGTGGGCCATGTCTACGGTGATGCTGCGTTTGTTGCGGTTGCAGGCGGTGAAGTAGCTGGCCTCGCGCGTGTCGTTGCCGTGCTCGTCTTTCAGAAAGGGCGGGCCCCAGTGGCGCGTGTCGTCACCAGCCTCGGGGCGTTCGACCTTGATGACGTCTGCCCCCAGATCGGCCAGCATCTGCGTGGCCCATGGGCCGGCCAGCACGCGTGACAGATCCAGCACCTTGATGCCTGCCAGTGCTCCTTGCTGTCCTGCGGTATGTGACATGTGTTTGTCCTTTGCAGAAAAAAGAAGGAGCTGCCAGCGCTTGATAAATCTGGTTTTCAGATAGTTTTGTATCTGAAACCGTTGAATAGCCAGCGCTAGCAGCTCCTTAACTTATAGAGCGCATCTGCATACGCCCTAGGAGACAACTGCTTCAATCAGTTCGCGAAGGCTGCAATACCCGTCTGTGCACGGCCCAGAATCAGAGCGTGTACGTCGTGCGTGCCTTCGTAGGTGTTCACCACTTCCAGGTTCACCAGGTGGCGGGCCACGCCGAATTCGTCAGAGATGCCGTTGCCACCCATCATGTCGCGCGCCAGGCGGGCAACGTCCAGTGCCTTGCCGCAGTTGTTGCGCTTGATGAGGGATGTGATCTCGATCACGTTCTGGTGCTCGTCCTTCATGCGGCCTACGCGCAGGGCGGCTTGCAGGCCCAGCGTGATTTCGGTCTGCATATCGGCCAGCTTTTTCTGGATCAGCTGGTTGGCAGCCAGCGGGCGGCCAAACTGCTTGCGGTCCAGTGTGTACTGGCGGGCGGTGTGCCAGCAGAACTCGGCCGCACCCATGGCGCCCCAGGCAATGCCAAAGCGGGCGCTGTTCAGGCAGGTGAAGGGGCCCTTCAGGCCGCGCACTTCAGGAAAGGCGTTTTCTTCGGGCACAAACACGTCGTCCATGACGATTTCGCCGGTGATCGAGGCACGCAGGCCCACCTTGCCGTGAATCGCTGGTGCGCTCAGGCCCTTCCAGCCCTTTTCCAGGATAAAGCCGCGGATCTGGCCCACATTGCCGCCTTCGGACACTTCCTTGGCCCAGACCACAAACACGTCGGCGATGGGGCTGTTGGTGATCCACATCTTGCTGCCCTTGAGTTTGTAGCCACCGTCCACCTTGTAGGCGCGGGTAGCCATGGAGCCGGGGTCAGAGCCGTGGTCGGGCTCGGTCAGGCCAAAGCAGCCGATGTATTCGCCAGTTGCCAGCTTGGGCAGGTACTTTTGTTTTTGCTCTTCAGTGCCGAATTCGTTGATGGGCACCATGACCAGCGAAGACTGCACGGATGCCATGGAGCGGTAGCCCGAGTCCACACGCTCGATCTCGCGCGCCACCAGGCCGTAGCTCACATAGTTCAGGCCAGCGCCGCCGTACTCGGTGGGGATGGTGGGGCCCAGCAGGCCCAGCTCGCCCATCTCGCGGAAGATGGAGGCATCGGTCTTTTCATGGCGGAACATGTCCTGCACGCGGGGCATGAGCTTGCCCTGGCAGTACTCATAGGCCGCATCGCGGATCATGCGTTCGTCAGCGGTCAGCTGTTCGTCCAGGTGGAAAGGGTCTTGCCATTGGAAGTTGGACATGTTGTGCTCCTTGGATGTCTCTGTTGTTGGGTAGCAGTGCATGCATTTGTGCATGTCTTTACTGCCATGGAATGCATCGTAAGAACGGGGCAAGAGGTGCGCAAACGATTTGTTTGCATTCAGATATGAGCTTCCTGCATTTCTTGCTTGTCAAAACTGGGGCGCTGCGGCACCATGGCAGGCCCTGAAAATTCCCTGATGGCTGCACGATGCGACGCTCTATTCCCTCCACCCAAGCCCTGGCCTGCTTTGAGGCTGCCGCTCGCCACGAGAGCTATACACGCGCTGCACAGGAGCTGGCACTGACTCAGGGGGCAGTCTCGCGGCAGGTGATGGCGCTGGAAGAGTTCGTCGGCGTGCCGCTGTTCAGGCGCACACGCCATGGCGTGGCCCTCACGCCTGCGGGGGAGACCTATGCGCGCAAGGTACGCCACTGGCTGCTGGGCATGGAGCGTGACACGCTGGACCTGATGGCCCATCAGGGCTCTGGCGGCACCATCAAGCTGGCCGCAGTGCCGACCTTTGCTACGCGCTGGCTTATGCCACGCCTGCCGCAGCTGGCGCAGCAGCACCCGGACATCACTGTGCACATTGACGTGCAGACCCGCCCGTTTCTGTTTGCAGACACGGGCTTTGATGCCGCGCTGTATGCGGGCACGCCCGAGCAGGTGCGCAACTGGCCGGGCATTGAGGCCTTGCACCTGATGGATGAAGACGTGGTGCCCGTATGCAGCCCCCGCCTGCTGGACAGGGCCACACAGCGCGCCCCGGGCCGTGCTTGGCAGCCCCTGCCGCCGCAGGCACTGGCCGATTTGCCGCTGCTGCAACAAAGCACGCGGCCCCAGGGCTGGGTGCAGTGGTTTCAGTCCGTCAACGTGGATGCACCACGCGCCATGGATGGCCCGCGCTATGAGCTGTTCTCCATGCTGGCAGTCGCTGCGGCGCAGGGCATGGGCGTGGCGCTGATTCCGCCCATGCTGGTGGAGTCTGAACTGGCGCGGGGGGAGCTGGTCATTGCCTGCGCTCAGCCACTGCGCGGGGAGCGCGGCTACTACCTCATCACCCCGGCGCAGCAGGCACCGTCTGCCGTGCTGCAGACGTTTTCAGACTGGCTCAAAACCATGGCCCAGCAGGCCATGGGATGAATGAGAGAGAAATCAGCCGCTAACGCTGATGCAGCCTGCGCTGGAAGCTATGGTTTTTTAGAGTTTCTGAAACAGCGCCACGCACAACGGCATCAGCACGGCCGTCAGTACGCCATTGAGCCCCATGGCCAGCGCGGCAAAAGCACCGGCGGTGGGGTTGATCTGTATGGAGCGTGCCGTGCCAATGGCGTGGGCCGTCAGCCCCTGGGCAAAGCCTTCTACGGCAGGGTCTTTGCTGCGTACCAGGCGCATCAGCAGCGGCGCCAGCATGCAGCCGCTGATGCCGGTCACGGCCACCGCAACCGCCGCCAGCGAAGGCAGGCCACCAAAGCGCTCTGACATGGGAAGGGCAATGGGAATGGTGGCGGATTTGGGGGCGAGCGAGATGATGGTCTCCCAGCTGCCGCCCAGTGCCCAGGCAATGCCCATGGCCGAAAACAGCGCCACCACACAGCCGACCAGCAGTGCCACGCTGATGGGGCGCCACAGTGCCCGGATGCGCGCACGCTGGGTGTACAGCGGAATGGCCAGCGCCACGGTGGCCGGGCCAATCAGGATATTGAGCCACTCCACCCCTTGCTTGTAGGTGGCGTAAGGCGTGTCTGTGGCCAGCAGGATGCAGACAATGATGACCACGGCGGGAAACACCGGAATCAACAGTGGATGGCAGTGGCTGCGCCTGTACAGCGCCATGGTGGCCAGATAGACCAGCATGGTCAGCACCAGCCAGGGCAGGTGGGTGCTGGAGAGCTGCGCCAGCACATCGCCCCAGGCCATCATGGGCGTGGCTCCTGCGGTGGCTGGGGCTCACGGGCCAGCATCCATTTGAACGTCAGTGCGGTGACCACAAAGGTGATGGCAGCGCCCGCCACACCGGCAATCACAAAGGGCTGCCACTCGCGTGCGATGCGGTCAAAGTGCAGCATGACGCCTGCAATGGTGGGGATGAATAGCAGCATCATGTTTTGCAGCAGCATCTGACCGGTCTGCTCCAGCGCGTGGGGCAGCTTGCCGTAAACCAGCAGGCCAAGCAGCAGGAGCAGGGCGCCGAGCAAAGCACCGGGGAAAGGCAGCTGCAGCCAGCGGACGATGGCTTCCCCTGCAAGCTGCAGCGCAAACAGGGCTGCCAGGGCGTAGAGCATGTGAGATATCCCTTCATCAAAGCAGAGCACAAAGCAAGCTGTGCAATTGTCGGTAGCAATCATGGGCAGGCGTACAGCTTCATACAAGCGTTTTCCCTTGTCAGCGCTTGTGTGGTCTGCCTGAGTAGCTACGTTTTTTGCGGACTGCCTGCTTTCTGAGCAGCTTAATGTAGCTTTTGTAAAAACAACAACTTAGGGTGTGTGCTCCGTAGAGTCACGGGAGTTGTCCACAGCTTTGTCCAGTGGTTTGGTGGAAAAGCTCTAGGGTTAGTACTTAGATGATTGCGCAGAGGAATGCATGGCGCAGCGGTGCTTCTGTTGAGGACATGCGCCATGTCTGAGCGTGGCTCAGGTGTTCAGATAAACGGCTTCACCCAGATTCAGCATCAGGCGGTTGGCCCAGCCGAACAGGGCGGCGGCGTGCAGCATGTCCAGCACTTCCAGATCGTTCAGACCGGCAGCGCGCAAGGCCTGGATATGCGCTGCGCCCAGGCCAGCAGGGTCACGGGTGAGGGTGATGGCCGCCTGGATGATGGCGCGCTCACGGGCCTGAGTACCGGCAGTGTGAGGGTCATCAAAGATCTGCGCCATCACATCGTTGCGCTTGGCCAGCTGCTCAAAGCGCTGGGCATGAACCGAAGCACAGTACACGCAGCCGTTGACGCGCGAGACGGCTGTGGCCGCCACTTCACGCTCGGCACGTGAGAGGCCGCCGGGTGCGTACATGATGGCGTTAAAGGCCTGTGAGCGTTCCAGCAGCACCTGGGGCTGGCGGCACAGCAGCAGGTAAAAGTCCATGGTGCGCGCCTTGGGGTGGCTTACGTCCAGTGTGTGCTGTTGATCGGGCGTGGCGGTGGCTGGGTCGAGCACGGGCAGCCAGGACTTCCAGTCCAGCGTCTCGCTGGTATAGCCATTGCGGCGCAGCGGCTCACCGGGCGCAGGCAGGTTGGCGGGGTGCACAAAGGCGGGGGCAGCGGCAGCATCTGCCACGGGCACTTCGCCCTGGCTGCCAGCAGCCACCATGGCTTGCAGACCAGCAATCACACGGGCTTGGTAGGACACAAAGCCAATCAGCTGGGCCAGCAGCACGGTGTCATCCACAGAGACACCAGCGGCTGGAATGTTCAGCAGGGCCTGGCGGTCGCTCTGTGCGGGTTCCAGCGACAGGCTGCGCACAAAGTGCCGCATGGCGTCCAGACGTGCATCGCCGGTGGTGCAGCCGTGCTCATCCAGCACGCGGCGCAGCGCGGGGGGCAGTGCCAGGGCTTGGGCACGCTGCTGGTACAGCTGCTGCAGCACGGTGATGCCGCTCACGCGGGCCTGTTCTGCAGCGAGTACCAGGCGTTCGGCCTGGCTGAGGGTGGAGGGCAGCTCGCTGCCCAGCAGCAGGTCTTCACAGGCCTGGGTAGCAAGGACTACCTTGGCGCGCTGGTGGCGGATGGCATGCAGGGCATGGTCGGCCTGCAGGCCAGCAAGTTGGTCGATCGTGTCAGTCATTTCAGGGCCAGAAAAACAAGGGTGTCAGGGGTGGCGCAGAGCGCGGATACGTGCGGCAGGGTCGGCAGGCTGCCATTCCGTGCCATCGAGCTCAGGTTCCGCATAGGCTTGCAGTTGGGCAAAGTGGTGCTCCACATCCTCGCGGTAGAACAGGCCTGCCAGCCCCTGTGCGAGCTTGCGTGCGCCATCGCTGATGGCAGGAATGTCGCCCGACACCGTGCCGTGCGACAAGGCTGCTGGGTAGCAGAAGCAGTGGATGCGGTCCAGCCCCGGGCACTGGCCGGGCTGCTTTTCCTGGAAGGCAAACAGCGGGTCCAGGTCTGGCGAGGCATACAGCTCCGCATCGTGCAGGGCATCGGGTGCCTCAAAGCGGTCTTTCCACAGGCGCACATGGGGGGCGATGTCTGCAAACTCGGGGCGCAGTGACCAGTCGATGGCAAAGCCTGTGGCCACGATCAGAAAGTCCAGCGCAAACACGCCCTGTGGGGTGTGAACGTCCAGGTGGCTGGGGTGCTGCACAACTTGCTGCACGGCACAGCCAAAGTTGAAGTGCGCATTGGGGTGGCGTGAGACACGCAGCGTGCTGCCATGCGGTGGTGGCACCTGCTGGGCGTTGATGTAGTGGCGGATGCGCCATTTCCAGTCATCAGGCAGCAGGTACTGGCCGTGGGTCAGCCCCGGTACGCCAGAGCCTTTGGATTTGTTGATGCGTGGCAAGTCTGGGCGACGGATCAGCAGGTCAACGCTGGCTGCGCCGTGTTCCAGCGCGGTGCCTGCGCTGTCCATGGCCGATGCACCAGCACCTACCACGCCGATGCGCAGGCCTTGGAGCTGGGCATAGTCCAGCTTGTCGGAAGAGTGTGCCCAGCGATGGCGGTCTACGCCTTGCAGGAAGGATGGCACCTGTGCGCCGCCCAGACCGTCACGGCCGGTGGCCAGCACTACACGGCGTGCACGCCAGGTGCTGCGCTGTGTGGGTGTCTGCACGTCCACTTCGACCATGCCATCGGGCTGCGGGCGAATGGCAAGCACCTGGTGCTCATTGCGCACATCGGCCTGCGTGACGCGGCGGTACCAGCGCAGGTAGTCCATCCATTGCAGGCGTGGAATCTTGTCGAGCGCTTGCCAGGCGGCTTCGCCCCATTGCGCGATGAACCAGGCGCGAAAACTCAGCGAAGGCAGGCCGAGGGCCGGGCCCAGCAGTTCCTTGGGGGAGCGCAGTGTTTCCATGCGCGCGGTGGTGGCCCATGGGCCTTCAAAGTCCTGAGGGGCGCGGTCTAGCAGCACGGGGTAGATGCCTACCTGCCGCAGTGCGACGGACAGTGCCAGTCCGGTCTGGCCTGCACCGATGATGAGCACATCGTGCACCGCATCCCCCTGGGCCGCAGTGCGTGCAGGAATCCATGGTTTGGCTGGCCAGCCGAGTGTGAGCAGGTCGTCCTGCAGGCGTGCTTCCAGGGTCTGCAGGCCGGAGGCGGGAGAGTCGGTCAAAGACATAAGGCAATCACAAAAAGCAAGAGAGCACCATGTCCTATGGTGCTCCGGAAAATCTGATGCTGTCGTAAGCAGGAGTGCGTACAGGAGACGGCTGTCTCCTGCATGCACCGCCATCAGTCAATGGAGACTTTGGCATCTTGCACGACCTTTGCCCATTTGCGGCGATCGTCATGCACGGTCTGGCGGAACTGCTCGGGCGTTTCTGCACGGATGCTGTTGCCGGTGGACAGGAAGCGCTCGCGGATTTCAGGCTGCTCCAGCACATCACGCACGGCCTGGTTGAACTTGTTCACGATGGCTGCATCCGTGCCCTTGGGTGCGAAGATGCCAAACCAGATCGAGCTGTTGAAGCCTTCGGTACCGGGCAGGCCACTGGAAGCAATGGTGGGAACTTCCGAGACGGCCTGTACGGGCTGTGCTGTAGTCACACCCAGCAGGCGTACCTTGCCCTGCTTGTAGTGGGGCAGCATGGTCTGCACCTGGTTCATCACGCAGCAGGTTTCGCCGCGCAGCACCGAGGTAATGGCTTCCGGGCCGCTCTTGTAGGGCACGTGCACCATGTCCAGGCCCAGGCGGGCATTGAACTCGGCAAACGCCATATGGGTGCCAGCGCCATTGCCGGTGGAGGCGTAGTTGTACTTGCCGGGGTTGGCCTTGATCTCGCGCACAAACTCTTCGAGGCTGCTGACGTCAATCACGGCGGGATTCACGGTCAGCACATTGGCCACGTCAATCAGCGGCGCTACAGGCACAAAGTCCGCTTCCACGTCGAAAGGCAGGTTCTTGTACAGCGCAGCATTGCTGCCGTGGGTGGCGGCGGTGCCGAAGTATAAAGTGTTGCCATCAGGCTTGGAGCGGGCTACGTATTCGCTGCCGATATTGCCCGCAGCGCCTGGCTTGTAGTCGATGATGATGGGCTGGCCCAGCTTTTCGCTCAGCGGCGTCTGCACCGTGCGGGCCACGACGTCCACTCCCGAGCCAGCGCTGAAACCCATGATGAGCGTGATGGGTTGCTGGGGCCACTGTGTGGCATCAGCAGCGTGCGCAGCAGTAAAGCAGGTGCCTGCGGCCAGTACAGCAGCGGCAGCCAAGCGGGTGTGACGAGTCAGGAAAAACATAGAGCCCAGCCAATGCAGTGATATATGAAGGAATCTGCATTGTGAGGACTTCTTCAGATGCGCTTTTTATATGCATATCGTGCATTGCTGAATAAAAGTCGCTATGTCATTGAAATGTAAGAACTTTTTGCGCTTGCAGATGCAGCATGCAAATGCGTAATTTGAATATGCGGAGCACTGTCACACAGCGTGCATGAAGTGTTGTGTGTGAAAGACTGTTGGATGGAGCTCTTACGCCGCAGATTTTGCGGCCATGGCGCTGTGTCTCATACCAGCGCTGCACGTGTTCATGGGGTTGAGGCAGTGTCAATGCATCACTGCATCACTGCAATGACTTGAGATCAGGCCGCGGCTTGCTTTGAAGCTAGGGGCTGATGTTCAAACAAGCGGGACAGCTCTGAGGTCATTCGCCCCTAAACTTTAGGCTGTCTTCTATCTAGTGAATCGGTAACTTCATGACAAAAGCACAAGCGGGTATTCTGGCGCCACTTCCTGAACAGGGGCGCTATGTTTTCTTCACTCTGGCTGGTTCTGGCGCAGCGTTAACCAGTGCGCTAAGCAAACTACAGGCCACGGCTGTTGATGGGAAGGTCGTGGTTGGCATCGGTTTGCAAGTCTTGCAAAAAATGGGAAAACAGCTGTCGCTGATGCGTGAGTTTCCGCATCTGAAGGGGGCGATGTTCGAAGCTCCCAGTACGCCATATGCACTGTGCCTTTGGTTACGCAGTGATCAGCGTGGAGAGTTGCTTGCAATAACAGCAAAGCTTGCTTCTATGCTTGCACCCGCCTTCAAGATCGACCATGCGGTGGATACCTTTTTGCATGAGCGTACAGCCAGTGGGCATGGACGCGATTTGACGGGTTATGAGGACGGCACCGAAAACCCTGAAGCTGATGCAGCTGTTGCAGCAAGTATCACAGCTGGGCAGGGCGAGGGGGTGGATGGCAGTAGTTTTTGGGCTTTACAGCAGTGGATGCATGACTACGCTGCCTTTGGTCGCATGAGTGTGAATGAGCAGGACAATACGGTGGGTAGACGTTGCTCGGACAATGAAGAGCTAGAGGATGCGCCGGAGTCTGCACATGTCAAACGAACAGCGCAGGAAAGCTTTGAACCAGAGGCATTTGTGGTGCGACGTTCCATGCCCTGGTGGAGTGTTAGCCCGCAGGGAGAGGATCGCAGTGGGCTGATGTTTTCGGCTTTTGGCTCTAGCTTTAATGCTTTCGAAGCCCAGATGCGCCGTATGCTGGGTATGGATGACGGTATCAGTGATGCTTTGTTTGCTTTCTCCAGGCCATTGACGGGTAGCTATTTCTGGTGTCCTCCTGTGAAGGAAGGCCGGTTGGACTTACGTGTGCTAGGGCTGTGAGCAGGGTTGAACACCGTGTGACAAAAAGGGCTGTAGTCCATACGCCATCTCCAGGTGGATCAGCTGTTCATGAAAACGCGTACTGAATCGAGCTGCGTTTTAGCCAGATGAATCCAACGGTCGCGATCTATGACCGGGTAGCCTGTTTGGGATGTGAAGATGCAAAAGCCAGCTAGCGCTGGCTGATATTTGGCTGTAAAAACTCACAGACCTAGAGAACCTCTGCATAAGTCCCCAACGCATGTGCTTGCACATGCGTTGGGGACTTATGCAGCAATTTGATCTTGGCCTGAACCTTTCCACCAAAAAAACACGTAAACGCGAATTCCTGGAGCAGATGCAGCAAGTCGTTCCATGGC
>ERZ1034984.1606-NODE-1606-length-20552-cov-9.252622_pt1 | contig 20552 bp, 22 predicted proteins | sample MGYA00520589_ERZ1034984 | MGnify/ENA primary metagenome ERZ1034984 (study PRJEB33766, sample SAMN09781790) | gut metagenome | biome: gut microbiome | host: Homo sapiens | place: Madagascar | study: EMG produced TPA metagenomics assembly of the PRJNA485056 data... | reverse complement strand
AATGATACCAAACGAAGCTATTATCATAGCTTCGTTTGGTATCATTATACTCACCATTTACATGGATTGAAGCATTTTCTAACTGGAATGTTCCTTCATACTTTCCGTCAAATCTGGTAATAATGCGACAATTCTCTGCCTCTGCATTATTGGGATTCATACCTCCTAAGGGAGACAATTTCAATCTACCATTTCCCTTAATCTCACGCACCATGGCTCCTAATGTATCCATATGTGCTTCTAATAAAATAGCATCTTTCTCATCTTCTCCACCAATTTCTACTAATACGCCGCCTTTTACTGTTTTAACGGGATGATAGCCTAATGCTTCATAAGCACTCATCACATAATCTGCTGCATCCTTGGTATAACCAGTAGGACTATCAATTGATAATACTTTTTTTGTCTGTTCTAACACATAATCCATATATTTTTCCATTTCTTCTGTCTCCTTTTATATTAATGCTAAAAATGCCCCTAGATTTCCTCGCTTTCCATGACTTGCCCGATGAGAAAACAATAGTTTCTCGTTGCAACAGGTACATATATTCGTAACTGCTAAATGTTCCGGTTCCACCCCAGCCTCTAATAAGATTAACTCGTTTGTATGCCACAAGTCAAGTTGATACTTTCCATTTCCTTTATCGATTAAAATTTCTTTTTCATGACCGACAAATTCTTTTTGGAACTCCACTGCCACATCTTCACTGATTTCATAACAAGACTGGCATATGGATGGTCCTATGGCACAGATTACCTCTTCCGGCTCTGTTCCAAATTCTCTTTTCATTGCCTCCAATGTTACTTTTCCCATTCTTCCTACGGTGCCACGCCAACCGGAATGTGACAGCCCAATTGCATGATGAACCGGATCTACAAAATATAACGGAACGCAATCTGCATAAAAAGTAGATAATACAATTCCCGGCTCATTGGTAATCAGTCCATCTAAGTCTGTGTAACCGCGCTCTTTTATCAAACCCTTTCCGGCATCCTCTTTCCCAACTCTTCTTACATTGGTTGTATGGGTCTGATCTGTAAAAACAAAATTTTCATATTCTGTTCCAAGTGCTTTTGCTACTCTGTGAAAATTCTCTTCTACTGCTTCTCGCTTATCTCCTCTGGTAAAGCTTAAATTAAGACTTTCAAATATTCCTTCACTAACACCGCCTTTTCTGGTAGTAAAACAATGCTTTACGATTCCGGTCTGTTCCAGCAATGGATATACTAACATAGGAAATCCCTCTTGCTCTTTTACTTCTAGTACTACCTGTGGTGTTGCTTTCTTAAAAACCATTTATATTGTCGTTCCTTTCTTTTTAATTGATGTAGCAAAATGCATTTTCAATGTGAATCACCTCTTCATCAGTAATTCCTACCACATCAAAACGGCAGGGTGTTTCTTGTAAATGACCATATCGCTGTAAAAACCAGCTTGCCGTTTTGCAAATTCTTCTTTGCTTTGTACGGTCTACTGCTTCTAAGGGATGACCACCTCTGTCGCTTTTTCGATATTTCACTTCTACAAATACCAGATATTGTCTGTCTCTTGCAATGATATCAATTTCTCCATATCTGCTGTAAAAGTTTCGTTCTAATATTTGATACCCCTTTTCCTGCAAATACTCTGCTGCCCGCTGTTCCTGACGATAGCCTTCTGCCCGCTTCCCTCTTTCTGCCATATACTTCCCTTTCTCTCTAATCCTTTACCTTTTCTTTTAACTTATCCATATCATCTACAAAGACTAATATTTCTGCCACAACTTCGTAAAGTTCCGGTGGAATATTGTCTCCGATTTCTAACTTGGATAATGTATCTGCTAATTTATCATCACGGTAAAAAGGAATTTCTGCTTCTTTTGCTTTTTCAATAATCTTTTCCGCAACCATTCCCTTTCCTGCTGCAATAATTTTAGGTGCACGTTCTCCCGGTTCGTAAGCAACAGCAACAGCTGTCTTTGGTTTTTCACCTTGTTTGCTTTCCGTAATTACCGGTTCGTTTGTATTTTTATAACGAATCTCTGCCACTGTTGTCTCCTCCCTTCTTTTATGCTTTCACATCAAAAGAATACCGTTGAAACCTTCCAACCGGCTTTTCTTTTTCCAGAAAATCTTCCACAAACTCTTGCTGTTTTCCTCGATTTTCCACTTCTATTTTACACTGATATCCCTTTTCCTCTAAACGTTCCTGCAATTCATCCATGTGATTTACAATGATATCATACGAGTTATTATCCTCCAAATAAAAAGTAGTTTCTACCTTGGTTCCCAACATTTTAATATAAATATCGGTAGAACCTAAATGATCCATATCCAAGTGTAATAATGCCGTCAGTTCTCCCTCTTTATCTTGCAGACTTTTCTTATTGGTATACACATATAAATCGCTGTGTGCTTTTTGATGACGTAATTTCAGTGGAATCTGCACATAGGTATACATGTGGTTCAACTGATTCATAAATTCCAGATTGCTCTGCACGCTTTGGGCTGATTTTGACAATGCTGCTCCCTGCTCGGTGCCTGTGTGATTTAGTACCTGGTGAAGCTGTTCCATTTGATGTCCCAAACGTTGGTATAATTCTTTTACCGTTCCTTCTTCTTTCAAATCCTCCGGTGTGGTAAGCCATTGTTCTTCCATTGCCTGTTTTAACACGGTTTTATATTCATCCGAGAAAAACAATTTCTGCATGGCTGCTGTGGAATAATTTTCACTGTTTTCTACAGATGCTACCATCTGTTGTAATAATTCTCCAGCTGTCAACTCTGTATTCAACTGCCCATTCTGAAATAATATTTTATTGGCAACTGCTCCGGAAAATTCCTGTAATAATGAAGTAAGATTTGCCTGCTGATTTTGGGACAATATCACACTAACAGCATTCTGTTTTCCACTTACTTCACTGGTTACATTTTCCTGTACCACATTCTCGGAAATCACTTTCTTGGCTTCTGTTCCCTGTTCCTGTGGTTGTTTATTTTCGATACCTGATTGCAACTGATTTCCAACACCGCTCTCCTCTTGTGTCAAATCCTGATGAATAATCACACCTTCTGTTGCATCTACCTGATCTACTGTTAAGTTGGCAGCAGCCTCTTCCTGTGCCATCTCATTTGTTGCACCTATCATTTGTGCTGCCTGTACCGCATTCTGTGCACTTCCGTCTGCTCCCGTCTGACCTCCAACTAATATTCCTACAATTTGTTGTTGAAAGTGCAACAGTGGTTGCGTATTTCCAGTCATCTGTCCCTGTTGGCTGACACTTCCCTGTTGTTCTCCATAAATCTGTTCCGCCATATCCGGAATTCCATTAATAATTTCTTTCATTTCCGGCAAAAATGTCTGTTGATTATTTTTGTAATTTTCAAATTGTTGAATATTGCTATCACTTATCTCAATTCCGGCTTTTTGCATTTGAAGTAACGTCTGAACATCGGCCTGTGGAAAATGCGCCATAAGTCTGGACATTTGCAATAGACTCGTCTTATCTACCGGCATTTGTTCTTTCATCATCTCACTTACCATGGACAAATTTTGCTGTGTTACTTTTAATCCGGCTGCTTCTAGTGCTTTTAATAAGGTAGGATTCTGCGCACTTTCCCAATTCACCGGATGAATGGAAATCTGCTCTCCACTATTTGCTTTTACTTCAAATAGCATAGGCATTCCTTTGGCCAGTTGTACTCCGCTTTCCATTCTCGCCATCATTGTCTGCCCATCGCTCAATCCTATGGTTACCTGCCCATTTTTAATATCTAATATCGTTCCCTCAAACACCTTTCCCGGTGTCATTTCCTGAAGATAGGCAGAAGTCGGACGAATAGTATCTTTTACAGCAGTCATTGCCTGGGTATTTGACGCCGTATTATTTTGGTATTGATTAATTCCTTCTACAATTGACATAGCTTCTCCCTTTTCTTTCTCGTCTCTTTTTACAGTACACAAAGTTCCCTTTTCTTAGCAGAAATGCGTTATAAAGCTCCGTCTGTGAATTGGTGATGGTCCATATTTTTTCAATGCTTCAATATGCTCTTTAGAACCATATCCCTTATTAGAGGCAAATCCATACTCCGGCATTACTTTATCATATTCCACCATAAGACGATCTCTGGTTACTTTTGCAATGATACTGGCAGCACCAATGGATATACTCTTTGCATCTCCTTTAATAATAGGTATCTGGTGAATTGGTACTTCCGGAATGGTAACTGCATCATTTAATAATATATCGGGTGTTACTGACAGATTATGAATAGCCTCCCGCATGGCTTCATAAGTTGCCTGTAAAATATTGATTTCATCAATTCTTCCCGGCCCTACCATTCCAATTCCGGTTGCAACTGCCTGTTCCATAATAATATCATACAATTCTTCTCGTTTCTTTTCGCTTAATTTCTTAGAATCATTGATATATAAAATATTACAATCCTTTGGTAATATTACTGCTCCTGCTACTACCGGCCCTGCAAGTGGACCTCTTCCCACTTCATCAATTCCGCAAATATAACCACAGGCTTCATACTCTCTTTCGTATTTCTTTAACGTTTCAATTCGCGCTCGTTCTTTTGCCAGATTATCTAATCTTTTCTGTGCCTGCTGCACCAATTTTTGAACTCCGGCACGTTCATCTTTTTGATATTCTGTAATAAAAGAAGGCAGCATCGTTTCCTCTGCTGCCTGTAATTCTTCTTTTATTACCCCAATTTTCTTTAATTCACTCACACTTTTATCCTCTATCTTTACTTATGTTTTATAAATCCAAATTTAGAAAATGGATAAATCCGAAGCCATGCCCGACCTACAATCTCATCTCGTTTGATGATTCCCACACTTGGGTCCCTGCTATCGGAGCTGGCATTTCGATTATCTCCCAGTACAAAATATTCTCCTTCTCCAAGCTTAATAGGCTCTGCAGCTGTTCCGGGATTCTTGATAATTTCTCTTCCGTAAGATTCTTTTAATTCTTTTCCATCAATATAAATGGTTCCATTATCATCGATTTGTACTGTTTCTCCAGGCAATCCTATGATTCTTTTGATATAATAAGTATCCTCTTTATACTGGTATGGGAACACGATAATATCAAACCGCTCCGGATCATGAAAACGATAAGATATTTTATCTACAATCAAATTGTCCCCATCACTTAGCGTATACTCCATAGAAGTTCCGATTACTTCGGTTCTCTGCCCCACATAAGTAATTACCAAATAGGTAATCACAAATACAACAGCGATATATATAATAAAACTAACGGTATCTTTCAAGTTAATCTTCTTTTTTTCTTTTTCCATTTAGCTTCTCTTTTCTATTTATAAATTCTATCGCTTTTATTCTACCCTTATCCTTCTGGAAATTCAAGAGTTATTTTTCCAAGCCGTCCACTACGGAATTCATCGATTACCAGAAGGGCTGCCTTGCTATAATCCAACTCATTGCCTTTTTGCACACAATTGCGGTTTCTGGCTATCTGCTCTAACACCTCTACCGCATCTTTTTCTTCTTCAAGTTCATACCGTGCTGCTAAGATTCCCGGATAGTTTTTCTGAATGATTCGTATCAGTTCTAAGGAAAGTTCATCAATATTTAAAATTTCATCCTTAATGGAACCAATCAATGCCAGACGAAGTCCTACCTGCTGGTCTTCAAACTTCGGCCACAGGATTCCCGGTGTATCTAAAAGCTCTACATTTTTATTTAAACGTATCCATTGTTTTCCTTTGGTAACTCCCGGCTTATTTCCGGTTTTGGCACATGCCTTTCCGGCATATGTATTAATAAATGTTGATTTTCCTACATTAGGAATTCCTACCACCATTGCGCGAACCGGACGATTCTTAATTCCTCGTCTTCTATCTCGCTCAATTTTTTCCTTACATGCTTCCATAATCACATCATTAATTGCCTTCATCCCAGCCTTACTACGGGCATCCAGCTTCACAACATAGAATCCCTTGTTGCGAAAATACTCTGACCAACGTCTTGTCTGCTCATCACTTGCCAAATCTGCTTTATTCATCAGAATAAGTCTCGCCTTGTTTTTCCCAAGTTCGTCAATATCCGGATTCCGACTGCTTAATGGAATTCTTGCATCTACTAACTCAATTACTAAATCTATCAGTTTTATATCTTCCTGCATTTGACGCTTTGCCTTGGTCATATGCCCTGGATACCATTGAAAATGCATTGTATCTCTCCTTACTATTTAATAAATCCAAATTTTCCCCACGGGGACACCACAAACCATGCTTTTCCTACAATATACTCCTTTTTTACGTTTCCAATGCTGGCATAGCGACTATCCTCACTGTTATTGCGGTTATCTCCCAGCACAAAATATTCATCTTCTCCTACGGTAATCTCATTTTCTGCCAAAAGTGGATTTTCTATATTTGCTACCGCAACCTTTTCATCAAACTTTTTCCCATTTACATAAACCACGCCATCTTTAATCTGTACTTTATCCCCAGGGCATGCAATCACACGCTTAATATAATAATGTGACTTTTCATTTCCGTTTGGTAAAAATACAATTAAGTCATTTTGCTTTGGGCTAAAAATCTTGTATCGAAAACGATTTACCAATATTTCTTCTCCGCTTTCCAATGTTGGAGACATGGATGCTCCTACCACCTTTATGCGGAAACCTATAAATAATACCAACACCACTGCTATTAGCATTACTGCCAGAATCTCTCCTGTCCAAATGCCAATCTCCTTAAGCAATGCTGTATTCACTTTTCTTTTTCTTCGATTAAAATTTAATCCACCAGATCTTCTTCTCATATTCTACTCCACTAAAAGAACTTTTTGGTTCTACTTATGATAAAAGGGACAACTACCATCGTACTTGTCCCTTTCTTGTTCATTCTCTGTTGAATTATTTTACTAATTCTTTTACTTTTGCTTTCTTACCTACACGGTCTCTTAAGTAGTTCAATTTTGCACGTCTTACTTTACCGAAACGTACTACTTCTACTTTTTCAACGTTAGGGGAATGTAATGGCCATGTCTTTTCAACACCAACACCATTAGAGAATTTTCTTACAGTAAATGTCTCTCTGTTGCTTCCGCCCTGTTTCTTTAATACGATTCCTTCGAAAACCTGAATTCTTTCACGGTTTCCTTCTTTGATTTTACCATAAACTTTTACGGTATCACCTACGTTAAATTCAGGTACTTCTGCCTTTAACTGTTCCTGTTCAATGTTCTTAATAATTTCTGCTGCGTTCATTCTTGTGACCTCCTATATATTGGATGTTCTTAATACGCCTATTCGTATCAGAGGACCATCGTGTTTATTCACAACTGTTACAGTTTATCATAAATCACTTGTGTTGTAAAGCATTTTTTCCATAAAATATACCTTTTGCTTTGCCTTACAAAGTCCTAGCGATTCCTGTAATTTCATGGATATTTCATTTCCTTCTACTACCTGTGTAAACGGAGTAAAACCATGTTCTAGGCAATCATTAATCAGGTATGTTTCCAGTGCTTTTCCAATATGTCTTCCACGATACTCCGGCAATACTTCTAACATTCCAAGACTTCCCTCTTCATGTAATCCGATAAATCCTGCAAGCGTTTCTCCATAAAAAGCTCCGAACATTTTACCTGCTTCAATTCGCCCTTGAATATATCCTGGATCATCCATCATATCATAATGCTCGTTTGCAATTTCCAGGTGTTGCATGTCTAATTTGCGAATCTGTATCTGATGCTCTTCGCTTTTTCCATCCAGTCGATACAATCCGGTGATTGGAAGCTTTTCCCGCTTCGTATAGACGAACTGATGACATGCTACAAACACCTCTCCTTGTAACATCTTTTCTATGACGGGAACCATATATTCCTGATGTATTACTAATAACTCCGGTTTTTCCCTAACGATTACTGTTTCTACTATTTCTTTTCCGTTTTTCGCATCTTCTACTGATAAAAACACAATTCCGCTTACCGTATCCCGCAAGCATATATTTTCCCCTTGGGCATAAAGCAATTCTGCCTGTCCCCGGTCTATGAGTTCCGTCATATCCATATGCAATAACTTTTGCTGACGAAGCAATTCCCTGCATTCTTGCATTTCTTCATATTTTTCATACAAATCCGGTCTGCGTTCTTTTGTTCTTTCTATGGATTGTTCTAACCGCCAGGCATCTATGTTTTTCTGATTGCCTGATAATAATACTTCCGGCACTTGTTTTCCCTGCCATACTTCCGGGCGACTATACTGTGGATATTCTAACAGATTGCCCTCTAATGACTCTGTTACCCCGGAAAATTCATTTTTTAATACACCGGGTACCATACGGGAAATGGCATCTACCATTACCATTGCACCCAGTTCTCCACCGGTCAATACATAGTCTCCGATAGAAACATAGTCAGTAACTACTTCTTCTAACACTCGTTCATCAATTCCCTCATAATGTCCGCAAAGCAGAATTAAATCTTCTTCTTTTGCAAGTTCTTTCGCAAGTGGTTGGTCGAATCTTCTTCCTTGGGGAGTAAGATAAACAGTACGAACTTTTTTCCCTGTTCTCTTTGTCACTGAATCCCATGCATCGTAGACCGGTTGTGCCTGCATTAACATTCCTGCTCCTCCACCATAAGGATAATCGTCTACTTTATGATGTTTATTCTGGGCATAATCTCGTATATCGATTGCTTCAATATTTAAATAACCTGCCTTTGACGCTCTGCCTATGATACTGGTATTTAAACCGTTCATCACCATTTCTGGAAATAACGTCAGTATATAAAAGTTCATTCTGCCACCTACTCTTCATCATCTAATCCAGGCATTACAAATACCTGCATTACTCGTTCTTTCATATCTACCTTTAAAATACATTCTTTAATTGCAGGAAGTAGCAATTCTTTTTTTCCTTGACGTTTGATGACATAAACATCATTCGCCCCTGTCTGAAGCACATCTGCAATAGTCCCGATTTCTTCTCCTTGTGCTGTTACTACTTTCATATCAATTAAGTCTGCAATAAAATACTCATCTTTTTCACATTTCACTGCATTTTTTCTGGTAACAAATAAACTTTTCCCTTTATATTTTTCAACGTCATTGATATTATCAATGTCCTTAAATTTCAATATTACAAGATTTTTAAAATATTTTACCTGTGTGATTTCTAACTCTAACTGTTCTTTTCCTGTATCTAAAATCACTTGTTTTAGTTTCTTAAAACGTTTTACATCGTCTGTGGTTGGAAATACTTTTACTTCACCACGAACTCCATGGGTATTGGTAATTACACCAACTTGCAGTAAATCCTCCATATCTGCTCCTTTTCTCTGATACATCTCTTTCTGCATTTAACAAAACCCCAGTCTAAACAACTTTATCTGACTGGGGTTTTATCTCTTTATTGTATAATATCTACAACTACTTTTTTGTCACTCTTAGCTGCTGCTGCTTTCACAACAGAACGAATGGCTTTTGCAATGCGTCCTTGCTTTCCAATTACTTTTCCCATATCTGGCTGGGCAACATGTAATTCTAAAACAATAGACTTTTCGTTCTCAGATTCTGTAACTACGACTTCTTCCGGATGATCCACAAGAGCTTTCGCAATTACTTCCACTAATTCTTTCATTACGTCACCTCACGAATCTTATTTTTCGATACCGGCTGCTTTGAAGATCTTTCCTACCATTTCTGTAGGCTGAGCACCGCTTGCTAACCATTTCTTTGCTAATTCTTCATTTACATGAAATTCACTTGGATCCTTTGTTGGATCGTAAGTTCCGATTTCTTCGATGAATCTTCCATCTCTTGGAGATCTGGAATCAGCTACAACGATTCTATAGAAAGGAGCTTTTTTCTGTCCCATTCTTCTTAATCTGATTTTTACCATTACACTTTCACCTCCTTGGGTTATTTTCTTCTATTTTGTAATCAGAGAAAACTCTGTTACCTGCTTTACAAACCAAATGGCAATTTAAATCCGCCACGTTTTTTTCCTTTACCACCCATTAATCCCGGCATCTGTTTCATCATTTTTCTAGTCTGTTCAAACTGTTTTACCAAACGATTTACCTCGCTGATATCAACTCCGGCACCATTGGCAATTCTACGTTTTCTGCTTGGATTCAAAATGGAAGGATTGGCTCTTTCCGCTGGTGTCATGGAATATATAATTCCTTCAATTCGTGCCATTTTCTTTTCATCCATGGCATTTTCGATTTCTGCTATCTGGGAACCACCAATTCCCGGCATCATACTAAGCACACTGGATAAGCCACCCATTTTTTTCATCTGGTTCATGGACTCTAAATAATCATCGAATCCAAACTCGGCTTTTTTCATCTTGCGTTCCAGCTCTTTTGCCTTTTCTTCATCTATATTTTCCTGAGCCTTCTCAATCATGGTAAGAACATCGCCCATGCCAAGAATTCGGCTCGCCATACGATCTGGATAAAACTGCTCTAAGTCAGATAACTTCTCACCCATACCAACATATAAAATTGGCTTTCCGGTAACAGAACGGATAGATAATGCTGCACCACCTCTGGTATCACCATCTAACTTCGTCAAAACAACACCGTCAATTCCAATCTTTTCATTAAAGTTGGTTGCTACATTGACTGCATCCTGACCTGTCATGGCATCTACTACCAATATGGTCTGATGTACTTCAACATTTTCCTTTATCTCTTGAAGTTCCTGCATCATTTCTTCATCGATGTGAAGACGACCGGCGGTATCCAAAATCACCACATTATGTCCATTGCCTTTGGCATGTTCAATTGCTGCCTTGGCAATATTTACAGGCTTATGACCGTCTCCCATGGAGAATACTTCAATGCCTTGTTTCTCACCGTTAATCTGTAACTGTTGAATTGCCGCAGGACGATAAATATCACAAGCTACTAGTAAAGGCTTCTTACCCTTTTGTTTCAACTTTCCGGCAATCTTTGCTGTGGTAGTAGTCTTACCAGCACCCTGAAGCCCCACCATCATAATAACGGTTATTTCCTGTCCCGGATTCAATGCAATCTCAGTAGTTTCGGAACCCATAAGGGCTACCAATTCTTCATTTACAATTTTAATTACCATCTGTCCCGGGTTCAAACCATTCATAACATCCTGCCCGATGGCTCTTTCCTGTACAGACTTGATAAACTGTTTTACAACTTTAAAATTGACATCTGCCTCTAACAATGCAAGCTTTACTTCCTTCAGTGCTGCCTTCACATCATCCTCTGTCAATCTTCCCTTACTACGCAGGGACTTGAATACATTTTGTAATTTTTCAGATAAGCTATCAAATGCCATTTTATAACTCCTCTAATATTTCATTGGAAATATTTTCTATCTGTTCCATAATCTCTGCTTCATTCTGATTCTGGTAATTGCGCGTCAATGTACGAATCTGTGTAATCTTCTCTTTTGTCTTCATAAATCGTTCCAGCAGATGTAACTTTTCCTCATATCCTTCTAAAAGCTTGTCACAACGCTTCACCAAATCATGTACGCCCTGTCGGCTGATTCCCGCCTCTTCTGCGATTTCGCTTAAGGATAAATCATTCAATACAAAATCTTCATATATATTCTGCTGGTGTTCTGTCAGCAATTCTCCATAAAAATCATAGAGAAATGTCTGCATTACTTTCTTTTCCATTACAATCACCTTAGCTATCATACACGAAAAAGAGAAAGGTGTCAAGTATTTTTTCTTGACACCTTCTTTTTTCTGCAAGTAACGATAAAATTATAAATTAGTTCTCACCAGTTTTGGCTGATAGCCATCTGCTTCTAAAGCATCCATTATCTGCTTTTTATGTTCTGTTCCAAATGCTTCTAAGGTAATGCGAAGTTCTACTGCTGCATTACGGTTTGTGGAAACAAATTGATTATGCTCTAACTTGATAACATTTCCCTGTACCTTGGCAATGGTATTGGCAACCTTACTTAATTCCCCTGGCTTATCCGGTAATAATACAGACACTGTAAAGATACGGTCACGGAAAATAAGTCCCTGCTGAACTACGGATGACATAGTAATTACGTCCATATTTCCACCACTCAAAATAGATACAACGCGCTTATCTTTTACATCTAAATGACGAAGTGCTGCCACTGTCAATAATCCGGAATTTTCTACAATCATCTTATGATTTTCTACCATATCCAAAAATGCTACGATTAACTCATCATCTGCTACTGTGATAATATCATCTAAATTTTCACGGATATATGGGAAAATATTTTGTCCCGGTGTTTTTACCGCGGTACCATCTGCAATCGTATTTACCTTTGGTAACGTTACTACTTTTCCTGCTTCAAAGGATGCCTGCATACAATTTGCTCCTGCCGGCTCCACACCGATTACTTTTATCTTTGGATTCAACATTTTTGCAAGGGTTGATACACCTGTTGCAAGTCCGCCTCCTCCGATTGGTACTAAAATATACTCTACTAACGGAAGTTCTTTGAAGATTTCCATAGCAATGGTTCCCTGACCGGTTGCTACTGCCAAATCGTCAAATGGATGAATAAAGGTGTATCCATGTTCATCCGCTAACTCATATGCCTTTTGGCATGCTTCATCGTATACATCTCCATATAAAACTACATCGGCACCATAACCCTTCGTACGATTTACTTTAATCAGTGGTGTAGTAGTAGGCATTACGATAGTTGCTTTTACTCCAAAACATTTTGCAGCATATGCAACTCCCTGTGCATGATTTCCTGCGGATGCAGTAATTAAACCTTTTTCTCTTTCTTCCTGACTTAAAGTGCTGATTTTATAATAGGCACCTCTTACCTTATAAGCTCCGGTAAACTGCATGTTTTCCGGCTTTAAATATACTTTATTTCCAGTCTGTCCACTTAAAAAATCACTATATACCAGTTTTGTCTCTAATGTAACTTCTTTTACGATTTTACTTGCTTCTTCAAATTTTTCTAATGTCAACATATCCATTTTTCAATCCCTCGTTTTCTTATTCTGTGTCGTTTACTGCAAACAATGCATTTACAAATTGCTCTGAATCAAATTTCTGTAAATCATCAATGGTTTCGCCTACACCAATATATTTTACCGGAATTCCCAGTTCAGATTGAATCGCTACTGCAATTCCACCTTTGGCTGTTCCATCCATTTTAGTAAGAATAATTCCTGTTATATCTGCTACCTCAGAAAACTGTCTCGCCTGTGCTAAAGCATTCTGTCCGGTAGTTCCATCTAAAACTACTAAAGTTTCACGATAAGCCTCCGGATATTCTTTTTCTAAAATACGATGAATTTTCTTTAATTCTTCCATCAGGTTTTTCTTGTTATGAAGTCTTCCGGCAGTATCGCAAAGAAGTACATCTGCATTTCTTGCTTTTGCCGCTGCAACTGCATCATATACGATTGCTCCCGGATCAGCACCTTCCTGACCGCCAATCATGTCTACCCCTGCACGATTTGCCCATTCTGATAACTGCTCTCCTGCTGCTGCACGAAACGTATCTGCCGCTGCTAATACAACTTTTTTTCCTTGGCTTTTCAGCTTACCTGCTAATTTTCCAATGGAGGTTGTCTTTCCTACTCCATTTACCCCAATTACCAGTACCACAGATTTTTCTTCTTCAAAACGGTATGCAGTTTCCCCTACATCCATCTGCTCTTTGATACTACGAATCAAAAGTTCTTTGCATTCGGCTGGTTCTTTGATATGTTCTTCCTTTACTTTTGCCTTCAGATTCTCAATAATCTTCATTGTGGCATCTACCCCAATATCTCCCATAATGAGAATCTCTTCGATTTCTTCATAGAAATCATCATCAATACTGGAAAATCCGCTGAATATAGCATCGATTCCAGATACAATGTTGTCTCTGGTTTTTGTCAATCCTTTTACCAGACGACTAAAAAATCCCTGCTTTTCTTCACTCATTCTTGCTACCTCTCTACTTGTCCAATTCTTCTTCTATCAAATTTACAGAAACTAATGTGGAAATACCCTTTTCCTGCATAGTAATACCATATAAACGGTCTGCTGCTGCCATGGTTCCTCGTCTATGCGTAATGACAATGAACTGAGTATTCTTTGTAAGTTTATGTAAATAATTTGCAAATCGCCCTACATTGGAATCATCCAATGCCGCCTCAATCTCGTCTAATAAACAGAATGGGGATGGCTTCAGGTTCTGGATTGCAAACAATAAAGATATGGCGGTTAAGGACTTCTCTCCACCGGAAAGCTGCATCATGTTCTGCAATTTTTTTCCTGGTGGCTGGGCAATGATACGAATACCACACTCTAAGATATCCTCGCCTTCTACCAGCTCTAAGGAACCTTTTCCTCCACCAAACAGCTCTTTGAATACTTTATCAAACTCTACCTGAATTTCCTGGAACTTTTCCATGAACTGCTTACGCATTCCGGTATCTAATTCTTCGATAATATCCAGTAAGGTCTGTTCTGCTGTTACCAAATCATCATGCTGCGTTTTCATAAACGTATATCGCTCGGACAGGTTCTTGTAATCCTCAATGGCATTTACATTCACATCACCCAATTTTCGGATATCGTCTTTTATCTGCGCAATCTGCTTTTTCATTTCTGTCGGATTGTCATATTCCTCATTCCGTAACTCTAATGCATGGTGGCGTGTTAACTCATATTCCTCCCACATATAGTTGGTCTGATTCTCTATGGATTCATTGAACTTTTCTTTCTGGCTGTTCAATCGGAAAGATTCCTTATCCAGATCATTGATATGTTTTGACAATTCCTCTTGTTTCTGGAAAAATCCTTTGTACTTGACGGACATTTCCTCTTTTTCTTTTTGCTTATCAGAAAGTTTCTGTTCTAATTCTCCATGTGTGGAATCTGATGCTTCCATGGTCTTTTTGATTTCTTCAATATCATGATATTTCTTATCCACATCTGCTTGAGAATCCAGCTTTTCCTGCTCTGCCTGATGTAATTCTTCTTCCAGTTTTCGCAGTTCTGTCTGTACACGAGAAATATTTTCCTGAATAAATTCTGCTTTTTGTACCAGATTAGCCTCTTCCAACTGCACTCTGGATACTTCTTTTTGACTATCTTCTGCTAATTTATTCTGTTCTTCTAACAGTTTCTGGAAGTTGCTGTTTTCTTCTTCAATTTCTTTTTCTCTTGTATCTGCCTGTGATATTTCTTCTTGAATCTGTTGACGATTCTGTGTAATTTCTGCCAACTGCTGTTCAATTTCTCTGCTTTCCTGAATCAAACCACCATACTGGCTGGTATTTTCCTCTTTTTGTTCCTTGGCACGTTCCATGTTAAGTTTAGCTGTATTGGAATTTAACATGGCTTGTTTCAAGTCTTCCCGTAACTGTTCTAAGTCTTCTTTCAACAGCTCTCTTGCTGTTGTGATTTCTTCCATTCGTGCACGATATTTGGTTAAGTTTTCCTTAAGCTGTGCAACTGTTTTTTCCAGTTCTTCAATTTCTCTCTTTCGTCCTAACAGGTTACTGGTATTTTTAAATGCACCACCAGTCATAGAACCGCCCGGACTTAAGGATTCCCCTTCTAATGTTACAATTCTAAGAGAATATTGATATTTTCTTGCCAATGCAACTGCATGGTCAATGGTATCTACCACATATGTTCTTCCCAGCAAATGTGTTTTCAACCCCTGATACCGGCTCTCTGCCTGGACCAGCTCACTTCCGATTCCAATTACACCCTGCTCTTTTAATGCATGCTCGTTAACTTGCGGCTGTTTCTTTCCTACACTGGTTAATGGAAGGAATGTGGCTCTTCCGTAACGATTCTGTTTCAAATACTGAATCATTCGTTTTGCTGTGTCTTCGTCATTGGTAACAATATTTTGAATACTTCCACCTAAGGCTGTTTCAATAGCTGTTTCGTACTTCTTTTCCACCTTAATGATGTCTGCAACAACTCCAAGAATTCCTTTTTCCCTATCCTTTTGTTCCATAACACGACGAATGGAGTTTCCATATCCGTCATAACGCTCTGCAATATTTACCAAAGATTCTAATCTGGACTGTTCTCTGTGATAACGGGCTGTATCCTGTTCCAAAGCATGTTTTACTTCTTCTTCCTTGGTTTGCCAATTTTTTCGATTATTCTCCAGTTTTTGTTCTTCTTCGATAAGCTTGGTATATTCTGCCTTTGCTTCTTCGTAACGTTTCTGGCACTCTTCTACAACTGCCTCTAACTCTTCTTCTTCACTTTTTTGTTCTAACAGGCGTTTACTTAACTGTGCCTTTCGGATATTTACCTGCTCTTGCATGGTATCATATCGCTGTTGTCTTGCCTTTGTAGATGCCTTATGATTCAACAGTTCAATAATCTCGTTTTTGCCGTCTTCCATTCCTCTGGTACAACGTTCAATTTCACTTTGAATTTTTTGGAAATGCTCCATAACCCTGGCTTTTTCTTCTGCCATGTGCTGCATCTGAGCATCCATTTGTTTTTTCTCTTCTTCGTAAGCCGCCTTTTGCTCCAGACGCTGTTCTTTATCCTGATTAATGGCTTCCTGTCTGGTACGAAAATGTTCTTCACTCTGCTCTGCTGTGTGAATCTGTTCTTTTAAGACATTAATCTGACCTTCTAACTTTCCTTTTAAAACAGTCGTATTACCAAGTTCTTCTCTTAAGGCAGTAATCTGAGCATCTGCGGCTTCCATATCCTGCTCCATCTGTTCATATTCTGCCTTAATATTGGTATAAGAACGATTGGACTCTTCCAAATCTTTTCCCACAATTTCCATGTTTTCTTCCACGGTCTTTAATTGTGTCTCCATTCGTTCCATTTCCATTAAAAACATATTTACATCATATGTCTTTAATTCTTCTTTTTTCTTTAAGTAAATCTTTGCCTTTTCAGACTGACGTTCCAGTGGTCCTACCTGTTTTTCCAATTCCGATAAAATATCATTCACACGCACCAGATTCTGTCGCTCATCTTCTAACTTTTTCTGTGCTGTGACTTTTCTTCGCTTATACTTTACAATTCCAGCTGCTTCATCAAATAACTCTCGACGTTCTTCCGGCTTACCGCTTAAGATACGTTCAATCTGACCCTGACCGATAATGGAATATCCTTCTTTACCAATTCCCGTATCATAAAAAAGTTCATTTACGTCTTTTAATCTACATGCAGTTCCATTAATCAAATATTCACTTTCTCCGGAACGATACACTCTTCTGGCAACAGTAACTTCATTATAATCAATGTTTAAAGAACGATCCGCATTGTCCAATGTAATCGCCACATATGCATAACTTAAGGGCTTACGGTTCTCTGTACCGGAGAAAATAACATCCTGCATACTTGCACCACGCAACTGCTTTGCTCTTTGTTCACCCAATACCCAACGTACTGCATCTGCTACATTACTCTTTCCACTTCCGTTTGGTCCTACAATACCTGTGATTCCATTGTGGAACTCAAACACGATTTTATTGGCAAAGGACTTAAATCCATGCACCTCTATACTTTTTAAATACATAACTCCTCCTGTTTAGGAACTGCTTTCCTGCTTTTTTAACTCCAAAAGTGTATGATAAGCAGCTTCCTGTTCTGCCCCTTTCTTGGTTCTTCCTGTTCCCTGTCCATAGGTCTTTGTACCAATTCGAGCTTCCACAATAAATTTCTTATCATGATCCGGACCCTCTTCTCGAATCAGTTGATAGCTTAATTCGCCTTCTGCTTTTGCCTGCACTACCTCTTGCAGGATAGTCTTGCTATCGAAAAAGAGCTTCTTATGTTCGATGTCATTTAAAATAAAACGGTCAATAAACTCTTTTGCACTAGCAAAACCACCATCTAAATATATCGCTCCTATCACTGCTTCTAATGCATCAGAAAGAATAGACTTTCTCTCTCTTCCACCTGTTAAGTCCTCTCCTTTTCCTAGTAAAAGGTACTTTCCTAATTCCAAATCTCTGGTACAAAATGCCAGTGTTGGCTCACATACCATACTTGCTCGTAATCTGGTCAATTCTCCTTCCGGATATTTGGGATACTTGTGAAATAAGAAATCACTACTTACAATTTCTAACACTGCATCTCCTAAAAATTCTAATCGTTCATTATCCGCCTGTTTTCCCATATGATGTTCGTTTGCATAAGAACTATGTGTTAATGCCTGCTGCAACAATTTTTGATTGGAAAATTCATATCCTATGCGGGTTTCAAATTCCTTTTGTAAACTCATTTTTCTCCTTCCTATGTATATGGTCTTAATATATGACGAAAAGGGTAGCCTGAAAAAATGCTACTCTGCATCTTCTCAGACACCCTTGTTCCTCTTTGTCCGTATACAATTAAATACGCCTTAGTTCATTGCATTCTTAATCTGTTCTACTGCATCACCAACAGTAACGATTTTTTCTGCTTCTTCGTTTGCGATTTCAATATCAAATTCTTCTTCTAATCCCATGATAATCTGGAAAATATCCAGAGAATCTGCTCCTAAATCATCTACAAATGTAGTGTCCATTGTAATTTCTTCTACGTCTACATTTAATACTTCCGCAATGATTTTCTTTAACTTTTCAAATTCCATGATAATTCCTTTCTACTCCTCTTCCATGGGAGATGTTCCAATATTCTTTCTTATTTTTTCATTAATTTGCTGTTCCTTAAAGGTAACACATTGAATAATAGAGGTAGATACCTCTTTTGCTTTTGAACTTCCGTGGGTTTTTACCACAAGTCCATTTAAGCCTAATAACGGTGCTCCACCATACTCGGATGCATCAAACGACTTTAATGTCTTTTTCAATGCCGGCTTTACTAACAACGCTCCTATCTTACTTCTCAGGCTGGTCATCATTCCCTGTTTTACTTTACTAATCAGGGTTGCTCCTACACCTTCATAAAGCTTAAGGATTACATTTCCTACAAATGCCTCACAAACAATAACGTCTGCTTCTCCGTGTGGGATTTCTCTTGCCTCAATGCTTCCTACAAAGTTAATATCCGGGCAGTTCTTAAGTAATGGAAAAGTCTCTTTTACCAGTGCATTTCCCTTCTCTTCTTCTGCTCCAATGTTAACAATCGCAACCTTTGGATTCTTCACACCCATAACATTTTCCATGTAAATGGAACCCATCTTGGCAAACTGTACTAAATGAGATGCTCTTGCATCTACATTTGCTCCACAGTCAATCAGCAATGACACGCCTTTCTCGGTAGGAATAAGTGGAGCTAATGGTGGTCTTTCTACACCTTTGATTCTTCCTACAATGACTTGTCCGCCTACCAATATTGCACCGGAACTTCCTGCTGATACAAAAGCGTCAGCCTCCTGATGTTTTACCATATTCATCCCGATTACAATTGATGACTGTTTTTTCTTACGAATTGCCATAACCGGGGGTTCTGCCGTCTCAATTACTTCATCCGCATGAACAACCTCAATCTGAGAACCTGCATAGGAATTTTTTGCCAGCTCTTCCTTCACTACATCCTGTTGACCCACAAGGTATACCTTGATGTCCGGACGCTGTGTAACAGCATCAATAGCGCCCTTTACAATTTCTGCTGGTGCATTATCTCCACCCATGGCATCTACTGCTACCTTTATCATTTCCTGCATGAAACTTCCTCCTTACGGTCCCTGAAAAAGAATTTTTGAATTATTTTCCTTTTCAACGGATGCCTACTAATGAATATACTATAACTATATGGAGAAATCAATACAAAAAATTAGTTTTTACATTCCCGCTTTCTTTCAAGCTCGGCTTCTCTATCTTCTTCACTCATATACTTCCAGAAAATTTTTTCTAAAATAAACGATTCTAATAGTGTAAATACACCGGGTACAAAAATCAATGAAATCGGAAGTATATATAGTAAGGACATACAAGCAAGTGCTAATATAATTATTACTGCTGTCCACGGAAGATTTACCAACGCAATTAAAAGTGCATTCTTCATCGACTGCTTTCTTGTGTTTTCAAATCTTGCCATATAAGCAAACAGATATAATGCCCATGCTAACAAAAACAATCCCATTATGATAAATACAACCCCAAATGCTCCCAGCTTACTTCCATTTTGTCCCATTTGGCGCATAACATAGCTATCAAATCCAAGCACTAATGATATTACAATCACTAACAACCAAATCGGTGTGGTCTGCTTAAAATTACTTTTAAACGCTGACACATATTCCCTGAAAATATAACCTCTTTCATTTCGGATTACCTTATTTACCGTATAGTATAATGCAGTTGCTGCTGTACCCATGGTAAATATTGGGAGGGAGCAAATAACAAAAAATACGCTCAGGCATATGATGTCTGTTATTTTTCCCAACGTTTTCATGATTCCACCATCTACATCAAATATTCCCATTTTATTCTTCCTTTCTTATGTGAAATCTATTACATATTGTCTACTATCTGCTCTCAAAAGTCAATGTATCATTTTATGAAAGTTTTATAAATCCAAGAATTTTTCTATGAAGATTAGGGTGTCAAAAGCCCCTTTTAATATTTGATTTTATTTGTACCTTGAAAATAATAGCTTTTGAAAATCTAATGCTGCTATTTTAAATCCGAAGAATAACCGGGTA
>ERZ1034984.1604-NODE-1604-length-20572-cov-12.861822_pt1 | contig 20572 bp, 20 predicted proteins | sample MGYA00520589_ERZ1034984 | MGnify/ENA primary metagenome ERZ1034984 (study PRJEB33766, sample SAMN09781790) | gut metagenome | biome: gut microbiome | host: Homo sapiens | place: Madagascar | study: EMG produced TPA metagenomics assembly of the PRJNA485056 data... | reverse complement strand
TTTACGAGGTTTACCAAGCACTCGAGTTCATAAATATAAAGGTGGAACTACCCATCCTTTGCAAAATCGGCTGCAAAATTACGATTATTCTTTCTATTTACAAAATATTAAGGGCAATATCTCACCATATTTGAGGGAAAATATGTACTTTTGCATGGAATTTGACAGAATAATAAAACAGATAAATAAAGAAAGAAACAACATGAAGAAAATCTTATCTATGGCCCTGACTGCCATGATGGCTGTCAGCTGTGCCGAAGCGCAAGACGTCGCCTTCACCGTAGAAGGCACTGCACCACAGGGTGTTGACACTCTCTACGTGTTCTACAACGGACAGATGAACGAGGCTCAGCCCATTGCTGCCAAGGAGGGCAAGTTCGAGGTGAAAGGCAATCAGCCTGCCGAAACCTTCATCACAGTGGCTGCAAGCAACCAGCTGATGGTGGCTGCCGTTATCGACGGTACAAAAACCATCAACATCGACCTGGTAAACAAGAAGGTTGGCGGTTCGGAACTCAACGAGAAGCTGAACACATATTACGCCAAGATGAGCGTAATAGAGAAGAAGATGAACGATCTGGCTCCTGAATGGCAGAAGCTCCGCGGCGACAAGACCGAGGAGGGCAAGACCAAGATGAAGGCCCTGGAACAGAAGATAGACGCAGTGGAGGCTGAGCAGAACGCCGAGATAGCCGCTTTCTGCAAGGAGAACAAGGACAATGTGCTGCCTGCCTACATCCTGTCGGACAGCTTCTATGGTTTCGAGTTTGCCAAGCTGAAGGAACTTTGCGATCCCAGCACCGCTTACTACAACCACCCCATGATGCGCCGCCCAAAGATGCAGATAGAATCGCTTGCCAAGCGTCAGCCAGGCATCAAGTACACCGACCTGAACATGCAGGACATGAACGGTGCCAAGGTGAAGCTGAGCCAGTTTGTTGGCAACGGAAAGTATGTATTGGTGGATTTCTGGGCTTCATGGTGCGGACCTTGCCGCATGGAAATGCCTAACGTGAAGAAGGCCTACGAAATGTATCACGGCAAAGGCTTTGAGGTGGTAGGCGTGAGCTTCGACAACAAGTTGGAAGCCTGGAAGAAGGGTGTCAACGACTTAGGTCTGGCATGGCCTCAGATGAGCGACCTGAAGGGCTGGCAGTGCGCTGCACATGATGCCTATGGCGTAAACAGCATCCCAAGCAACGTGCTCCTCGACCCTAATGGCGTTATCGTAGCCTGCGACCTGCGTGCCGAGGATCTGCTCGAGAAATTGGCCGAAATCTACAAGTAATTCTGCATCAAGCAAGTACAGAGGCTCATACAGCCTACGTCATAAAAAAAATGAGAAGCTATTTTCACAGCTTCTCATTTTTTTATTGTCTATATTGAACTTTCGTTATTCTGCGCTTTCCTCCTGACGGTCGTCTACGTTATCGCCCTCAGTAGGAGCTAAGATGGCCTTGAAGTCGGTGTAGCCGTTCTTAACGAGGATATTGTACCACTGCAACAGCTTCTTGATATCGCTGTCGTGAACACGGTCGCGGTCGTAGTTGGGCAACACCTCAGCAAAGTAGTCGTGCAACTCCTGTGCAGAAGCCTTCTTATAGTTCAGGCTGCTCTCCTTGCTGTCCTCTTTCTTGCCTACGTTTTCGAACACCTTCCAGAGTGCTATCTCGTCAGCATCAGTATACATAGCGATATCGCCAAGACTTGTCACACGATCGGTGGCAAAGGCTGGAATACGCTTGTGTGTCTCGTCGATAGTCTCGACGATAAGATTGCGGTTACCACGTGAAACCAGTTTGTAAAGGCCTGGCTTGCCTGCAATAGATAAAATTGTTTCCATTTGGTTATATTTTCTTTAATTTTTCACTGATTATTTTTCTCTTTTTGGTGCAGTCTTACTCTGCTTCAGTCTTTCTCTGCTGCTTTTCGCCACTCTTCCACCCTTTCGAGCAAAAGATTCACTTGCCGCGCCACATCAGCCTTGCCGTCGTTGACGATTTCGAAGTCGCAGCGGGCTGCAACCTCTGCCTGTGACATCTGGGCATGAATCCACTCCAAGGTTCTGCTGCGGTCTATATGGTCGCGCGCCATTACTCGCTGAATGCGAACCTCCTCTGGAGCCGTGACACAGACCACAAAGTCGAAATGAGTGCGATGGATAAATCCACTTTCGAAGAGGATGGCACTCTCGAGCCAGTCGAAGTCGCTCTGCTCGAAATCTCGCGCCACGGCAGGATGAACCACATCGTTGACAGCCAACTTGTTGGCCTCGCTTGCCAACAGAAAACGCGCCAAGACGGGTTTCTGCAGCACGCCCTCAGCATCGTACACATCCTCGCCTACCAGCGAGCAAAGACTCTGCTGCAACGGCTTGTCGCTTCGAATGAGCCGCTTGGCTGCCGCATCGCTGTCGTAGACACGAATGCCATGTCTTTCCAGTTCGCGACAAACAAAACTCTTGCCGCTGCCAATGCCTCCTGTTATCGCTATTTTCATCTCTTCTTCCCGATTGTCCAAGATTTCTTCACTTTTTGCTCTTCCAAGAGTTCCTCTTATTACTCAAGTTTCGCAAGTAAGTTCCTCACTCTCCTTACTCCACTTGCTGTTCGAGCAGATAATCCACTCGTTGGAAGTCGAGTCTGGCCTTGCTCACACTATGCGGAACGCCGATGAGCTGCAGCGTACACTTGTCGGAAGGATTCTGAGAGAGTTCATTATAGTCGACCACTACCTTGAACATATCCGGACGGATGGTGCGGAACAGGCTTGCGCCAATCGTAAACCGCACAGTCACCTTCGACGGGAATGTACGAAGCACAAATCCCTCGGGCATGTTGATGGCTGTGATGGGCACATCGATGGTTTCCTCGGTGAGCACATCGGGATAGACAGACAGGCGAACCGTGCCTGGAACCATCTTCAGTCCGCGAATTTTGCGAAGGCGAACCGTCGTATGGATCGTGTCCTGCAGGTTGCGCATGTTGAAAGGTTCTATCTCCACATAATTCACCTTGTCGAGCTGATCCTTGTTGGCATAGACCGTCACCTCGGCTGGCAGGAAGTCGGTATGGGCAAGATAGTAGCTCTTGCTGGCTGTCACCTTTCCCTTGAAGACTACAGGCACCTGCTTGGAGGCGCCATAGGTGAAGTAGAAATCATACTCGCCGGGCTTTACGGAGAGCAACTTGCTGGAGCCATAAAGCTGTGCCTGCAACTGTCGCTGCACATCGGTCAATGGCACTACGCCCTTGCCCTTGTCCTCGTCGGCATAAGCCGAGAACTTGAAGGAGAGCGGACGCAGCACGTGTCCATACTCGTAGGTTACGAGCGTGAATCCCTTGTCGCGCACGGTAATCCGCACCGTATCGGGAAGATCGCCCGTCACCACGACATTGCGAGGCACGTCTGTCAGGCGCACAGGCACACAAAGTTCCTTCTCGTAGGTCTCGTTGAGCGTCATCATCAACCAGAAGATGCCGCTGAGAGCGAGAAAGAACAAGAATATCAGCAACTCCTTGTTGACGGTGCCAAAAAGGAGTTTGCTGAGTGTACTGAATAAGCTATACCGGGGCCTATGCATTAGGAGTCTGCGATGTGGCATCGGCGAACACATAGCCCTTGGCTACAGTGATAACCACGCCACGTGCCACCTCGATATCGATAGTGTTCTCCTGGGCATTGACACGCTTTACTGTGCCATATACACCGCCACCAGTCACTACCTTGTCGCCTTCCTTCAGCGCATTCTGAAACTCGCGAATCTTCTTCTGTTTCTTCTGCTGTGGACGAATCATAAACAACCACATGATAGCGAAGATAGCTACCATCATAATGAGCATAGGCAAGCCACTCTGGCCGCTACCGCTCTGCAAAAACAAATTTGTCATATTTCTAAAGTTTTATTTTTTCTGTTAATATAATCAAGATATGAACCTATATATATATATATAATAAGGTGTAAATCTCACTTTCCCGGTCTTACTTCTCCTCCTCGGCAGCATTGTCCTGAGCTGTTGGCTCTGCAGGCTGATCGTAAGAAGGCTGATCGTAAGAAGGCTGATCATACTGATAGCCGTTATTGTCATTCCAGTCATTACCATTGTTGTTGCGATAACGTGGCTGACCAATGCGCTGACGGCGCTGCTGTCCTTCGCGGGCACCACTATGAACTCCGAATCCTCCACGGCCTGAACGGCGCTGAACGTTCTGCTCACGATGAGGACGCTCGGGCAATTCTTTCATGATGACACCGGTCTCGATCAGCGAACGGGCGATGGCATCGAGCATTCCGTTCACATAGCCGCCACTGCGTGGTGTGCTGTAGATCTTGCTCAGTTCCACATACTCGTTGATGGTTACTGTGGCAGGAATGCCAGGGAAGTTGACCAACTCGGCGATAGCAATCTGCATGATAACCATATCCATATATGCCAGACGCGAGAAATCCCAGTTGCGTGAAATCCGTCCCATATATTTCTGATACTCGTCGGCATTGAGAATCGTGGCACGGAACAGCTTGCGGGCAAACTCACGGTCTTCCATGTCCTTGTATTCGGGCAGAAGCTCCTGGTTGGCCTTGTTGGCAGGGTCGAATCGCTTGATGGTTTTCAGCACGAAAGTATCAATGATGTCCTTGTCGTCGTTCCAGTAGAGGCTCTTCTCCTCGAGCATGGCTTCGATGTCCTCGCTGTTCATCACGATGTTCTTGTACAACTTGCGCCACACCTCACGGTCGGCATCATAACTGTCTTCCTCGGCATTCATATACTCCTGATAGATGTCGCTCTCCACAACAGCAGTGTACACACGGCGCACCACCTCAATATCGTCATCCCATGAAGAGTTCTTGGCTTCTATCCATTCGCCAAGCATCTTGTTCTCCTCGAGCTGCACGGCAAAGCGGTTGAAAGCAAACTTCTGCGATGGAGCATCGCCTCCCTCACGCTGCACACGTGTCACCTCCAAGTCGTAACGCTTGCGCGCTTCCTTGGTGATTTCTACAATAAGTTGTAATTGATAATTGTATAAATCGTAAGCCTTGGACAGGCTGAAGAACAACTCCTTCTCGGCGTTGTCCATGTTACGATTGCCGTTTTGATAGTACGCATAGGTTAACTGCACAATCTTTCTGCGAATCAAGTCCCTGTTAATCATTCTCTAATAATTTACGGATTAAATGTATTTTGCTGCAAAAGTAAGTATTTATCTCCTAATAAACAAGAAAAAACAGAGTTATTTCTCATTTTTTAATGATAAAATCTCTTTTTTTCAAATTTCTGACCACTAAATTTGGAAATTCCAAAGAAAAGTAGTAATTTTGCATCCGTTTTGTAAAAAACCGCTTTTTCAAAGCTAATCCGTGTGATGGCGAGTTAAGGCACATTTTTATTAATTAATACTTAATTTAGAGTAACACAATGAAAGAGATTAACGTAACAGGTCAGAAGCGCACAGACCTTGGCAAGAAAGCTTCTAAAACATTGCGCAAAGAGGGTTTGGTCCCATGTAACTTGTATGGCGAGAAGAAGGACGCTAACGGCGCTCCTGAGGCTTTGTCTTTCGCAGTTCCATTTGCTGAGCTCCGCAAGATCATCTACACTCCTCACGTATATGTTATCAACCTCATCATCGACGGTGAGAGCCACACAGCTATCATGAAGGAGATTCAGTTCCACCCAACAACAGACGCTCCTCTGCACGTAGACTTCTACGAGGTGAACGACCAGAAGCCTATCACTATCGGCATCCCAGTGAAGTTGGTAGGTTTGGCACAGGGTGTTCGCGATGGTGGTCGTATGAACCTCTCTATCCGCAAGATCGACGTTACTGCTCCTTACCAGGTTATCCCTGAGCACCTCGATATCGACGTTACTGCGTTGAAGATCGGTAAGAGTATCAAGGTAGGCGACCTCTCATTCGAGGGTCTCGAGCTCGCTACAAGCAAGGCTGTAGTAGTATGCTCTATCAAGATGACACGTAATGCTGCTGCAGCTGCCGCTGCTGCTGCCGCTGAAGAGGAGGAGGCATAATTATCAATTAGAAGTACATTCGGAAATTGGATAAATTTTTGATTTGTGGTCTCGGGAATCCTGGCGACGAATACGCCGGAACCCGACACAACACAGGATTCATGGTATTGGACGCTTTTGCTAAGGCGTCCAATATTCATTTTGAGGATAAGCGTTACGGCTTTGTTGCCGAGACAAGCATCAAGGGACGAAAGGTGTTCCTGCTCAAGCCCACCACGTTTATGAACCTCAGCGGAAACGCTGTGCGCTACTGGCTGCAGCAGGAGAAAATAGACCAGAAGCGACTGCTCGTCATCAGCGATGAACTTGCCCTGCCATTGGGCGCGTTCCGACTGAAAGCTGGCGGAAGCAACGGCGGACACAACGGACTGGGACACATCCAGCAACTCATCGGACAAGACTATGCCCGTCTGCGTATGGGCATCGGAAACGATTATCCCCGTGGAGGACAGGTGGACTGGGTACTGGGACACTACACCGAGGAGGACATGCGCCAACTGCAGCCTGCACTCGACCTGGGCGTGGAAATCATCAAGAGTTTCGTGTTGCAAGGCATCGACGCCACTATGAACCAATACAATAAATTGGGGAAAAAGTAAGAACGAGTTTAACATTCCCTCCAAGGCTGTTGGCTATAACTTCTCACGACCAAAGGGAGTGATAACTTCTTTAACTCCTATAACTTCTGAACTTGCAAAAGTTCAATAAACACTAATACAGCTATGAAGGAAAGTGCCAGAATAGACAAGTGGCTCTGGGCTGCCCGCATATACAAGACACGCAGCATCGCAGCAGATGCCTGCAAGAACGGGCGTGTCACCGTGGGAGGCATCTCGCGCAAGCCTTCGTTCATCATCAAGCGAGGCGATGTGGTGAGCGTGAAGAAAGCGCCCATCACCTATTCCTTCGAAGTGCTCGACTGCATCGAACAGCGCGTGGGAGCCAAGATGCTCTTTGCCGTTTACAAGAACGTCACCGATCCTCGACAGTACGAACTGCTGGAAATGAGCCGTATCAGCGGATTCGTTGACCGTGCCCGCGGAACAGGACGTCCTACCAAGAAAGAGCGCCGTGCCCTCGATGCTTTCATCGATCCTGCCCTCTTTGGCTTCGACGACGATGACGACATAGAATAAATGTTCTCTTTAACCTATAAAATCTATGTTCTAAAGTATCGAACTTATGTTCCAAAGTTTAGAACTTATGTTCTAAAGTATCGAACTTATGTTCTAAAGTTTAGAACATAGATTTATTCATAAGAAACAAAACAAATTCATTATAAACAGAAAACATTTTTAAATGTTTTATGATTAACTCAAGTTTCGCAAGTGGTTAAAGTATGGACTGAAGGCCCAAAAGCGCATAGAAGCAGCACGCCCTGAAAGGGCAGAAGCTCTTAGCCCAGGGCAGCGCCCTGGGTTGTTTTGGACGCAAATCTGTCGCCCTGTAAGGGCAAAAGCTTTAAAAATCAAGGCAATACATAAAGCTTTTGCCCTTACAGGGCGCCTTGCCAATTGCTATAATACCCAGGGCGCTGCCCTGGGCTAAGAGCTTCTGCCCCTTCAGGGCGTGTGGAGCTAACATTCGAACTTCTGTTAAATAAGTGTGAAGAAAAACCGTTTCACGTCGGCCGTTTAACGGCTTTTCGCACGATTTTGAATTGTTTTCGGTCGATTTTTAGACGTTTTCAGCACTTGCAACCATCACTTTTTACTCTTAAGCACGTTTTTAGACTATTTATACACGAAATATAGCATTTTAGTCACAATTTTATCCATTTCGTGAAAATAATTAAAAAATTACTTGCATTTTAATAAAATTAATTATATCTTTGCACCGTCTAAGAAGAAGTTTAATACCTATCCTATTGGACGGCAGATTATCCATTAAGGAGATTTGCATAACATACTATTATTAACTTTTAATTTCAGAGAGTATGAAAAAATTATTGGTTATGGCAGCCATGGTGCTGTCTTCAGTAGGTGCTTTTGCACAGTATTCAGCAGGCGACATCACTATTCAGCCTAAAGTTGGTTTGAACGTATCTTCTGTTGGTGGCGACATTGACGGCGACTACAAGGCAGGCTTGGTTGTTGGTGCTGAAGCAGAATATCACGTTTCTCCATTGATTGGTGTTAGCGCTGGTCTTCTCTATTCTCAGCAGGGATGCAAGTGGTCTGCAGAAGACGAAGACGAATCTGATGTTAAGTGGAAGCCAGCTTACCTCAACATCCCTATCCTTGCCAACTTCTATGTTGCCAACGGTTTGGCATTGAAGGCTGGTGTTCAGCCAGCTTTCATGGTAGCAAAAGACGATGCAAAAGAAGTTAATACATTCGACTTCTCTGTACCTGTAGGTATTTCTTACGAGTACATGAACATCTGCCTCGATGCTCGTTACAACATCGGGTGCACCAAGGTTTGGAAAGATGTTAAGGGCTGCAACTCTGTTTTCCAGATCACTTTGGGTTACAAGTTCAAGCTCTAAGCTCAGAACAACAGGCTTTTCATAAGCCCATCCACCCTCTCGCTCCTTGCTGTGAGATGAAAACATAGCAAGGAGACAAAAGAAGGGCTGGATACTCGATAAAGTATCTTAGGATAGTTGCAAACTATTTTAAGATACTTTTTTTATACCCTTTATCGTGCTTTCATTTATGAGTAACAATTTTTATTTCATGACACTTTTCTCGCCATGGCTATTCCAAAGCAAGTTTAGTTCTGTTCATTTAGCTTAATGTAATTTCTCCACCGATTATATATTTCTATATTACTGACCTTATTTTTCCATAGAATAAAAAATACTATAAAATTTGTTTGCATCTTAATAAAAATAATTATACCTTTGCCCCCGTCTAAGAATAAGAAGTTTAAAACACATTCTATAGGACAGCAGAACATTCTTGTTAGTAAGTTTGTGCAACAATTATTATTAATTTATAAATTCAGAGAGTATGAAAAAATTATTGGTTATGGCAGCTATGGTGCTGTCTTCAGTAGGTGCATTCGCACAGTATTCAGCAGGCGACATCACTATTCAGCCTAAAGTCGGTTTGAACGTATCTTCCGTTACTGATGACGAAGCTGGTTACATAGCAGGCTTCGTTGGCGGTATAGAGGGAGAATATCACGTTTCACCCATGGTAGGAATCAGCGCCGGTCTCCTCTATTCTATGCAAGGAGCCTCAGTTAAGGACGCAGAAGGAGACCCCAAATTGGAGATGAACTATGTGAATATCCCTATTTTGGTAAACGCCTATGTTGCAAAAGGCCTGGCACTGAAAGCTGGTATTCAGCCTGCATTCAATGTAAGCAATAAAGTAAAAGTTGCCGGCATCAGTATCGACTACGACAAATACGCACCAGAAGGAGCAGAGATAAAGACTTTTGATTTCTCTATTCCTGTAGGAATTTCTTACGAGTACATGAACGTTTGTCTCGATGCCCGTTACAATATCGGTGTATCAAAAATTGCGGATGGCGATTCTGGCCGCAACTCTGTATTCCAGATCACTGTAGGTTACAAGTTCAAGCTCTAAGCTTTAGCGATGACCCATGACAGGCATTTACTGTAGAGAGCCTGTCGCTTATTCATAGAGATGCCCCCGCAGACTCTTCCCCACATCAAGGAAAGTCTGCGGGGGCTCTGTTTTTACAGCTCATTAAGAGAGCATTAGTAAACTTTAGCAATGAAGTCTTGGCTGTATCAACGGAAAGTAGTATTTTTGCAAAACAAAAAAAAGGAAATGAATATATTAGTGACAGGAGCCAACGGACAGCTCGGCAACGAGATGAGAATCGTGAGCAAGAACACCACAGACCACTATCTCTTCACCGACGTGAACCAGGTGGAAGGCGTGGAAACCACTTACCTCGACATTACAGACATGGACGCCATACGCAAGATGGTGAGCGAGAACCACATAGACGCCATCATCAACTGTGCGGCATGGACCAATGTGGATGCCTGCGAAAACGACGAGAAGTTGGCAGCACTTGCAGAGAAACTGAATGCCGATGCTCCAGAGAACCTTGCCTTGGCAATGAAGGAGACAGGCGGCCTGCTCGTGCAGATTTCCACCGACTACGTCTTTGGCAAGGAACCATACAATGTACCTTGCGGACCCCAGCAGAAGGGAACTCCTACAGGCGTATATGGTACAACCAAGCTTCACGGCGAACAGAAAATCATGGCAAGCGGTTGCCAGTATGTCATCATCCGCACCGCATGGCTCTACTCTGAGTTTGGCAAGAACTTCTGCAAGACAATGCTCAACCTCACTGCCACAAAGCCACAGTTGAAGGTAGTGTTCGACCAATGCGGAACTCCTACCTATGCTCTCGACCTGGCCAACGCCATCCTCACTGTCATAGACAAGATAAAGTCGGCCGACGACAAGAGCAAATACACCGGCATCTATCATTTCTCTAACGAGGGAGTGTGCTCCTGGTACGACTTCACACAGATGATAGCCCGCATAGCCGGACACACACAGTGCGACATACAGCCCTGCTACAGCTCGGAATATCCTTCGCCAGTGACCCGTCCTGCCTACTCCGTGCTCGACAAGCGAACCATCAAGGAAACCTTCGGCGTGAAAGTGCCCTACTGGATTGACTCGTTACAGCAGTGCATTGCAAACCTCCTTAAGTAACATTTTAAATAATAAATATAATGAAGCGAAATATCATCATCACAGGCGGCGCCGGATTTATCGGCTCACACGTTGTCCGTCTGTTCGTGAACAAATATCCCGAGTATCACATCATCAACCTCGACAAGCTGACTTATGCAGGCAATCTGGCCAACCTCAAGGACATCGAGGACAAGCCCAACTACACCTTTGTGAAGGGCGACATCTGCGACTTCGAGTTGATGCTCAAGTTGATGAACGACTATCAGGTAGACGGCATTATCCATCTGGCTGCAGAAAGCCACGTAGACCGCTCTATCAAGGATCCATTCACCTTTGCACAGACCAACGTGATGGGAACACTCTCGCTCCTGCAGGCAGCAAAGACCTACTGGGAGAGTCTGCCCGAAGGCTATGAGGGCAAGCGCTTCTACCACATTTCTACCGACGAGGTGTATGGCGCCTTGCAGATGACACATCCCGAGGGCGTGGCAGCACCATTCTCCACCAAGGCATCAAGTGGCAAGAACCACGAGGCTTATGGCGAGGAGTTCTTCGTAGAAACCACCAAGTACAATCCCCATTCTCCCTACTCGGCTTCCAAGGCCAGCAGCGACCACTTTGTACGTGCTTTCCACGATACTTACGGCATGCCTACCATCGTGACCAACTGCTCCAACAACTATGGTCCTTACCAGTTCCCAGAGAAGCTCATCCCTCTCTTCATCAACAACATACGCCATCGCAAGCCTCTGCCCGTCTATGGCAAGGGTGAGAACGTGCGCGACTGGCTCTACGTGGTAGACCATGCCCGTGCCATCGATGTCATCTTCCACGAAGGAAAGGTGGCTGAGACCTATAATATCGGAGGTTTCAACGAGTGGAAAAACATTGACATCATCAAGGTGGTTATCAAGACCGTAGACCGTCTTCTCGGTCGCAAGGAGGGCGAAGACCTCGACCTCATCACTTACGTCACCGACCGCAAGGGCCACGACATGCGTTACGCCATCGATTCACGCAAATTGCAGCGCGAATTGGGTTGGGAACCAAGTCTGCAGTTCGAAGAGGGCATCGAGAAAACCGTGAAATGGTATCTCGACAACCAGGAATGGATGGACAATGTAACCTCTGGCGACTATCAGAAATATTACGAGAACATGTACGGCAACAAATAAATTTGTCAAGCCAAGGCGTGAAAAATTTTGATTTTTTACGCATTAAGACATAAGCTTGAGCATTACGCATAAAAAAATTGAGCTTTGAACATTGAATCATTATGAGAAAACAAATAACTCTCATAATGCTCAATATTCAAAGCTCAAAACTTTTGTGCTTTATAACGCTTTGGCTTTATCCTTCACGGAAGAAGTCGAAAGCCTCTTTGATTTCGTCGATGGTGGCACTTTGGTTGATGCGAATATCACCGATTCCACCCAACAAGGTAAAGTTGATGATGCCATCCTGATTTTTCTTGTCATGGCGCATCAGTTCTATCAGTTCGTCGTAGTCATCGCAGGTGATAGGAAGCGAGCCATAGTACTCCTTGATGAAGTTCACCGTCTGTCGCATCTTCTCAGTTGGGAATCCCGTCTTCACCACACTAAGATAGAGTTCCGGAATCAGACCAAACGCCACAGCATAGCCGTGCAGAACAGGCTTGCGTTTCAGTGCCCAGCTTTCAAAGGCATGACCGAAAGTATGTCCCAAGTTGAGCGCCTTGCGGATGCCGTGCTCATGAGGATCCTGCTCTACGATGCGCTCCTTTACCGCCACGCTATCGCCCACCATGCGTTGCAACTGCTGCAAGTCGGGATGAGCCAAGTCGAAGCCAACCAACTCCGCCCACATCTTTTCGTCCGAAATCAAACCATGCTTCAGCATCTCGGCATAGCCCGAACAGATGTTCTCGGCATCGAGCGTGCGCAGGAACTCAGTATCGAGAATGACAAACTTGGAGTCGCAGAACACGCCTATCTCGTTCTTTAGTCCACCGAAGTTGATGCCCGTCTTTCCTCCCACCGAAGCATCCACCATCGAGAGGAGCGTAGTGGGGATATTGATGAAGTTGATGCCACGCTTGAAAGTTGCTGCGGCAAAGCCACCCAAGTCGGTAACCATTCCACCACCCAGGTTTATCATGCACGAATGGCGCGATGCACCGCCCTCGCCCAACGACTTCCATACGTGTACCATCGTGTCGAGGTCTTTGTGCGTATCGGTAGCACCAATGGTAATGACCTTCGCATCCTTGAGCGAGAAATAATTTTTCACAACAGGCCAGCACTTGACAACTGTGGTTTCGTCGGTAAGCACAAAAATCTTGTCGTGCTCGCACTCTGCCAAGGCTTCGGCTATCTCACTTTCGAGATTGGTAGAAATGATGACTCTCTGACTCATAAATTTATCAATATATTATAAATAACGTAATTCTTGCGTGCAAAGGTACGTATTTTTCTGCATTTTGATGCAAAAGAACACACTTTTAGCATTCTTTTCACACATTTTAGACTAAACCTTATCACAAAGGATGCGTCTAAACTATCAAGCGAACAAAAAAACCTATAAAATACAGAAATGAGAAAGTCAGTACTCACCCTGCTCCTGCTATTCATCGCCATGATGATGCAGGCACAGCAACACCTCATCACGGGTGCCATTATCGACAAGGGAACCAACGACCCTGTCGAGGCATCGACCGTACAACTGCTACGCGCGGACAGCACCTATATCTCAGGCGCCATCAGCGACGAGAATGGACTCTTCAGCCTTCAGGCTCCCGAAGACGGCAGTTATCTGCTCAAGATAACCAGCGTAGGATACAAGCCCACCGTAAGGCGCATCAAGATGACCCAGGGCAAAGACCTCGCCATGGGCAAGATAAACATCAACGCAGAGGCCATCATGCTCAAGGCCGCCACCGTCACGGCCATGGCCAAGAAAGTGGTGCTCAAGGAAGACACCTTCGTGTACAACTCTGCGGCTTATCGCACACCCGAAGGCTCCACCATCGAAGAACTCGTGAAGCGCCTGCCTGGAGCTGAGGTGAGCGACGACGGAAGCATCAAAATCAACGGAAAGGAAGTAAAGAAAATCCTCGTAGACGGCAAGGAGTTCATGACCGGCGACACCAAGACGGCCCTGAAGAACCTGCCCACCAGCATCATCGACAAGATCAAGGCCTACGACGAGAAGAGCGACCTGGCTAAGGTGACGGGCATCGACGACGGAGAAGAGGAAACCGTGCTCGATTTCGGCATCAAGAGAGGCATGAACAAGGGACTCATCGCCAATATGGACCTCAGCATAGGCACCAAGCAACGATACAGCGAACGAGGCATGGCGGCTTATTTCAACGACCGCAACCGACTCATGCTCTTCGCATCAGCCAACAACACCAACGACATGGGATTCCCCGGAGGTGGAGGCCCCGGCGGATGGGGTCCCAACAAGCAGGGACTCAACGCCTCGAAGATGCTGGGTCTGAACTACAACTACGAGAACAAGGACAAGCTCAAGATGGACGCCTCGCTGAGATGGAACCACAGCGATGGAGACATCAGCAGCACGGTGGCTTCCGAGAACTTCGTGAGCCAGAACTCGTCTTTCTCGAACAGCCGTGCCAAGAACTTCTCGCGCAGCAACAGCTGGGACGGACGTTTCCGCCTGGAATGGAAACCCGACACAATGACCAATATCATGTTCCGTCCATCGTTCACCATCAAGAGCAGCGATGCACTGGCACGAAGCTTGTCGGCACAGTTTAATGCCGATCCTTACCAAATCACCAACGACCCGCTTGAGGACGCGGCACGTGCCGAGCTGGGACTTGAGGACGTAAGCACAAGCAAGAGTCTGTTGCAGCAGGCTGGAGCTCTCGTCAACCTGCAATCGTCGAGCAGCATCAGCTATAGCGAGTCGGAAAACGTGAAAGGCATGTTGCAGTACAACCGCCGACTCAGTGCCATGGGACGCAACGTCACCGTGCGCACCGATGCCAGCTACGGCAAGACCGATGCCAACAGCCTCTCACTCACCAATGCCTACATGTACCTTGTAGATGTGGCCAACGGCAACGAGACCGACCACTACAACACTTATCGTTACAACGTGACGCCTACCCGCAACTACAGCTACTCTCTGCAGGCCACCTACAGTGAGCCACTCTGGAAAGCCACTTTCCTGCAACTGAGCTATAAGTTCACCTACAAATACTCGAAGACCGACCGTTCCACCTACAACTTCTCCGACTTCAGCGATGAGGAGGCAACCCAGTGGGCTTCCATCACTCCCGAGTATCGTGGATGGGGCAACTACTTGGGCACTCTGCGCTCGCCTCTCGATGAGTACTTCGACAGCGACCAGAGCCGATTCTCCGAGTACAAGAACTACATTCACGAGATGCAGCTCATGATGCGATTCATCCGACCAAAGTACAACCTCAGCTTCGGAGCTATGCTCCAGCCACAGAGGTCGAACTTCATCTACGACTATATGGGGCAGCACATCGAAACGACACGCAACGTCACCAACTTTGCGCCAACGCTCGACTTCCGTTACCGTTTCAGCAAGGTGAGCAACCTGCGCGTCAACTATCGCGGAACCACCTCGCAACCCTCCATGACCGACCTGCTCGACATCACCGACGACAGCAATCCGCTCAACATCAAGAAGGGAAATCCGGGACTGAAGCCATCGTTCACCCACAACTTCCGACTCTTCTACAACAACTATATAGAGAAGCACCAGCGAGCCCTGATGACCTTCGTCAACTTCTCGATGACACGCAACAGCATCAGCGACATGGTGACCTACGACGACAAGACCGGTGGACGAACCACACAGCCCGAAAACATCAACGGCAACTGGAACGCACGAGGCGCCTTCATGTTCAATACAGCCATCGACAGCGCTGGCGTATGGAACATCAACACCTTCACCACCCTTGCCTATACCAATGCCGTGGGCTATCTGAGCCTCGACGGGAAGACCTCGCAGAAGAACACCACCAAGCAGACTCAGATGGGCGAGCGAATCGCCATGGGCTATCGCAACAACTGGCTTGAGGTCAACCTCAACGGAACCCTCAACTACAACCATGCCCGCAACAAGCTTCAGGCATCGAGCAACATGAACACCTGGCAGTTCTCTTACGGACCGAGCATCACAGCCACCATGCCCTGGGGCATGAGCCTGAGCACAGACCTGAGCCAGAGCAGCCGACGAGGATACAGCGACAAGTCGATGAACACCAACGAACTGGTTTGGAACGCCCAACTCTCGCAAGGCTTCCTCAAGGGCAAACCCCTCACCGTGATGATCCAGTTCTACGACCTGCTGCACCAGCAGAGCACCTTGAGCCGTGCCCTTACTGCCATGGCCCGTACCGATACCGAGTACAACAGCATCAACTCTTATGCCATGCTCCACGTCATCTACCGACTGAATATCATCGGAGGCAAACAGGCACGCGAGACGATGAGGGATGGCGGACGCCCCGACTTCGGCGGACGCCCCTTCAATGGCGGACGACCTCCCATGGGACCACCTCCAGGAGGCGGACATCGCCGCTTCTAAGTTTAGAGAAGTTGAAACCCATATACATGATGCCCAGAACCATTCGTCATCGTTGGTTCTGGGCATTTTTTTGTCTCATTGGCTCTAACATCTCAACACCTTTCCACATCCGTCAGTTTTAATTTTTATAAAATAATCTTTAAATAACTATAATTATACAGCAAGAAAACTATAACGATACAAATATTTTCCTAACTTTGCAACCACTTTTTATTGTAACAGAAATGAAACATCGTATTTTAAGCATGACAATGTCACTTTGCCTCGCTTGCACGATCAGTGCGCAAAGTGCCGAAAAGATTGTACCCATCAAGTATGGAAACATGGATAATTGGGTTATCAGAAACATCAAGGAATCAGGTATCATAGGCGGAAACAAGAAGGTGGTTTATGCCGTAGGTCCGTCGATGACTATCAATGGCAATACCCCCTACACCAACAAGGGCGGCTCGCCCTGGGGAACCTCCAATGTGCTTGCCCACGTGTCAGGCATCTATAAGACCAACAACTCGGTATATCGCGACAAGCACGAGAACGGCCATTGCGCCAAGCTCGTCACCCACATCGAGAAGGTGAAGGTATTGGGACTCATCAACATCAAGGTGCTTGCAGCAGGCTCGCTCTTCCTGGGCGACGTGCGCGAACCCATCACCGGAACCAAGGACGGTCCTAAGGCCATCAACTGGGGCATTCCTTTCACCCATCGTCCCAAGGCAGTGCGTTTCGACTATAAGACCCTGTTGCCCAACTCAGCCACCCGCATCAAGCAGAACGGCTTCAGCAGTGCATCGAAAGTGGCAGGACGCGACTATGCTGTCGCCATCCTCTATCTGCAGAAGCGTCACGAGGATGCCCAGGGCAACATCACGGCCAAGCGTGTGGGCACCATGGTGGTGAAATACAGCAAGAGCACCAATGGATGGGTGAACGACGCCACCTACACCATCCACTATGGCGACATCCGACACATGGCAGGCTATGACGCCTCGCTCATGGGACTTCGTAATTGTGACTATGCTCGTAATAGCAAAGGCAAGAGCGTCATCATCAAGGAGACGGGATGGGCTTCGGCCAACGAGACCCCTACCCACCTCATCCTGCAGTTCTCTTCCAGTCACGGCGGAGCCTATATCGGAACGCCCGGCAACACGCTCTGGATAGACAACGTGGCACTCGTATACTAACTGTTTATCACATATTAACACCCCTACACATTTTTATATACATAACACATGAAGCAGCTTCTACTCTCATGCCTTACATGCCTTCTCTTGCCTACTCTTGGTATGGCAGGGGAGGCTGACTCTACCTTCACGCCACATACCGGGATGGAAAAAGAGGAAGTAAAAATAGGAAAAAAGGTGGACGAAAATGTGGAAGTGAAGGTGGAAGCGAAGGCGGACGAAAAGGCGGACGAGAAGAAGACGGAAGTGAAGAAGGCGGACGAAAAGAAGAAATCACTCATCACCCGTTTTCTCGACTACTTCAACGATGCCAACAAGAAGAACGACAAGCGGTTCGACTTCAGCATTATCGGAGGGCCACACTATGCCACCGACACCAAGTTGGGCTTAGGCTTAGTGGCAGCAGGCATCTATCGCTCCGACCCAGCCGACACGCTCCTCCTCCCCTCCAATGTGTCGCTCTTTGGCGATGTCAGCACGGTGGGCTTCTATCTGCTCGGTGTGCGCGGAACCCACATCTTCCCCCACGACCGTTACCGTGCCGTCTACACACTCTACTTCTATTCCTTCCCCTGCAAGTTCTGGGGCATGGGATACGACATGGGCGACAACGACGACAACAAGAGCGACATGAAGCGATGGCAGGTGCACGTGAAGGGAAGCTTCCTGTGGAACCTTGGCAGCAACCTCTTCCTCGGTCCGTCTTTGGCCTACGACTACATCATCGGCAAGCACATCGAGCGCCCTGAGCTCTTGGCGGGAATGGACCGACATACCGACAACTATGGCGTGGGATTCACCTTCATGTTCGACAACCGCGACAACCTCACTTATCCCCACCGGGGTTATTACGTGAACCTCACCCAGATGTTCCGTCCGCGCTTCATGGGCAACGACTATGCCTTCAGCACCACCGAACTTCAGCTCAACGCCTACCAGCAACTCTGGCGAGGAGCCGTACTGGCCGAGGACCTTCGTTCCACACTCAACTTTGGCAATCCCTCGTGGGGCATGATGGCGCAGACAGGAGGCAGCAATGCCCTGCGCGGATATTACGAGGGAAGATATCGCGACAAGCACATGATAGAAGCCACTGTCGAACTTCGCCAGCACGTGTGGAAACGCAACTCGCTCACGGCCTGGATAGGTGCAGGAACCGTCTTCCCCAAGTTCAGCCAGATGAGAAGCCGTCACATCCTGCCCAACTATGGTGTGGGCTATCGATGGGAATTCAAGAAGAACGTCAACGTGCGTCTCGACTATGGTTTCGGCAAGGGCGGACAGAGAGGATTCCTCTTCAATATCAACGAGGCGTTCTAAAAGAAAACAACACACAACATGAAATCATTCAACAAAATCATATACTGGTATGCCGTCATCGCGCTTACCGTGCCCAATGTGGCCCTTTGTTTCACCGAGCACCTCAGCATATGGGCAGCCCTTGCCAACACCGTGCTGCCCTTTGGTGTCTACATGGCTCTGATGAGCATCTGTCGCAAGCCGGGCAAGATGGTGTGGTGGCTCTTCCCCATCATCTTCTTTGCGGCTTTCCAGATCGTGTTGCTCTATCTCTTCGGCAAGGGCGTCATAGCCGTGGATATGTTCCTCAACCTCGTAACCACCAATCCTGGCGAGGCCATGGAGTTGCTCGACAACCTCATTCCTGGCGTGGCGAGTGTCTTCATCCTCTATCTGCCCCTGCTCATCCTGGGCGTGGTGTCCATACGGAGCAAGAAGGCACCCGTGCTGTCCTCTGCCCTCAGAAAGCGATATGCCCTGTGGGCTTCAGCCTTGGCCATCGTGGGATGCATCCTTGTTGCCACGGCCTGTCTCTCCCGTCCTTCCGACAACGCACAGCTCGACGACCATCACGCCCCACAATATAGCGTGCTCAACGACCTCTACCCCGTCAACGTGTTCTATAACCTCTACCTTGCCGTGAAGCGCAACAACGCCTCCATTCACTACAAGGAGGCATCTGCCCGTTTCCGCTTCGATGCCAGGCCGTCCCATCCCGAGGACTCCTGCGAGGTCTACGTCATGGTGATAGGCGAGACGGCACGAGCCATGAACTTCAGTCTCTATGGTTATCAGCGCGACACCAATCCACGGCTCAGCAAGACCCGGGGACTGGTGACGTTCAGTGATGTCACCACCCAGTCGAACACCACCCACAAGAGTGTGCCCATGCTCCTCTCGCTGGCTTCGGCCTCCAACTTCGAGCGCCTCTTCCACGAGAAAGGCATCCTGCAGGCCTTCCGTGAGGCAGGCTTCCACACCGTGTTTCTGAGCAATCAGCGCCCCAACCACTCGTTCATCGACTTCCTGGGCGAACAGGCCGACCAGTGGCTCTTCCTCAAGACGGGCGATGCCAACCCAGCTGGCCGTGAGCTGGCCGAAGCCCCGGGCAAGGACGGCAACTACTATGACGCCGACCTGCTGCCCATCCTCGACAAGATACTGAGTCAGAAACGCAAGAAGGAGTTCATCGTGCTCCACACCTATGGCTCTCACTTCAACTACATGGACCGCTATCCCCGACAGATGGCGCATTTCCAGCCCGACACGCATTGCGAGGCCAAGAAGGAGAACCGTCCCGACCTCATCAACGCCTACGACAACACCATCCGCTACACCGACCTTGTGCTCAGTGGGGTGATAGAGCGCCTGAGAGCACACGGAGGCATGAGCGCCATGCTCTATACGAGCGACCATGGCGAGAACATCTTCGACGACAGTCACAAGCTCTTCCTTCATGCTTCGCCCCGAGCTTCGGAGTACGAGTTGCATGTGCCCTTCCTGGTATGGACATCGCAGAGCTTCCAGCATCAGGAGCCAGCCGTGGCACAGGCTCTCTCCGCCAACCGCCACAAGCAGGCACAGAGCAGCCGTTCCGCCTTCCACACCATGCTCAATATCGGGGGCATCAGTACGCGTTATCTGCAAGCACACATGTCATTGGCAAGCTTGCAATATAAGCCAGCTCCCCTGCTCTACCTCAACGACCATAATGAGGCTATCCCACAGGCAGAATGTGGATTTTAGGTTATTGAACTTGCCAAAGTTCAATTAGGTTACTGAAGTTTCGCAAGTGGTTCAAGTACGGGCTGAAGGCCCAAAAGCTCCTAGCCCAGGGCATCGCCCT
>ERZ1034984.1600-NODE-1600-length-20596-cov-10.967236_pt1 | contig 20596 bp, 18 predicted proteins | sample MGYA00520589_ERZ1034984 | MGnify/ENA primary metagenome ERZ1034984 (study PRJEB33766, sample SAMN09781790) | gut metagenome | biome: gut microbiome | host: Homo sapiens | place: Madagascar | study: EMG produced TPA metagenomics assembly of the PRJNA485056 data... | reverse complement strand
TGCAAGAATGGATCTATCAACCGGCATCTTCTTCTGGGGATTCCTGATTGTCTACGGCGTGATCATGTTCGTGCTTTCGCCGAAGACGGTGAGTCTCGGCGGATTCTTCCGCGGCGAGGACAAGGCGGGTAAGGACGCGAATCCGTGGATGATCACCGCGTCAATCTTCATCGCGTGGATTTTCGCGAAGTCGGTCACTAACGCCGCCAACATGGGTCAAAACTTCGGTATCGTCGGCGGTATCGGCTATGCGGTGTATTGGCTGTGCATCCCGCTGACGGGCTACGCGCTCTATCGCCTTCGCCGCAAGTTTGCGATGAAGGGCATGGTAAGCTTCCTTACTGAACACTACGGCGTTGCGGCTGCGTTCTGCTTTTCGGCAGCCATCCTCATTCGCCTGTTCAACGAGGTTTGGTCGAACACTTCCGTCGTCGGTGCGTACTACGGAACCTCGGGCACGATGCCCTTTATCCTGGCCGCTGGGCTTTTCACCATCATCACGGTGGGGTACTGCTGCTGGGGCGGCATGCGCGGCTCCATCATAACGGACGTGCTGCAGGCGATTCTGTTCGCGGTGCTGCTGCTCGTCGTTCTGTTCTGGATCGTTCCCCAGGACAGCATCGCTGACCTCGCGGGTTCGGGTTCTTGGACGCTCGAAGGCGGCGTGGACTTCATTATCGGCGCCGGCCTGCAGTGCCTTTCGTACGGCTTCCATGATGCCGTCCTCACCGACCGCGGCTTTCTTTGCCGCCCGAAGAAGATGCTCAAGTGCTACACCGCCGCCGGTCTGCTCGGCTTCGTGGCGATTGTGCTCTTCTCCCTCATCGGCGTGCACTCGATGATCAACGGCCTGGCGACCACCGGCGTTGACGCCCCCGTCGTCGTCGCCCAATCGCTCGGCATCGTCGCCCTCTTCATGATGGCGGTCATCATGATTGCCACCGCTGGGTCCACGCTCGACTCCACCTTCACGGCCCTCGCGAAGCTGACCGCGCGCGATTTGCCGGGCATCCTCGGGAAGCGCCCGAAGACGAACCCCCGCATCATCGGCATCATCTTCATGATCATCTTCGCGGTTATCGGCAACCTCCCCATGGTCATGGGCGCTTCGATTATCGCCGCGACCACCATTTCGGGCACGATGATCATGGGCTTGGGCCCGATCTTCCTCATGCACGGCGTTGGCCCGGTGAAACCGACGAAGGTTGGCTTTATGCTTGCTTTCTGGATCGGCATGATCTTAGGCATTTGGGATACTATTGCGCCCGCGACGCTATCCTTCATGAACATCGGCGCTGGTAAATATGCGAATTTCCTTGGCGTGAACCTGTGGGGCGCAATCCTTTGCTGGGCTGCCTACATCATTCCGGGCATCATCGCGAGCTCGCGTGAGAAGGCTGCGGGCATCGAGCCGACGTGGAAGGGCCTGTCCGCCGAGGAGCTTGCGCGACTCGATAAGCTCGAGGCGGAGAACGCGGATTACATTCCCGAGTACGACCCCATCGAGAAGAGCCCTGAGTTCCAGGCGATGCTGAAGCGCGAGATGGAAGTCACCCCCGCTGGCGCATAACGCCAGGTCATACGTGTGAGTCTTCTCGGCACTCCCCCCCATATGTGCCGATGAAGACAAGGTCGCTCTTTCCCCCTCAATGGGTTGGGCGGCCGATAAAGAAGGGAGAGCCGCAATCTCGTGGCTCTCCCTTTTGATTTGCGGGATGCTAGCGCGCCTCGGGCTTTTCCGGCACGGTTCGGTCGACGAAGTAGATCTTGTACCACATGAGGAACATGTACACGATCCAAATCTTGCGCGAGCGATCGGCGCCCTCCTTGTGCTCGTCGAGCAGGCGCACCAGCTCATCGGTGTTGAAGAACTCGCGCGCGATGTCGCCCGTGAACCATTCCTTCACCATGGTGTAGTAGCGCTCCTCGCGCAGCCAATTCACGACCGGCACGGGGAAACCGAGCTTTTCCTTCTGCGCCCAATCCTTCGGGATGGCGAACTCCGCGGCGTCGCGCAGCGTGAGCTTCGTTTGCTGCTCGTTGGCCTTGAGCGACGTGGGGATGGTGGCCGACAGGTCGAACACGCGGCGATCGAGGAAGGGCACGCGCGATTCGAGCGAGTGCGCCATCGACATCTTGTCGGTCTTGAGCAGGATGTCGCCCACCAGCCAGAAGTACAGATCGACGTACTGCATGCGCGTCGTCTCGTCGAGGTCGGCGACCTCGACATACACCGGCGCCGTGAGCGATTGCGGGGTGGGGGCGTTGCAACCGCCCTTGAGCAGGCTCGCGCGCTCCTCGGGTGTGAAGGCGACGCCGTTCGCGTTGGTGTAGTACCAGTCCTCAGGCGTCTCGCTTGCGCGCTCAAGATAGTTAGCGCCGCGCAGATGAAGCGCGCGCATCGCATGGGATGCGCCCCTGAGCAGGCCCTTCGGCGCCCAGCTTACCTTCGCGTTGGAGAACGGCGTCTGATAGATTCGATAGCCTCCGAAGAACTCGTCGGCACCTTCACCGGAAAGCACGGCCTTCACCTGGGTGGCGGCAATTTGGTCGACGAAGTACAGCGCTACGGCGGAAGGGTCGGCGGAGGGCTCGTCCATGTGCCACTGCACGCGCGGAAGGCTCGCCCAGTATTCCTCCTCGCCGATGTACTTGTCGGTGTTGGCGATATGCAGGTCGTCTGCCAGCTCGCGCGCCCAGGAAATCTCGTCGCGCATGGTCTTGCCGCCGGCGCCTTCGGCATTGTTCGCGGCAGCCTGCTTGTAGCATTCGAAGCCCACGGTAAACGTCTTGATGTCGGGGTTTTCCTTGGCCAGGCACGCCGCCATGTAGCTCGAGTCGATGCCCGACGATAGGAAGCTTCCGACCTCGACGTCGGCCACGTTATGGTAGCGCACGCTGTCGCGCATGGCCTCGTCGATGGCGCGCGCGGTGTCCTCGCGGTTGCGGCTCTCGTCGAAGTGGTACTCGGGGCGCCAGTAGCGACGCTCGGTGATGGAACCGTCGGCGTGCACGGTCATGCAATGCGCGGGCGCAAGCTTGAAAATGCCCTTGAAGAAGGTCTCCGGCAGCGCGCTGAACTGGAAGCACAGGTACTGCTCGAGTGCCTCGCGATTGAGCTCGCGGGTGTAGGCGGGGTGCTCCAGGATGCATTTGATCTCGGACGCGAAGATAAACTGGCCGTTTTGCTGCGTGTAGTAGAACGGTTTGATGCCGAAGAAATCGCGCGCGCAGAAAAGCTCACGTGTCGCGCGGTTCCAGATGGCGAACGCGAACATGCCGCGCAGTCGGTCGAGCACGCCTTCGCCCCATGCGAGATAGCCCGTGAGCAGCACTTCCGTGTCCGATTTCGTCTTGAACTGCCAGCCCTGCGTCTCGAGTTCGGCGCGAAGGTCCTGGTAGTTGTAGATTTCCCCGTTGAACACGATGGCGAAATCGCCCTTTGCGAGCATGGACTCGGGCGTGCCACACGGCGTGCCGTCGGGCATGAGCGCGGGGGAGGTGATGGCCGAGTCGTGTTCGCCTGTCGCGCGAACCATGGGCTGGTTGCCGTTCGCCAAGTCGATGAGCGAGAGGCGGCGATGCCCGAGCGCGATGCCGCTTTCCGCGTCGAGATACTGGCCCTCGCCGTCGGGTCCGCGATGCGCCATGATGTCGCACATGGCCTTGAGCGCGGGGGCGTCAGCGCTGGTCGCTTGGGTGAATCCGCAGATTCCGCACATGCAAAAGCTCCTTTATATCGATGTCGTGCGCTTGCGCGCAGCGATTCTCGTGTGGGTAGGGTTCCATGATAGCGAAAGCGCATGACGTGCAGCCTTCTTCTGCGAAAACTGCGGAAACGCCGCGCAAATGGGCACTAGCAGACGGGCGGCTTGGGCGCGGCCGGGGGAGTGGCTTGAGCGCGGGCGTCGGGCGTGGAGGCAATCGTCACGTCGGGGTTCTCGTACACCACACGGGCTTCGGTTTCCGCACGGGCGAAGTCTTCGGCGGTGAGGGCCGAGCGGAAGACCACGTCGACCGTGCAGCCGAGGTCCTCGGCGATGAAGCGGCGGAACTGCGCGGCGTCGGCGCGTGAGAACGTGCATCCGACGTCGAGCAGAAGGCAGGCGTCCCCGCCCGTGCGTGCCTGGTCGGAGGCGTAAAGCGAGAATACCGCGACCTTCGCGATGGCATAGCGTGGCGCGACGCGGGAAACGGCGTCGCGGATGGATCCGAAATCGTTCATGAGATGGCTCCTTTGCAGCCTGGTGGGCTTGGCAATTGCGTAGGGTTCCAGTATATCGCCAATCGCGAAAAGGGGCGCGCCGGCGGGGTCTTTCATAGGTCGAAAAACGCTCGTTTATTTGAGCCATTCTCTAACAACACTATTTCGTGATTAACGTGTTAATTCAAATTGTAATGACACTTTATTCTACAAAAAAGTTGTTAGATAATATACTTATTGGATAATCGCGCAAAAGTGTCATTAGGGGCAGTATGCAGTGGCAAGATAAAGGTCAAGGTTTTCTGAGGAAGAATCTTTCGGGCGAGTCGGAGTATAGTTCGTTTATTCCCTCCTCGCTTGATACCGTCGTTCCGGTGGAGCTAAGCGAGGAAACCGTCAGATTGCTCAGCGCTTGCTCCCGAAAACTCGGCGAGCTTGAAGGCATGCTGCGTTTTGTCCCCAATGCTTCCATGTATCTTGCGATGTACGTCCGCAAAGAGGCTTTACTTTCAGCCCAGATCGAGGGAACTCAGTGCACGTTCGACGACATTCTCGATCCTGAGAACGTCGAATTGGCTCAACGTGATGTCGCCGACGTAGTTAACTATATCAGGGCAACAGAATATGCCGTGCGGAGAATGAACGAACTACCTCTTTGCATGCGCTTGCTTAAAGAGGTTCATGCGGAATTGCTGTCGGGCACGCGCGGCTCTGAAAAGAATCCCGGAGAGGTTAGGTCGTCTCAGAATTGGATAGGGCCAGCTGGATGCGGCCTGAGAAACGCTGCATATATTCCCCCTAACGTCGATGATATGCATGATGCTTTGGGTGAGCTGGACAAATTCATCAATAGCGATATCGCAATCGATCCAATTGTGAAGGCCTCCCTTGTCCATTATCAATTCGAGACGGTGCACCCTTTTCTTGATGGAAACGGCCGTCTGGGGCGCCTGCTCATCACTCTTTCCCTGATGAATGACGGGGCGCTCAGCGCTGCGATATTCTATCCTTCTTATCAGCTCAAGCTTCGTAGAAGGGAATATTATGAACGCTTGATGGCGGTTAGGGAGAATGGCGAGTATGCGCAGTGGGTCGGCTTCTTCTGCGATTGTCTTCTGGCCAGCGCGGTGGATGCCATAGGCTCGCTCGAAAGACTCGTCGATTTGCGAACCAAGAACACGAATCTGATTAATGGAGGATTAGGGCGCTCGGCATCAAATGGCCAGCGTTTTTTGGAGCTTCTTGAGGGCAATCCCATCGTTGATGTGTCTTTTGTCGCAGAAAAGCTTGATATTGCTAGAACCACCGCCGGCAATCTTGTTAAGGATTTCGTTGGACTGGGGATTCTTGTGCAGCGAGAAAAGGGGAAGCAGCGTTATAGGACGTTTCTCTATGAGGATTACTTGAGCATCTTGAGACAAGGTAGCGACCCCTTGTAGGAGGTTGATAAGAAGGCGGAGCCGATTGGGCAGTGCAGCCTATCCCGCCTTCCCCGTGGGATACCTCGGTTTTCGTGCAACTTCTGAGCAGAAAGACAACGCCAAGTGCGCGAAGAAAGCGGTTTGGGACTATATCAATCGCCTCCGCATCGACGAAGGATACGAACGCAGGGAGCAACACGATGCATCCTTCCTTGCAACTGCCGAGAACGTGATTAACGCTTTTGCGGGATACGGGGATGACGATTCCTCGTTCGGGTTCGGCAATGCGCAAAAACTCATCAACATGACCGCGAAATACATTGCCTTGGGCATTTACATGGATGATTGCAGGGAGGACTTCCAATACTGTCATTGCCCTATGGATGGCATAATGGTGGATAAAGTTGCCAAGATCGCAGGAAGGTTGGTGGACGAGGGGGAAGAAGGACTCCGTGCTTCGCTGGAGAATTTCGCATACAAGCGCCCACGTGCCCACGACTGGGCGGCCAAGAACGAAGTCCGTTGGAGCAAGCTGACCCTCGAGAACCGAAAACCATATGGGGGTTTCCAAGAAGTTGTTCGGGCTCTAGCGGAAAGAGAGGGGTTATCTCCGCTTGAATTCGACTTCTGTGTTTGGGGCAGTGACGGAGATGAAAGATAGTAGCTCCGTGGGCGATTCTACTGCTGGGGTTTTCTCAGAAACCCCAGCAATGTAGCATACTCGAAACTCAAATACCGAGCCCATTCGTTTTCATCCCCCGGATCGAAGGAGGTCGGTTTGCACCCAAAAGCCCTGCCACTCATGCCCGACGCGACGCAAGTCACCCGACCCCTGTTTCACCCCGTCTCGCACTGGGCCTCCTCGTTGTTTCTTCCTGATGCAACCGACGCAAAACCGACGCAAAATTTTTCGTCGGTTTTGCATCGGTTTTGCGTCGGGCGAAAAGCAGCCCCCGTCGCCTTCCCTTACGACGCCTTGAAGTTGTAGATTGGCCTCATGACATCGATGATATCCACCGACTCGGCGATGGGGCTGATGATGTCCTCGATGGGCTTGTAGGCGCCAGGCGCCTCGTCGATGGTGCGCTCGTTCACCGAGGTCGAATAGATGCCCTCCATGGCGGTCCGGTATTCGCGCAGGTTGAGCGTTTCCCTTGCCTCGCGACGCGACATGACGCGGCCCGCGCCGTGGGGCGCCGAGTTGTTCCACGCCTCGTTGCCGCGCCCTTTCGCGATAATGGAGCCGTCGCGCATGTTAAACGGAATGAGCACGGTCTCTCCCGCGTGCGCGGCGATGGCGCCCTTGCGAAGAACCATCTCATCCACGTCGATGTAGTTGTGGACGGTATGGAACTCCGACGAGGCGTCAAGCCCCGTTCTCGCCAGAATCTCCACCAGCATGCGCACGCGGTTGCGGGTGGCGAAGCGCTGGCAGACATCAACATCGTGCAGGTAGTCGTCCATGTAGCTGCCGTACAGCCAGCACAGGTCGGCGGGCGCGTCGGGTTCGGCGCCTTCGTACCGCGCTGTGAGCTCCTTGAGCGCCGCCTGGATCTTGTCGCGGCGCGACTCTCCGATAGGCGGCAGCGGGAGAAGGAGAATCGGAGACGTCTTCCGAGAGCAATTAGTACAGCGATTCTTTTCGCGGGCGGGCGCGATAGGCAATTAAGCGATTCTCGATACTCTGATGATAAAAGCGATAATGACGATAATCGCGAAAGGTCAGGTGGGACTTGGAGGGAAAGAGCAAGTCCAAAACTAACCTATTTTAGCCAACGGCAAACGCTGATCCACTTGCGCCTGCCGGGCCCAATCAAAGATTGGGCAGAAGATAATCCCTAGTATTTCTGGGCTTCCTTGAGCGCTTTGAGGTAGGTGGCGTAGTGCTCCACGCGGTGGGCATCGCTTGCGAGGTAGTCGACCAGCCCGTTCTTGAGCAGGGCCGTTGCAGTGCGCCGGCGCGGATTGAAGATGCTCCCTTCCACGAAGTTCGCGGAAAGCTGAAGCCGGCAGCCCATTTCCCTCATCTCGCGCGCGACGTCGATATCCTCCTGCACGGGCTTGTAGCGCTCGGGGTGGGCGATCACGATGTCGACGCCCTCGCCCTGGATGGTGTAAATCGCGCGCTGCCAGTTCGCGGGCAGATGGCTGTTCGAGAACTCGAGCAACAGCAGGTTGGTGCCCTCGATGCAGAGGCTGGGCGCCGCATCGAGCCCCATGTCGGCGAGCTTCTTCCAGTGCACCTCATATCCCAAGCTCAGGCGCACGCCGTTCTTCTCCGCATGCATTTTGAAGGCCCGATAGCGCTTTGCGATAAGCTCTGCGTCGAAGTCGGAGTGCTTGCAATGGGGGGTGCACACGATGTGGTCGATGCCGGCGTCCCGCGCGGCAAGCAGCATCTGGTGGGACTCCGCCGGCGTGCGCGAGCCATCGTCGACCCCGTTTAGGATATGACAATGGATGTCGAACACGCTCTCTCCTTTCGCCACGCTGCCTCGCGGCTGCCCGCTCGCTTACCGCACGTGCCCGTGCCAGTGCCCGCTCTCTTGTCGAACGCGGCGGCCCTATTTCTCGCTTCCCACCTCGTGATAGTACACGTTGAGAACCGTCTCGTACACGTTCGTCTTGTCCAGGAAGAACTCCGCGAACTTGTCCCCCTGCTGCATGGTGCCCTGAAGGGTGGTCATGTCGACCGACGTGATCCCTGTCGCCAAGACGGAGCTTGCCAGATAGCTGAACTCGTTGAGCCCCAAGTTCGTCACGGCATAGTTCGAAGCCGTCGTGTACAAGTTGACCAGCGTCCCGACATTGCCCTGGGCACTCGAGAGCGCCTGCTTGCAAAACGTTTCGACGAACTGCGACTGGCGCGCCTGGCGGTCAAGCGACGACGTCAGCACCGACGTGTCGCGCCACTGCACGTACTTGAGCGCGTTGCTCCCGAACAAAACGGTCGGCTCGCCCTCGGCGATGTTGGTGCCGGGAATCGACTGCGTCGGGGTCAGCGACACGCCCCCGATGGCATCCGCGAGCGCGCCGACGCCATCCATATCGAGCGCGAAGTAGTAGTTCACGGGCATGTTGTACAGCACGCGCGAAACCGCGGAGGCAGTGTATTGGCTGCTCAGCTCGCCGCCGTCGCCGTACGCGTAGGCCAGGCACAGCTGCATGGTCGACATGCCGGTGAAGGTGTCTCCCATGAACTCGCCCACCTCGACCATCGAGTCGCGTGGGATGCCGATTCCCGTCGTCTCGCCGGTGTCGAGGTTCACGGCGAGCACCATGACAGCGTCCGCCTGTCCGACGCTCTTGCCCGGCACGACCTCCTCGGTCTGGCGGTCGTAGCCTATGACGGCGACGGAAACCATGTTCTCGTTCAGCGCGTACGTCTTCCCGTTGTACTCGACGGTGCGGCCCTCGTCGTAGGTCACGGCGCTGTCGTCCGCCTGAATGTCGTCGGCGGTGTTGGCCTGCTTCACGGCGCTCTCGCCCGACTTCATGAAGGCGAAGGCGGCGATGGCGATGGCGATGGCAATCGCCACGAGAATCCCCACGACGATAGCGACGCGCTTCAGGATCTTCTTGCGACGCGAATGGTGGCGCTTCTTCTTCCTGATGAGGATCTCTTCCTCCATCGTCTGGGGCGCCTCGGTGGTCGCGAGCGTCGGGGTCCCCTCGGGTGCCTCGGGGGTCGCGGGTGTCTCGGGCATCGGGGCGGTGCCGCTTCCCGCCTCATCCAGTGCGTTGTCTTTCGTTTCGCTCACTTCCAAAGTGCTTCGTCTTTCGTGCTAGTAAGTCGGTTGGTCGCTGACGAGAACTCCCGTCACGAGGTATCTTCTCACGATGTGGTTGGAATCGCCGGTGCAAGTGCTCAGCTGCACGATTTTATCGCTTGAAGTGAGGGTCGTGCCCTCGCGCACGTTCTCGACGAGCGAGTCGGGGCTGAGCACCGAGTCGAAGTACTGCTGGACGACGGTCGGGTCGGAGAAGTTGAACGAGTTCAGGATGTGGCGGTTGTCGTACTGGTAGGCGGCAATCACACGGTAGGTGAGGATGTGTCCGTCGGTGTAGAGGTACATGTCCTCGTGGGAGTCGAAGAAGTCTTTGTTCTCGAAGCGGTGCAACGTGGTGAACATGGTTCCCTGCACCAGGTTGTGCCCGTAGATCACCGTGACGGGGTCGGAGAAGTCGGTCTTGTTCGCCAGCTGCGTGTAGATGGCGCCCTCCTCGGACCATTCGCCGTCCTTGTTGTGCTTCAGGTAGAACGTGTCATCGGTCGGGTGCTGCACCACCGGGTAGTTCACGTCGGTGCCGGGGATGTAGATCCAGGCGTAGATGTCGGGGTTCTCCAGGCGAAGCGACGCGAAGTCGATGGGGTTTTCTACCCGCGGGTCCGCAGCGTCCTGCGAGGCAGCGGGGGTTTCTGGCTCGGGGGTTGCGGCTGCCTCCTCGGCCGATTTCGCGATCTGGGCGTTCTGCCACACGAGGTACGCCCCGCCGGCGATTGCCGCGCACGCCAGGACGACGAGCAGCACGACGAGCGCCGCGATCTGCGGGCGTTTCTTGTGGGAGCCATCGCCCGTGCCCGATGCGTTGGCGCTCGGTGCCTTCGCGTGCTTGGGGGCGATATCCTCTTCGGTCGGTTTCGTCTTGTCGTTTGCCATGTGTTCCTTACAATGATGCTGGTCAGCGAGCTGCCAGCGGCCCTGCTCGTGTGGATTGTTGGCAGCGCTGCCCGTGTGGGTTGCACGCGCCACCGCCTGCAAAAACCGCCCGTGCGATCTGCCCTTTCCGCTGGTCGAGTGTCTCTTTCCTGCAGGGCGTTTGAAAGCATGACGGGAAGCCGAAGCGGGCTTCCCGTCATGGGCGCTGCGTTAGATCCTCGTGTTCTTGTGGCGTGGTGCGCGGCCGTCGGCACGGCGTGGCACTGCCGGCTTGAAGGCGCCGCGCGGGAACTGCTCGTCGGCGCTCGCTCGAACGGCCCTTTGCGGCATTGCGTCCGAGGTCGCACCAGCACCGGCTCCAGCACCCGGAGCCTGCCCGGGGTTTTGCCTCCGTGGCCGCTCTCCGACTTCCCTGCGTTCCGCCTGCTTGGGGTCGATTCCCGCCTTGCGTGCCCATTGGCCGATGTCGTCTGCGGCCAGATCGCGCGCGTTGGGATTCTCCGTCAGCTGCTTTTCGCGGTCCTTGCGGGAGACGCGCTTCCCCTCGGAGTTGTAGTAGGCGTAGTAATAATCGTTGTTCGCCTCTTCGCGCGAGAACGTGATGACTGATCCCAAGATGCGTGCATTTGCGGCCTTGAGCTGCTGCACGCCGGCGACGACATCGTCGCGCTTCGCCGCGCGCTCGCGGATGACGTACAGCGTGCCGTCGACCAGGTTCGATATGATGGCAGCGTCAACGAAAAGCCCGATGGGGGGCGAGTCGAATATCACGTAGTCGAACATCTCGCGCAGCGTGTCGACGAGCGCCGAGAAGCGCTTGGTCGAAAGGACGTCGGGAGGGGAGGGGATGTTCGGCTCGGAGTCCATGAAGTACAGGTTGGGACGGTCGGTCGGGTAGATGGCGCTCTTGAGCGGCGCCTGTCCGACGAGCACGGAATACAAGCCGCACTCCGTGTGGATGCCCAGAAGTCCCGCGATGCAGCGGCGGCGCATGTCGGTGTCGACGATGAGAACCTTCTTGCCCGAGCTGGCGATGGCACAGGCAAGGTTGGTGCTGACCTGGGTCTTGCCCTCGTCCATGCCCGTCGAGGTGACCACGATCGTCTTCACCTTCTCGTCGATAGAGACGAAGCGGATGTTGGCGAACAGCGTTTTCGAGGCGTTACTCAGAAGCGGATTTTGGAACTGGCTGGGGCGCTTGCGGTTTTTCTTGGCCATATTACCTCACCTTCTTCGGCTTGGGCATGCGGCCGAGCACGGGAATCCCGAGCAGCTCTTCGGCGTCGTCGCCCGACTTCACGGTGTTGTCCAGCATGTCCTGCAAGACGATGATCGCGATGGCGACGAACAGCCCTGCGAGCAGGGCAACCGCGGTGTACATGACGCGGTTGGGGCCGGAGGGCTTGTCTGGCACGCTTGCCCGGTCGATGATGTTCACGGCGTCGAGCTTCATCGCGTCGATGGCGGCCTTCGAGGTGCGGTCGGCGAGCTCGTTGGCCACGCTCGCGGCGCCTTCGGGGCTTTTGCCCGTGACGGTGAGCGTGATGACGCGGCTCGTGGTGTCGGAGGTTACTCCCACGTCGAAGCCCTCGAGGTCGCTCATGCCGAGGGCGCTGGCGGTCGAGCTCATCACGGTCGAGGTCTTCGCGATCTTCGCCAGGTCGTTCGCGAGCTGCTGGGAAGCCGAGGTGTCGGAGCTGGTCACGCGGCCGGATCCATCGGCCGCGTTTGTCGTTTGCGTCAGCACGTAGAGCGACACGTTGGCGGTGTAGTTGTTGGTCATGAATCCCCAGCAGTATGCCGCGGTCACGCCCGCGAACACCAGGGGGAACACGAGCACCAGGTACCATTTCTTTCGAAGGAGCTCGAGCAGCTCAAGCAGGGTCATTGAAGCGGTTCTCCTCTATTCTTCCTACAACAAAGAAGAGGGCAGCTGCGCCCTCTTCTTTGCAATGTCATGCGCGCAGTACGGTTTCCCAGGTCGGAAACCGCGTGTGCTGTCAGTACTATTCAGCGAGCTTCTTGCGAAGGACCACACCCACGCCAACGGCGGCGATGGCGCATGCGGCGGTGGCGACGGCGATGCCGGTCATGTCAACGCCGGTCTGCGGGGAGGTGGCGCTTGCGTCGGTGGTGGCGCCAGTGACGGTGGAGGAGTCAACCGCGATGGTCACGAGCGAGAGGCCATCGGTGGAGATGGTCACATTGCCGTTGGAGACGGTCGCCGTCTTCGTTTCGGTGCCGAGGTTCGCGTCGCGGCCCTGGTGCTCGATGAACACGGTGGCGGTGGCGCCGTTGTACTCAGTTCCCACGTTGAAGGTGAGGGTATAGGGGCCGTATGTGCTGCCCTCGGGCACGTCGTAAACCTTGAAGGTGCCTACGATCTTCTGAGTGGCGCTGAGCGACACGTTGGAAGCCTGGTCGGAGGTTGCCTCGACGACGAGCTTGCTCGTGGAGTCGTCGGTCTTGCCGCTGACCGTGAGGGTTGCGCCCTGGGATGCAGTGCAGGTGTTGGACGTTACCTTCTGCGGGCTGTTCGATGCCCATGCCAGAGTCGGCATCGCCATGGCGAGGGCGAGCGCGCAAATCATGGCAGTAAGCTTCTTTTTCATCGTTTCCTCTTTCACTTGAGTGAATGCTTCAATGCTGATGATGTGTTGCATCATAGCACATGGGGACGGGGACGTGCGCCACCGTCGGGCAAGCAGTGGGCGGGAGCCCCATTTTGCGGCGAATCAAGGGCAACTTACCTATCCTCATCATGATAATATCTTCCTTGTATAATGGCTTCAATGGAGATTGCCTATTCTTAACAAAATTTTGCAATGGGGTGTTTTGTTTGAGGACTTACAGTTTATTTTCTATCGAACCCCGACATTTATGCGAAATAGGTCCTTATTTTAAAATATGATAAGCATACCGTAATTAATTTAAGAGGTAGGTCGAAAGCGACCCGATTTAGGTCGAGGTTTTTGTGCGCGGACGAAACGGAAATATGGCGAGCGGAACCCTGCATGTCGAGCATATGCGGATGGAGATGGCGAAGATTTTTCAAGAGGCAGACAGGCTTGGAGGCACGCGAGCTGGCATGGAGGGAGAGGGACATTTGGTATCGCAGAGCGCTATGGGCATAGCGTTCCGCGCTGCCAAGAGGTTCTTCGACATCGCGGCGTCTGTCGTGGGTATGGTGAGGGACCATATCCTCTCGCTCATCCCGGAAATGCACCTCGCAAAGCCCACTTTTAGGGCGGTGTGCGCGTAATGTCCGTAGAAGATGTCATGACGCCATTGGCTGTGTCTGCAGCTAATGGCGGCGTTGAGGAGCCGTCTGCCTACACCTCCGTCGAGCGCCGTGAAGCGGCGAATATCGACGCAGTTGGGAAATATGAACCCAAGTTAACTGAGAACGGCATCCCTGCGGATGTGCTGGCGAAGCTCCTCCCGGGCGACGATGTGATTGAGCTCGAGATGCCGGTTGTGGGTGGCTACTTAGCTTACCGCTTCGTGAAGCGCGCTTTCGATGTGATTTCATGCAGTTGCGCGCTGATCATTCTCGCTATTCCCATGGCAATCATCGCTGCGAAAATCAAGCTCGAGAGCCCCGGGCCTGTCATCTACTCGCAGAGGCGTGTCGGCAAGAACGGCAAGATCTTCAACGTCTATAAATTCAGAAGCATGTATGCCGACGCCGAGGCCCGCGGTGCGCGGTGGGCCTTGGGAGACGACCCACGCGTCACTCCGTTCGGCAAGTTCATGCGGGAGAAACGCATCGATGAGATTCCTCAGTTTTGGAACATCGTAAAGGGGGATATGAGCTTAATCGGCCCCCGTCCTGAAAGGCCGGCGTTTTGCCAAGAATTCGAGAAGAGGATTCACGGTTGGGATTACAGAACGCTTGTGCGGCCGGGTCTTTCAGGGCTGGCGCAGGTGACGGGCGGGTATGACCTGCTTCCCAAGGAGAAAGTGGTGCTTGACCTGGAGTACATCGAGCACAGAAACATTGTTATGGACGCGAAGATTATGTTGAAGACGCTCGGTGTCGTGAGCACGGGGGAGGGCGCTAGGTGATGAGGCTCTTGTTTCTGACCGACAGCTTCCGCCCCAGCCGCTCCGCATGCGCCAACCGCGCATGCGTTCTTGTCGACGCGATGCGCGAGGCCGGCATCGATGTGCAAGTTCTTGCTTCAAGCGACAGCCTGCTCAACTCGTCCGAGGGCTACGCGAAACCCGATTACGTGACCTTCTTCGAGACCTTCCCCCTGCAGGAGAAGACCCTCGTGAACCGCCTGCGGAACAACTTCGGGAGTCAACGCGCCTCCGTTAAGGCCGCCGAGGGTATGGGTGACTTCGACGTTGTGGTCTGTACCACCCCGCCGCTGCTCCTGACAACCTCCGCCATCAAGATTGCGAAGCGCAATGGAGCTAAGCTCGTCTTGGACGTGCGCGATGTGTGGCCCGACGTGGCCTACGAGATGGGATCGTTCGCCCCCGGAAGCCCCTACGGCCGCTTCTTTTCCCACATAGCTAAGCGTGGCTTCAAGGCCGCTGACATCGTGTCTACCGTGTCCGCCGGCAAGGCGGAGAAGCTGAGGCACCGCGTCCCCGCTGGGACTCCAGTGGAGCTTGTGCCCAATGGCATTGATGAGGCTTTCGTTGAAAACGAAGAGGATCTTGCTGTCGTCGAGCGCTTCGACCTCGAGCATGGTCCCATTTGCTGCTATGTCGGCAACATCGGCCTGGCTCAAGGCCTTGGCACGTTGTTGGACATAGCCTCTGTGCGCTCTGACGTTCGCTTCTTGCTCTTCGGGGCGGGTGCGGACAAGAAGGCGCTCGAGCAGCGTGCCAAGGTCGAGGGCCTGAGCAACGTCGAGTTCTGCGGCAGCGTCGATGCCCGCGGCGTCTACACGGTGTTGAGGTATTCAGCCCTTTCTTACGTGCCTCTGGTGAACTCGCGTCTGAGAGACAGTATTCCCACCAAGCTTTACGAGTGCGTAGCGTGTGGGTGTCCCGTGCTGCTGGCAGCGCAGGGCGACTCCGTGGATTTGCTTGAGGAGACTGGCCTGGGCGCGCATGCCGCACCTGAGGATCATGAGGGGTTGCTGCGCGCGTTCGACGAGCTGGTGGCTCGCGGCTTCAGCGTCGAGGAAAGGGCAATTGCTGCACAGGGTATGTTAGCGGCGCATTCGCGGCAGAAAGTTGCTCGCGAATTCGCGGAGACTTTGCTGGGCATCTTCGGGCAGGGTAGGTAGACGTGAAGGCATCGGCATTGGACAAGGCGCTTCTCTACGCCCGCACCGTTGCGCGCATGAGGCCGTCCATGGTTGTCGCTAGGCTGCGTCGCGCCCAGAGTGTGCCCGAGGCGCCCGTGGGTGTCGGTGTGCGCCCCATGAATCTCTCCTTGGCCGCTCTTGACCTCGACGAGGTGTATTGCTCACGCTTTGATGCTAACGCGCTTGCTGGTGGCGAGTTTCTGCTAATCAACAGTCGCCATAAGGCTGATTTGGGCACCTGGCAGGTGCCCGAGGCGAGCCATCTCTGGAACTTCAACCTCCACTATTTCGAATATTGCGTTCCCATTGCGGCGCGGTACGTGCGTACGGGTGATGCGACGGGCCCCGAATTGTTCAAGCAGCTCGTCTGTTCCTGGATTGGCGCGTGTGAATATCCTCGCGGCGACGCGTGGCACCCCTACACAATATCGTTGCGTCTCGTTAATTGGCTAATTTGTCTTGACTTGTTTGGCAAGGTCCTTACTGCTGACGACGACTTCATGGGCGCGTTTTCTGCTAGCATATACCGGCAATACCGTCATCTGCTCGCAAACCAGGAGAAGCACCTACTGGCGAACCATTACCTAGAGAATTTGAAGACGCTCGTTATTTGCGCACTTCTGTTTGGCGAGAACGATGTGTTGGCGGACGTTGAGCGCGACTATCTGGCTCAGCTCGACGAGCAGGTTCTGCCTGACGGCGTTCATTACGAGCGCTCCATGATGTACCACAAGCTTATCTTGGAGGGTTTGCTGCGCGTGGAGCTCGCGTACCGCTCGGCAGGCAAAGCTGCGCCGGCAAAAGTCGCTTTCAAGGTCAGGCAAATGCTAGACGCCATGGCGTCTATCGAGCGTGGTATGGGCAAGACGCCTTTCTTTAATGACGCGGCCGACGGTGTGGCCAAGGAATGCGGGTCGCTCATTTGCGCGTGTCGTGACGTCTATGGCTACGAACCTGATGACACTAAGACGGCCTTTCTTGACTCCGGCTTCTACAAGCTCTACGACGGGAATGCTGCTCTCGTCTTCTTTGCAGGAGAGCCTGGCCCCCGGTATATGCTGGGTCACGCTCATTGTGACCTCTTGAGCTTCGAGCTCTCTGTCGGTGGAATACCTGCGATTGTAAACTCGGGGACCTTTGCTTACCAGAGCGAGTTGAGGTCCTATTTCCGCAGCACGGCGGCGCATAACACCGCTACCGTTGACGGCGAGGAACAGATGGAGTGCTGGGCCGAGCATCGCGTGGCGCGAGGCGTGAGCGACGTGCATGTCGAGGAGCTCAATGAGCATCGGGTTGTCGCGAGTTTCCGCAACTACAAGGGCCATCTGCATCGCCGCAGCATTGAGTTGCGCGATGGTGTGCTAAGAATCGAGGATGCCACTGACCGTGAGAGGGCAGAGGTTACGCAGCGTTATCACTTTGCAAAAGAGGAGGCTCCAGCCATCGCTCACGGGGCGGGCAACAAAATCGGATATAGCAAAGCACCTTCTTCGCCTGAATTCGGCAAATTGGCCGAGATTACTGTTGCCGAGGTTTTTGGTGCGAAAAGTGCGTGCTCGACTGTTTTCTTAAGCAGCTTCGACGGAGGTGATTGCTGATGATTGAAAAAATGCGATTGCCTCGTGGGGCAAAACCCTTGGCCTTTCTGGCCAGTGGCAAACTCGCCTTTTCTTTAGGCGAAAGAATCTGCGTGGCTGACGCTGATGGAAACTGGGACGTGAGGGCCACGCTCGAGAAGTCTTCCATGACGAGCCGTCTGTGCCGAGGTCGGCTTGCTGCTCGTGCGCTGCGTTGGGAGGCCCGTTGCGCCGTCGAGGTCGACGGTGGGCTACTTGTTTCCTGGCGTGGGGCTTTGCTTCGTTGCAACTTGCGCACAGGTGACGTGTCAAATGTCTTTACCGCGCGGGAGGGCTTCTCTACGCCCCTCACCATCCAGCGCACGGAGGGCGATGTTGAGGCGATTTGGGGAGATTACGGCCAGAACTCCGAAAAAAAGCCTGTCGGGATTTACGGCATCACAAGAGAGGGGGAACTTCGCTCTCTTTTCGAATTTCCTGCCGGTGTTGTGCGTCATGTCCATGGGTTCGCCCCCAGGCTCGCAGGTGGCTGGTACGTCTTTACGGGCGATATGGAGGAGACGGCCGGTATTTACATTGCGAGCGGCGATTTTTCCATTGTTGAGCCCCTTGCTGTCGGCGATCAGCGTTTCCGCGCAGTTCGCGGGTTCGACACCCCAGAAGGCTTAGTCTATGCCACCGATTCATCCATCATTAAGAACCATGTGTACTTGCTTCCGGATGGTGATCCCTCCTCGCTTCGCGTCCTATCGGAGACTAATGGGCCCTGCATCTACGGAACGCCGTGCGCCGCCGGGTATCTGTTTTCAACGACCGTTGAGCCCGATGAGAGGGTGAGGGGCTTGTGCTCTTATTTCTCGACGGGCATCGGTCCTGGCGTGCAGACAAGGGAGACGCAGATTCTTTTGGTAAACAGGGCGGCCGAGGTACGAGAGATTTTGAGGCTGGAAAAGGATATTTACCCGATGAAGCTCATGCAGTACGGCTCGATTCAGTTCCCCTCTGGGCAGGAGAGCAGAAGCGATGTTGCCTGTTTCTGCAGGTCACTTAAGGGCTTCGATGCCATACCTGTAGAGATGGAGGTGAAGTAACGATGGCAGACAGCTCGAAGGCCCCCGCCGTCGTATTTGGCCTCGGTCCCGCGGGCCTTGCTCTCGCTAGAATTCTCGCGCGTGCCGGGCGAGATGTCTACGCGGTATGCCGCCCCGATGACATCGGCAAGTACTCGAACTCTCTTAGGGGTTATACCGTTGCCAAAGCGTTCGGAGACATTCTCGGCTACTTAAGGACTCTTGATTCTCCCTCTGTGCAGGGTAGGCCCGAAGGTTGGATTGCGAGTGACCAGTATCTGACGATGATTCTCGAGCATCGCGCCGACTTCGAGAATGTCCTCTCCTTCGCCGAGCCAGGCCTTGATTTCCTTTCTGAGTTCAATGACAAGGAGCGTGCCTTTGCTAAGTGTCGAGAGGCTGGCGTTAACGTTCCGGAAAGAGCGACTCTCGGTGCCGTTATGGACAATCGCGTCGGAATCGGGTTCCCGCTCGTCGTGAAACCTCGCGAGAAGAGTCTCTTTGTCATCGATGACGGGGTAGGCAAAATCCGCATCGTTTCGGACCGCCCCGGACTCGAGTCTGTGGCGAAGAGCGTCGAAGCCTGTGGCGCCGCACTGACCGCGTATGAGTGCGAGCCCTATATTGCTGGCAGTAATTGGAACGAGATTGGGTATGGCGGCTTCGCCTCGGATGGCGCAATGCTCGCCGACATCGCTGTTCGACAGTTCAAGCAGTATCCTCAGGGCGTTGCATGCGCCGCCATTGAGGTGACTGATCCTGCGCTTGTTGGCCGCGTCCGGCTCGAGGCGGGCAAGCTTATCAAGGCGAACAACTACACCGGATTCATTCAATTCGATATGAAGGTCGACCAAGCATCGAATTCGCTCTATGTCTTGGATGTAAACCCGAGGCCGTGGGGGTCTGTGGGTGTCCTGCTGAGAAAGTACCCGGATATTGCGCGCTGTATATCCGATCGTAGTGCGGCTGGGCCTTGTTCCAAACCTTTGTATTGGCATTCGCCGCTCAAGGAGATTCTGGCGCAGGGGAACGATTTGAACACGGTGGTCGATGCCTCCGCAAAGAGAGGTTTCGTTTGCGTCCTTGATCTTTGGGACTCGGTAGATCCTAAGCCTTTCCTCATGCAGCCTTTGATTGGGTTTGAGAAGGTTGCCTCAAAACTTGGGAGGGCTGCGAGATGAGCGATTCAACCAGGCGCGTTGCTGTTGTCGGCTATTTTGCCTCTGCGCGTTCCGCGGAGGGGGATAGCAAAGAATTCGGAGGGCAGACGGCAAAGTGCAGGATGCTGAGGGACTGGCTGCAGTCGCTCGACGCGATTGCGTACTCCGAAATCGACACGTATCGCTGGAGGACAAACCCGCTGAGGCTTTTCTCCCGCACTATTCGAGAGGCCAAGCGTGCAGACGTCGTGCTCATGGCTCTAAGCGAAAACGGACTACGCATGATTATGCCAATACTCCTTCGGTTGAGGAGTTATTTTGGTTTCAGGCTTGGCTATGTGGTGATTGGAGGCTGGGTCACAAAGCGCTGCGAGGAGGACTTTGCGTTTTTGAGGAAGCTCGGAGAACTGGATGCCATCTTTGCGGAGACGACGAGTATGGCTGACGATCTTAGGGCCCAGGGTCTTGAGAACGTTCATTACGTTCCCAACGCGAAGAAACTGGAGGTTTTGGCTGAGCCGGTCAAGATTGATGCCTCCTCTAGGCCCCTTCCCGTGTGCGTTTTCTCGAGAGTCTGTCGTGAGAAAGGAGTGACGACTGCTGTCGAGGCAGTTGCGCGAGTCAACTCCGAGCACGGTGCGACAGAGTACTTTCTCGACATCTATGGCCCAGTCGCCGATGACTACCGCGAGGAGCTCGATTGCCTGCTCGAGTTGCACTCGGATAGTGTTGCCTACAAAGGCAGCGTGCCTGCCGGAGAGAGTGTCGGCGTACTGAGCAGATACCTCCTTCTCCTCTTCCCTACGAGATATTACGGGGAGGGATTCCCGGGAACCATCGTGGATGCTTTTTCGGCCGGGGTTCCTGTCGTTACTTCGGACTGGCGGAATGCCCGTAGCATCGTTGAGGATGGGGAGACGGGATTAATATACGGGTTTGACGACCCGGATGGAGCCTACGAAACCCTCGAAAAATGTCTCAACGAACCTAGTGAGGTTTGTCGTATGAGACGACGCTGTTTGCAGGAATCAATCAAATACGCGCCGGACAGGGCAAATGAGCCCATTTGGGATTTCATCACCAACGCTAGCAACATGCCACTTAGGCAGAACAAAGGATAAGGAGTTTAAGTAATGGTTAACGTTATCGGTCTCGGTTACATCGGCCTTCCCACTGCCCTCATGATGGCCACGCACGGCGTGGAGGTCGTGGGAACTGACTACAACGAGGAAC
>ERZ1034984.1599-NODE-1599-length-20597-cov-6.122481_pt1 | contig 20597 bp, 17 predicted proteins | sample MGYA00520589_ERZ1034984 | MGnify/ENA primary metagenome ERZ1034984 (study PRJEB33766, sample SAMN09781790) | gut metagenome | biome: gut microbiome | host: Homo sapiens | place: Madagascar | study: EMG produced TPA metagenomics assembly of the PRJNA485056 data... | reverse complement strand
ATCTTAAACAATCATATTATATTACTATAAATGAAAAAGGGGTGTGAATATATGGAACCATATAAAGCAAAAAGTATGCCTTTGGACTATAAAATAGATAAAGATATGTTAAAACTGATTTCAGAAGCAAATGTAAAATATGGGGAATACAAATCATTGTTAAATACGTTGGAATTTGATGCCAGCTATTTCTTGGATTCCGTAATATTAAATGAAAGTTATAAATCGACACAGATTGAGGGAACACAGATATCTCAGGATGAAATGTTTTATCTGAAATATATGGAAAAAACAGATGATAATCAGGAAATACAAAATCTCAAGAAAACAATCGAATATGCGCAAACGTATTTGCAGACGAAAAAGCAAATAAATTATGAACTTGTAAAGGAAATGCATAAAATTATATTAGATAGTGTGAGAGGATCGCAAAGAACGCCCGGAAAAATCCGAACGACACAGAATTGGATCGGACCAAGAGGATGTACGATTGAGGGAGCAACATTTATTCCGCCAGTTCCAGAAGAAGTTTATGGATTGCTTATAAATTTATACGATTATATGAATGATGCGTTTACAGATCCTTTGTTGGTAAATGTTGCTTTATCCCATATGCAGTTTGAGACGATTCATGCATATAAGGATGGAAATGGAAGACTGGGCAGGGCATTGATTCCGGTACAAATGGCAATGATGGATGAAAGTACTCCGATTTTGTACATGTCAGAGATTCTCGAATTATATAAGCCATCTTATCAGAGATATCTTATGGAATGTAGAAGAGGCAATGTAGCAGGATATATTAAATTCTTTTTACAGTGTGTGATTGATCAGTGCAATTCATATACTAACAAACTGGAACGAATTAAAGTGATTTACAAAGAAGATATGGAGACAATTAAGCAGATAAAAGGAAATTCGATATATAGAATTATGCCTGTGATTATGAAGCAGATTGTGTTTAATAAAAAAGAAATACAGGATCTGTCTGGGGTATCTGTGAATGTTGTGTCAAGGATAATAGATCAGCTAGTAGATTTACATGTGATTGTACCAGATTCCACGGTTTCGAAAAAAGGATATCGATATCAAAGAATATATGAAGTGTTCGTTGGAACAAATGAGTTTTAAATGACAAGGAGACACAAAATGGCAAAATCAATCATGATTCAGGGCACCATGTCCAACGCGGGCAAATCTCTTATTGCGGCAGGACTTTGCCGCATATTTAAACAGGATGGTTACAAGGTTGCCCCATTCAAATCCCAGAACATGGCATTAAACTCCTATGTGACAAGTGAGGGGCTGGAGATGGGACGTGCACAGGTTGTACAGGCGATGGCGGCCGGTGTGGAACCATCTGTGCGGATGAACCCGATCCTGCTTAAGCCGACGACCGATATGGGTTCGCAGGTGATCGTGCAGGGACAGGTCGTAGGAAACATGCGCGCCATGGATTATTTTGCAAAGAAAAAAGAATATATTCCGGTGATCAGGGAAAGCTACGAGCAGCTTGCTGCAGATCACGACATCATTGTGATCGAGGGCGCGGGAAGTCCGGCGGAGATCAATTTGAAGCAGGATGATATCGTGAATATGGGGATGGCGAAAATCGCGGATGCACCAGTGCTTCTGGTTGGTGACATCGACCGCGGGGGTGTATTTGCGCAGCTAATCGGTACGGTGATGCTCTTGGAACCGGAGGAACAGGCGCGAATCAAAGGTCTGATCATGAACAAATTCCGTGGTGATAAGAAAATATTAGATCCGGGTATTACAATGTTAGAGGAACGGGCAGGTAAGCCGGTGCTCGGCGTGGTGCCGTATGCAGATGTGGATATCGAGGAAGAAGATTCTCTTGCGTCAAGTTTGGAAGAGACGCATATACAGGCGGAAATTGATGTGGCTGTGATCCGGTTCCCGCGTATCTCGAATTTCACAGATATGCAGGCGCTCAGCATGGAGCGGGATGTGTCAGTACGCTATGTGACAAAGCCGTCAGAACTAGGAGAACCGGATGTAATCTTACTTCCGGGTACCAAAAATACGATTCAGGATCTGCTCTGGCTGCGGGAAAGCGGACTGGAAGCAAAGATTACGCGTCTGGCGAAGAAGGGCACCATCGTGTTCGGAATCTGTGGCGGGTATCAGATGCTTGGCGAATCACTCATGGACCCATTGCAGACGGAGAGTGCACTTGGTAGTGTGCGTGGTATGGGATTGCTGCCGGTTACAACTGTGTTTGAAGAGGAAAAACAATTGGAGAACCGCGCATACCGGATTGGAATGCTGGAAGGGAATTTTGTGTCACTCAGCAATAAGAAAATTGCCGGTTATGAGATACACATGGGGCGGACGGAAGTTGCTGGCAAAACTAAAACCCCCATTTATCCTTTCGTCAGCGATTCAGCAGGAACCGTACTCGGCTATACGGCAGGAACTGTGGCAGGCAGTTATATTCACGGCATCTTCGATGAAATTGCATTCCGTGAGGCATTTATTGAACTGTTGTATGCGCGCAAAGGGAAAACACGGGGAGAAAGTGAACATTTGACCTTGCAGGAATACCGGGAACAGCAGTTTGACAAGCTGGCACAGGTTCTGCGGGAAAGTCTTGATATGGAGAAAATCTACGAAATTCTGGGACTAATCAAGCAGGGATAAAGTAATTCCTGTGTAAGCGGAAATAAACTCGAAATACAGAAATCAGTAATAGATTATAAAGGAGACGGAAATGATTCAGATCTATCATGGAGATGGAAAAGGAAAGACAACGGCGGCTGTGGGACTGGCTGTGCGCGCGGTGGGGAGCGGACTTCCTGTACTGTTTGTACAGTTTTTGAAGGATGATACGTCCGGAGAGATTGCAATGCTGCAGAGGCTTGGTGTCGAGACAATGCATGCCCCGCAGATGTATGGATTTGTGAGCCGGATGTGTGAGGAAGAGCTTGCAAAGACGCGTGCATATTTTGCAGATATGCTGGCGCAGGTTGAAATGTGGATTGCAAAACAGAAAAAACAGCATGACGACGTGCGGAAGGAAAATACGGTTGAGGCGGTTGTTGTTTTGGATGAGGTTTTGCACGCTGTAAAGTATGGGTTACTTGATGAGAGTACATTGATGGAAGTGCTGGCGAGCAATCAGGCGCAGATCGAATTCGTTCTGTCCGGACGGAATCCATCGGACAAGCTTCTGGCACTTGCGGATTATGTCACGGAAATGAAAAAGGAAAAGCATCCGTATGAACAGGGAATTTCTGCCAGAAAAGGGATAGAATTCTAAGGACTGTTGTGATAAAATAAAACCGATCATCGACAAAAACAGGAGCGCACATGGAAGCACATCAGTTACCTTCGGGGACGTATCTGGAACAGAATAAATATTATATTGAGCGGGTGCTTGGAGATGGCGGATTTGGAATTACGTATCTTGGGTATGATGTGAAGCTGCAGCGGAAGGTTGCAATCAAAGAATTCTATATGCGCGGGTACTGCTACCGGAATCCCGGAGATCCGAATGTTTACACCGAGGCAGGTGAAAAACGTGAGAATTTCGAGAAGATGAAACAGCAGTATATTGAGGAAGGTCGTGTGCTGGCTGCCTTGGGAGAGCAGCCTGGTGTGGTAAATGTCTACACGTTTATTGAAGAGAACAACACAGCTTACCTTGTCATGGATTTTGTGGAAGGACAGTCGCTGGATGCATATGTGAAAGGTCGGGGAGGCAGGTTATCTGTGTCCGAGACTCTGGCAATCATGCGTCCGGTTATCCGTGCGTTGGCAGGTGTACATAAACGAGGTGTGATCCACCGGGATATCAGCCCGGACAATATCATGATCACACATGACCGAAAGGTGAAGCTGATTGATTTTGGCGCTGCGCGAATGTATGGAAATTATAATTATCTCCGCGTGCAAAAGGGTGGATATTCGCCAATCGAACAGGTGTCACCGGGAGCGCAGATTGGACCGTATTCCGATGTATATGCGCTTTGTGCGACGATGTATACTTGCATGACCGGGGTGAAGGTGCCGCATGCCGTCGAGCGGGCGAAGCAGGACAGACTTGTGCCGCCATCTGCGATGGGACTTGTAATCGCACCGCAGGAAGAAGCTGTTTTGATGCAGGGACTTGCAATTGATCCGGCACAGAGGTATGCAAATGCGGAACAGTTGTATCAGGCATTGTACGAGACGTCGATGGAGCAAACAGGAAGCGTATCCATGATGACGCACAGTGGAATATCTCAGATGTTGGCGGATATGCAGGCAGACCGGAAAAAGCAGGCACATAGAAAAAAGCAGATTGGTATGGTCTGTGGTATTGTTCTGTTGTTGGGTATTGGAACTTTTATATATTTTCAGAGGACGCGAAATGGGGATGAGACAACGGCTGCTTCCGAAGCAACGACACAGCAGATCTTACAGACGGAGATAGATGCGAGTCCAATGGAGGAAGTGGATTGTACTGCATATGCGCAGGAGTTTTATGATTTATGTGCGAAGCAGCACGAAGCAAAGGGGAATACTCTGACACAGAGGGATGAATTTACAGTTGCTGCTAAAGAGACAGCGGCAAAAAGCGCGGCGTTGGTATATACCAGCATGGATGAATTAAATGCCGCGTTAACGGAGATTGGCAATCAGGCGATTGCCACATATAAGATACCGAATACCGGATGGGTGACATATACATTTTCTTTAAAGGAAGATGTCGCGACGGTAAAACAGGCATTGGATACTTATATTGCACAGATGAACGAGGAAAATCAGGGGACCGTGGATTTGGATAATTGTGCGTATCTTGGCGTCAGCGTAGCGCGAGCGCAGGATGGTACATATTTCTGGGCAGTATTTTATCAATAAAGAACAGGAAAACATAAGAAAAAAAGGAGAATATGGGGGATTTTGAAATGGATAAAAACGGGGATTTTAAGGAATCGTCAAAGGACAAATTGAATCGTGCCATCGCATCTATGTGCGATGAATGGTTGTTGATTGAGGAGATTGATCTGGAAGCGGATACATTTGAAATCCTGCACGATAATTTGCAGAAGCAGGGGATTCCGGTACCACGGAATTGTAGTTACAGCCAGCAGAATTTCGAGATGCAGGAGCTGGTTGCACCAGAATATCAGGAATATCGTTATAATTTCGGTGTGCGGGATAATCTGAGCAAGCTTCTGAAGCAGAGCGATACCGCGGAATGCGAGTATATTGTATGCACGGGAGAAAATGTATGGCGCAGAGATGTGTTCAGGGTAGTTGAATGGAAGGAAGAGGAACCGAAGATTTTGAACTGGTTCCACATGAATATTGACAGCAAGAAGTCTGCAGAGTTAAAACAGCGGCAGGCGATTCGGGATGCATATCTGCAAAGTGAGCAGGCATATGCCATCAAAAATATGTATCTCAAGCGGCTGAACGAGGAATTGCAGATGCCGATCAACATGATCGTCGGAAATGCATCCGTTGCGCGGACATTTGTCACGAATCCGGAACGTGTGACCGCGTGTATCGAGGAGATTTCCCTTTCAGCAAAGGCAATCTTCCGTATGGTGCGTCAGATGATCAATACAGACGCGATACAGCAGGGTACGACGCTGTTGCAGATGCAGCAGACATCTGTAGAAAATCTGTGGAGAAATACGCTTGATATTGTCAAGCCATCCATGCGGCTTCGGCGGCACACAATGCATCTGGACATGGCACAGCTTTACCATCGCAATGTGATTGGCGATGTGGAGAAGATGCAGCAGATATTGTTGAATTTATTGCAAAATGCAATTGATTATACGCCATATCAGGGCGAGATATTTTGTGGGATCAAAGAGAAACCGATGGACGAAACGACCGGATACTTTGAATTTTATGTGCAGGACAATGGAGTCGGTATGTCTGAGGAGTTTCGGAAGATTATGTTCGAGCCATTTGCAAGAGAGCATTCAGACCGGATTGAGCGTGTGGAAGGCTCTGGCTTGGGGTTGATGATCGTGCAGAATTTGGTTCGTCTGCTGGATGGAGAGATTGAGGTTGAGACAAAGACTGGTCATGGGACGAAGATTACAGTTGGAATGAAACTGCGATATGGAACAGAGTCCAAGGATGCCGAAGGAGAGATCCAGTATTTTGACTGGAGCGATTGGGAATCTGCGCGCGAGAGGAAAACGATGTTTTCCGGACAGCATGTGCTGGTTGTAGATGATAATGATATTACCGCTTCGATTGAGGAGCAGATTTTGACAGAACGTGGACTTGTTGTTGACCGCGCGATCAATGGAGAGGATGCAATCTGCATGTTTGAACGGTCACCGGCGCATTACTATGATCTGATATTGATGGATATGGGATTGCCGTTTATGGATGGTTATGCAACAACAATGGGGATACGACAGCTTCGCGAGGATGGAAGGACGGTTCCAGTGATTGCGTTGTCTTCCCGGTTATATGCAGACGATGAGTTTCATGGAGAAGAATATGGAATGAAAGCAAGGCTTCAAAAACCTGTCAGTGCAAGGAAACTGATGGAAGCCGTGCGCGAATATATATAAAATTAAGGAGTCGCAAAAGAAAATGCCAGTTACAGAGTACCTAGAGAGAAATGCCAGATTGTACCCGGATGAGGTTGCACTGGTGGAGTTGAATCCGGATGAGCCGGATACGAGAAGAACTTCGTGGAAGGAGTTCGAGCTGATACAGCCATCGAGATTTGAGCCGTATCGAAGAGAGATTACATGGAGTGTCTTCGATGAGAAGGCAAACCGGTTTGCCAACATGCTGATCGGGCGAGGCATCAAGAAGGGCGATAAGGTCGCAATCCTGATGTATAACTGTCTGGAATGGCTGCCGATTTATTTCGGCGTTCTGAAGACAGGAGCCATCGCCGTGCCGTTTAATTTCCGGTATGATGCAGAAGAGATTTTATATTGTGCAGAGCTCGCAGAGGTTGATATGATCGTGTTTGGCCCGGCGTTCATCGGACGAATCGAGACAAATGCAGAGCGGCTTTCCAAGGGAAGACTGTTGATCTATGTCGGGGATAACTGTCCGGAATTCGCAGAGAGCTATCATCAGCTCGTAGCAGATTGTTCGAGCCATGCACCAAATGTGGAGATCACAGACGATGATTTTGGAGCGATTTATTTTTCATCCGGAACGACCGGATTCCCGAAGGCAATTTTACATAAACACCAGAGCTTAACACAAGCCGCACAGATGGAGCAGAAGCATCACGGCACGAGCCGGGATGATACGTTCCTGTGTATCCCGCCACTGTACCATACCGGTGCGAAGTTCCACTGGATGGGAAGTCTGGTGGCAGGCAGCAAGGCTGTGCTCTTAAAGGGCACAAAACCGGAGACGATTCTCTCCGCTGTGTCGAGTGAGCATTGTACGATCGTCTGGCTGCTCGTTCCGTGGGCACAGGATATTCTGGACGCGTTAGACCGCGGGGACCTGAAGTTAGAGGATTATGAGCTTTCGCAGTGGCGGCTTATGCATATCGGTGCACAGCCGGTACCGCCATCGCTGATCAAGCGCTGGAAAGAATATTTCCCACATCACCAGTACGATACGAACTATGGACTTTCCGAGTCAACCGGACCGGGCTGCGTGCATCTGGGTGTGGAGAATATCCATAAGGTCGGTGCGATCGGTGTGCCGGGTTACCGTTGGGAATGTAAGATCGTGGACGAGAACGGTGTGACAGTCCCACAGGGCGAAGTCGGAGAGCTCTGTGTCAAGGGACCGGGCGTGATGACCTGTTATTATAGAAATGAGGAAGCAACCGCGGAGACAATCAAGGACGGCTGGTTGTTCACCGGAGATATGGCAAGACAGGATGAGGATGGATTTTATTTCCTTGTTGACCGGAAGAAGGATGTCATCGTCAGTGGAGGCGAGAATATCTACCCGGTACAGATCGAGGATTTCCTGCGCAAGCATGACAAGATCAAGGACGTGGCAGTTATTGGACTTCCAGACCGCCGGTTGGGCGAGAAGACCGCTGCGATCATCGAGATCAAGGATGGCATGACCTGCACAGAGGAAGAAATCGAGAACTTCTGTCTGGAGCTTCCAAGATATAAGAGACCAAAGCAGATTATTTTCCATGAGATTCCGCGTAATGCGACCGGAAAGATCGAGAAGCCGAAACTGCGTGAGATGTACGGCGCAGACAAGCTGGTAGAGAAGGAAAATGAGGCATAAAGAACAAAAGGAGTAAATTATAAATGAAAGAATTGATGTTAGGGAATAAGGCACTTGCACGCGGTCTGTACGAAGCCGGATGCAAAGTGATTTCCAGTTATCCGGGTACACCGAGTACAGAGATCACAGAGGAAGCCGCTTTATACGATGAGATCTATTGTGAGTGGGCACCAAATGAGAAGGTGGCTATGGAAGTGGCACATGGCGCGAGTCTGGGTGGAGTCAGAAGCGCAACGGCAATGAAGCATGTTGGATTGAATGTGGCAGCAGACCCATTGTTCACGATCTCTTATCAGGGATTAAATGCAGGTCTGGTTGTCTGCGTGGCAGATGATCCGGGTATGCATTCTTCCCAGAATGAGCAGGATTCCAGACACTATGCTGAAGCTGCAAAGGTGCCGATGTTAGAGCCGGCAGATTCAGAGGAAGCGCGCGTATTTGCAAAGCGTGCGTACGAATTATCTGAGAAGTTCAATACACCTGTATTCCTTAAGATGTGCACGCGTGTAGCACATTCACAGAGTGTTGTAAATACGGAGGAGCGGATCGTTCCAGAGCAGGTTCCTTACAAGAAGGATCCGACAAAGGTTATGATGACGAAGAATTCCCGCGATGCGCATGTGCGCGTGGAGCAGCGGACAAAGGATCTGATCGCATTTGCTGAGAATTGTGATCTGAACCGCGTGGAGATGGGAGATACATCCATCGGATTTATCACAAGCTCCACATCGTATCAGTACGCAAAGGAAGTGTATGGCGATAATGCAAGCTATCTGAAGCTTGGTATGATCTGGCCGCTTCCAGAGAAGCTGATTTTAGACTTTGCAGAGCATGTGGATAAAGTTGTAGTCTTGGAAGAGTTAGATCCATTTATTGAGAATCACTGTAGAAAGCTCGGTCTGGAAGTTGTCGGCAAAGAGACATTCCCGATCTGTGGCGAATTCTCACAGAATCTGGTGCGTACGGCACTTGGCGGAGATGCACCGGAAGAGCTGGCACTTGCCGATGAGATTCCGGGACGTCCACCAGTTATGTGTGCGGGCTGTCCACACCGTGGAATCTTCTACATCCTTTCGAAATTAAAGTGTATGGTCTATGGTGATATCGGATGTTATACATTGGGCGCCGTGGCACCGTTGAATGCGATGGACTTAAATGTCTGCATGGGTGCGTCTTGCTCCGGTCTGCATGGCTTTAATAAAGCGATGGGCGAACAGGGCGAGAAGATGAGTGTCGGTGTAATCGGAGATTCGACCTTCATTCATTCCGGTATTACCGGTATTACAGATATCGCTTACAATATGAGCAATTCGACCGTGATTATCCTGGATAATTCAATCACAGGTATGACCGGACATCAGCAGAACCCGACAACTGGTAAGAACCTGCGTGGCGAGCCAGCTGGAAAGGTAAATCTCGAAGCACTCTGTGCAGCACTTGGATTTAATCGTGTCACGGTCGTTGATCCATACGATCTTGCAGAGGTGGAGCGTGTCGTGAAGGAAGAGCTTGCCGCAGAGGAGCCAAGTATCATCATCAGCCGCCGTCCATGTGTTATGATCAAGGGTACGGTACATAAACCGCCAATCAAGGTGAGTACCGATAAATGTGTCGGCTGTAAGATGTGTATGAAGATCGGATGTCCTGCGATTTCCGTGAGGGATAAGAAGGCAGTGATCGATACGACGCTTTGTATCGGCTGTGAAGTATGTACACAGATGTGTAAATTCGGCGCATTGTGTCCGGCAGCAAAGGAGGGCAAGTAAGATGGAGACAAAGAATATTATGATCGTCGGTGTCGGCGGACAGGGTACGTTGCTTGCCAGCAAGATATTAGGACATGTGCTACTCTCACAGAATTTTGATGTGAAGGTTTCCGAGGTGCATGGTATGAGCCAGCGAGGTGGAAGCGTTGTCACATATGTACGATATGGTGAGAAGGTGTATTCACCGGTCATTGATAAGGGCGAGGCAGATGCGATTGTCGCATTTGAGAAGCTCGAAGCGGCAAGATGGATCTCCTACCTGAAGAAGGGTGGACAGATTATCGTGAATACACAGGAGGTAGAACCGATGCCTGTCATCACAGGCGCTGCTGAGTATCCGCAGGAGCTTGTCTCCAAGATGGAGGCAGCCGGTGCGAATGTCGATGCGAAGGATTTCCTCGCGATCGCAGAGGAGGCGGGTTCTGCCAAGGCGGTTAATATCGCACTCATGGGAAGACTTTCGAAGTATTTCCCGGAGATTCCGGAGCATGCATGGGAGGAAGCAATCGATGCAATCGTTGCGGAGAAGTTCCGTGCTTTAAACCATAAAGCATTTGAACTTGGAAGAAATGCATAGGCAGGTGTAAACTTTGCCTGAAAACACCTCTCCTTTGTTCGTGTAATATAAGGACATCAGCAAGAGCTGAAAAACAAACGAACAAAGGAGAGGTAAAAATGAAAAGATTGGAAATTGCGCAGTATATTGCACTTGGAGCAACTTGTATGACAGTATTGGGGTTCGTGATCAACCTCGCCACACAGAGCAGATGGAGTATGACGATGTGTGGATATGGTGTGATGATCGGATTGATCTCATACTTCTTCGGCGGAATCAAAACCGCAGTGAAAATGGCGGGAAAGATTGCAAAATGGGGCTGGATCATTCTGCCGTTTCCTTATGATATCGTGACCGGTCTGGTTGCATTTTTTATTTCGATTTTCGTATTTATGGCGTTGCCAATTATTCCGATTCGTAAGGCGTACAAGGAACAGTCGATGGAGTAAACGGATGCCTGTGACAGGCATCTCACAGGATGATGTATGGAAGAAAATGATTATGAGACAAGATTTATAAGAGAAGAGATCGGAAGATGTGAGGATCTGGATGAGCTGAAAGCGCGGATTTTTCCACTGCTGCAGTCACAGCAGGAGCTGTGGATGCAGAAGATGCAGGAAATCCTTGCGGAGAGCGGACTTACGAAGTCTGCATTTGCGAAGCGTTGCCGCGTGAGCCGGGTGTCAGTCGACAAATGGTGCAAGGGAGCGATCCCGAAGAACCGCGAGACATTTCTTCGAATCGGCATGGCGGCGGAGTATGATCTGGAGAAGATGAACCAGCTTCTGCGTCGGTACGGGCAGTACCCGGAGCTTTATTCGAAGAGCTTGGAAGATTGTGTATGTATCTATGTGTTAAATCACAGGATTGAAATGGATGGTTCCGGAAACGGTGCATCAGAAAAGTGCGGGGAATTGTATGGACTGACCGCCTATGATTACATATTGTCGCAGATTAAGGAGAACATGACGGCGGATACGGACATGGAAATCCCGGATATCAATACGGCACAGTTTGCCGAGCGGTTATCACAGGTGGAGAATGCAGATGCCTTAACGCAGTTTATCTATGACAATATTGCAACATTCTCCTCGGCATATCAGAAGTTTTATGCCTATGTGAAAATGTATGTGACGATCAATTACCAGCGGTATTCGTCGAGTGTGGCGAATCTGGCAGAGGGACAGGGCTGGTCTTCATCGCTGCGGCAGTGTGTGTCTGCGATACGCCAGAACAAATGGTATCCAACGCGGAACAAGATCATTTCGCTGGGCTTGCATCTGAGTATGGATCATGAGCAGATCGACGAGATGCTTACGCTGGCACATATGGAGCCCTTGTGTGCGAAGAACCTGTTTGAGAGTGTGATCCTGTTTATTCTGGATGATGCGGAACTGAACAACATGCTTGATACGGAATCCGAGGAGTTCGATCCGGATGAGTTATGCCGCTATGCGCGCAAGGTGCTGCTGGAGCTTGACCTGCCGGAGATTGACGCGTTTCTCGCGGAGCTTCCGGATCTCGATACGGATATATGGTAGGATGGAAAATAATTTAATCGTAATTGAAAATGGACAATTGAATATCTATTTGCTGGACAATCAGGTTGTCTGGGAGGTGGGTCGGATGTCGAAGGAGCATACACCGGATATCCCGATGCATGCAACGACGATCAGCCGCAGACATGGACGGTTCCAGAATATGGATGGTATCTGGTTTTACATGGATGAAAATCCGAAGAACGGTACGATCCGCAATCAGAAGAAGCTCTCTTCCGGGCTGCATGGACGCGTCAAGCCGGTGATGGTTTCGCCGGGGGATGTGTTCGTCTTCGGTGGCGGCGAGGATGCGGTCGTAAGTCCGGCGACGGTGTGGGCATTCTTCCGGACGCGGTACTATGATGCACCGTGGCGGGCGATGGATTCGCGTGGCTGCAGCAAGTTCCTGATCGTGGATGGAGATATCCGGATGAAATTAGCGAACCCGGAGCCGGGAAGTGTGGTAGAATGTGAACACGGGATGGTGATCTATATGGGGGCACTTACCTATGTGATCGGACCGCTCAAGGTGATGGGAAGTAAAGAAGAGGCATAATTTGTCTCTTCTTATTTGCTGTTTGATTCTGCTTCCGCCCGATAAAACTCGAAAAAGGCGTTTTGCTGGGCGGAAACGGATGATAAAATATGCTTGACGCCCGATAAAATGACCTTATATTGTATATTTTCAAAGTGTAAGGTGTTTGGAACAGAATATTTATCAGATAAAAAGGTAAAGGGAGTACGGATGGAACAAATAGTCACAGAACAAATTGAGAAATTTCAGTCCGGAGATTTCAGCGGATATGAGAGCTTTTATTATGCAACATCGCAGACAGTTTATACGATGCTGCACACAATTATTCCAGATGAGAACACTGCGGCAGAACTGATGCCGAAGGTATATGAGAAAATCTATGCGAATGTACAGACGCTTCCGCAGACGGAGGCGTTTTATGCGTGGAGTGCAAAGCTTGCTAACGAGGAAGCTCTGGAGTACTTAAAGGGAAATGCTGTACCGACAGGAAACTCTGACATGCAACCAGAGATGGATTCTGTAAATGCACAGACTATGGAATCGGCAGATAGCAGTTTGGATATGCCGTTCTATGATTATGCAGCGGAGGATGAAGCCCTCGCGATTACGGAGGATTTATCTGAGAATCGCGTATTTACAGAGAAAGTAGAGGCTGTGATCAAGGCACTATCACCGATGGAAAAGATTGTATTCCAGTCGTATTATTATTTTGGAGAGAGCGTGCCGTCAATCGTAGAAAAAACGGGATGTACGACGCGGGCGGTAAAGCATACCCTCGGACAGACACGGACAGCCTTGCTTTCTGCAATCACGGCGTATGGACAGGCACCGGCATATGAAGTAAAGCAGGAGAATTCGCATAAATTCAGCCTGAGGGATACACCTTGGCTGTATATTTTGTTCCAGAATTATATTGGAAAAGTGACGGGCATCGCGCATGTCGGAATCACAGGAAGTGCGGCTGGTGCAATCGCGATGGTCGGACAGGCTGGTGGCGTGGCAGGAACATCTGCGGTAATGGGACAGGCAGGTGGTATTGCAGGACAGGCAGGGAGTGCTGCAGGTACCGCGGTAACCGGACAGGCAGGTGGAGCTACAGGTACAGCAGCGAAAGCATTTGCAAAGGGAAGCGCAAAATTCCTTGGTACGGTTGGCGGAAAAGTGGCAGTTGGAGTCGTCGGAGTGGCAGCGGTTGTAGGAATCGGGCTGGGAATCCATCATGCATCGGCAAAACCGGAAAAACACATTGTAGCAATAGAAGAAGAGGATGGCAGTGGCGCACTTATGTGGGAGGATGGACCGGTACCCGTACAGGAGGCAACAACTGAAGAGGTTTCTTGGGTTGACTTGAAATTGGAAGAGACGCGTCAAAATGTAGATAGTTATCGTACAACCGGAAGTGGTACACGGGGAGACGACGCGGAGGTTGGCGAGTCTTTGGCTCCATATGAGCGGAAGAATTGTTTTTATGCCGTGGCGGATATCAATGGAGATGGCATGGAAGACATTTACTTTGGATATTGGAACAGTGAGACAAGACAGATTGAAATACGACACACCTATGAACGGGATGACATTGACGGAATCGTTACATATTACCAAAAGAATCTGTATCTGTCGGATCAGGCAAAAGAGTTTTTGTATGATAAAGTAGACAGCCGATTTGAACTGATTTCAGATTATATGGATAACGAGTCTAGCGGAGGTGTGGGATATTTGAAGATCGATACAGGTGGTGGTGAAAAATATTACAAGGTAATTGCCACTACATGGTATGTGCATGGCGGTTCGGATGGAGCGGTCAATTATGATAATTATGATTATGATTTTCTGCTAAGACAGATGAGGGATGAAAACTATAGTGGTTATTATCAGGAGGTTTCCGCTTCGGAGTTTGAGACGTATAAAGCGTCATTTACATACAAAAAACTGGAATGGCATCCTTTGTTTGAGGACGAAACAATTCTGAACGAAGATCCGTCAATTCCGGATGTGGATGGGAAATTCTAAATAAAAAACATTTAAGGAGATAATCAGAGGGAGTAAATGAATCCAATCATTACAGAGCAACTTAACAAATTTAAAAACGGAGATTTTGTAGGGTATGAAAGCTTTTATAACGAGACAGTAAACACAGTCTACACGATGCTTCATACAGTTGTCCATGATTCAAATGTAGCGACATCATTGGTGCCACAGGTATACGATAAAATCTACCAGAATGTGACAAGCTTGGAACAGACCAACGGGTTTTACCAATGGGTGGCAGAGCTTGCAAATGAGGAGGCACTGGGATATCTGAAGGAAAATAGATGGACAGAGCTTCATAATGATTCTGTTGAGAATACTTATGAACAGATGGTAGCTGGGAAATTTTATGATTATGCGGTGGAAGATGAGGCGATAACTATAACAGAAGATGCAGTTTTGGATACTTCTTTTGTTACAAGAGTGCAGGAAATTGTAACTACATTGTCACCGATGGAGCGGATTGTTTTTCAGGACTATTATTATTTTGGCGTTAGTGTGCCAGAAATCATAGCGAAGACGGGATGTAAAGATTCGGATATCAGATATACACTGAGTCAGACACGGACGGCTATTTTGCAGGCAATTGCATCGGCGCCTGTGAATGATTCGGAAAATGAGAATTCCAATACCAGAAGATATCATTTGGCGGAAGTGCCGTGGATGTGGATTGCATATCAGAATTTCCTTGGATATACACTTGGAATTGATACGATTAGCATTGCGGGATGGTTGTCGGACATATTTGGACAGGCAGTTGGGAGCGGGATAGCAATCAGCGGAATAGATGCAGAAGGAGTTGCAACTGGAGCTGCGTCAAATGGTGCGTCCGTAGTTGGAGCCGGTGTGCCTGTAGGAGAAGCAACAGGTGCAGCGGGAGGAAGTGTCGGAGCTTCTGGTACGAGTGGAGGTGCGGCAGCAATCTTTGGTACAATTGGTGGAAAAATTGCAATTGGTATCGTTGGGGCTGCGATGGTAGCAGCAATTAGCGTTGGTGTGCATCATGCGGTGACAGAAAATCAGTCGACTACCGAAAAGACAGCTGTGGCGACAATGGGAGATGCTTCAGAAAACGAAATTATTATGAATTATACTTCCTATGAAGCGGTGCTAGCAGACTTAAGACAGTGTATTGAACAGGGAACAACCTATGTAGCCAGCGAGAATTTTACAGATAAGAGTAAAAATAAAAATGCGTTTTATGTGATTGATGATTTCGATGGGGATGGAACGGAGGAGTTAATAATTGGTCAGTGGAACGCGGTGATTGGAGGAATGGATATTGGGGATATATTTACGATGCATGACGGAAACGTTGTAAAGATTTTCACCTGCAACTATGGGTATGGTGACAATGGTCAGAGCGCTGTTCTTTATAATGATGGAATCATATATGAAAATGCAGAAAAGATAAACTTTGAAGATGAACAGGCTTTGGAGTGTAAATATGTTTATAATATCAGATGGAGAATTGCAGGAGGAACCTGCAACTTTGATATTGCAAAGATTACATATAGTGCAGATGGGGAAGGTATAAGTGCCTATCAAATAATTTTTATTCATGATGAAAAGACATTAAGCATGTTTGATAACACAGTTGAAACAGGCTTTTCGGCAGTGCAGAATCTTGTTGATTCTGCGCCAGAAATATATATAAAACCGACGGTAAATGAAGACTTGGGTGATGGCTTAAATATATATAAGACAAGCTGGAAGACTTTATATGATGATAATTCCTATATGAACACGGATAGTGGTCCAAAACCGGATGCGGATGGGAAATTCTAAATAAAAAAGATAGAAGCCTGTGATTGTACTGTAAAATATCGTACATATAATAAGCAAATATGTTTTACGAAGGGGGGAGAACCAATGAATTCAAACAACACGGAGCAAAAAAATAAATTTAAAACAGGGGATGGTAGTGCGGCGGCAGGACCGGAAGTTACAGGTGGAAGTGCTAGAGGTAGGTGGATCACGGGCAGGATCTCGAGGGGGATGGTTGTATCTATTACATAACAGATCGTGCAACTGGGGAGACGCGAACAGTCGATAATCCAGAGTATGATGCATTTATGCGGGGATTAAATATTGGAGAAGAAATGCAGCTTGACTATAAAAGCTATACCTCAGAAAATGTAAATGCAATTCAATAAAAGCTATGCTTGAGATAAAAATGCCAAGACGTATAATACAATCAAAAAGAATAACGAGGAACAAAACTATGAAAAAATTAGCAATATTTTTCCCGGGAATCGGATACCATGCGGACAAACCGCTCCTATATTACAGCCGGAAGCTGGCTGGCGAGGCAGGCTATGAGCAGATCGCTTTGAAATACGATTATCAGGCGGGCAATATCCGTGGGAACAAAGAGAAGATGGAAGCGGCTTTCCATGCACTGTATGCACAGGCGGAAGCACAGCTTGCAGATGTTGATTTTACAGCATATGCAGAAGTGCTGTTTGTATCGAAAAGCGTTGGTACGATTATCGCATCTGCCTATGCACAGAAACTCGAAGAAACGGGAACGGAAGCAGAACTCCGCCATATCCTATACACGCCGCTTGAGGCAACCTACAACTTTGCCCCGAAGCATGCGGCTGCATTTATCGGAACGGCTGATCCGTGGAGTGATGTGCCTGCAGTGATCCGGATGAGTGAAGCGCAGGGCGTTCCGATACATGTCTATGAGAATGCAAACCATTCGCTGGAGACTGCGGACACGATGCAGAACCTGAACATCCTGCAGGATGTGATGGAGAAGACCAAAGCAATTATATAATACAAAAGCCCCTGCTGCAGTCCGGTGTGATTGGAAATATATCCACAGACGCAATCGGGGCTTTTTGTTATGGTAAGCAGGATGCTTAATTATCAAACGTTGCCGCTTTTGCTAACGCAACATCGATGTTCACACAGAAGTTCTCTTCGCCAAGTTTCTCTACGAAGCCGGCTTTCTCCATTACATGGCGTGGCTGTTCATTCACGTGGGAGAGCAGTAAGTGGATGCCCTTCTTCTGGCATGTTTTGTATGCTTCTTCCAGTGATTCCAGTCCGGTGATGTCCATAGCCGGGACATCGCGCATACGAAGAATCAGAACATTCTTGTGCTTTTCGTGTGTAAATGCAAGGTAGTCATTTGTTTCCGCAAAGAACATCGGACCGAGAATTTCATATACCATTGTGTTGCGTGGTACATTCTTCAGGTCAGTGTGCTCGGAGATCTCATTTTTGTCCAGGTCTTCCTTGTAGATCCAAGGTTTCACTTCGCCGACATCAGACATTCGCTTCATGAACAGGAATGCTGCCATGACCATACCGATCTCGATAGCCACAACCAGATCGAAGAATACTGTCAGAAGCAGAGTTGTAATCAGGACGAGAATATCGCTTTTCGGTGCTGTTTTGATCATGTGGCCAAATGTCTTGAAGCCGCTCATGTTGTAGGCAACCATGATCAGGATTGCGGCAAGACAGGTCATCGGAATCATAGACGCATACGGCATCAGGAACAGCAGGATCAACAGTAGGGTGATCGCATGGACGATACCGGCGATTGGTGTACGTCCGCCGTTTTTGACATTGGCTGCGGTTCTGGCGATCGCTCCGGTTGCCGGGATACCGCCGAAGAGGGACGACATGATATTGCCGACGCCCTGACCGACTAACTCTGCATTCGAACGGTGATGTCCACCAATCATACCATCGGATACGACACAGGAAAGCAGCGATTCGATGGACGCTAAGATTGCGATTGTAAATGCCGGTGAGATCAGCTCTTTCACCAGTGCGAACGAAAGCTGCGGGGCAGCGAATTTCGGGAAACCTGCCTTAATCGTGTACAGATCCCCGATCGTAGCTACCGGAAGCTTGCCGAGCTGGACAATCAGTGTGGTTACGAGAATTGCAATCAGGCTGCCCGGAATCTTCGCAGATACCTTCGGCCAGAAGATCTGGATCAGCAGCGCGAGCATACCGATACCGAACGTCATCCAGTCAATCGTGTGGAATGCTTTCGCATAGGCAGCACATTTATCAACAAATTCGGATGGCACAGCCCCCATGGACAGACCAAAGAAGTCCTTGAGCTGTCCGGCGAAGATACCGATTGCGATACCAAATGTAAAGCCGACCGTGATCGTTTTCGGGATAAATTTGATCAGATTGCCGAAATGGCACAGTCCCATGATGATCATGATGATACCAGACAAAAAAGTAGCGATTGTAAGTCCGGTCATGCCATATTGGGCGATGATGCCGTAGATGATAACAACGAATGCTGCGGTCGGACCGCCGATCTGCACGCGGCTGCCACCGAGCAGGGAGATGAAGAATCCTGCGATGATGGCTGTGTACAGACCCTGCTCCGGATTGACACCGGAGGCAATGGCAAGTGCAATCGATAAAGGCAATGCGATGATCGCCACGATGATACCTGCGACGATATCCTTCACAAACTGTTCCTTCGTATATGTTTTCATAGTGCTAAAAAGTTTCGGTTTTATATATTTGAGCTTTTCCATGTCAGTAAAATCCTTTTCGCTTTATTTAAAATGTAGTATAACGATCTCCCCGGATCCGGCTACAGCAATCCCTGAATCAGAATGATCAGAATCAAAACCGGCAGTATAAACTGGAAATACGGCTTTAATTTCCGGCTGATTTTAAGCCCTTTTCCGGTATTTGCCTCTTCGATGTAGTTATCAAATCCAAATCCCCATTTGGTAACACAGAACAACAGATAGACGAGTGAACCAAGCGGCAACAGCAGGTTGCTGACTAAGAAGTCTTCCGTGTCGAGTACGTCACGACCGCCGATCAGACGCACATTGCTCCATACGTTGTAGCCAAGGACACAAGGCATGCTCGCGATCAGGATGATAATGCAGTTGATAAGCGATGCTTTGTTCCGGCTGATGTGGAACATATCCATACAGAAGGAAATGATGTTCTCGAACACAGCGATAACCGTCGAGAAGCTGGCAAATGTCATAAACAGGAAGAACAACGTTCCCCAGATCCTGCCGCCTGCCATATTCACGAATACGTTTGGCAGTGTGACGAAGATCAGACTCGGACCGGCACCGACTTCCACGCCATAGCTGAAACATGCCGGGAAGATGATCAGTCCTGCCATGATTGCGACAAATGTATCAAGTGCACAGATACGGACGCCCTCCCCGGCGAGCGTATTGTCCTTGCTCATATAGCTTCCGAAGATCTCCATCGCCGCAACACCCAGACTCAGAGTGAAGAACGACTGGTTCATAGCCGCAGAGATCACATTTCGAAGACCGACCTCGGATACGGTTTTTGCATTTGGTACAAGGTAGAACTTCAGGCCTTCCTTTGCACCGGATAATGTCAGACTATGTACAACTAAGATCACGATCAGTGCAAGCAATGCCAGCATCATGAACTTACTGATCCGTTCCAATCCGTTCTGCAAGCCGCGGCTGCAGATGAGAAATCCTGCGACTACGATAATGACCATCCAGATCGTCATCTGAAGCGGATCACCGAGCAGATCTGTGAATACGGAAGATGTCGCGTCGGTGTCCATACCAGAATGGAAAGCACCTGTGGCAAACTTATAAAAATAAGAAAGCATCCAGCCGGATACGGTTGTGTAATACATCATCAGCAGATAGCATCCAGCCATGGCAAACCAGCCGTGGATATGCCATTTGCTGCCGGGCTTTTCGAGTGCCTTGTATCCAAGCACCGCACTCTTGCGGCTCGCACGTCCGACTGCAAACTCCATTGTTAAAACCGGGAGCCCCATAATTACCAGAAAGATCAGGTAAAAGAGCACAAAAAGACCGCCTCCGTTTTCCCCTGCAACATATGGAAAACGCCACACATTTCCAATACCGATGGCGCATCCTGCCGATACAAGCAGAAAACCAAGGCGGGATTTGAAAGATTCTCGCTGCATATATATTTTCCCTCCTGAATAAAAA
>ERZ1034984.1594-NODE-1594-length-20639-cov-8.086329_pt1 | contig 20639 bp, 12 predicted proteins | sample MGYA00520589_ERZ1034984 | MGnify/ENA primary metagenome ERZ1034984 (study PRJEB33766, sample SAMN09781790) | gut metagenome | biome: gut microbiome | host: Homo sapiens | place: Madagascar | study: EMG produced TPA metagenomics assembly of the PRJNA485056 data... | reverse complement strand
GGGTGCGGCGCGAGGGAGAACTATACACGCAGGCGCAGGCGGGGGGCAAGCGTGGGGGCGTCAGTACATGAGACGCACACAAATTGGGGAATAATAGTTACTTAAGCTCGTTTCTGCACTGCGGGAGAGCCCCCGCCGATAGCCGCGACCCAACGGGCAAGTTCTCCCTGCATGCCAAGATCCGCAGTCTCATGTCGCCCACGTCGCCGGATTCGGCTTCCCCCCGCATACACAGGCGCCTCGCCTTACTTCCCAGAGAAACAGGCCACGCGACAGACGGAGCTTTCTTATGTATAGGGACCCTCGCAGCTCATCCTCACCTCTGAGCCCATGCAAGCTTGCCGAGCCTCTTTGCATATATCAGGAGCTCGGATCTGGCCGACGGGCTGGCCACACAAGGTGCCGCACGCGTCGATTGCCAAACGCGATGGCGCGCAATATTTCGCCGTACCATGGCCAAGACTGCGACACGGCCAATGCGACGGGCTGGTTTGCCTGCTGTTCCTTGCCCGAGCGGTCTCTCCTTGCCGGCACAGAAAAGCCCGCGCCCCAAGGTAACCTTGAGATGCGGGCTTAAAAAAGGCGGATGCCGGTTCTTATTTGTCTTACTTTGCTGCAGCCTGGCAACGGGCGATGTTGGCCTTGATGCACAGCACGATGCCCACGGCAAGAACGCCGGCGATTGCCGTGACGCAGGCGGCAAAATCACTGAAGTGCAGGGCCGGGATACCCATGAGCAGACCAACCACGTAGGGCACGAGCCAGAAGAGCCACACGCAGATGCTCAGGCGGTGGAAGCTCTCGCGAGCCGCTTTGTCGCCGCGCAGAACCACACGGGTAGCCCACAGGGCGTGGAAGAGCATGAGGGCGATGGCCACAACGCCGGTAATGGCATGCAGGGGCGACATGGAACCGTCGCCACCGCTAGCGATGACAGACATGATGGTCGTACCGGTGGTATCGAAAGCCAGACCCAACCAAAAGAGGGCGAGGTGGCCCTTCTTGAGAGTACCGGCGCGGCGCTCAGAAAAAACGCCGAAGGTGTAGGCGAAGAAGGCAAGGGTGATGGTCAGCGTAGCAGCCAGAAGAAGCGGGCTCATAGGAAGGATCTCCTAACGTAAGGTTAAGGTGGGGTGTCTGAACCAAGGGGGCCGATCGGCTTTGGCCGCCCCTTGAACGACACTCATATTCGCGCCCGGCGAGGTGAACATCAACGCTGCCATGTTCAGGCAGAATGCGAACACATTTGCGTGACAACACATTCACAATTGTATATAATACCTGGTAGTTGGCTTAAAATTTTGGAGCATTAGAAAAAATCGACCGCCCTGAACACCCTGGCTGGCACCTGAACATACACGGCAAATGTTCAGTGGCACACGGCCTGAACCTGAGTTCAGCCACGTTCCTTCGACTGCGGCCCATCTAAACACAGGCGACAGCTTTCGATGATCCTCGCCCTCGTCGATTCCAAGTGCCTGCTAGTGTGCGCCTGAACACAGGCGGTTATTTTTCAGCGAGCCTTCACGGCGGGTGAAATGGGGATCAAGGCTTGGTGCGCCTGAACACAAACAGCGCTTTTCAGTGGACCCACAAGACTCCCTACGCACGGGGTTCCAGACGACTCTCGGAACAGCCAGTCAGGCCACCTCTCCCATGATCGCCCCGTGGTGAGCTCCGGCAACTTTCCGGATAGCTTGCCTGCCAGCGCCAGATTAGAAACGCGAGAAAACCAGCCATCCCACGTACACGACGCACACAATAACGGAAGCGCTCCAGATGAACGCGTTTGCAAAGCCGTCAGCACGGCATACGTCGAGGCACACGCGCGTCTTGAGGGGAAAGAACAGCTGCATTGATCCCTTGGGGGCTTTGTTGAGCAGGTCGAGGATGAGATGGCTGCACAAACCGATGCCAAATGCAGGCGCAATCTGCGGCCAAAGCAAGCAGCCCGCCACATACCACAGCGCGCAGCCCACAATTGAGTGCGTGAATGTACGGTGGGCCGTGAGGGAGCCGAACAACGTAACGCCGGCAAAAAGAGCTGCGCCCACGACAGAAGCAGGCCCCATCTCGGGGGCAATTGCCTGAAGGACCGCGACCCTGGGGAGCACCTCCGCTAGAAAGCGACTCGCAAATGCAAGCGCCGCTACGCACACGCTTACAATTGTCCCTCGTACGAGCTTGGCCCCTCGCACATCTATGTCGCTGATCCATCCACCGAGAGCCCCGCCAAGCAAAGCGCACGCTAGCGGCGCGATCGACACAGGCTGCAGCACCAACAGCGAGGCCGCCATACCCGCGCTCACATGAGTCTTTCCAAGCATGGCCGCACCTCCCCTGTCGTCTCTCCCAGCGAACACGTTGACGCGGCGGACTCACAGCCCCCATGCGCAGCGATCATCATACACGTCAGGGGCCTTGCACACGAACAGCCGCCTGATGGGTATGGCGCGCGTTTCAGTCTAGGGCAGCAACAAAAGACGCCCATCCCCCTTGCCCAGAAAGCAGGGACGAAACGCACGCACTCGTCCAGGAAGTAAGACAACGAAACGCACGCACATAAGCGCAGACGGTCATCAGCGGGGTACAATGCCCCTGAGATAGCCAGCCAACAGGAGGTTTGCAGCCTATGAAACTTGCCCAAGCCCTGGCCGATCGAGCGGCCGCACAACAGCGCATCGAGCAGCTTCGCTCGCGATTGGCAGCCAATGCGAAAGTCCAGCAAGACGAAGAGCCAGCCGAGAATCCCCAGGAGCTCTTGGCTCAGCTCGACCAAACAACGGTGCAGCTCGACGAGCTTATCGCCCGCATCAACCTGACCAACGCGCAGACTACGGCCGATGGGCAGACTCTTACCCAGTTGCTCGCCCATCGCGACTGTCTGCGACTCAAGGTCGGGGTCCTGCGCGATTTCCTGGACAGCGCCAGCGCCACGGTGATGCGCGCCACTCATTCCGAAATCAAGATTCTGCCCTCCGTGGCCGTGGCCCCGCTCCAGAAGCAGGTCGACGCCCTTTCGAAGGAACTGCGTGAGCTGGAAGGCAGGATTCAAGAGCTCAACTGGACAACTGAACTTATATAGATATACGAAGGCCGCTTCGTCGCAATGACATAAGCGGCCTTGCAGGCGGCGACCATTAGCTGCCTGCAAATTTGTCTGTCCCAACAGTCGGTATCCGCAGGCGGGCGAGCGCATCTCCCGCGGCTGAGAACGAGCCGCACCCATGGCAGCGCGGCTGGGCCAGCGCCACGACACACAAACGCCCAGCACAATGCACATGCGCAGCTTTCTATTGAGCATGTTTACTACCGTCGCGCTGACGCCTGTGGAGAGGGTGGGTTCGGGGATTCGTTGGGACAGACGCAGCCGAATGGACGCGCGGTGCCCATGCGCCCGTCAAAACTGCACCGAAACCCGTTTAGCCGCCACCAGGGGCGGGAACCCCTGGCGCTCTTTCGGCGTCGGGCTACGCGACATGGCCGCGCCCGGCCCAGTGCGGCCAGACTTGTCCTCTACCGCAATCTCACGCACCTGCATGACCCCCGCACGTCCCTGCGCGGCCATGCTTGGCAATAGTCGGGGCGGCGCAGAGCCAGCCGCACGGGAGGTTCTGCGCCTCATGCGCGAAGAAACTGCGGCCCCATGCAAGGAACCCGATGCTTTATCCCCTCGGGCCCCACACTCGAGCCATGGAAACGCCCCGTACCACTCGGCGCAGGTGCCTTGCCTTCTCGAGAACTCGTCAGAGTTTCAGGAACGCCTGGGCCTGTCGTCCCGCTACAATGGCCGAAGAGGCTATTTGGATACACAGGAGAGGACCTTTATGGCCAACATGAAGAAGCTCGGCTTTGGCTGCATGCGTCTGCCGCTGACCAACCCGGCAGACCCCACTTCGATTGATATACCGCTCGTGAGCCAGATGGTGGACGAGTATCTCGCCGCCGGTTTCACTTACTTCGACAACCTGTATTTCTACCACAAGCGCGCCAGCGAGGGAGCCATGCGCAAGGCTCTCGTGGAGCGCTACGACCGCGACGCCTACGTGTTGGCCGACAAGCTGCCCAGCGCCCTCATCAAGCAAGACGGCGACCAGGAGCGCATCTTCGAGGAGCAGTTTGAGAAGTGCGGCGTGGAGTACTTCGACTACTACCTGCTGCATGCCCTCGGCGGCCAGAACACCATCAACACCGACCGCGCCGACTCGTGGAACTTCCTGCGCAAGCAGCGCGACGCCGGCAAGATTAAGTGCCTGGGCTTCTCGTACCACTACAACGCCGAGTATCTCGACGAGCTGCTCGACCGCTGGCCCGACGCCGAGTTCGTGCAGCTGCAGATCAACTACCTCGACTGGGAAGACGGGGGCATCCAGGCTCGCAAGAACTACGAAGTGTGCCGCAAGCACGGCAAGCCCGTCTTCGTGATGGAACCCATCAAGGGCGGCGCGCTCGCGGCCGACCTGCCCGCCGAGGCCGTGGACATCCTTCGAGCCGCCGACGCAGGCGCCTCGCTGGCTTCTTGGGCCGTGCGCTTCGCCGCCAGCCTGCCGGGCGTGGAAATGGTGCTCTCCGGCATGTCCAACCTCGAGCAGCTGCGCGACAACGTCTCCTACATGGCCGACTTCAAGCCGCTGACCGACGACGAGATGAACATGCTGCACCGCGTGGGCGACCTCGTGCGCCAGAACATCGCCGTCCCCTGCACGTCGTGCCGCTACTGCGTGCAGCACTGCCCCAAGAACATCGCCATTCCCGAGTACTTCTCGCTGTACAACGCCGAGAAGCGCACGCGTAGCCGCGACTTCTCCACGCAGGGCATGATCTACCGCGGCTGGAACAACGACCACGGCAAGGCAAGCGACTGCATCGAGTGTCGCGCCTGCGAGCGTGCCTGTCCTCAGCATCTGCCCATCGTCGATTACCTCAAGCTCGTCGCCGAGACGTTCGAGGGGTAGCGGCACCCCAGAAATCGAGCGAGGCCCCCGGCGCTGTCAAGTGACGTCGGTGGCCTCGAACTGTTTGACCATGCGGGAGCCTAGCTGCAAGCCAGGCAACCCATGATGCATCATGGCGGGTATAGCACTGTTTTTGGAGGATTGCATGCTGTTCGGCACAATCGACGAGGCCCTGCGCGCATCGCGCGGTAAGACCGGCGCGTACGTCGCGCCTCAAAATGCGCGCAGCTATGCGCAGACCTACCGCGAGATCCGCGCCGACTTCCTCGAGGAGGTGGGACAGTTTGGCCTGGATGTAGCCCCCGAGGAGCAAGCAGGTCTCAGCCCCTTCTCGGCAGAGGTGGACCAGATGGCGCAGGCGGGCCTTCATGTGGAAAACGCCCGCAGCAGCCTGTGGCTCAACTGGATTTCGCCCGCATGCCTGGCCTGCCGCAAAGCAGTGGGCACTCAGACGTTCCTCACCTCCACCCAGTGCCCCAAGAAGTGCTTCTTCTGCTTCAACCCCAACCAGGAAAACTACGCCTATTACCAGACGCATGTGCGCAACATAGCCGCCGACCTCGAAACCGAGCATGCCCATGGTGTGCGCCTGCAGCACCTGGCCGTGACGGGTGGCGAGCCACTTCTGCACAAGCGCGAGCTTTTCGCGTTCCTCGAGCGCGCACGTATGCTGTACCCCAACGCGTACACGCGCCTGTACACCTGCGGCGAGGGCATGGACGCGCAGACGGCGCGCGAGCTGCGTGAAGCGGGCCTCAACGAGGTGCGTTTCAGCATCAAGACGCAGGAGTCAGCCGCCCTGAGGCAGCGCACGCTCGACGCGCTGGAAGGCTGCGTGGGCATGTTTGACGCCACCATGGTGGAGATGCCCGTCATGCCCGACGAGCTGGGAATCATGCAAGATTTGCTCATTGAGCTGGACAAACGCGGCGCGACCGGCATTAACCTGCTTGAACTGTGCTTCCCCTTCAACAATGCGGCCGCATTCGCGCGACGCGGCTACCGCATCAAGCACGAACCGTACCGCGTGCCTTACGACTACTGGTATGCGGGCGGCCTGCCCATCGAAGGAAGCGAGGAGGCCTGCATCCGGCTCCTGTCGTTTGCCATTGAGCGCGAGCTGCGCATGGGCGTGCACTACTGCTCGCTCGAAAACAAGCTCACTGGCCAGATATACCAGCAGAACGCGCCTTTCAAGCAGGCCTTCCCACCGCGCGAGTACGCGCAACGCGGTCACTTCCTTGCGTGCGCGCACCTCTTCGGACCCGATGCCGCAGCAGCGCGGCGCATTCTTGCTGGCAGCGGACAAGCCGTGGCTGCCGGCAACTCGGCAACCCCCGGCCAGGCTGACATTGCAGGCAACGCGGCGGCGTTCGGACGGGCCGACAGCGCAGGCAACACGGCGGCCGTCGGGCAATCGGACGAACTCGAGCTTGCCCCCAGCGACATTGCCCTGCTCGCAGGCGAGCTTCCCCATGCGCTTGTGGCCATCGGCCTGGGCGTGGTGGAGGACCGCCCAGACGGCCGCGTGCTGCGCGAGCTCGACGCGCGCTACACCACCCCGAGCCTCTTCGACCTGGCAGACCTGCAGGTAGATACGATGTAGGCACGGCAACGTGTCTTGATTGCGGCACTGCTGGACGCCGTGACCCTCGCCCCGCATGCCCGCCCCTCAGCACGTCCTCACGGGCCGCTCGCCAGTTCCCTCCTCGCCCGCCAAAAAGCCCCCGTGCCCAGCGGCTCTGTGAGAGGCGCGGACACGGGGGCTTGTGCGTGACATCGGGGGATGTCGCAGCCTTGCTGAGGCGTCAGGGCAGACCTAGATGGTCTTCTCCTCAAAGCCATCCTCGAGGGCGCAGGCGCGAGCCTTCACGAGGAAGTTCGGGCCGGTCTCACCATCAGGGTAGCAAGGCAGGGCGCTCACGAGGTCATCGCCGTACTGCGCGCGCAGCTCGTCGACCGGGCCAAAGTGCAGGGCGCGCATCATGCAGCTTGCAACGCACGCGGGCTGCTCGCCCTTGGCCACCAGGTCGCGGCAGCCGTCGCACTTAACAACCTTCTCCAGGTCCTCGATGTAGACCGGGTGGTTGTAGGGGCAAGCCTCGACGCAAAGCTGGCAGGCGGCACCTGCGCAGTTGATCTCGGGGTCGTGGTAAACGAGACCGGTCTCGGCGTCCTTCACCGTACGGCCGGTGGGGCAGGCATCCACGCAAGCGGGGTTGTCGCAGTGGTTGCAGGTCGTGGCCAGGTGATAGTAACCCGGGTTGGGATACTCGCCGCACTCGTAGGTGTGGACCTCACGCAAGAGGTAGCCCACATCCAGGCGGTTCTTGTCTTTGCAGGCGATCTGGCAGGTATGGCACCCTGCACACGCCGTTTGGTCGAAATAGAACCCGTACTGTGCCATGTTCAGCTCCCTTTCGCCTTACCTAGTCAAACAGGATCGTCTGCGGGACGTCCTTGTCGGCGGGGAGCGGATCGCCGTCCCACTTCTCAACCTGGACGTTCAGCGTGTTGTAACCGTCAACGCCCATGCCCGTGGCAACGTTGCCGGTGATGTAGTTCTCGCTGCCGCCGTGGTCAACGGCGTCGTTCTCGTCGACGCGCACCCATGCGCCGTGAGGCAGGCCCACAACGCCGGGCATCATACGGGCGGTCACGCTGGCGGGACGCAGGGTCTCGCCGTACTTGGAGGAAATCTTCACCGTGTCGCCGTCGGCAATGCCGCGCTCCTCAGCGTCCTGCTTGGAGATGAAGAACGGGTTGGCGCAAGCCTCGCGCAGCCAGGGGATGTTGTCGAAGATGGAGTGCGAACGACGCTGGTAGTGCGGGTTGATGCACTGCAGCGGGAACTCAGTCTTCTCGCCGGCGATGTCGCCGTCGACGAAGGTCTCCTCGAAGCCCTGAGCGCAGGCACGGTACTTGGGGATGGGCGAGTAAGGCTCATCGGAGTAGCCGTTGGAGTTGAGGCAGTCAGCCCAGGTCTGGCAGTAGAACTCGACCTTGCCGGAATTCGTGGCGATGGGGTTGGCCTCGGGATCCTCGCGGAAAGCCTGCTTGTCGATGTAGCCGTAGTTGTCGCCCACGTGACGGTCGACGCGGTACACGCCGTCCTCCATGAACTTGGCGATCGGGACGCGGCCCTCCTGCGGCTCGCCCTCAACGCCCCACTCGTCGATGTCCTCCTGCGCGATGGAGCATAGGTTCTCCCAATCGACGCCGTTCTCCTTGACGACCGAGCAGGTGGCCACGGCGTTGAAGAGGCGCTGGGTCTCGCTGACGGTGAAGAAGTCGTCCTGCGTGAGGCTGAACTTCTCGCCGATCTTGATGCAGGCCTCAGTGTCGCTGAGAGCCTCGAAGTAGGGGTCGACGACCTTGCGGTTGATCAGCATGGTGTCGCGGTTGATGTAGCCGTCCCACACGAAGCTGCCCTCGCGCTCCCAGTTGGTGGTAATGGGGAGCACGATGTCGGCGTACTTGTTGGAAGCGGTGAGGAAGTGGCCCTGGCCCACGACGAACTCGACGGAACGGAAGGCCTCGATGCCCTTCTTGGCGCCCTCGCAGGTGGTGAGCTTGGCGCTGTTGGCGGTCCAGATCATCCTGACGTCGGCGGTGATGTTCTCGATACGCTTGGTGAGGTCGTACTCGCCGATGACATCCTTCCAAGACACGCCGTAGCCGTTGAGCGTTTTCCACAGCGTGGTGGGGTTGAAGGGCTCGCCGAGCACGGCGCCCCACATCTGGGTGTCGCTCACGGAAGTGGACGAGCCGGTGCCACTCGTGCCGCCGGCGCTGCCGGCGCTGCCGGCCTTGACAAGGCGCGGACCAAAGTTGTTCGTGTGGTTCCAAGCGGTCGGGCCAACGCAGTTGCCGCTCTTGCCGATGTGGCCGCCCATGGCGCCCAGGCAGATGGCGGTCTGAGGAAGCTGCTCGGTGTTGTAGGTACGAGCGCTTGCCCAGCTCGACAGGATGGCGACATTGTTGTCCTTGCCCAGGATACGGGCGACCTCACGCAAGGTCTCGGGGTCGACGCCGCAAATCTCGCTGGCCCACTCGGGGGTCTTGGGCACGCCGTCGTACTCGCCGCGCAGGTAGTCGAAGAAGTTCTCGTCGGTCGTGGCGTCGGCGGGCATGTGGTCGGCGTCCTGGCCCACGCAGCAGCGATCCAGGAAGTCCCAGTCGATGAGCGGGCTGGACTCGCTGTCCTCCTCGAGCATGACGTAGGCCATGGCCATCATGGCTGCCATGTCGGTGGCGGGGCGAATCGGCACCCACTGGGCGTCGAGGATGGACGTCGTGTCGGTGTAGATCGGGTCGAAGATGATGAACTTGACGCCGGCGTCCTTCCAGGACTTGGCGAAGTTCGTGGCGTTGCCCAGGGCTGCCCAAGCGGGGTTGTAGCCGAAGGCGACCACGTAGTCGCAGTTCAGCATGTCGAGACGGTCGTTGTTGACCGTGTAGTCGTTGCAACCGTCGCCCCAGCCGAGCACGCCAGGAGCGAACCAGCTGCCCCACGAGGAGGTCGTCCACGAGGAGAGGTAGTTAATGTTGAGCTTATTGAGCAGGCCGGTCATGCCGCCGCCAAGGGCGAGGATGGAGTTGTCGCCAAACTCGCCATTGATGCGCTCGACCTCGTCATGGATGTACTGGGCAGCCTCGTCCCAAGAGATGCGCTCCCACTCGTCGATACCGCGCAGCTCGGCATGCGGGTCCTCGGGGCTCCAGTTCTTGCGCTTCATGGGGTACTTCAGACGGTCGAGGCCGCGAGCCTGGTACTGCTGCGACCAGCCGCGCAGGCAGGCCCTCTGCTGACGGTTGATCTCGTCGTCGGTGTTGATGTCGTCGGTCCCCTGGCGAACGATCACGCCGTCCTTCGTGCAGACCCTGACGAGGCACTTGCCGCCACAGTTGTGCCAGCAAGCGGCGGAATGCCACTCACCCTCCTCATCGGCCTTCATCTCGTCGGCCAGGGCCATGCGCAGGTTGTTGTCGGCCGAGCCGCTCACTGCAGACAGACCCAGGCTTGCCGCTCCCACGGCCGCAACGGAGCCAGCCAGGAACTTGCGCCTGCTGAGCCCGGATTTCAGTGCATCTTGTACCAATGCCATAAAACTGTCCTCCTATCCCCTTTTCTTACAAAACCAACGTGCAATGCTCTATGCCGCGACGGAAGCGACAATCTCCAGCATCTCGTCGAGGACCGACACGTCGAGCTGCACGAAGTCGGCCACAGCCTGCGCAAGCTGCGGATACACTTCGTGCGTCTTCGACGAAGCCATGTCCTGTGCATACGAGAAAACCCAGTTGAGCAGGTGCTCGCGCTCGAATGCCGCCTGGTCCTCAAGCACCTTCGCGAGCTCGCGCGGCTGCCCATCTTCCAGATGGGCAACGGCCCGCGCGGCCGTCAGCTCGAGAAAATGCATCATGAGGGCAATGTGGTCATCCGGGATGCGCGGGTAGCCAGCCGGGATGTAGAGATACCTCTCATACCAAGAGCGCACAGCAAGCGTGGACTCCTGGAACAGGGCGCGCTCGCGCGTGGTGTACACAGACTCCCACGGCGCGGCCACCATATTGTCGGGAGCGAAGAAAAGTCGCTCGTATTCGTCATGTGCCTGCTGCATGCCCTGCTCGCCCTGGGCGGCAAGGTCGGCGCAGCGAGAAAGCGCCGCGCGCAGCTCGGCGGGGGCGGGGCTGGCACCGTCGTCGAACATGTCGACCACGGCTAGGCTTTCCTGGCTGCTTGCAGCCGTGAAGAGCTCGGTGCTGGGCAGGGTGCCCAGTAGCTTATGGAAAAGTGAGAACAGATACTCGCGCCCCTTGAGGAAGCCGAGCAAAACGGCGCGGGTCTCGTCGTCTGCGTTGCCCTGGGCCCCTTCGACCGCATCGGGCTGTGCCGCAGCGCAAGCCGCATGCGTCATCGATTCGGCCTGCTCATCAGCATTGCCGCACATATAGTATTCCCCTCGTCCCCTTCGGCCGACCATTCGACCGTTCCCCGGCAAGCCTCGTTCCCTCCCAAGAAACAAAGGCGAAATAAACCAGAATCACTCTAGACAAAAGCCGGTGCAAATGCAACAAGCCATAGCGATTCGCTTTAGCACTCCACCGCGCTGGAGCGAAAAGCCCACGAAGAGCGCACATTAGCGTTGGGTAACAACCCTACTCGCGCAGCGCCGTGATGGGCACTACCATCACGCCATCAGGGCGGGTGTAGGCAAATGAAGTGAGCCCACAGATAACAACCAGAACACTCGGGGCCTTTGCATGAGGGTCTTCTTCGAAGACGCTTCTTATCTTGAGCAAAGATTCCGCTGCAGCATCGATTTGATTTGCACCCAGCTTGATCTCGAAAGCACCCCAGCGCCCATCGGGAAGCTCGAGGACGGCGTCTATCTCTCGATCGCTTCCATCACGATAGTGATACAAACTGCCGCCATTTGCCTGAGCATAGATTGCCAAATCACGCTCGCACAGTGACTCAAATAAGAAGCCAAGCGTATTGAGATCTTGCATGAGCCTTTCGGGCGTTGCCCCGAGTGCCGCCGCAGCAAGCGACGGGTCGGCAAGATGGCGCTTGGGCTTTTTCCCAACGCGAACCGAAGAGCGCATGTTGGGATTGAACGCCGGCTGGTCATACACCGCAAAAAGCCTGTAGAGCGCCTGCATGTAATCGGCCACGGTCTCATCAGAGAGGGTATCATCGTCAAACTGGATCATGTCACGGCGCAGTGTGGCGTTGCTCGCCAGCGTGCTCTCATTGCGAGCCAATGAACGGAGAAGCAGCCTCATCTTATAAGGATCGCGACGCTTGCCGTCGATTCGGCTCGCATCTTGCTCGGCAATTTGCTCGATATAGCTCGTTGGGACCAAGGCACAAGCACTCTGCGGTGCGTCAACGTTGCCAGGCCAGCCGCCTCGCACAATAAGGTGACAAAGCTGCGTCAAGGAGACATCGCCCGTTTGTGCGACCCGGACAGGCTCATCAAACAGACGGCGTACAGACACGACACCCGTCGAATCGCCCGACTCAAAGAGCGACATGGGATGCATGCGCAACGTGCCGATGCGGCCTGTTCCACTATGCATGATTCCCTTACGCTGCGGTGTAGAGGAACCGCTGAGCAGGAAGCGCCCTTTGCGAGACGTCTGGTCGACCTCATAACGCACGGCATCCCAAATGGGAGGCACGTCCTGCCACTCATCCACAAGATGGGGCTCATCACCCGAGAGCGCTATGCTGGGTTCCATCTCGGCCATACGACGGTTTTGAAAATTGCCCGCTGGGTCGCCAACGTAGTAAACGCTGCGGGCCTGATTGAGGAGAGCCCAGGTTTTACCGCACCATTTGGGGCCTTCGACGCACACCGCGCCAAAAGCTTCCATGGCGTTAGCGATTTGACCGTCAACCAAACGCGGTCTATAACCCTCAGGTGTAAGCATACTAAGCTCTCCTCACATCTACGTTGATCAGGCATAGTGTATCACGACCGGATGTTTTCAGGGAGTTTGACCGGATGTTTTCAGATGTTTTGACCGGTAGTTTTCAAGACTTTTGACTGGTAGTTTTCAGAGAATTTGACCAGCTGTTTTCGGCCGGTGGTCCATTCGAGTCACGGGACATGCGAGCGCTAGCTGTGGGATGATTTGACAATCCGGAGCTTGGCTGGGCATATACAATCTTGCAAACGCAGGTTTTCACCACAAGGAGTCTGGCCGCATTGAAGGATACACAAGCCGAGAGCACCACCCCCAAGCAGGACGACAGGACCCCTGGCAGACCTTCCAGGCGTGGGGCCTTCGATCCGCGCGAGCTGTGGCGCCTCAACGAGCTTGAGCGAATCGTCGAGGACGCTTGGAACACCGCCGCTTCCATGGACGGAGCGGCCGACGATGCGCTCCCGTCTGCAGACCTCGACCTATGGCTCGCTCCTCAAGAGCGTGAATATCTGGAGCTCGAGGCACGATTCGTAGCCGTGCTGGAAGCAAGTCCCGCCTTCGAGGAACTCTCAGGCTACGCATGGCGCAGGACGCGCAAGGACGAATCCGAAGAGTATGCAAGTCGGTTTGCCCATCCTGGCAAAGACCCGGTGCTCGCGTCCTGGCTTGCCGAACGATCCAGCACGGCTCAGCGCCTGGCCCGCTCGACAATCGAGAAGGACTACCAGCGTACGCACGACTGCGAGCGGCACTGGCTGCGCGACCTCAAAACGTCCGACGCCTACAAAACCCTCCTTGTGGAGACACTCTCGTCTTGGCAGCAAGCAACAAGTGACAGCGGCGTTCCGGCAGGGATCCTGCAAGCCTATCGCAACGAAATGGCCCAGCGCACCGGTGCCAGGACCGACGACCTGCTTCGATCCGTGCGAGACTCCCGCCAGGCGCGCACAAAGCTTCTCCTGCACAAAAGCCTTGTCGAGCAGTATCCGCCGAACCGCGACATGTTCGCCTTGCTCGGCGGTGAGCAGGCATATTGCGACCGGCTCGTGAGCGAGCTCGCACGCAAGGCCGCCGACGACGAGTTCCAGCTTTGCGCATATGGCAAGCATGGCTTCATGAGGATGTCCGACACCAACCTCGAAGTCGCCGTGCGCGTCATGGGTGACAACGGCGCCTGGCGTCGGTCCCTGGCCCGCACGCTGGGTGCCAAGACCCAAAAGAAAAACCAGGAGCAGGACCTTTCGGAGCGCGCGTATCGCGACCTGTTGAAGGCCGACCGCGAGCTTAATCGGCTTGGGTCGTCAATCATCGGCTCCGATGTTCACGACTACGTGATGAACCAGCTTCTCGCATATCGGATGCCCTCCTTCGAGGCCGCATTGTGCCGCTCTTTTGATACGGACACCTATATTGATGCGCTGTGCACGTCTGCCAATCCGAAGCTGCGCGCGTTGGGCGCAGACCTGGCTGCAGGCAGAGAGGGCGAGCGAGCGCTTCAGGCGGCCTTGAGGCGCGCGTACGCCGAGGCAGCGGTATCCGCCAAAGCCGATCCCTACCTGGGATATCCCTCGCGTCGCCTGCATCCCCGCAAGATTATCATTCACGTTGGCCCCACGAACGCCGGCAAGACCCATGATGCGCTCACGGCGTTTAGAGACGCCAAGTGCGCCCTCTACCTTGGGCCGCTGCGCCTTCTTGCCGCAGAGGTGGCCGACACGTCGAACGAACGCGGCTGCCCCTGCTCGCTCGTGACCGGAGAAGAGCGCCGCCTTGTGGAAGGGGCCCGGCACGTCGCTTCCACCGTCGAGATGTTCGACCCCCAGGGCATGTGGGACGTGGCTGTGATCGACGAGGCGCAAATGCTGGGCGACCCCAACCGCGGCGGGGCCTGGAGCCGCGCACTTATCGGTGTCGATGCCGATGAGCTGCACATATGCTGCGCGCCGGAGGGCCTCGACATCGTACGGCGCGTCTTGGACGGATGTCGCGAGCGCTTTGGCGACACCTATCGCGTGCAGCGCCACGAGCGCCTGAACCCGCTGTTGCCGTTTCCCCAGCTTGTGCGCTTCCCCGAAGACGTGCAGCCGGGCGACGCCTGCATCGCCTTCTCAAAACGCGACGTCCACGCCGCAGCGGCGGAGCTCCACAACGCGGGCCGCACCTGCTGCGTGGTGTACGGGGCGCTCCCCCATGCCGTGCGCCAGGCCGAGGCGCGTCGCTTTCGCGAGGGCGACGCCGAGGTTGTTGTGGCAACCGACGCCATCGGCATGGGACTCAACCTGCCGGTGAAGCGCGTGGTGTTCCTGCAGCATGACAAGTTCAACGGTCGTGAGCGCGTGATGCTGACTCCCGGCGAGGTCAAGCAGATCGCCGGGCGAGCAGGGCGCTATGGCTACACCGAGGCCGGCGAGGCGGCGTCTGCCATAGACCCCGAGTTTGTGGCCGATGCCCTGGCTGCGAAGGTGCGCTCCGTCCGCAGCGCGACGCTCGCGTTTCCCCGAACTCTGCTGGACATCGACGCGCCCGTCTCCGCGCTCTTTGACGCCTGGTCAAACGCGAAGGCGCCGGCGCCCTTCCGCTGCGCCGACTACTCGGAAGAGGCCATGCTCGCAGAGAGGGCAGAGAAGACCACGACCGACGCGCGGACGGTGTATGCCTTCGCGACGCTGCCTTTCAAGTCGGGCAACGCGTGTGCGCTCGACCTGTGGGAGGCAATACTGCGCGCCCATGTGGCAAAGGCGCCGCTGCCCGACTTCGACAAGGGCTGGGACCAGGACGACCTCGAGTCCATGCAGACGGTCTACGACAAGCTCGACCTGGTCGGAGCCTATTTGCTGGGCCCGGGAGATGGGCATCCCACTGCGTCGCTCGTAAGCGTCGACGACGTCGCCCTTCTGCGCGATGAGGTCTCAACCGACATCTCGTCCTTCCTTGCGCGGCAAAGCTACGAGGGGCGCCGCTGCTCGTCGTGCGGACGCCCTCTTCCCTGGGGACACCGCTTCGGCATATGCGAGCGGTGCTTTCGCCGCCAGTCGCGCAGGAGGTTTTAAGAGGCGCACGCTCGTTGAGGCTGCACGTTGGTCGAATCGCGGGCCCAGGCGGACAGGAGGCTAAAGCCGCCTGGGCTCAAATGACGAGGACATATGCCTAGGAAGCAGCCTGCTTAAGGCAGCTGTTGACGGCGGTGAAGATGGCCTTGGAGGTTACGGTGGCGCCGGAGACGGCATCGACGCCCTCGGTGCCGTTGGCGGCCACGATCTTGGCGGGGAGTTGGTTGATGGCCATGAGACTGATGCCCGAGGTTGCATAGTTGTAGCCAACCGTGACGGAGGCGATCTTGCCACCCTCAATCGTGACGGTCACGGGAACTTCGCCGTCGTAGCCCTTACCCGAGGCGGTGTAGGCGCCATCGGTTAGGGTGCCGTCTGTCAGGGTGCCGGACTCGGCTGCGGGAGCGGCGGCCTCAGCAGCGGAGGCGGCCTCAATGGCGGCGTCAACCGAAAACTCGGCGGCAGCGACGGCGTTTTCGACAGCCGTTCTATCGATCTCAACCGCAGTCTTTACGGCTTGGCTTCGGCAGCCAATGATAGCCGCAAGAACCGCCTTGAAGTCATCCCCCACGAGCGCGCTATCGTTTTCAATCTCGATACAGACAACCCCGCCGTCCTCGTAGGTCACGGTCACGGGCACGATACCGCCACTGCACCTGGCAGAAGCGGTGTAGGTGCCGTCGGCAAGGGTGCCGGCCTCATCAGCGAGTTTGTCGGCCGTGGGGCCCGCAGGTACCACGTCGGTCGTGCCGGCTTGTTCGAGGCAGTCGTCGACGGCGGTGAAGATGGCCTTGGAGGTGACGGTGGCGCCGGAGACGGCGTCGACGCCCTCGGTGCCGTTGGCCTCGACGATGGCGTCGGGGAGCTGCTCGATGGCCTGGGAGCCGATGCCCTGGGTCTCGGAGTTGTCGCCCACGGTGACCTCGGCAATCTTGCCGTCCTTGACCTCGACGGTCACGGGCACGTCGCCGCTGATGCCCTTGCCCTCGGCGACGTACTCGCCGTCGGTCAGGCCGGCAGCGGGCCGGTCGGCCTGCCCTGCAGTCCATCCCCAGGGAAGGGTCTCTTCGGTGAAGACGCCGGCATGACAGGTAACGCATGTTGCGACAGACCTCTCTGCGTGGCAGGTTTGGCAGTCGAAGTTCCCCAGGAGAATGGCGTGTCCGTTCTTCAAGTCGGCGGACATGTCGTGGAAGTCAAAGGGCTCACCGCACCAGGAATATCCGGCCGACGCCTGCGCCATGTCGAGTTCGCGCACAACGGCGCCATCGTGGCAGGAGCCGCATGTGTCGAGGGGGACAACATCCATATGGTCGGCCAAGGCGTTGATGCTGGGGTCGGGGATTGTCCAGCCCTCGGGAACCTCAGCCATGCCGTCGTGGCACTGGGCGCACATCATAACGGGAGCCTCGCCCACAACGTGGCAATCGTCACAGGTGATGTTAACGCCGGCGTGGGCGTCGATGGCAGGCATGTCATGGGGGTCGATGACCTGACCCTCTGTAGACTGCCACCTGCTGGGGGCATGGTTTGTCTTTTCGAGGTTGTCGTCATGGCAGCGGTAGCATGTCCCGAAGTCAACCTCATCTCGCGGCAAGACCCCCTCGCGCGCCGCCGCATCAAACGGGCACGCCGTGGCCTGCACCAGGCACTCCTGCACCGCACAGAGAATAAACTCGCTCGTCAGAGTCGCACCGGAAACGGCATCGACTCCCTCAATGCCGTTGGCGGCCACAATGGCTGAAGGAAGCTGCTCCAAAGCAGCCGTGCCAAAACCAAGGTACACAAGATTATCAGCAACCTCGACGGCGGCAATCTTGCCGTCGGTCACCTGGACGCACGCCATGGGGGAATGATCCGTCCAACTACGCATGGAACTTTCGTAATAGCCGTCCTTATAGGGACCGGTCTCCTCGTCACCATACGTTATGCCATACGACGCAAGCGCATCCCCGCTCGCCTCGTAGTCTTCTTCAAAAGCAGCCTCAATCATTTCGGCCGTTGTAAACCCATTGCCCACTTCCAACAGGGGAACCACGCCGTCCACAAGCGACACGGCGCCTGCGCTCTGGGAAAGATCGAACACAAAGGCAATTACGGAGACATAGCCAGAGGGAAGAGAAACAAACCCCACGGCACAGCCCGCCCGCAGCACATAGCCGCTAAAGCAGAAGAACGTCAGCGGTTGCTCTTCCACGTCGTAATGCAAACAACCGACATAGCGCACTGCGGTCGTCAACAAGGCATCGCTGTACAAGAGCTGGCTGGCAAACCACTCGCCGCGCTCCTGCAGCGCGACCTCGTCCGTTGTCCGGTTTGCCCACTCCACATCGTTGGCATCCATGAGCGCCCGGCACGCATACGCATACACGGTCGTTCCATCGGCCGCCTCGATACGACACAGGCTCCCGCAATCGACCGTTCCATTAAAGACGCCCGATTTCTGCAGCTCAGCATCGACATCGCTTGAAGCAAGTTTCTCGAACGTCGCATCCGAAGGAATGCGCAGCACGAAGTTGCCCAAGACAACGCTGGTGAGCTCGTCGCCGCTCTGGCTGTCTTGCGCCTGGGCTTCGGCGGCACCCGCCATCCCGCAAGACATACACACCACTGCGCACAGCACCGCGAAGAAAAGCGCAAGCCAGCCCCGAGCGGAGCCGCGCGCACGCGTGCAACTCTTTTCGCAACAAGCAAGACCGAGGGCCTTCACCTTGATTCCCCCATTCTTTTTGAGCGTCCCCTTGCCAAGCATCCCTTGCAAACGCAGATACCGCAACATTACGCCCTCGACAGGCCCGTATGCAAGCCCTTACAACCCAGCTGACCTGCTGTTTTAGTTTGCCGCAACTCACCTGCCTGGATTGGGCCCGCGGCCAGCGCTGTCCTCTTGCCATGCACGCAAGCCGCCAAGGGCGGGTCCATGGGAGATGGGAGAGAACGCCAATGGCCCAACGCACACGAATCCCAGCTCGGAGCGGACATCAAGAAGCTTGGCTTTGGCCTCATGCGCCTGCCGCAGCTGCAACCCCAGGCAGAGGGCGAGAAGGGTGCCATCGACATCGAGCAGACCAAACAGATGGTCGACGAGTTCCTTACCGCCGGCTTCACCTACTTCGACACCGCCTGGGCGTACGAGGGTAGCGAAAAGGCCATCCGGCAGGCGCTTGTGGAGCGCCACCCGCGCGAGAGCTACCAGCTTGCCACCAAGAGCGCCGCATGGATCAACTGTGCCAGCAAGGAGGAGGCCGAGGCGCGCTTCGACGAGTCGCTCGCCCGCACCGGCGCCGGCTACTTCGACTTCTACCTGCTACACAACCTGGGCGAGACCCGCACGCACTTCTTCGACGACTTCGGCCAGTGGGAGTTTGTGCAGCGCAAGAAGGCCGAGGGGCTCATCCGCCATGTGGGATTCTCGTTTCACCCCACGCCCGAGGAGCTCGACGAGATCCTGCACGCCCACCCCGAGATGGAGTTCGTGCAGCTGCAGATAAACTACGCCGACTGGGACAACCCCGCCGTGCAGTCGCGCCGCTGCTACGAGGTGGCGCGCGCCCACGGCAAGCCCGTCATCGTGATGGAGCCGGTCAAGGGAGGCTTGCTCGCCAACCCGCCCGCATCCGTGCGCGAGGTGTTTGAGCAGGCAAAGCCGCAGCTCTCCCCCGCTGCGTGGGCCATCCGCTTCGCCGCCGACCTGCCCGGCGTCATCACCGTGCTCTCCGGCATGAGCAACCTCGAGCAGATGCGCGACAATATCGCTGCCATGGCAGACTTTGAGGGCCTGGGCGACGAGGGGCGCGCCGTGCTCGATACCGCTCGCCAAAAGCTGGCCGAAATTCCGCTTATCCCCTGCACTACCTGCAACTATTGCGCCAAGGTGTGCCCTATGGACATCGGCGTCTCAGGCACGTTCACGGGCATGAACTACCTCACGATCTACGGCGACAAGGACGCGGCGCTGCGTCAGGAGGGCTGGCTCGTGGGCAAGCACGGCCACAGGCGCACCACCGAGTGCATCGGCTGTGGCGCCTGCGAGCGAGCCTGCCCCCAGCACATCGCCATCCGCGCCGAGCTCGCCCGCTGCGTGGAGGCGCTGGGGATTGAGAGGTAGGGGGCGGGACGGTTCCGGGGTCTTTTGGCAGCAAAACGAGGTTCGGAGTAGTTTTCCCGAGTGCATTGGCAGGAAACGAGTTTCGGAGTAGTCAAAACGCGCCTCGTGCATCTCACGACCCTTTTCCAGGGGGATTTGAGGTCTTAAGACGATATGAGCAGAGCATCAACGAGCCCCTGCTGCATGTCGTCCCAAGCTGGGAATCCCGTGGGTCGGGGCCGATAATGTCGGTGTCCACCCGCACGCAACCGGCCAGGTTGCCACAGACAGGAGAGGGGTCGCATGTCTGATTATACGACCTCCATTGGCCTCGACGTCCACGCGCGCAGCATCAAGGGGTGCGCCTTCAACCCCTACACCGGCGAGGTCGAACGCAAGACGTTCGCCTACGACCCGGCCGCCGTCGCCGACTGGGCCCTCTCCTCCGAGGCGCCCAGGGCCGTCTACGAGTCCGGCGTCACGGGCTTCCACCTCTGCCGGGAGCTCCGCGCCCTCGGCGTCGACTGCGTCGTGGGCGCCGTGTCGAAGATGCTCAGGCCCGCCGCCGACAGGAGGGTGAAGACCGACAGGAGGGACGCCGAGTCCCTCGCAAAGCAGCTCGCCATGCACGAGGTCCGCGAGGTGCACGTGCCCGACGAGGAGTGCGAGGCCGCCCGCGACCTGTCCCGCGCCCTGGCCGACGCCCGCGACGAGGTCGTCGCGGCCAAGCAGCGGCTCTCCAAGTTCCTGCTGCGCCACGGCCACTGCTGCCCCAACAGGACCCCGGAAGGGCGGCCGCTGGCCACCTGGACGGCGGCACACTGGGCGTGGATCAAGGGGGTTCGGATGGCCGAGCCCGCGGCCGCGGCGGCCCTGGAGCACTACGTGGACCGGGCCGAGGCCGCCGTCGAGGAGAAGAGGGCGCTCGAGGCCAAGGTGAGGGCGCTGGCCGAGGCCCCGAGGTGGAAGCCGACCGTCGACGCGCTGAGGTGCATGAAGGCGTGCCACGGTCTGGGTACTACGCGTGGCTGGACGCCGGCGGGCACCTCGACCCGCTGGCCGAGCTCAAGGACGTCGTGGCGGCCCTGTGGGAGGGCAGCGGCGGGG
>ERZ1034984.1592-NODE-1592-length-20674-cov-57.225714_pt1 | contig 20674 bp, 30 predicted proteins | sample MGYA00520589_ERZ1034984 | MGnify/ENA primary metagenome ERZ1034984 (study PRJEB33766, sample SAMN09781790) | gut metagenome | biome: gut microbiome | host: Homo sapiens | place: Madagascar | study: EMG produced TPA metagenomics assembly of the PRJNA485056 data... | reverse complement strand
CATCTGCGCTTATATCGTTTCCCCGGTTCTGTTTTGACCGATTACCGAATACTGAGGAATTACGCCAAAACACTGAAAGGAGCTGCCGCATGAATACCCAATATTTACAGTATGTCCGCGAGCAACTCATGGTGGCTACCGCTGACTTGAGCGGAGCAACGAAAGGCCAGCTTGAAGCCTGGCTGGAGCATGCACAATTTGATACTGGTACATACAAACGAAAGAAGCGACGCATTCTGGATGAGGTAACTGGCAAGATTATTATGCTGGATAATCTGCCGATTTCCGGTAAACAGTCGTACGCAAAAGGTTCATCTGTCGCCCTGATCAGTCCGGTCGAGTTTTCAACCTCTTCATGGCGCCGCGCTGTTCTGTCTCTCGATGAGCATCAGAAAGCATGGTTGCTGTGGAGTTACAGTGAAAATATTCGCTGGGAGCATCAGGTTGCCATAACGCAGTGGGCATGGAGCGAGTTTAAGACTCTGTTGGGTACCAGAAAAATTGCAGGTAAGACACTGGAACGCCTGAAGAAGTTGATCTGGCTGGCGGCACAGGATGTGAAGAGCGAACTGGCAGGGCGTGAGGCTTATGAATACCAGGAACTGGCGTCACTGGTGGGAGTGACATCAAAAAACTGGTCTGAGACATTCACTGAACGCTGGGTTGCAATGAAGCACATTTTTCTACAGCTTGATAGCGAAGCTTTATTGCTTCTAACGAGAACACGTTCAAAACAAAAGGCGACATTTTCACAGCAAAATATTGCAAAACTGGATTAAAAAGCATATATTTCATATAAAACTGATATTTTGCCAATGTTGTACGCACTGGCAGTAATCCAAATTCAAGCTCGAGGTTTAAAGCCTTGGGCTTTTCTGTTTCTGGGCGGTGAGTATCCTTCCAACGTACCCCAGCCAGGGTGTCTTCAGCTGTTGAGTTGATATTGCTTAACCCTCTGTTGCCAGCTACATGCTGGCTTTTTTATTCCAGGCTTGCGGGGAGCATCAACTCCGTGCTTTGTCGTTAAATTACCCCGTGAGCCTGATTTCTGACATTTAACGTCCCGGCCTTTTGTCGGCGGCGAAACATTGGCTATTCATATGCACGAAAAAGAGAGCCTTGCCGGAGCGTTCTGGCTCGTTTTGCTGATCATCGCAGGTTGGGGCGGTCTAGTCCGCTACCTGATAGATGTGAAGCAGAGTAAAGCAACGTGGAGTTGGATAAATGCTTTGGCTCAGATAGTGGTATCAGGATTCACCGGTGTTATTGGTGGCCTGATCAGCATCGAAAGTGGATTCAGTATTTACATGATTCTCGCGACAGCGGGGATTAGTGGTGCGATGGGTTCGGTTGCACTGACGTACTTCTGGGAACGACTGACAGGGGTGAAAAATGCAAAATCTTAATCCTCAGCGTAAAGCTTTCCTCGATATGGTGGCATGGTCAGAAGGAACTGATAACGGACGTCAGAAAACCAGAAATCATGGTTATGACGTCATTGTAGGCGGAGAGCTATTCACTGATTACTCCGATCACCCTCGCAAACTTGTCACGCTAAACCCCAAACTCAAATCAACAGCCGCCGGACGCTACCAGCTTCTTTCCCGTTGGTGGGATGCCTATCGTAAGCAGCTTGGCCTGAAAGACTTCTCTCCGAAAAGCCAGGACGCTGTGGCACTGCAACAGATTAAAGAGCGTGGCGCTTTACCGATGATTGATCGCGGTGATATCCGTCAGGCTATCGATCGTTGCAGCAATATCTGGGCGTCGTTACCTGGTGCAGGTTACGGTCAGTATGAACATAAAATCAGTGACCTGATTTCCCGGTTTAAAGAGGCTGGTGGGGTGGTAAATGAAGTTGAGCTATAAGCTGGTTATCGCTGCATTCTTCTTTACTGTCATTGGTTCTTTCATCTGGTCTGCCAACCACTACTACAGCAAATATCAGCACGAAAAGAAACGTGCTGATGAGGCTGTACAAAATGCTGAATCTGCAACAGCCATTACCCGTAACGTCCTGCAATCACTGCAACTCGTCAATACAGTTCTGGAGGCTAACCAGCATGCAAAACAGCAGATCGCACTGGAGTCACAGAGAACCCAGGCTGATATCAAAGTGGCTGTTGCGGATGATGATTGTGCTTCACGTCCTGTGCCTGCTGCCGCTGCTGACCGGTTGCGGAAGTACGCGAACAGTTTACGTGCCAGTTCCGGCTATACCGTTACCGGCGAGTCTGACCGCTGAAACCCCGCAACCAGCCATTTCTGAACCGCTGACTTATGCGGGTAGCCTAGATTTGAATGTCAGTCTGTTGTCGGCGCTAGGGCAGTGCAATCTGGATAAAGCGGGGATCAGAAGGATAGAGGCGAGCCGGTCAGGTAGAAGTGAATCAGGCTCAAAGTGAAGCGGAAAAGGTCTTCGGCATAAGGTGACGTAGTAATAATTACAGTCAACTGACTTTTGGAACGAAGCATGTTGAACCTCCTTAATTGATGTTATTTGAGTGAGGAAGGCATTCTGTCCTTCTAAAGTGTCACCTAAATCAAGTAGGCAACTCGTCCAACGCGTTGGACATGCCTCCCCATTAGTGAGTCGTATTGATTGCGACTCTTCAAAGAATTCATTACTGGAGATATGAAAATGGTTTCACTACGTATGGAGGAGGCTGTGTTTATCAGTCCCGCAGGTATTCAATGGGTGCCTGCAATAATGTTTGTGGCGGTAAACGTGTCGTGATGGGATTTTGGTGTCTCGAAAGCAAAGGAGACACCAAAATGAACTATTCAAACATTATCTGCCCAACCAACCGTCTGCAGGTGACCATTCTGCATGAAAAAGATGTGCTGACTGGTATCGGTGATGCCATCGGCGAATTGCACACATACCAATGTTCACGGGAGCACGTGTGCAGCTATAGAGAAACGACGGAATGTATTGTAAGAAAGCGGGAGATTCTTCAAAACAGGTAAGAACAATCAAAGCCATCGGTTATCAACCGGTGGCTTTTTCATTGGAGTAGATATGCCGCCACGAACACCAAAAGCCTGCCGCGTTCGCGGTTGCCGCAATACCACTACTGACCCGTCAGGCTATTGCGAAAGCCATAAAAGCGAAGGCTGGAAGCAATACAAGCCAGGACAATCTCGTCATCAGCGCGGTTATGGTTCGAAGTGGGATGTTATCCGCGTGCGTGTCCTGAAGCGTGACAAAGGCCTGTGTCAGCTATGTCTGCGTGCTGGTGTGGTGCGTGAGGCGAAAACTGTTGACCACATCATCCCTAAAGCGCATGGCGGCACTGATGCCGACTGTAATCTGCAGAGTCTGTGCTGGCCGTGTCATAAGGCGAAGACGGCCCGTGAACGGTTGAAGTGATAATGATTCTCAACTGCCTGAGGGGAGGGGCGGGTCAAATCCCTGCGGCCTGACGTCTTCCGGACTGCCCGCCCCATCGTTTTTTTATACCCGCGAAAAATGAAATTTAACCAGGAGTGCCGCATATGGCTGGAACGGCGGGGCGTTCCGGGCGTCGCCCCAAGCCAACGGCGCGCAAGGCGCTGGCCGGAAACCCCGGCAAGCGAGCCCTGAATAAAGATGAACCTGTTTTTACGCCCATCAAAGGTGTTGAGCCACCGGAGTGGTTCGCTGAAGAAGATCTCCCTCTCGCCACGATCATGTGGCAACTGACAACCAAAGAACTCTGCGGTCAGGGCCTGCTGTGCGTGACTGATCTCGCGGTGCTTGAGCGGTGGTGCGTGGCCTACGAGTTCTGGCGGCGTGCCGTGAAAAATATTGCCAGACAGGGCAACACCATCACCGGTGCAATGGGCGGCATGGTCAAAAATCCGGAGCTGACCGCCAAGAAAGAACAGGAGTCCGAGATGAGCAGCACGGGGGCAATGCTCGGACTCGACCCCAGCAGCCGCCAGCGTCTGATTGGCCTGGCGGGGCAGAAGAAAGCCACTAACCCGTTTCTGAAAATCATCGAATCATGAGCCGGAAATCTTACCCCAACGTAAATGCTGCCAATCAGTATGCCCGTGATGTCGTGCGCGGAAAGATTGTGGCCTGCCAGTTTGTGATTCAGGCCTGCCAGCGCCATCTTGATGACCTGATGGCGGAAAAAAGTAAGTCGTTTCGTTACCGCTTCGACAAGGACCTGGCTGAACGGGCCGCGAAATTTATTCAGCTGTTGCCACACACCAAGGGGGAGTGGGCATTCAAGAGGATGCCCATCACGCTGGAACCGTGGCAGCTCTTTGTGATCTGCTGTGCGTTTGGCTGGGTCAATAAAGGCTCCCGGCTGCGCCGCTTCAGGGAGGTGTATACCGAAATCCCCCGTAAGAACGGCAAATCGGCAATCTCTGCCGGTGTTGCCCTGTATTGTTTTGCCTGTGATAACGAGTTTGGCGCGGAAGTGTATTCCGGTGCCACGACAGAGAAACAGGCGTGGGAAGTCTTTCGCCCGGCGCGACTGATGTGTAAACGCACACCCATGCTGACGGAAGCGTTCGGGATTGAGGTTAACGCCTCAAACATGAACCGTCCGGAGGATGGCGCGCGGTTTGAACCGCTGATCGGTAACCCCGGTGATGGCTCATCACCCCACTGTGCCGTGGTGGATGAATATCACGAGCACGCCACCGATGCGCTTTATACCACGATGCTTACCGGGATGGGCGCGCGACGTCAGCCACTGATGTGGGCCATCACCACCGCCGGGTACAACATTGAGGGGCCGTGCTACGACAAGCGGCGGGAAGTTATCGAGATGCTCAACGGTTCGGTACCCAACGATGAACTGTTCGGGATCATCTATACCGTTGACGAAGGCGATGACTGGACCGACCCGCAGGTGCTGGAAAAAGCCAATCCAAATATTGGCGTGTCGGTTTATCGCGAATTTTTGTTAAGTCAGCAGCAGCGTGCGAAAAATAACGCCCGTCTGGCAAACGTCTTTAAAACAAAACACCTCAATATCTGGGTGTCGGCGCGTTCGGCGTATTTCAACCTGGTGAGCTGGCAGAGCTGCGAGGATAAATCACTGACCCTTGAGCAGTTCGAGGGGCAGCCGTGCATTCTGGCCTTTGACCTGGCGCGTAAGCTGGATATGAACAGCATGGCGCGACTTTATACCCGCGAGATTGACGGTAAAACGCATTACTACAGTGTGGCTCCGCGCTTCTGGGTACCGTATGACACGGTGTACAGCGTCGAGAAAAATGAAGATCGCCGGACAGCCGAACGCTTTCAGAAATGGGTGGAAATGGGCGTTCTGACCGTTACCGATGGTGCGGAGGTGGATTATCGCTACATCCTCGAGGAGGCCAAAGCGGCGAACAAAATCAGCCCGGTCAGTGAGTCACCCATCGACCCCTTCGGGGCGACCGGGTTGTCACATGACCTTGCTGATGAAGACCTGAATCCCGTCACTATCATTCAGAACTACACCAACATGTCCGACCCGATGAAAGAGCTGGAAGCGGCAATTGAATCGGGGCGCTTTCATCATGATGGCAATCCCATCATGACCTGGTGTATCGGCAATGTGGTCGGCAAAACCATTCCGGGTAACGATGATGTGGTGAAGCCCGTCAAGGAGCAGGCGGAAAACAAAATTGATGGTGCAGTTGCGCTGATTATGGCGGTTGGCAGAGCCATGCTGTACGAGAAAGAAGACACGCTGTCTGATCACATTGAGTCCTACGGGATCCGCTCGCTTTAACTGAGGTAATTATGATCATGCTGATTCTCGCGCCTCTGGTGGGCGTGCTGGGTGCGCTTTTGCTGGCGTATGGTGCCTGGCTGATTTATCCCCCGGCGGGGTTTGTTGTTGCCGGGGCGCTGTGCCTGTTCTGGTCGTGGCTGGTGGCGCGATATCTCGACCGTACACAGCCGTCTGTCGGCGGAGGTAAATAGTGTTCTTTTCGGGATTATTTCAACGAAAAAGTGACGCACCGGTGACCACGCCAGCAGAGCTGGCGGATGCTATCGGGCTGTCATATGACACCTATACCGGAAAGCAGATCAGCAGCCAGCGGGCCATGCGACTGACGGCGGTTTTTTCCTGCGTCAGGGTGCTGGCGGAGTCGGTCGGGATGTTGCCCTGCAACCTGTATCACCTGAACGGCAGCCTGAAACAGAGAGCCACCGGCGAACGTCTGCATAAGCTGATCTCCACGCATCCCAATGGCTATATGACGCCGCAGGAGTTCTGGGAGCTGGTGGTCACCTGTCTGTGCCTGCGGGGAAACTTTTACGCCTACAAAGTGAAAGCATTTGGCGAAGTGGCTGAACTGCTGCCCGTCGACCCAGGTTGTGTGGTACCGAAGCTTAACAGTAGCTGGGAACCGGTTTACCAGGTCACATTCCCGGACGGCTCCACGGATGTACTGAGCCAGGAAGATATCTGGCATGTGCGCACGCTGACGCTGGACGGTCTGGTGGGACTGAATCCCATCGCCTATGCCCGCGAGGCAATATCGCTGGCAGCTGCGACCGAAGAGCACGGGGCCAGACTGTTCAGCAATGGTGCGGTGACGTCCGGTGTGTTGCGTACAGAGCAGACGCTGTCGGATCAGGCTTATGAGCGTCTGAAGAAAGATTTTGAGGAGCGTCACACCGGGCTTGGTAATGCTCACCGCCCGATGATCCTTGAGATGGGGCTGGACTGGAAGTCGATGGCGCTGAACGCCGAGGACAGCCAGTTCCTGGAAACCCGCAAGTTTCAGCTTGAAGAAATCTGTCGTCTGTTCCGTGTGCCATTGCACATGGTGCAGAACACCGATCGCGCCACCTTCAACAATATCGAAGAACTGGGGCTGGGATTTATCAACTATTCACTGGTGCCGTATCTGACCCGCATTGAGCAGCGGATCAACACCGGACTGGTACGAAAAAGTAAGCAGGGCGTTTATTACGCCAAATTTAACGCCGGGGCGTTACTGCGCGGGGATATGAAGTCCCGTTTTGAAGCCTACGCCACCGGGATTAACTGGGGAATTTACTCTCCCAATGACTGCCGCGACCTGGAAGATATGAATCCGCGTCCCGGTGGGGATGTCTATCTCACACCGATGAACATGACCACGAAACCCTCCGATGGCAGTAAAGCCGGTAAGCAGAAGGATAACGCCAATGCAGACGAAACAACGTCTTGATGTACCGCTGAGTCTGAAATCTGTCAGTGACTCCGGTGAGTTTGAAGGGTATGGCTCCGTCTTTGGTGTAAAGGACAGCCACGATGATGTGGTGATGTCCGGGGCATTTGCTGCTTCCCTGCGGGCGTGGAGTGACAGAAAAGCGTTACCTGCGCTGCTCTGGCAGCACCGCATGGATGAACCCATCGGTGTTTACACCGAAATGAAGGAAGACGATGTCGGGCTTTACGTCAGGGGACGGTTGCTTATTGATGATGATCCCCTCGCAAAACGCGCACATGCACACATGAAGGCCGGTTCGTTAACCGGCCTTTCTATTGGGTACGTCCTGAAAGACTGGGAATACGACCGGAGCAAAGAAGCCTTTCTGTTGAAAGAAATCGACCTCTGGGAAGTCAGTCTGGTGACGTTTCCGTCTAACGACGAGGCGCGGATCAGCGACGTCAAGAACGCGCTGGCCCGCGGGGAAATCCCCGAACAGAAAAAAATCGAAAGAGTCCTGCGTGATGTCGGACTCTCCCGTACCCAGGCCAAAGCATTCATGGCCGGGGGCTATGGCGCACTGTCCCTGCGCGACGCTGAGGATGTGGGCTCTGCACTGAATGCACTGAAAAATCTGAACTTCTAATCAGGAGAAATACGATGGCGGTTGATATTAAAGATGTCGAACAGGTCGCGCAGGAGCTGCAGCAGAAGTTTGACGACTTCAAAGCAAAGAACGACAAGCGCGTGGATGCGATTGAGCAGGAAAAAGGCAAGCTTGCCGGGCAGGTGGAAACCCTGAACGGGAAACTCAGCGAGCTGGAAAATCTCAAAAGCGACCTTGAAAAAGAGCTGCTTGAGCTGAAACGTCCGGCAGGTGGAGCGCAAAATAAACTGGCCACCGAGCATAAAGAGGCGTTTGTGGGCTTTCTACGTAAAGGCCGTGAAGACGGTCTGCGCGATCTGGAGCGTAAGGCATTGCAGGTGGGTACCGATGAAGACGGTGGCTACGCCGTGCCGGAAGAACTGGATCGCAACATTCTTAACCTGCTGAAAGATGAAGTGGTGATGCGTCAGGAAGCCACGGTGATCACCGTTGGCGGTTCCGACTACAAAAAACTGGTGAATCTGGGCGGTACGGCTTCCGGATGGGTGGGGGAAACGGATACGCGATCCCAGACTGCCACCTCCAGACTGGAGCTGATTGAACCTCTCATGGGGGAAATCTACGGCAACCCGCAGGCTACCCAGAAAATGCTGGACGATGCCTTCTTCAACGTGGAGGCCTGGATCAACAGCGAGCTGGCAACCGAATTTGCCGAACAGGAAGAAATTGCCTTTACCTCAGGCGATGGCACCAAGAAGCCGAAAGGGTTCCTGGCGTATGAGTCCACTGATGAAACCGATAAGGTCCGGGCGTTCGGCAAACTTCAGCATATTGTATCCGGCGACGCGACTGCGGTGACCGCAGACGCCATTATCAAACTGATTTACACGCTGCGAAAGGCACACCGCACTGGCGCGAAGTTCATGATGAACAACAACAGCCTGTTTGCCATCCGTCTGCTGAAAGACACCGAGGGTAACTATCTGTGGCGTCCTGGGCTGGAACTGGGGCAGCCGTCCTCTCTGGCGGGTTACGGTATCGCTGAAAACGAACAGATGCCGGATATCGCCGCTGATGCGAAAGCCATTGCATTTGGTAACTTCAAACGGGGTTACACCATCGTTGACCGTATCGGCACCCGCATTCTGCGTGACCCGTACACCAATAAACCGTTTGTCGGTTTTTATACCACCAAGCGCACCGGCGGGATGCTGGTCGATTCGCAGGCCATCAAACTGCTGAAGATTGCAGCGGCGTAATCATTCAGGGGCGCGGAACCGCGCCCCCTGTTCTGACGGGTGAAGAATCATGATCCTGAAACAAGATCTGAAATGGTCACCGGACGGTATGCGTGTTGAGGTCATTCGGGCCGGTGAGTATGACGACGGGGCGCTTCCTGCCCGGGTGCAGGAGATTGCACTTCAGGCCGGGTTAGCAGAGCGCGGAATCAGTGCAAAAAGCAGTAAAGCGGCAAAAGAGAAAAAAGCCACGACCAGTAAAGAGGGCTGAGTATGCTTCTGACAATGGAAGAGATTAAAGCCCAACTCCGGCTGGATGAGGATTTCGATGCTGATGACCGCCATCTGCAACTGCTGGCCTGTGCGGCACAAAAGCGGACGGAAACGTATCTGAACCGGAAGCTCTATGCACCGGATGAAACCATTCCGGACAGCGATCCGGACGGGCTGCACCTGCCGGATGATATTCGTCTGGGGATGCTGATGCTTATCAGCCATTTTTACGAAAACCGCTCGTCGGTTACGGAAGTGGAGAAACTCGACATGCCGCAGAGTTTTGGCTGGCTTGTCGGCCCGTACAGGTACTTTCCGCAATGAAAATTCGTCAGGCGCAGACCAGCGCAACCTACATTCTGCCGGACCCCGGTGAACTGAATAAACGCGTCCTGATCCGCCAGCGGGTGGATATGCCCGCGGATAACTTTGGCGTGGAGCCTCAATACCCGGTTACGTTCCGGACATGGGCGAAGGTTATCCAGACCAGTGCCACCACCTGGCAGGAAACCGCGCAGACCGGGGACGCCATCACCCATTACATCACCATTCGTTACCGCCGGGGGATCACTGCTGATTATGAGGTGGTCTGTGATGACAGTGTGTACCGGGTGAAACGTCAGCGTGATCTGAACGGGGCGCGGCGCTTTCTGCTGCTGGAGTGTACGGAGCTGGGCGAATGTAGGCAGAGTCACGGAGGCAGCAATGGCGACTCCCTTTTTTCACGTTGATGTTCAGCAGCCCGCCGAGATGCGCTTTAACCGCGCCCGTGTCCGGCGGGCGTTTGTCACGATTGGGCAGCGTCATATGCGTGATGCCCGTCGGCTGGTGATGCGCCGTGCGCGGTCGGCACCAGGTGAAAACCCCGGTTATCAGACCGGACGCTTGGCTCGTTCGATTGGTTATATGGTGCCGAGAGCCAGTAAAAAGCGAGCCGGTTTTATGACACGCATTGCCCCTAACCAGCGCAACGGGAAGGGGAACCGGATGATCTCTGGTGACTTCTATCCGGCATTTCTGTTTTTTGGTGTCCGGGGAGGAGCAAAACGTCGTCGTAGTCATCATCGTGGTGCATCCGGTGGCAGCGGCTGGCGACTGGCTCCACGTAATAACTTCATGGTGGAAACTCTTGAAAAGAACCGCAGCTGGACACGCTATTTTCTGGCGCGGGAATTGCGTAAATCACTGAAGCCGGAGCGACGACACAGATGAAACTGACGCCTGTTATTGCTGCGCTGCGTGCCCGCTGCCCGTATTTTGAAAACCGGGTGGCAGGCGCGGCACAGTTCAAAAATCTGCCGGAGGTCGGAAAGCTGAGACTCCCGGCGGCGTATGTGGTACCGGGTGATGACTCTCCGGGAGAAAACAAAAGCCAGACCGACTACTGGCAGGAGCTGAAAGAGGGCTTCTCCGTGGTTGTCATACTAAGTAACGGGCGTGATGAGCGCGGTCAGTTTGCCTCGTATGATGTGGTGGACGATGTCCGGCAGATGCTCTTTAAGGCCCTGCTGGGCTGGAACCCGGAAGCGTGCGGTAACCCGATTACCTATGACGGCGGCACGCTGCTGGATCTGAATCGTCATGAGCTGATTTATCAGTTCGATTTTTCGGTCATCAGCGAGCTGACTGAAGACGATACCCGCCAGCAGGATGATCTGAACAGTCTGGATGAACTGCAAACGCTGGCGATTGATGTTGATTATCTCGAGCCCGGTAACGGGCCTGACGGCGATATCGAACATCACACCGAAATAACCCTTCCTTCCTGAGGATCCTCATGTTTGTCAAACCTGTTAAAGGGCGGTCAGTTCCTGACCCTGCCCGCGGCGACCTTTTGCCCGCCGAAGGGCGAAATGTTGACGAGAACAACTACTGGCTGCGCCGTGAAGTAGCGGGTGATATCCGGCGCGTGAATAAAAAGGTGAACACCGATGACGATAAGCTTTAACACCATTCCGTCGAATACGCTGGTTCCGCTGTTTTATGCGGAAATGGATAATCAGGCGGCGAATACTGCACAGGACAGCGGAGCATCGCTGCTGATTGGTCATGCCAATAACGGTGCAGAGATTGTTGCCAACAGTCTGGTACTGATGCCGTCGGCAGACTATGCACGCCAGATTTGTGGTGCGGGAAGTCAGCTGGCGCGTATGGTCGAGGCTTATCGCCAGACTGACCCGTTTGGCGAGCTGTATGTGATTGCCGTTCCGGAAGCCACAGGCGCGGCGGCAACGGTTACGCTGACGGTGACCGGGGCGGCAACCGAAACCGGCACGGTGAATGTTTATGTGGGACGTACCCGCGTGCAGGCACCGGTGACCAATGGCGATAACGTCGCGACGATTGCCGGCAGTATCCAGGATGCCATCAATGCCGTTCCGGCCCTGCCGTTTACGGCCTCATCTTCGGCTGGCGTGGTCACACTGACCGCGCGTCATAAGGGGCTTTGCGGGAATGAAATTCCTGTCAGCCTCAATTACTACGGCTTCGGTGGGGGCGAAGTGCTGCCTGCGGGCGTACAGATTGCCGTGGCGGCGGGGACCGCCGGAACGGGGGCTCCTGTTCTCACCGGCGCGGTGGCTGCAATGGCGGATGAGCCGTTTGATTATATCGGTCTGCCGTTCAACGACACGGCCTCCGTTAACACGCTGGTGACCGAGATGAACGATACCAGCGGTCGCTGGAGCTATGCGCGTCAGCTGTATGGTCATGTGTATACGGCAAAGATCGGCACGCTGTCAGAACTGGTGACCGCAGGTGACCAGTTTAACCAGCAGCACATTACCCTGGCGGGGTACGAAAAAGAGACCCAGACGCCTGCCGACGAGCTGGCGGCAAGCCGTACCGCCCGCGCAGCGGTGTTTATTCGCAACGATCCGGCACGTCCCACGCAGACCGGTGAGCTGGTGGGTATGCTACCTGCGCCGAAGGGGAAACGGTTCACGATGACCGAACAACAGACCCTGCTGTCTCATGGCGTGGCAACGGCGTATGTCGAAAGCGGGGTGCTGCGCATTCAGCGTGATGTCACCACGTACAGGAAAAATGCTTACGGGGTTGCGGATAACAGCTACCTCGACAGCGAGACGCTGCATACCAGTGCGTATGTACTGCGCAAACTGAAATCCGTCATTACCAGTAAGTACGGGCGTCACAAGCTTGCCAGTGACGGTACCCGCTTTGGTCCCGGTCAGGCGATTGTCACCCCGGCGGTGATCAAAGGGGAACTGCTGGCAACCTACCGTCAGCTCGAGCGTGCGGGGATCGTGGAAAACTACGAACTGTTCAAGCAGTACCTGGTTGTGGAGCGTGATGCCAGCGATCCGAACCGCCTGAACACGCTGTTCCCGCCTGACTATGTTAACCAGTTGCGTGTTTTTGCCGTGGTTAACCAGTTCCGTCTTCAGTATTCAGAGGAGTCTGCATAATGGCCCGTATCGGGGGAACCTGTTATTTCAAAATTGACGGTCAGCAGCTATCGCTGACCGGCGGCATTGAGGTGCCCATGAACAGGACGGTCAATGATGACATCATCGGCCTGGACGGTTCAGTGGACCGCAAGGAAACTCACCGTGCGCCTTATGTCAAAGGGACCTTCAAGGTGCCGAAGAATTTTCCGGTGAGCAAAATCACCTCGTCTGATGAGATGACCATCACTGCTGAGCTGGCGAACGGTCAGGTCTATGTATTGTCGTCAGCCTGGCTGCACGGCGAAGCGAACCATAATGCCGAAGAAGGCACGGTTGATCTTGAGTTCCACGGTGAAGAAGGGGATTACCAGTAATGAAAGAGCTTGAGTTAAAGAAACCGATTACCGCTCATGGCGAGACACTCTCCGTACTGGAGTTTGATGAGCCCACCGGGAAAGATGTCCGCGAGCTGGGGTATCCCTACCAGATGAATCAGGATGAGTCCGTCAGACTGCTGGCGCATGTTGTATCGAAATACATTGTGCGGCTGGCGAAAGTGCCGCAAAGCTCTGTCGACCAGATGTCTCCGGCAGACCTGAATGCAGCGGCGTGGCTTGTGGCTGGTTTTTTCCTCCAGGCCTGACGGCTGAATACCTCACTGATCGCTTCTTTGACTGCGCCAGCTACTGGCGCATTAATCCCTTCGAATTGCTGAATATGCCGATCAGTGAAATTCCCTTGCTGGTCAGTCAGGCAAACAGGATAGAGCAGGAGAAACGCGCACATGGCGGAATTTGAGCTTAAGGCGTTGATCACCGGTGTCGACAGGCTTTCTCCCGCGCTGTCGAAAATGCAAAAGAAAATCCGGGGATTTAAACGCCAGGCGGAAGAAGCGTCACAGGGTGGGCTGGCGCTTGGTGGCGGACTGGCAGCGGGTCTGACGCTTTCCCTGAAATCTTATGCCGATCAGGAAAACGCCGCCACCGGGCTGAAAGTCGCCATGATGGATGCGAACGGCGAGGTTGGAAAGAGCTTTCAGGACATCAATAAACTGGCTATTGGCCTGGGTAACCAGCTACCCGGTACAACGGCTGATTTCCAGAACATGATGCAGATGCTGGTGCGTCAGGGGATCCCGGCAGAAAACATTCTGGGTGGTGTGGGTAAAGCGACAGCTTATCTTGCGGTACAACTGAAAAAAACACCGGAAGCGGCTGCTGAGTTTGCTGCAAAGATGCAGGATGCTACCGGAACGGCGTCAGAAGACATGATGGGGCTGTTCGACACTATCCAGAAGGCGTTTTATCTGGGCGTTGACGATACCAACATGTTGTCCTTCTTCACTAAAACCAGTTCTGTTCTGAAGATGGTGAACAAGGACGGTCTTCAGGCTGCACAGAGCCTTGCCCCCATCAGCGTCATGATGGATCAGATGGGGATGAACGGGGAGTCGGCAGGTAATGCCCTGCGAAAAGTTATCCAGTCCGGATTAAGCGTTAAGAAAATCAGGGACGTCAATAAAGTCATGGCCCGCCAGAGACTCGGGGTACAGCTCGATTTTACTGACGGCAAAGGAAGTTTTGGCGGTCTTGATAACATGTTCAGGCAACTGGCAAAGCTGCGAAAACTGACCGACGTTAAGCGAACAGGTGTACTTAAGGCAATATTTGGTGATGATGCCGAAACCCTTCAGGTGGTCAATGCACTAATCGATAAAGGAAAGGATGGTTACGATCAGATCCAGCAGAAGATGAATAAACAGGCCAGCCTGAATAAACGTGTTCAGGCCCAGCTTGGTACGCTGTCCAACCTGTGGGAGGCAATGACGGGGACCGCAACTAACGGCCTTGCGGCTATTGGCGGCGCATTTTCTGGTGACGCCAAAAATATCACGCAATGGCTGGGGGAGTTGGGGGAGAAATTCACGAAGTTTGCGGATGAAAATCCCCGGGTTATTCGCGGCGTCGTCGGGCTTGCTGCCGGTCTTGCGATTCTGAAACTGGGATTGATGGGCGTTGGCGGTGCCATCAGTATTGTCAGCAGGATCATGTCGATGACGCCGATTGGAATGATTGCGACGGCGATAGCCCTGGCTGCGGGATTAATTATCACTAATTGGGATGTTGTCGGACCTTATTTCAAGAAGCTCTGGGAAACCATTGGTCCTTATTTTGAGGCTGGCTGGGAACTTCTGAAGAAGGTTTTTGCCTGGTCGCCGCTGGGGATGGTAATCAATAACTGGGGACCGGTTGTTAAGTGGTTTCAGGATATGTGGGACAAGCTGAAGCCAATTATTGAGTGGTTTACCGACAGTTCCGGTGACACGGTCGATGCCATTAACTCTGCGCAGTGGGGCGCGGGTGCTTATGATGCTTATGGGACGGGAATACCGGCACGGGGATACACTCCTTATCCGGCGGTGGATCCGGCTCAGGCAAACAACGCCTCCGATGCCACAGGCTCGAATCCCTTCATGATTAATAAAGCTACCGCGCCAAAAGTTGATGGTGAGATCAAGGTATCATTTATAAATATGCCACCAGGTATGCGGGTTACGGAAACACGCTCCAGTGGCATTGATATAAATCACGATGTTGGCTATACCCGATTTTGGTAGCCAGGATTCCCCTCACATGTATTGCTGGTTGTAAGTCATAAATAGAGTGATAGAATTAATGCACATTTAGAAAAATGTTAATAGGCGAAAAATGAAAGGCTATATCACAGCAAGTGTAATTCTTGGAGCAGCGGCTATTTTTTCATCTCTCATAATCTCTGGCAACATCTCCTTTAAAGATGAACATATTATTCAGTTATCTGGAGGAGCCATAAAACTTGGTGATGTTTATAAAGAAAATAAATTGATAAGTGCAAAGATTATTTTTCCAGATAATCAGGGTGAACAGATTCTTGTTGTCGACGGCAATCCTGAAAACTTTAAGGAGGATTTTCAGGAGAAATTAAATAAAGTAATAAAAACTTTAAATGCGTCAAAGAAAAAAGATGAAGAGAAAGTTAGCCTGGATAATTTAAGTGTTATTGAAGAGTCTAAACTAGAGCTCGTTTCTGCGGTGCGTTACTCTGCTCAGTATGTTCCTATGTTTACTCTGACGCTGGACAAAAAAGAAATTACCATGCCTAAAAATACGGTAATATTTCCATTTGCCAGCGATGAAACAGCTAAGTATTTAAATGAACAACAGCAAAAGTATAAAGATTCGTTGTTTCTGACTCGCTAATTAATAAAATTCATTACAAGGCCACCTTCTAATAGGTGGCTTTTTTATTTTCGGAGTGTATATGACGTGGAAAGACAGGCTTCAGGATGCGTCATTTCGAGGTGTGCCGTTTAAGGTTGAAGAAGAAAGTGCGGGAACCGGTCGCCGTGTGGAAACACATGAATACCCGAACCGCGACAAACCCTATACCGAAGACCTGGGGAAAATCACTTTTCGCCCGTCCATCACGGCTTATGTGGTGGGAGATGACTGCTTTGACCAGCGCGATCGCCTGATTGACGCGCTGAATAAACCCGGTCCCGGCACGCTTGTCCATCCGACTTACGGTGAGCTGAAAGTCTGTGTTGACGGGGAAGTTCGGGTCAGCACATCGAAAAGTGAAGGGCGTATTGTCCGCTTTGACCTGAAGTTTGTCGAAGCAGGAGAACTCTCTTACCCCACATCAGGTGCGGCGACGGCGCAGACGCTGATGTCATCCTGTTCTGCACTGGATAACTGCATCAGTGACAGCTTCAGCGGTTTCAGTATCGATGGTGTGGCGGATTTCGTGCAGAACGACGTTATCGGTAATGCCAGCATAATGCTGGGGTATGTTTCTGATGCGATGAAAGTGGTGGATTCTGCCGTATCGGACGCCGCCAGGCTGTTGCAGGGGGATATCTCGGTACTTCTGCCGCCGCCATCGTCAGGCAAAAATTTCGTTGAGCAGGTGCAGAAAATGTGGCGTACCGGGAAACGCCTTTATGGTAACGCCAGCGACCTGGTCACCATGATCAAAACGCTTTCCGGTGTCAGCCTCGGCAGCGATCTGCAACCGCGCGGCGTCTGGAAAACGGACAGTAAAACCACCGCCACGGCGACGCAGCAGCGTAACGTGGTTGCCAGCACCCTTCGTACGACCGCAATCAGCGAAGCGGCGTATGCCGTCATCCGATTGCCTGCGCCAACAACTTCCGCGGTGATGCAGAATGCCACAGTGGGGCAGGCAACAACACCCGCGCAGAGCACTGGCTGGCCTTCCGTCACGCATCCGGTACTGAACAATGCACCTGCGGTGAAAAACACGGTTGACCTGCCAACGTGGGAAGAACTGACTGACATTCGCGACACACTGAATACGGCAATTGATAAGGAGTTGTCCCGTACAACCAGCGATGCGCTGTTTCTGGCGCTGCGCCGGGTGAAAGCAGATCTGAATGCGGATATCAACACGCGCCTTGAACAGTCTGCACGGATCATTCAGCGCACACCGGATGAGGTTTTACCCGCGCTGGTGCTGGCGGCGACCTGGTTTGATAACGCGGCGCGTGACGCGGACATTATCCGGCGTAATGCCATTACGCATCCCGGCTTTGTGCCGGTGATCCCTCTGAAGGTGCCAGTGCAATGAACGACAATGTCACGCTACGGGTAAATGGCCGGGAGTGGAATGGCTGGACATCGGTGCGCATCGGTGCCGGTATTGAACGGCTGGCGCGGGATTTCAGTGTGGAGATCACCCGCCAGTGGCCGGGTGATGAGGGTATTACCACGCTTCAGCCGCGCATTAAAAACGGTTCAAAAGTGGAGGTGCTGATTGGTGATGAGCTGGTGATCACCGGCTGGGTGGAGGCGACGCCCGTTCGTTACGATGCCCGTTCGGTCAGCACCGGTATTGCCGGACGTAGTCTGACGGCTGACCTGATTGACTGTGCAGCCGAACCGACACAGTTTAACGGACGATCACTGGTACAGATTGCGCAGGCGCTTGCTGCGCCCTTCGGCATTGAGGTGGTGAACAGCGGTGCGCCGTCGGGTGTTATTCCTGATGTCCAGCCTGATCACGGTGAAACGGTGATCGAGGTGATTAACAAAATACTCGGTCAGCAGCAGGCGCTGGCTTATGACGACCCGCACGGCAGGCTGGTGATTGGCGGTATTGGCTCAACGCGGGCACATACCGCGCTGGTACTCGGGGAAAACATCCTTTCCTGCGATACGGAGAAGAGTATCCGGGAGCGATTTTCTGTTTACCAGGTGGCGGGGCAGCGTGCCGGAAACGACGATGATTTCGGTGAGGCCACCACCACCGCGCTGCGGGCCCGCACAGAGGATGCATTTATTGCCCGTTACCGTCCGATGTATATCAGGCAGACAGGGCAGGCTACGGGGGCAGGCTGTATTGCGCGTGCTGACTTTGAAGCCCGACAACGGGCGGCGCGGACGGATGAAACCACCTATGTGGTGCAGGGCTGGCGACAGGGTAACGGTACGCTGTGGCAGCCCAACCAGCGGGTGATTGTCTTCGATCCGGTCTGTGGTTTCGACAATACCGAACTGCTTGTCTCGGAAGTCACGTTTACTCAGGACCAGAATGGCACCCTGACGGAAATCCGTGTCGGCCCACCTGATGCTTATCTGCCTGAACCCGAAGCCCCCGGCGCGCGGAAAAAGAAAAAAGCCAGAGTACAGGAGGACCCGTTCTGATGAAGGCGATTGAAACCATACAGCGACAACTCCTCGGCCTGATTGGGCGGGCGGTGGTGAAAAGCATCAGTACCGCCACGAAATGTCAGACAGTGGATGTGTCCCTGATTGCCGGTGAACCCAAAGCCGGGGTTGAACATCTTGAACCCTACGGTTTTACCGCAAGGGCAAACAGCGGTGCGGAAGCGGTGGTGTTGTTTCCGGATGGTGACCGTTCTCATGCGGTGGTTGTTACGGTGTCGGACCGGCGCTACCGCCTGAAAGGGCTGCAGACGGGTGAGGTGGCTGTCTATGACGATCAGGGGCAGTCCGTGACGCTGACCCGGGCGGGGATCGTGGTGGACGGTGCAGGTAAAACGATCACGTTTCGCAATGCGCCTAAGGCTCGTTTTGAAATGGATCTGGAAGTGACCGGACAGGTGAAAGACCTGTGCGACTCCGGCGGCACCACCATGTCAGCGATGCGGCTTGCCTATAACGGGCATCGTCACAGAGAGAACGGTCAGGGCAGTAACACCGACAAACCTGATAAAGCGATGGAGGCATGATGGAACTGTGGCTGACGGTGAACGGTAAACGCACCTGCGCCAGCGCACCGCTGGATCCGCTGACCCGCGCCGTGGTGATTTCCCTGTTCACCTGGCGGCGGGCGGAGCCTGATGACAATGCCGACGTCCCGATGGGATGGTGGGGGGATACCTGGCCTGCGGTACAGAATGACCGTTACGGCTCCCGACTGTGGTTGCTTCAGCGCAGCAAACTGACCAATCAGCTGGTGCAGACGGTAAGGGGATATATCCGCGAATGCCTGCAATGGATGACTGATGACGGCGTGGTGTCCCGTATTGATCTGGATATCCGCCGCACCGGGATTAATGAGCTGGGTAACAGTATCACCCTCTGGCGTCGTGATGGACCAGTAATGATTTCTTTTGATGATCTGTGGAGTGCGATAACGCATGGCGGACAGTGAATTTCAGCGCCCGACGCTGGCAGAAAATATCAGTATGCTCCGTAACGATTTATTCGCCAGGCTGGACGTCAGCGACACGCTCCGGCGCATGGATGAAGACGTGCGGGCAAAGGTGTATGCGGCGGCGCTGCATACGGTCTACGGTTACATCGATTATCTGGCAATGAATATGCTGCCTGACCTGTGCGATGAGTCCTGGCTGGCGCGACATGCTGCGATGAAACGGTGTCCGCGCAAGGGGGCCACGGTTGCCAGCGGGTATATGCGCTGGGAAGGTGTCAGCGATGGCCTGAAGGTGACTGCCGGGAGTGTTATTCAGCGCGATGACCTGGTGCAGTACACGACAACTGACGATGCAATCAGCTCCGGTGGTGTCCTGCGCGTGCCGATCGCCTGCTCAAGTGCAGGTGCGGTCGGTAACGCTGACGACGGTACGGCATTAATCCTGGTCACGCCGGTGAATGGTCTGCCGTCTTCCGGTGTGGCTGACACCCTGACAGGCGGATTTGATACTGAAGAGCTGGAAACGTGGCGCGCCCGCGTCATTGAGCGGTATTACTGGACGCCGCAGGGCGGGGCTGACGGGGACTATGTCGTCTGGGCTAAAGAAGTGCCTGGCATTACCCGCGCATGGACATACCGACACTGGATGGGAACGGGGACTGTCGGTGTGATGATTGCCAGCAGTGACCTGATTAATCCCATTCCGGAAGAATCAACGGAAACGGCGGCAAGACAACATATCGGGCCACTGGCCCCGGTGGCAGGCTCTGATTTGTATGTGTTCAGGCCGGTGGCACATACGGTGGATTTTCATATCCGTGTGACGCCGGACACACCGGAAATACGGGCTGCCATCACCGCGGAGTTACGTTCGTTCCTGCTGCGTGATGGTTATCCGCAGGGAGAACTGAAGGTGTCACGTATCAGTGAAGCGATTTCCGGTGCGAACGGGGAATACAGCCATCAGTTGCTTGCACCGGCGGACAATATCACCATTGCGAAAAATGAACTGGCGGTTCTGGGGGCGATTTCATGGACGTGACAAACGATGATTACATCCGTCTGTTGTCAGCACTGTTGCCGCCCGGTCCGGCGTGGTCAGCCAGCGATCCGGCGATTGCCGGTGCGGCACCGTCATTAACCCGTGTTCATCAGCGTGCGGATGCCCTGATGCAGGAGCTGGATCCGCGCACCACCACCGAACTGATAAACCGCTGGGAGCGTCTGTGCGGCCTGCCGGATGAATGTATTCCGGCAGGGACGCAGACCCTTCGCCAGCGTCAGCAACGGCTGGATGCGAAGGTTAACCTGGCGGGCGGCATCAA
>ERZ1034984.1591-NODE-1591-length-20677-cov-13.249297_pt1 | contig 20677 bp, 17 predicted proteins | sample MGYA00520589_ERZ1034984 | MGnify/ENA primary metagenome ERZ1034984 (study PRJEB33766, sample SAMN09781790) | gut metagenome | biome: gut microbiome | host: Homo sapiens | place: Madagascar | study: EMG produced TPA metagenomics assembly of the PRJNA485056 data... | reverse complement strand
GGTTTTAAGATATTCATATCGGGATATGAATTTAAGTTTGGACAACGATGAGCAGGTGTATATAGCAGTGTTTGATATACCATTAAAAAGTAATATTATTGGTTTTCAAACACAAACGTTAGCACTGGTTTTTGGACTTAATACGCATATTTACCATGGGAGCGGAAATGTTATGGTAGATTTAGAGAAAAATGCAGAAGTAATGAAAGCCATGCAATCTGTACTTATAAGTAGCCATCAGGTACTGGGCAGTATGGAAAAAACCGAGAACATAGAGTATTACGAAAGCAAAAATGTAAGGGTGTATCTAAAAACCAAAAAGGGTATTTATTTTAAGGAATTAGAAGGGGATAGTAAAGAAGATAGATTTCTATTAATGCTAATGAATCATGTATTAGGAGCGATTTCACAAATAAAAAAAGGAAAATTATGAACTATGATGTTTTAATTAATACTGCAATTGAAAAAAATGAGGTTTTACAGTTATTACGTGGAGAAAAAGAATATGAAGTTATAGTGTCAGAATTTTCACCAGATATTTTTCCAACAGATATCACATCTGTGTTAGTAGAGTGTTTTTATAAGCAGATTAAAAAGATTGAAAATATTGAAAAGATTTTTACAACAGGACTTGAAAAATTATTATTAGGAGATGCCGGTGATGTTTATATAGCAGTGTTATACTTTGATGCTTGTATTTTTCAGGAAGAAAGAAATAAAGCGACTTTTACATTAGACAGAAAAATAATTGCAGAGAAGATAAGAACAGCACTAAATGAAAAAAAGGAACAATTGCAGGAAAGTGTTACATATAAGAATGGAATGACAAAAAAGAATCCATGGAAAAATATTGAAAATTTTAATAATTACTATTGCAAGAAGTACGACTTTAATATTATTGAATAGGAGATGGCAAAGAAGATAGATTTCTATTAATGCTAATGAATCATGTACGGTAAGTATTTCCGGGAATAAGCTGTTACTTAAAAATGCAGAGGGGATAGAGATAGGGACTAGGACACTGAATAATGATGAGCTTAAGAGGATTGGTCAGACGATAGAGAAAGGGAATTATTCAAATTTAACAGATTTGGTATCGGCAAAAGAAGCAGAGGTGTATCTGCATTTTCTGGAAAGTGGAAGTACTGTGGGAATGACAGAGGCAGAACTTAGAGCAGTGCGGAGGATAGAAGAACTTATTCAGTCGAATAAGATAGATTATAATGGGATATTAAGGATACGAAATGAGACGGTAAAGTCTGATGTGGAAGTAGTAAGAAAAACAACAGAAGACAGTGTAGAAGATGTGGGGAGAGTGGTAGTAAAACTATAGTTGTTGCAATATTCAATGGTAAACATTTTAAAGAAGTGAAAGGAAAATAGAAAATGATAAAAAATGGTGAATTTTGTATATATAATGATAATGAGTACGAATTAAATGAGGATAGCGATGGAAACTTAATTATAATTACAACAAATCGAGCAATAATTGATGAAACATTTGTTGATAAATATAATAGTGGAGTGTATAGTAAGGTGATTTTGCCAAATGAAATTGGAGAGGCATATGATTGTCAAACTTATGGAGTTATAAAGGGGAGTAGAGTTAATGTAGAAAAAGAAAATGAAGAATATTATTTTGTTGGAACAGCAGATTGTAAAGTAGCAGAAGCTCTAGGGTTACAAAGATGTGACAAATATTATTATGAGGGAAAATTTCCAAGGCAAGACGTGGAGATTATAGAGGAAAAAGAGAAGATAGAATTATAACGTGAACAATTAAATTGTAATAAAACATTACCAACCTAAAAATTGACATAAAAATGCAAATACGATAAAATTTTGCGTATAAAAGGGCACACTTATGGAAACGTAAGGTCGCAAAGCTAGAGTCTAACACAGAGTAATATTTATGTAATGACAGATCGGCTGCAACATCCGGTAATATCGGACGCTGCAGCCTTTTTGTATATAAAATTTTACCTAAAGGAGGAACATGAAAATGGCATCAGGACAGATCAGAATGACACCTGACACAATGAGAGGAAGGGCTGGAGAGTACAGGACAGAAGCAGATAATGTACAGAGCGTAATCGACAAGATGGACAGATTACTTGAAACCCTGCTCACAGAGTGGGAGGGCTCAGCATCAGAGGCATATGCCAACAAGTTTGCAGAGCTCAGACCTTCATTTGTAAAAGGAAAAGAGCTGATTGATGATATCGCAATGGCACTTGACAAGACTGCAGAGGCAGTAGAGTCAACCGATACACAGATAGCAAATCAGTTCAGCATGTAAAATTCATTCAATGCCGGATTCCACACCACAGGCTGTGGTGTGGAATACAAAAAGAAGAGGAAAACAGATATATGGAAATAAGTGAAGTAACTGTAATATAGATGACTGGTCACCGGTAAGTGATATAGATGAGGTTATAAAATAAAGATATGTAGTGTATGGGAAAACTTGAAAATGGTGAATAGAAACATTACCAACCTAAAAATTGACGTAATAATGTAAAGAGGAGCATCGTAATGGAAGATAGTGAAAAGGTTATTGTAAATTTTGTGAATGAAAATAATGGAAAAAGACATGAATTGGAAATCCCCTTGAATATAACAGCCAAAGCTCTGGTGACTGCATTAAACAAAGCATATAATCTGCAAATTGATGAAGCCAATGAGAATGAATGTTATATGGCCTGTGAGCAGCCAATTGCATTTCTGAAAGGAAACAGGATGCTTGAGGATTTTGGTGTTAGGAATGGTTCGACAATTATATTTGGGAGAAAATGAAAATGGAAAATTATGGATGGTCAATAGAATTAAATCCGGGATATGTTCTGATAATAGGGAATGCACATGATGCACATATACAGCTTGACAGTGCATATGGTAGAGCTGTGAGAGTAGGATTGCAGGTGAAAGATGATATATCATGTGCTATGTTATCGGAATATAGTTCGTCATACAACACATTAGTAAATGGAAAAAGTATTCAAAGGATTGCAACAGTAAAAAATCATGATTTCATATCAATAGGAGATTTTACTGCATATTACAATAATGGAAAACTTTTCTTTGATTATGGAGCTATCAGAACAAATGGGGTTGAGGTCAGACCGGAGAGCTTGGATATACATACAACATATCCTGTCTTTATTCGTAATACGCGAATACAGGCAAAAAGAGATAAAACTCCAATAGAAATATTAGATCCGGGTACTATTCCGACAAAACCGGAACTCAATCTGGTTACTTCATTGATGCCTTCGATTATTATGTTTGCTCTGGTAGTGCTGCTTAGAGGAGTGATGAGCAAGTCAAATGGAGCTTTTGTTGCATTTAGTATATGTTCCATGGGTGTTGGAGTCTTTACATCCATATTTGGTATTATAAATAAACAAAAGAAGTATAAGAAAGACCTTGTAAAACGAAGAGACACATATCTTGAATACATAGCAAAAAAACGTAATGAGATAGAAGCTGCAAGAAGAGAGGAGTTAGATTGTCTAAACGCTCAGTATTATAGCATAGAGCAGGATATTGAACATATAGAGAATTTTGACCCGGTATTATTTGATCGTATATCTACAGATGAAGATTTCCTTGAGGTGTATCTGGGGAGGGGAAACGTTGAGTCATTGCGGCAGGTAGACTATAAGAAACAAGAGAAACTTGAGGTTGGAGATGATCTTAGCAGTCTGCCTGAGCATGTGGCAGGAGAATATATGGATATTGAAAAGGCGCCGGTTGTGATGAGTCTGAAGGATGCTAATGCGGTGGGGGTTGTCGGAGATGCGGATTCGTTGTATTCGATGATGAAGAATATGATTATGGATATTATCAGCAGACAGTATTATGGTGATATCTGTATATATGCATTACTTGATGATAATATCGGAAAGTATAATTGGCTTAGGGGAATAAAAGCTTTGAATAGCTCGAATGGCAATAGAAATATAGTTTGCGATCAGGAAAGCAAAAACAGAGTATTTGAAAATTTGTATAAAGAGCTTTCTATACGAAAAGATGAAAAAGTACATGGCAGATTTAATATAATAATTGTAATGCAGGACTATGGCATAAAGAGTCATCCTATTTCAAAATTTATAGAGCATGCATCAGAGCTCGATACTGTTTTTATATTTTTTGAATCAAAGACGTCTTTGCTGCCATTATATTGTAGCAGAATAATTGATATATTCGACAATGAGAGTGCTATGATATATGATTCGGTCAATAAGACGCAAAAGAAATATTTTGAGTATGAGAATATACCTGATTGGCGTGTACAGAAGGCGGTCAGCATTTTGGAACCGGTGGAGTGTGAAGAAATAAGCCTGGCAGGCTCTTTGCGTAAGAACATATCTTTGTTTGAGCTGCTTGGAATCAACTCGGTGCAGGCATTGAATTTGAAGGAGAGATGGAATTCATCAAAAATATATGAAACAATGGCAGTTCCGTTGGGAGTAAATGTGAAGGATGAGATTGTTTATCTAAATCTGCATGAGAAATTTCACGGTCCGCATGGACTTGTGGCCGGAACAACAGGCTCAGGAAAAAGTGAGATTTTGCAGACGTTTATACTTGGGGCCGCAACGTTATTTCATCCGTATGAAATAGGTTTTGTGATAATTGATTTTAAGGGTGGAGGAATGGTTAATCAGTTTAGAAAGCTGCCTCATTTGATTGGTGCCATAACAAACATTGATGGAAAGGCAATAGACAGATCACTCAGGTCAATAAAGGCTGAACTGCTGAAAAGACAGAATCTGTTTGCACAGCTCAATGTTAATCATATAGATAAATATATAAAGGCATATAAAGAGGGACAAGCAAAAGTGGCATTACCACACCTTGTCATTATTGTAGATGAGTTTGCTGAGTTAAAGGCAGAGCAGCCGGAATTTATGAAGGAGCTGATTAGTGCAGCCAGAATAGGACGAAGTCTGGGAGTTCACCTGATACTGGCAACACAAAAACCGGCAGGACAGGTTAATGACCAGATTTGGAGTAATTCAAAGTTTAAATTGTGTCTTAAAGTACAGACGCAGGAGGATAGTAATGAAGTCTTGAAATCTCCTTTAGCCGCAGAAATAAAAGAACCGGGCCGGGCTTATTTGCAGGTCGGAAATAATGAGATATTTGAATTGTTCCAGTCGGGATATTCCGGCAGCCCCGAGAGCATAAATGGTGAAGATGATACACCGTTTGATATATATGAACTTGATTTTTCGGGAAAAAAGAATTTGGTATATAAGCATAAGCTCGAGAATTCAGAGCAGTCAAGGTCACAATTGGAGGCGGTTGTCGAATATGTAGATAAATACTGTAAAGCCGATGGAGTAAAAAAACTGCCGGATATATGTCTGCCTGCGCTGGAAGAAGTGATAGTATATGATGCCGAACTGGCACATAATGATACCCCTCTTTCCATGACTGCTGTAATAGGAATATACGACGATCCTGACAGGCAGAGACAGGGGCGGACAGTAATAGAGATAGGTAACAAAAATACTATTATCATAGGAGCATCGCAGTTTGGCAAGACCAATCTTCTCGAATTGATAGTGAGGAATCTGGCAGAAAACTATTCACCGGAAGAGCTTAGCATATATATTATTGATTTTGCATCAATGGTACTTAAAAATTTTGAGAAGCTGGCTCATGTAGGAGGTGTAGTATGCCCATCTGACGATGAAAGGTTGAAGAATCTGTTTAAATATCTGAGTGAACAGATAGAAGAAAGGCGTGAAAGACTGCTTGAAGCGGGAGTAAGCTCATACACATCATATCGCGAGGCGGGATTTACAGATATACCTCAGATAGTGGTACTCATAGACAATTATACTGCATTAAAAGAACTGTATCTGCAGGATAGTGACATACTGCTCAATCTGTGCAGAGAAGGTGGCTCTGTAGGAATAAGTTTCATTATTTCAAATTTACAGACAACAGGACTGGGATATAAGTATCTGGCAAACTTTTCCGGCAGAATAGCTATGTTTTGTAATGAATCAAGTGAGTATATGACTCTTTATGGAAGCTGTAAACTCAGACCGGATGAGACTGCTGGCAGGTGCCTGACAGAAATTGATGGGGAAATATACGAGTGCCAGACATTTTTAGCGTTTGAGGGAACTAAGGAAATTGAACGTGTTAATAATATGCATGCATTTGTAGATCAGATAAATGCTGTATATGGGGATATCACTGCTGACAAGATACCGGAAATTCCTGAATTGCTCACACCGGACTATGTGGATCACACATTCAGAAGAAAAAATAATGAGAACATTATAGGAATTGCATACGACACAGTCGCCCCGGTTTACACAGATCATAATAAATGCAATATCATAACTATCTCCGGAGCTGATAATATGGGCAGAACAAATTTTATAAAATATTTTGCGTTGCAGATGTTAAACAGCGAAATAGATACTCATATATATATAGCTGATGATTTCAGGCGCAAGCTGTCTGATATCGGTCAGGAAAATGTAAGCTATGATCTGGATCCGGATGAATTTATACAGAAAATAATAATGATAGAGGTTCTCTTAGAGGAAAAATATAAGAGACTCATCCATCAGGAAAATCCGGAAAAAGAAAACACCCTGATCATAATAAACAGTCAGGAGGTATATACAGCGATATCAGATAGCAAGGATGCTCTTAATGCTCTTAAAAATATTATGGGCAAATATAAGGTATTAAATGTGTATCTCCTGTTTGGGGCAGTACCAAATGCACAGATAGCATATGGTTCGCCTGATATATATAAAATGATGAAGGAGACTAAAAGCATACTGTTTTTTGATAACCTGGATAATTGCAAGATAGTGGATATACCGCTGGCTATAAAGAGAAAGAATCAAAAGAAAATCGAACCGGGTGATGCATATTATATATTCGGGGATGAAGTCAGCAAGGTAAGGATACCACTGGTCTCAGATTAAATACGGTATATTAGCACCTCATAGTGAAGGGGCAGTAATGATAACGATAATGTTAGAGTTGCAATAGAAATTACGGTGAGAGTTATATAGGTGTAGAACGTATGGAATTATAAAAAACATTAAAGCTAATGTAGAAAAAATGAAGAATATTATTATGAGGGAAAATTTCCAAAACAGCCCTGATATATTTTGTGGGAAATGATAAAGCGCTCCATGCCTGCGTTTGAAAAGATATACAAAAAATATAATAAATAATAGTTGATTATAACGAATAAAAAACACACAAATGCCGAAAATTGTCTAAAATTGTACAGTTTTCGGCACTTTCAATGTATACTTTTAACAAAATTCGTGGAAAAGCGCTCCGTGTGACCGTTGTGTGACCAAAGAGGTGTATAATCTTATTCAAGAGGAAAACGTATAAATAAAATATGAGGATAAGAACGCGTGCTTTGGGATAATGAGCCGGAATATAATAGATTGTCACAGAGCATACATAGGGACGAAAATGGAATTAAAGCCAGAAGCATTTAAAGGGAAAATGTTTAAGGTAAATGAACGGAAAAATTTTTTTGAAAAAAATTAAAAAAGTACTTGCATTATCCGTTTGACCATGATATTATAATACACGGTTCGTTGGTCAAGCGGTTAAGACGCCGCCCTCTCACGGCGGAAACACGGGTTCGATTCCCGTACGGACTGCTAAGTATTTAAAGCCGGTACATTCATGGAAGCATGATGTACCGGCTTTTTCGTTGTATATATTCATATGAGGCAGAGCTATTTATTAGCAGCTGCAGCTACTGCATGCTTTTTGATGCCGTCAGGCGCTTTTGTGATGCGAAGGGCAACGACAATTATTGCGGCGGCAAACAGCAGCTGTATTCCCATGCACATGAAAATGAAGCCAAGCTCCTTGACCGGATGAAAGTCAATATTTTTTACCGCCTGGTTGTACCAGTAGGCAGGCAGGAAGTGGGCGGCTTTTATGATGCCATCACTTAGAAATTCCTCCGGCACAAATATACCGCACAGGAATGCCATGCCGAGTGACACGGTGTTAGCAAACATGTTCAGTATCTCACTGTTTGAGGTGATTTTACTGATGAAAAAGGCAAATGCCAGTGAAACGAGCATGTAGCAGAGCATGTTGAGTGTGAACAGGAAACCTGAAAACGAGAATGTGCTGCCTTTAAACATGATTGTAGCTGAGGCAAAAATCACAGCGCATACCACAAGTCCGGTTAAAATCACACCCAAAAGCAGCTCGCGGTTGTAGTTTGCAAATTTATAGGATGAGCAGGATGTTCTCTCCTTGATTTCTTTTTTGGAGAAAACCTGAAGGACAGGAGCTATACCTGCAATCATCATGACAAGGAGCACCCATCCCAGATAACTGAAGCAGTAGTATATCCCTGAGTGCGAGGTGACACTTTTGCCGCTGAGCAGTGAGACAGAAGCCTTTTGGCTTAGCGAGGTGTTTACAGCGGCTAGAGCATCAGCTTCAGAGTAGCCGGAAGCGATGTAGGTATTGTAAGTTTTTGTAAAGCTGTTTATGGCAGACTCAAAGGTGGTCGCGGCCTGTGTACCGGGTATGGTCACGACATCCAGACTAAAGCCTTCTTTTATGATGAGAACACAGTTTACGTTTCTGGCAAAAAGCTCATCCTGCATAGTTTCTTTTTTGTCATTTTTGATATTTTTTTTGATGCATGTCTTTTTAAGATACTCTGTCAGAGCTTTGCTTTCTGATGATTTGTCGTAGTCAAATACCGCAAATTTGGGCTTGATGGCCTCATAATCACCCTCAGCTTTGTTTGTGCGTGTCGCAGTGAGAACAACCATGACACCTATGAATATGGACAGGTACATAATCATCTGGCCCATATGTCTGTTGAGTATTTTGAAATATGATTTAAATACTTGCATATTTTTCCCTCCGAAGCAGTGCAAAGGCAATGATTAAAAGAATCACTGATTCAACTGCCATTATTGATATATTTCTGAAAAATCTGTCGTAGCTGTCATATACGTTGAGCGAGTAAAAGCAGTCGGATATGAGACAGGCAGGGTTGAGGCGGTTAGCAATCGGAAGCCTGTGCTCAATCATATCCTTTATCCCGTTGGCGCATAGATCAGCAAGCACGGAAAGCACCATGCCGATTCCGACAGAGATACCGATTTTGCTGCCCTCTGTAAGCTTGGGAATGGCACCTATTATCACTCCGATTGAAAGTCCAATCATGCAGCCGAAAAACAGTGTCAGGATGATTGCCGGATATTTGTTTCCGAAGTCCACACCGAGTAGTGTCATGTAGACTAATGCAATTAGCTCGACAGCAAAATGGATGATTAAGAGTGATATATACTCTGAAAAGATAAGGGTGTTTTTGCTTGCCGGCACAAGGCTTTTTCGCATGCCGAGAGGACTTGTGTTTGCAAGCAGACGGTTTGTGGCTGTCACAGCTGAAAATGAGGCGAACAGGCAGCTCATCGCAAATACAGCGTAAAAGTAATTGGTGTATTCATCCTGATTTCCCGATGAAAGAGAAATCTCTTTATACTCTGATGTGGTGTCAGAAAGCCCGGCAATTGCAGTCTCAAGTGCAGCCGGATTTGTCTTTGCTATGTTTGTAAATACGTCCTTTTGCTGTTTGTACTGTGTCAGGATGGATTCAAGTATTGTGGCATTGTATGAGTTTTCATCCACTACCAGTGAAGCATCCTCTGTGTAAATAATGCCGGTCACTTTTTTGTCATTTAGAGCTTTTTTGGCTGCTGAGCTATCCATTAGCTTCATGTTTATGAGGTCTGAAAATGAATTTGTGCGGTCGTCCTTGTCGCCGGATTTACTGGCTGAATCGGTATGGTTTACATCGAGAGACTCAAGCACGCTCATCAGAGCGTCATCATTTTCAGATTCAACCACTGCTACATTTATTGTCTTAAACATTTCATCCTTTTCAAACAGATTTCCGAATGCCATATACATAAAGGTCGCGAGCAGCAGTGGAAAAGCGAGTGTCCAGAAAAGGGTTGTTTTCAGGCGAAACGTGCTGAGCATGGTGTATTTCATGTTGTGAAAAAATGTCTTTAATCCATTCATCAATCCCTAAGCTCCTTTCCTGTAATCTCTAAGAATACGTCGTTAAGAGTCGGAAGCTGTGTGTACACCTGACCGAAGGACAGATTGTTCTGCTCTAAATAATCAAGCACATGGATTATATTGTGGCGTCCACCACTGAAATAAATCCGAAGCTGTCCGTTTTCAAAGCTGACCTGATATGCATGGTTTAGCTGCCTTAATTCGTCAAGCTGTGCTTCTGACAGGTCTGCGATTTCTACGTTTATGGTCTCTGTATTTTTGATCATGCGCTTTAGCTCATCCTTTGTGCCGAGCGCGAGAGCCTTGCCCTTGTCCATGATGAGTATTCGGTCACAGAGCTGCTCAACCTCCTCCATGTAGTGTGAGGTGTAGATGATTGTCGCACCATCACGGTTTAGTTTTTTGATGCCCTCCAGAATCTTGTTTCTGCTTTGAGGATCGATAGCCACGGTCGGTTCATCGAAGAAGATGAGCTTTGGCTTGTGTGCTATGCCGCATGCGATGTTGAGTCGTCTCAAAAGTCCGCCTGAGAGCTTCTTTGGCAGAAATTTGCTGTAATCCGCTATATCCACGAAATCCATTGCTTCCTTTACATATTTTTCGCGGAGCTTTTTGTCACTCACGTAAAGACCGCAGAAATAGTCGATATTTTCATATACAGTCAGCTCGTCGTACACGGCCACATTCTGCATGACCACGCCGATTTCGCGTTTGATATCGTAGCTGTTTGAGCGCATTTTTTGCCCGAATACCGTTATATCGCCCTTGTCGTATGTGAGCAGGGAGAGTATGCAGTTTATAGTTGTGGTCTTTCCGGAGCCGTTTGGCCCGAGCAGTCCGAAAATCTCGCCTGTTTTAACGGTCAGATTGAAATGGTCGAGTGCCACAAGCTCCTTGTAGCGTTTTACAAGGTTGGTTACTTCTATCGCATTTTTGGTTGTATCCATTGAATTGCCTCCATAATGTTGTATTTTTGGTTGCAAGCCTGATATTTGGCTCAATAACAGATTACTATAGGGCGTGCCGGAAAGTAAGTGTCAAATGTCATATTCGTATTTATGATTGGATGAGGCATGGTTGTGTAAAAAATGACATTTGTCATAGTGACGTTTGATGGAATTTGTTGTAAGCTTATTTTACGGAAATGGAGGCTTTTGATGTATAAGATATGTAGTCAGTTTTTAATAGTTCTATCATGTGTGATGCTTATGGTGGTATCCCTTCAGGTCGATTACGTCATGATAGCGTGCATACTTACAGGAATAATCGTGTGCACATTTATAGACATGCAGGATGTGCCGCAGATGAGTCCTGCTAACAAGAGCGAAACGGCAGACCGGGCTTTGGATTTGATTCTGGCGGTTTATATTCTGTCCGGAGTATTTTTTGCACCATCATTTTTTATGCTGCCGTATGCAGCGATGGTATTCAGGAAGAAAAAATACACGGTGTCGAGGATGGCTGCAGCCGTAGTGGGGATAGCTGTATCGGTGGACTGTATTTTAAAGATAAAACATATAGTACCCGGGATTTTTTATATCCTGGAGGTTGTACTTCTCATGGCTTTTGCGGTAATGCTTTCGTATTTCACAGAGCTGCTTTTGGGGTATCAGATGAAGCTGCACAGCATGAGAGATGCGTCCATGGAGCACGACATGCTTATGGAGCAGATGAATCACCAGCTTATCGAGAAGCAGAATGCGCAGATATACAATGCCACGCTAAAGGAGAGAAACCGTATCGCAAGGGAGATACACGACAACGTGGGTCACATGATTACGCGCTCTATTTTGCAGGTGGGAGCAATCGGTGTGATAAATACCGATGAAAAGCTTAAAGCGCCTATCGCAGACCTAAAGAGTACACTCGATACGGCAATGGACAGCATGAGAAAAAGCGTTCATGATTTGTACGATGAATCGGTCGATTTGCGTCAGGCGCTTGCGAAGCTTAAGCCTACAGACAGTGCATTTGCATTTTCACTTGAATACGACTGTGAGGATAATCTGCCCAGAGATGTCAAGTATGCTTTTATTGCAATTGCAAAGGAAGCGGTAAACAACGCAGTTAAGCACAGTAACGGCGATGAAATCAGGATAATAGTCAGAGAACATCCCGCCTTTTACCAGCTTGAGATAATGGACAACGGCACATCGGCTGACGAAAGAAAACTTTCGGGAGAAACTGGAGATGGAATAGGCATAAAAAATATAAAAGAGCGTGTTGCAGCGATAGGAGGAACCATGCGGATAAAGGCAGACGATGGTTTCATGATATTTGTGACGCTCATGAAGAAGTGAGGATATACATAAAAATCAAGGCTTGAAAAAGAAAGGAACAGGACATGAAAATAGTAATAATAGATGATGATAATCTCGTATCACTTTCGCTGAATACAATACTGAGCGCACAGGATGACATAGAGGTGTCTGCGGTTGGAGACAGCGGGCAGCAGGCGGTAAAGCTGTACGAGGAGCATATGCCCGATGTGATGCTCATGGATATAAGGATGCAGGGCATGACAGGTCTTGAAGCAGCAGAAAAAATACTCGCAAAATATCCGGATGCCAAAATACTTCTTCTGACCACATTTTCGGATGATGAATACATTGTAAAAGCAATCTCGCTGGGGGCGAAGGGCTATATACTAAAACAGGCCTTTGAGAGTATTGCCCCGGCACTTAGAGCTGTAAACAACGGACAGACAGTGTTTGGAACACAGATAATGGACAGGATACCACACCTGTTCAAAGCTGATGGTAAAGCTTCATCAGGCACAGGTCAGGCCCGATTCATTGACGCAATGAAGAGCTATGATATAAGCGGCAAAGAGCTTTCAATCATAGAGCTGGTTGCAGAAGGACTAAACAACAAGGAAATAGCGGATGAGCTGTATCTGAGTGAGGGAACCGTACGAAACTATATCAGTGTCATACTTGAAAAGCTGCAGCTGAGGGACAGGACACAGCTTGCCTGCTTTTATTATAAAAGTATGGTATAACATGAAAATTTCTCAATAAGGAAATCTGCCCTTGCAATATACCCAGCAGGGGTATATAATGCATTTGAAGACGGATACCCATAAGGGGTATGGTTAGACATGTGCAACAAATGCAACTGTGAAGGTACTGAACAGTTAAGAATGAAGAAAGAAGGGAGGCACTCATGGCAGAAAAAGAAACCAAATGCTGTTGCTGCAACCGCAAAAAAGAGCGGTCAGAGAAGGAATATAAGGATCTCATCAACAGACTTAGCCGTATAGAGGGGCAGATCCGTGGAATCAAGCGTATGCTGGATGAGGATTGCTACTGCCCTGACATCATCACACAGGTGGCGGCCGCAAATGCCGCACTCAACAGCTTCAATAAAGTCCTTTTGGCAAATCATATAAAGACGTGTGTGGCAGATGACATAAGAGCCGGTAAGGATGAGACAATAGATGAGCTTTTGAACACACTGCAGAAGCTTATGAAGTAGTATTATAAGAAGGCGGGTATAAAAATGAGTACAATAATCACAATATTAATAATAGCAATAATTGCCGCTCTGGTAATTGTGGGCTTAAAGGAGACTATTAAGCATTCAAAGGGCGAGGGCGCCTGCTGTGGCGGTGGAGCCATGAAGGAGGACGAGGAAGCCACAGTACAGCTTACAGGAGAGATAGTCACGAGAGCAGATGTGCACATAGACGGAATGCACTGCATGAACTGCAAGAACTCAGTCACACGCTCGCTTCAGAAGATGAGCGGAGTATCGGCAGCTGTGGATTTAAAGCATGGCGTGGCACATGTTGAGGCAACCAGAGAGCTAAGCGATGAGGAAATCACATTCGCCATAGAAAGACTGGATTTCAAGGTGACAGGAATTGAGAGATTTTAGAAAAGGCTTCTGAATAGTTAGATTCGAATAGTAGAAAGAAGGAAATACAGACAGTATGAAGCAATATACAGTTACAGGAATGAGCTGTGCGGCATGCTCTGCCAGAGTGGAAAAGGCGGTCTCTAAGGTTGATGGTGTGACGAGCTGTTCTGTCAGCCTTTTGACCAACTCGATGGGAGTCGAGGGAAGCGCGACAGATGCGCAGATAGTGGAGGCAGTAGAGCAGGCGGGCTATGGAGCGAGTCCCAAAGGCACAGCAACAGAATCAGAAAATGACAAAGCGAATAACAGCTTAGAGCAGCTAAAGGCAGCGCAGGATGCGCTTGTAGACAGAGAGACACCGAAGCTTGTAAACAGGCTTATAGCATCGCTCATATTCTTAGTTGTTCTCATGTATTTTTCCATGGGACATATGATGTGGGGCTGGCCGTTGCCTGAGTTTTTCAATGGAAACCATGTGGCTATGGGGCTTTTGCAGCTTCTGCTTACAGTGGCGGTAATGGTCATAAACCAGAAGTTTTTTATCAGTGGCTTTAAGGGCTTGATTCACGGCGCTCCCAACATGGATACGCTTGTTGCGCTTGGCTCTGCGGCATCGTTTGGATACAGCGTGTATGCACTTTTTGCCATGACAGCTGCGCAGGTGAATGGCGATATGGATGCGGTCATGTCATATATGCATGAGTTTTATTTTGAATCCGCAGCCATGATTTTGGCACTGATTACTGTCGGAAAAATGCTTGAAGCGCACTCAAAGGGCAAAACAACAGACGCTTTAAAGAGCCTGATGCAGCTTGCCCCAAAGACAGCAACCGTTGTAAGGGATGGCGTGGAGCAGGAAATTTCTGTGGATGCAGTGAAAAAGGGCGATATTTTCGTGGTCAGACCGGGGGAAAATATCCCTGTGGACGGTGAAATAATAGATGGAACAACCGCTGTCAACGAATCGGCACTCACAGGAGAGAGCATCCCTGTGGATAAGCAGCCGAAAGATGCAGTAAGCGCTGCCACAGTGAACCAGTCAGGCTTTATAAAATGCCGCGCAACCAGAGTAGGCGAAGACACCACACTCTCACAGATTATACAGATGGTTTCTGATGCCGCAGCGACAAAGGCACCTATTGCAAAAATCGCTGACAGGGTATCAGGAGTATTTGTGCCGGCGGTTATTACAATTGCAATCATTACAATAATAGCATGGCTTATAGCCGGTGAGACCGTGGGCTTTGCGCTTGCCAGAGGCATTTCGGTGCTCGTGATAAGCTGTCCGTGTGCACTTGGACTGGCAACTCCTGTTGCGATAATGGTAGGAAATGGCAAGGGCGCAAAGAGCGGTATACTCTTCAAGACAGCGGCAAGCCTTGAGGCAACAGGCCGCACACAGATTGTGGCTCTTGATAAGACAGGCACCATAACAAGTGGTGAGCCGAAGGTGACGGATATCGTGCCGGATGAGACATTTTTTGAGGAAACCGGCAATCATGCCGGAGCGCTTCTTGCAATAGCCGCATCAGTCGAGGCCAAGAGCGAGCATCCGCTTGCAAAAGCCATTATGGAGCGCGCTAAAACGGATGAAATCGCTGTCGCAGAGGTGACGGATTTTAGCGCTGTTGTAGGAAATGGTCTGACTGCAATACTTGCAGGCAAAGTGATAAAAGCAGGAAATCTTGCTTTTGTCAGCAAATTTGTAAAAGTGTCAGATGATATGCGCGCGAAAGCTGTCGAATTTTCAAAGGAAGGAAAAACTCCTCTGTTCTTTGCCGCGGATGACAGGCTTTGCGGTATCATAGCCGTTGCAGATACAATAAAGGAGGACAGTCCGGAAGCTGTCAGACAGCTTAAAAATATAGGTATCAGAGTTGTTATGCTCACCGGTGACAACGAGCAGACTGCCAATGCCATTGGAAAGCAGGCGGGAGTGGACGAAGTCATCGCAGGTGTGCTTCCGGATGGTAAGGAGGCTGTCATAAGGAAGCTGAAAAAACAGGGCAGGGTAGCCATGGTTGGTGACGGAATCAATGATGCACCGGCGCTCACACGTGCGGATATGGGAATTGCAATCGGCGCGGGAAGTGATGTGGCAATAGATGCAGCGGATGTTGTCCTGATGAAGAACCGCCTGATAGATGTACCGGCAGCAGTGCGGTTAAGCCGTGCTACATTGACAAATATACACGAAAATCTGTTCTGGGCATTTTTCTATAATGTAATAGGTATTCCACTTGCGGCCGGTTTGTGGTATCCTTTATTAGGATGGAAGCTCAATCCGATGTTTGGAGCGGCGGCGATGAGCCTGTCGAGCTTCTGCGTTGTTACCAATGCCCTGCGGCTGAATCTGTGCAGGGTGTATGATCCTAAGCATGACAGAAAAGCAACACCAGATAGAAAAAACAAAACAAATAAACCAAATGAAAGTGAGGAAAAATCAATGACAAAGACAATGAATATCGAAGGAATGATGTGCGGCCACTGCGAGGCAAGAGTAAAGAAGGCACTCGAGGCGCTTGATGCAGTTAGTGAGGCAGCAGTAAGCCATGAGAGCGGAACTGCAGTAGTGACATTAAGCTCTGACATTTCCGATGAGAAATTAAAGGAGACTGTAGAGGCTGAGGACTACAAGGTTACATCCATTCAGTAATCAGTCAGACAGTATAACAATATGAAGAAATATATAGCATTGGTATTGGTTGCAGTGCTGGTGCTTGGGATTTTTACAGGATGTGGTAACAAGGGCAACAAGGAGACAGAATCACAGACGGATGAGAAAGCCACTGAGTCGGTGAATTCTGCAGAAAATAATACTGAGGACAGTACGCAAAGCAGTACAGAAAATCAGAATGTGGCTGATACAGAGCAGCTCACCACAGAAAACGGACAGGAGAGCTCAGTTCTTGCCTGTCCGTCAGTAAACGGTAAGCTGCATGTGGAGGGCAGCAAGCTCGTTGATCAAAATAACAACGAGGTGCAGCTTCGCGGAGTCAGCACACACGGTCTTGCGTGGTATCCACAGTATGTGACCAATGATTGCTTTGCCACGCTGAAAAGCTTTGGAGCAAACGTGGTGAGGCTTGCCATGTACACCTACGAAAGCGGCGGCTATTGCACAGACGGTGACAGGCAGCAGCTTGAGACACTTGTGCAAAACGGCGTGCAGTTTGCGTTCAACAATGACATGTATGTCATCATCGACTGGCATGTGCTAAACGATGGCAATCCAAACCGCTACAGCGATGTGGCAAAGACATTTTTTACCAAAATGGCACAGCAGTATGCCTCTTACAACAACGTGATTTACGAGATTTGTAATGAGCCGTGCAACGGTGCGACCTGGGGAGATGTGAAGTTTTACGCCAGCGAGGTCATTCCGTCAATCAGAAGCTACGACAAGGATGCAGTCATACTGATAGGCACACCTAACTGGAGCCAGGATGTGGATGAGGCAGTCAAGGACCCTGTCACAGGCTATGACAATATCATGTACACACTGCATTTTTATGCCGCAACCCACAAGGAGGATCTGCAGAACAAGCTAAAATCGGCGGCAGACGCCGGACTTCCGGTATTTGTATCGGAGTTTGGCATCTGCAGCGCCGACGGAAACGGTCAGGTGGACATAGATTCTGCAAATAGCTGGATAAGTCTGCTCGACAGCTACGGCATCAGCTATGTGTGCTGGAATCTGTCCAATAAGGACGAAAAATCAGCGCTTCTAACACCTGCCTGCGATAAGACGAGTGGCTTTACCTATGAGGATCTAAGCGATGAGGGCAAGTGGCTGTATGGTGTGCTCACAAGTCATGTGACACCGGAAACACCTGGCATATAAAAATATTCGGAGGTAATCGGCTGTACGACGAGCTGCCGAATTATGTGACACAGGTCTTGAATTAACGAAAAGCCTCAGATGTACGGAAAACGGCGCACCTGGCAATGCAGGGATAGAAGCATCCATGCACTCAGCCGGCATGCACATGAGGCAGATGCAGATACTTCTCTCTGGTGGCAAGTCCGCCGCGGATATGGCGCTCTGACTTGTTGATATCGAGAATGTGACGCGCTTTTGCGGCAAGCTCCGGGTCAATGCGAAGCAGCCTGTCAGCATCCGTGATATCCTTGTGCACAGTGGATTTGCTGATGCCAAACTGCTTTGCAGCCTGACGCACTGTGGCATTGTTTTCAACTATGTAGTTGGCGATTTCCACCGCCCTTGTCTCAATATATGATTTCAAAAAATACTCCTGCATATTCTGTTGTTACAGTTTATGCAGGAGTATTTTTAATATTACACACAGGTTGTAATTCGATTTATGTTAAGCGTATGCGGATGCGATGAGCTCAATACATTTATCGTATCCAAGCACAGAGCTGTTTAGCACCAGGTCATAATTTTTTCTGTTGCCCCACTCCTTGTCGGTGAAGTAGCGGTAATTTACAGAGCGCTTCTTATCGACATCCTTTAGCAGCTTTTTGACCTCGTCATCGCTCTTATGGTAGAGCTTTTTTATTCTTGCAGCTTTCTCAGGCTTGTTTGCCTCTATAAAAACATTCAGCACATCATCCCTGTCAGAAAGAATGTAGTCTGCGCAACGTCCCACAATAACGCATGGCTCTTTTTGCGCAATATCCTTGATGAGCTTCTGCTGGATATTGAAAATCTGGTCGGAAAGAGAAACTCCTGTGATGTCGCGCCCCACAAATGCATATGAAAAAATACTTCCGGCAGGTGCATATTCGCCCTGGTTTGCGACAATCTGTTCAGAGATACCGAGCTCCTTTGCCACATGCTCAATTATTTTTTTATCGTAAAACTCAATGCTGCATTTTTTGGCAATCTGCTCGCCGATAAAGCGACCGCCACTGCCAAACTCGCGGCTTATAGTGATTATTTTAAAACTCATGATGAAACCTCCCAGCCTATAAAAGTGTTTATAACTCATTATAACGTAATTGCACATAAAATCAAAACAGAAATTTAACAAAATCGCTTGCAGATAAGCACTCCGTAATCTATAATGACATAAGAAAACATGTTGCTTTTACGTAATCAATGAGATGGCAGCATGGCGAATAAACAATTAGGAGGAAAACATGGATCAGGAAAAGGTCATAGTCATAGACTTTGGTGGTCAGTACAATCAGCTTGTTGCGCGCCGTGTCCGCGAGTGCAACGTGTACTGTGAGATTTACTCATACAAAATAGACATTGAGAAAATCAAAGAAATGAATCCAAAGGGCATCATCCTTACAGGAGGCCCAAACAGCTGTTATGAAGAGAATTCACCATCATACCGGAAAGAGCTGTTTGAGCTGGGAATACCGGTGCTTGGCATCTGCTACGGTGCACAGCTTATGATGCATAAATTAGGCGGAAAGGTAATCACACCGGAGGTTGGAGAGTATGGAAAGACAGAAATCACATATTCTGCAAACGGCGTGATGTTCAAGGATCTGCCATCAGAATCAGTATGCTGGATGAGTCATTTCGACAGAATTGCAGAGGCTGCACCGGGCTTTGAGGTAGTTGCGCACACTGCAGACTGTCCAATAGCCGCAACACAGAATGTTGAGAAGAAATTATATGCAGTACAGTTCCATCCGGAGGTACTTCACACCAAGAACGGAACACAGATGATTTACAATTTCGTCCGTGGCGTATGTGGATGTGCAGGCACATGGAAGATGGATTCATTCGTCAAAAACACAATCGAAGAAATCAGAGAGCAGGTCGGTGACGGCAAAGTGCTCCTTGCACTTTCGGGTGGAGTAGACTCATCAGTGCTCGCAGCACTCCTTGCCAAGGCAATCGGCAAGCAGCTCACCTGCGTATTCGTAGACCACGGACTTCTCCGCAAGAACGAGGGCGATGAGGTAGAGGGCGTATTCGGCAAAGGCGGTTCGTTCGACATCAACTTTGTCCGCGTCAACGCACAGGAGCGCTACTACAGCAAGCTTGCAGGCGTCACAGAGCCTGAGCGCAAGCGTAAAATCATCGGTGAGGAATTCATCCGTGTATTCGAGGAAGAAGCTAAGAAAATCGGAAAGGTTGACTTCCTTGCGCAGGGAACCATCTATCCGGACGTAGTGGAGAGTGGACTCGGCGGAGAATCTGCAGTCATCAAATCACACCACAACGTAGGAGGTCTCCCGGAGCATGTCGATTTCAAGGACATCGTGGAGCCACTCAGAAACCTCTTCAAGGACGAGGTCCGCAAGGTCGGACTGGAGCTCGGATTACCTGACTATCTCGTATTCCGTCAGCCATTCCCAGGCCCAGGCCTTGGAATCCGTATCATCGGCGAAGTCACAGCCGAAAAGGTACGCATTGTCCAGGATGCAGACTGGATTTACAGAAGTGAAGTGGAAAAGGCAGCAAAAGAGTACAAAGAGGCCCACGGCGAGGAACCATCATGGATGCCAAACCAGTACTTTGCAGCCCTTACCAACATGCGTTCAGTAGGTGTCATGGGTGATGAGAGAACATATGATTATGCCGTTGCAGTCCGTGCAGTCCGTACCGTGGACTTCATGACAGCCGAAGCAGCCGAGATACCGTTTGAGGTACTTCAGACAGTGATGAGCAGAATTATAAATGAGGTAAAGGGAGTCAATAGAGTATTCTATGATTTGACCAGTAAGCCACCGGGAACTATTGAGTTTGAATAGTTGGAGCTAAGCTGTAAAGCCTTTGTTTACAAGGGTTTTACAGCTTTTCCTTTATAGGATTGCA
>ERZ1034984.1581-NODE-1581-length-20731-cov-9.969772_pt1 | contig 20731 bp, 15 predicted proteins | sample MGYA00520589_ERZ1034984 | MGnify/ENA primary metagenome ERZ1034984 (study PRJEB33766, sample SAMN09781790) | gut metagenome | biome: gut microbiome | host: Homo sapiens | place: Madagascar | study: EMG produced TPA metagenomics assembly of the PRJNA485056 data... | reverse complement strand
AAGCGACCTGTGGCCGTCTTGTACGCATGGTCCTCGAAGGCAATGAGCGGCTCGTCATAGATGCCCGTCGGCATGCCCCACATGCCACCCTCGACTGCCTCGTCGAAATCGAAGCCCGCAAACGAGGAGCTCTCGGGGTTCGGCCAGCTGCGCACCCACTCCTCGGGCGTCTTCGTCCAGAGATCACCCAAGCCAACGCGATCGGCAAGCATGGTCATCATCTCGCAGTCGGACTTGCTCTCGCCGAGGGGCGCGATGGCCGGTTTGACGAGGAAGACCCACGGCGAGCGGTCGTAGAGATCCCAGTACTCCCACAGCGAAGTGGCGGGGAGCACGTAGTCTGCGTACTTCGCGGTCCATGTCCACCAGGGGTCGGCAACGACGATGGTGTCTATCTGCGGGAAGACCTCTTCCGTGATGCGATGGGAATCCGGGCTTTGGTTCACGAAGTTCGAGCCGCTGAACCAGATGAAGTCCATGGGGACAGGGTCGTGCTCCGTGGCGCACTGGTAGATAAGCGAGGACTTCACGAGGTTGGCGGAGTTCTCGCCCGTGTCGGCCCACTCGTCGAAGTTGAACTCGGGCGCCGTCTCGCCGGGAACGGGGCGGTTAGCCTTGGTTCCGCCCATGTGCGACGCACCACCCCCGCGCACGCCGACGTAACCGGTCACGGCCGCCAGCGTCGCCACGGCCCTGAACGACTGAAACGTGTCGTACGTGCGCTGCATGCCCTGGCCCATGCGGATGCCCGCAGGCTTTGCTTCGGCGTACTCGCGGGCGAATGTCTCTATGACCTCAGGGTCAAGACCAGTGATGCGCGCCGTCTCCTCGATGGTGTATTCGGCCGCACGGTCCTTCAAGTGGGCAAACGACGGCTTGACCGCAACACCGTCCGCCTCGAAGGAACCCTCGATGGGCGGCACGACGCCCTCCGTGTCGGCGGGCACCGCCATGCCTGAGGCCACATCCCACACCATGTAGCAGTCGTTCTCGCCACGCAGATACTGGCCATCGTCGTCACGCACGAGCAGCGGAGCGCAACTGTGCGCCGTTAGGTAGTCCTTATCATGCAGGTCGTGGGAGATGATCCAGTTGATCATGCCCATGGCCAGTGCAGAGTCCGAGCCGGGCTTCACGGGAATCCATTGATCAGCGATGGTAGCCGTGCTGCTGAAGCGCGGGTCAATGTAAACGATCTTGCAGCCGCGCTCGCGCGCTCTGATGACGTAGCGCAGCTCTGAGGTGTGCGTGTCGGCGAGGTTGCGGCCCCACAGCACGAGCATATTAGAGTTCTGCTCGTAGTCGCGCGTGTCGTGCGAGGCCCTGATGACACCGAAGCACATCTTCATGCCCATGGACGCGCCGTGGTCGCCCATGATGCCCTCGATGTCCCAGGTGGTGGCACCGTAGCAGCCGGCAAAGCGCGTAGTGGACTGCATGGCGAGCTTGCTCTGATTGCCCGTGAACGTGTAGAACGAGCAGGCCGTGGAGCCATCCTTCGCCTTGGCGGCCTCCATGCGCTCAGCAATCTCGTCCATCGCCTGCTTCCAGCTAATGCGCTCGAAGACGCCCTCGCCGCGTTCGCCCACGCGCTTCATAGGGTACATGACGCGCAGATTCTCGTTCTGCACGCGCTCGATGTAGCTCATGGAGCGTAGGCAGGCGTTGGCATAGTCGGGCCGCCCGGGCATCTCACCCGGCTCGACGGCAACGAGTTTGCCATCGCACACGTGACCCTTAAGCAGGCAACGCGACGTGCAGTTATAGCTGCAGCAGGCATAGGAGTAAGTCGTCTTCCCATCGCCCGCTTCCTCGGCCGGCGGCACGGAAGCAGACTGCACCTCACTCGCGCCTGCCAGGCCGGCTCCGGCCTGGCCGAATCCAGCGGCGGCGGCCGATAAGACGGTAATCCAACCGACTCCCTTGATGAACGTCCTACGCGTCAAACGTCCTCCGCCGATGGCTTCAGACGCGTCCCGCGACAAAACCTGGCACTTCCCACCTTCCATGATTCCTCCTTCTCGTATCTTCCGTCCTAATCGAGCGAGACCGGAAGCAGCCCCTGCTCGATCAGGGCGCAGCATAGCGAAAGGAGCGAGCCGGTCACCACACAGGATTGTGCAACGAGACTCTATGGCAATGATGATTCCTCAAAGGCGCGGCTCCAAAGTTTTGTTCGTGTCATATCGTCCAACTTGTTGTTGCCGAGCCGTTTTATACAAATCTACCAGCAGGCCAAACGGGCGATAGTTTCCCTCCGCCGCGCGCGTCACCGCGCTCGGCGCAGGCAGACTTCGCGCTTCTGTCGGCCGCGGTCAAGGCCAGGGCCTTCCGGGACGCGCACGGATGGGGCACCTTCGAGTAGGCGGCCGAGGCGTTCAGGCCCGCCCCGGGGTGCCCGCGCTGCGGCAACGGCGGGAGGCCGTTCCGCGACGGTCGGTCGGCAGCCGGGTCGCAGAGGTGGCTCTGCAGGGCGTGCGGTGCGAGGTACGGCTCGCTGGCCGGCACGGTGTTCGAGCGGCCGAAGGCCGACTTCCCCAAGTGGGTGCGCTTTGTGTCCATGATGTTGTCGATGTTCACTGAGAAGTGGTCCTTTGCTCAATTCGACTTGACAAAACACAAGCGAGCCTGTCCAGTCGAGCATATCCTTAAGCATATCGCCCCCCGTCTCCCCGAACCGGCCGAGGCATCCTATGGGCAGGGGTGTACGGCTTATGTCAACGGTGGGCTGACAGAGAGATTCAAATTCACATACGTAAGACATGGTGATATAATCGTCCTACATTCATCAAAGGAGGCAGCAATGGGCACGGCATCGGTAACCATCAGGGTCGACGAGTCCACGAAGCGGGCCGTGAGCGCCATAGCCGAGGACTTCGGCCTCGACATCTCGTCCATCACCCGCGCCTTCTACAAGCAGATCGAGCGCGAGCAGAGGATTCCCCTGAGCCTCGAATACCCCAGGCCCAACAACGAGTCGCTGGAGTCCATCCGCGAGGCGGAGAAGATCATCGCGGAGAAGCGCCCGGGCTATGCCACGGCGGAAGAGATGTTCGACGCCATGGGGGTGTAGCGGTTGCTGAGGGCGGAGTTCACCCCGCAGTTCCAGCGCGACTCCAAGCGGCTGAAGGCGAAGCACGTCGACCTCGCGCCCCTGAAGTCCCTGGTCGGCCTTGTTCTCCAGAACACGCCGGAGGCGCTCGAGGAGCTGCGCCGAAGGCACCGCATGCATGACCTCAAAGGAAGCTGGGCAGGCAGCCGAGAGTGTCACGTGGCCAACGCCGGCGACTGGCTGGTGATCTGGCGAGAGGGCGAAGGGCTGGCAGTCTTTCAGCGAACGGGCTCGCATGTGTTTAGTCAAGCATGCCTTTCGGAAATGTGCAGATGAAATTTTCGGGTTTGAACACTTTTCCGGGTTAAGGCATAAGCGGCAAAGCAAGCATCCGTGCAAGCAGGCCCAGCAGACGTTCGCGTGCTGCGCAAGTCCATGGCACGGAGACCCCAGGCGCATTCTCGCGACACCGCCGCATGAAACCAAGAGGCCCCCGCGTCCAGCTTCGGGAGCGGGGGCCTCTTGTGCGCCTACGCGGCGAAAAGCTTGCGGAGCTCGCTGGCCAGGGGTTCACGTTCGAAAACGAGAAGCCCGAGCAGCAGCACGCACGCCACCAGGGCGCTTATCTGCGCGGGGATGTCGGTCCAAACGAGGTCGCCGGCGGCAAACGCAAGCGGCACCAGGCCAAACACGACGTCAAGCAGCAGATACTTGGCGTAGCCCGTCACAAAGTCCTTCCGGAACACGCACACGAGCACGGCATCGGTCACAAGGGCTGCCAGGCTGATGCCAGGAACCACGAACGTCGACCACGCATAGTTGCCCGTGAGCACGAAGCCCAGAAGCGCACAGGCAAGCAGCACGAGAAAGTAGCGCGCCACAAGCCGCAAGAAGTCGGGCGCGTGGCCGATGATGTGCCGCACGAACGCGTAGTTGATGAGCAGCGCCAGGCACACAGTGAAAACCACGTCGCTGGGCAGCTTGACCATGCGCGTGAGGAACAACATGACGATGATCGCTACGCCGGTGGCGAAGGCGATCACACGCATGGCGATTGCACCCGAACGCTTGAGCACGTTGGGCGGGAACATTGGGGCAGACGCCTCACCCGAAAGTTCTGCCTGGCACAGCGGGCAACGCTCGAGGTCGCCCGAGAAGTCGATGTCGCACTTGTCGCAATGCCTCATCTGTCTGCCTCCTTCCCCTCAACTGACGCGGTGCCAGCGGCAGCCGCGAGGGCGGGAGCAGCGGCCTTCTCGCCCAGGCGCCTCACCGAGTCCTCGAACTGCGCCTGCACCGCGTCGTCGGCAAGCTCCTGGCGCGACTTGCTCACGTTCATGCGCGCCGCCATGCCCTGCGCGGTGAAGAACCGGCAGAACCGCTTGAGCACGTTGTGGTTCGCATACGCGCTTGCCATGCCGATGCTCAAATCGTCGCCGAACGAGCACAGCGTGAACTTGAGGCCCGTGGTGGACGTAAGAATGTTGAGGTCGCGCACGTACGGCACCAGGCGCTCGTCCAGGCGAATCGCGCCGATGTTGGAGACGGTCGCCGTGGTGGAGCTGGCGACGACGCGGTCGGCAATTTCAAGCACCAGGTCCTTCACGAACAGCGGGACAAAGCGCAGGGCGGGGTTCTTCTCCAGCGCAATCGTCGTGTTCATGCGGCGCTTGAGCACCTCGGGGTCGCAGCCCGCCTTCAGCTGCTCCTGCACGCGCTGGGCGATGTCGCGCACCGACTCGTCGGCCTCGCCGTGCTCGGCGGGAGTATACGAGACGAATGCCAGACTGAAGAAGTTCATCGAGGTGACCGACTTGAAGAGAGACCGCAGGTCAACCGGCACATCCATGCAGATGGTGCGCTTGCGCTCGCGCTGGGTCATCTCATCGCGCAGAGCCGCAATGAGCACCGCGCTCACGAGCGACGTCATGCTCACGCCCCAGCTGCGGGAAAGAGCGAGCACGTCGCTCACCGAGAGGTGCAGCTCCATGAACGTGGGATCGCCCTCGTCATGCGCGCCCGGCAGACGCCATGCGCGCGGGGTGCGCTCCATGCCCTTCTTGTCACGCTCGAAGTATTTGTCAAAGCTGTTCTCAGCCTTCTCACGGTCCGAGCCGTCATAGTCAATCGGCGCGTCGCCCAAATCGTAGCGTTCGCACAGGTAGAAGCCCAAAAGCGCACGGAAGAACTGCAGCGTGCCGCGCCCGTCGCTCACCATGTGGGAGACCTCGACGTTGATGCGCGGACCGAAGTATGTCACGCGGAACAGCACGCTGCGGGCGTTCATGTGCAGGCCGTAGCACACGGGCAGCGTCTCGGGAAGCGCCCGAGGCACCTCTCCGGAAGGCTCGAGGTAGTGCCAAAACACGCCGCTGCGCAGGCACACGTTGAAGTTCGGGAACATCTCGACCGTCTTGACGAGGGCGCGCTGCAGCACCTCGGGGTCGACGTCGTCCACGAGCGTTGCCGCATAGCGAAACACGGTCTGGCGAGAACTGCCCGCCTGCGACGAGTAGAACTTGCCTACGTTATCTAGTCGGTACCAGGTATTTCGACCCATGCCGCGTCACCTTCTTGCACAAGCTCGCACCCGTCGAGGAAGCGCTCCATCACCTTGTACGTGTCGCGCACCAGGTTCAAAACAGACGAGTAAAGAAAATACCCATGCACGGCGTCAAGTATACGCACGCACGACACTTCGTTGCCCGCAGCGGCCAGGCGACGGGCGTATTCCTCGCCCTCATCGCGCAGGGGGCAGTACTCCGCCGTCATCACAAGCGTGCGGGGCTGGCGCGAGAGGTCGGAGGCAAGCAGAGGCGCACAATAGGGATTGCCGCGCTGAGCAGGGTCGGGAGCATACATGTCCAGGTAGCCCTGGATGTCGCGGGAAGAGAGCAGGTAGCCCTCGCCGTTCTCGCGCAGGGAGTCGAAGGGACTCGTCGCGGGGTCGTAGTCGTCGTTGACCGCAGGGTAGAGCAGCATCTGTGTGCGCGGAAGGAACTCGCCCTTGTCGCGCGCCATGAGGCTCACTGCAGCTGCGAGGTTGCCGCCAGCCGAGTCGCCGAACAGCACGATGCGCTCCTGGCACACGTCGGGCAGCAACGTGCCTGCAAAAAGTTGGCGAGCCACCTCGTAGCAGTCGAGCACTGCCTGGGGGAACTGGTATTCGGGCGAGCGGCGATACTCCACCGACACCACGCGGCGGGCGAGGCGCACGGCCGTGCGCACGCAGCTGTCCGAGTAGTAATCCACGTCGCCGTTTGCCCAGCCACCGCCATGGAAGAAGAGAATGGTGCCGGCAAAATCCTCGCTCACCTGGAACCCCTCGCGCCAGGAGAAGTCGATGTCGAGCGGCGTGAACACGCGGCAGGGAATGGCATAGCCGTCGGGCGCCTGCACAAAGACGTCCTCGATGCGGCAGCGCGGGTCAACGAGACCGGCGGCGCCTATCACGTCTTCCGCCACACGAATGGCTTTGTACGACTGACGAATGTCGGGGGCAACCTTGCCCGCGGCCCTCATGGCCGCAAGCACTGCTTTGTTGATGGCCATTGGGCTCCTTTCGAAAAAACAGCCATTGATTCGCGCAGAATCTCCCGCCTATTCCGCCCGCTTGCATGCCACGGCCACATGGCGGCCGGAAAAGGCGACGCCCCAACGCAGACGACCGGAGGCAACCGGGGGAAGAATCCCGGCGTCATAGGCATTGCAGGCAATCTGCGCAAGGGCCTCGCGGGCGAGAGTACCGAGTCGCTCGGCAAGCTCGGGTCCGTCGGAGGGCGCTTCTGCCTTCGGCAGGTACTTCAACTCGACGGTGATAAGGGGGCGACGGTCGGGTTTCACGAACGAGAAAGCCTCAACGGCCGTATCCGAGGGCTCCACTTGGATATCGAATCGCCCGTAACCCGCCTCTTTGTTGGAACGTGGGTCGGCATATCCCGGCAAGCCGAAGCACAGGCCCAGCATAAGCATATGGGCGGAGTTTTCCGATGTGATGTCATAGCAGCTCGCATCATCGCGCAAGATGACATCAAGCTGAGAGCGCACCTGCTCGGCATCGCCCGCAACGAGGGCGTCATGAAACGCGCCGAGCCTGTCGCCACCGCCGGCAGCACGCGCATAGCGCTCGATAAGCTCCGAGCGATAGACGCTGGCGATTTCCTTGTTGGGAATGCGCAGCCGGCGACGCATCGTGACGTTGTTGGGGAGCATCGTGTCGGGCGTGGTGAGATAGCCCGCAAGGTACAGCATCGACCACAGCATGCCAGGGGCCACCGGGCGCAAGTCATCAGGGAAAACAGCGCCCAAGTCAATGGGAGCTGAGACGTAGCCGCCAGGTTCGAACAGGTCGTATACCTTCTGCATGGTGTCTTCGTCGCTTGCACGCATGAGTTGGCCGATAACCGAGTTGCCCGAAGTGTTGCCCCAATAGACGTCAGGGGTGCAATCAGCATCGAAGTAATTGAGAATGCTCCAGGGGTTGTAAATATCGGCATCACCAAAGCGATAACCGTCATACCACAGGCGAGCCTCTTCCATACATGCCAAGTCATGGCCCAGATATGAGGCCAGGGCCATGACTTCCCTCTCGGAAAAGCCGAAGCGCTCCTCAAACTTTTCCCCAAGTGCCGTCGATACGCGAAGGTTGTTCAAATCAGAGAAAATCGACTCCTTCGAGATGCGCTGCACCCCCGTGAGGCACGAGAAAGCCAAGAAGTCGCCGCCACCCTTGAGGGCGCCCGTTAGCCAACCCTTGAGGAAATCGACCACCTCTCGATAGTAGCCGTTGGTATAGCCGGCCATAACGGGGGCGTCGTACTCGTCCACAAGCAGGACAACCTGCATGCCGTGGTGGGTATAGAGCATGCGGCAAAGAGCCTCGAGCGAGTCGGCGAGCTCGGCATCTGAGGCCTCGCCCCTCACCACGCGTTCGTAGAAAGCCTTTTGCGTCTCGTTAAGCGTGGGAGAGTCGGCCAGGTAGCCGAAGCGAGCGTACTCCATCACCATGATGTTGCGCAGGGCACCGAGCGCAGCATGCCATGTCAGCTTCTTCACCGTGTTGAGGTTGAGATAGACGGTTGGATATATGCCCTGGTACTGGCGATAGTAGCCGTCCCGGGCCTCCCACACCTCCGTTCCCTCGAACAGGGGCGCCCGGTCGCGGGCCGTAGGGTCGGAGATGCTCGGAAGTTCAAAAAACGCCTGAAGCATGCGCATGTTGAGCGTCTTGCCGAAGCGGCGCGGCCGGCAAAACAGGATGACGGAATAGCCCGAGTCGATGACGTCGGCAGCGAGCATGGTCTTGTCGATGACGACGGAGCCCTGTGCGGCCACCACGAAGCTGTCGCGCCCGATAGGCAGCATCCTGCGTCCCGTGCGGTCGATGATGCGCGCGCCCGGTGCCTTCCAGACCCCGTTGTCGCAATCCTTGAGCACGACACCCGTGCCTTGCTTGTCATCAGCCATATTGCCCGCCTCCTACCGCGTCTTATCAGGGCGATTGTAGCATCTGACAAATCGGTTCACAGCACATCCGCAGGCGGGGCGTAGGGTGCCTCAGACAAGAGGCCGACCGAACCTGAAGGATTCGCCCTCGCACAAGCAGCGCGCACACGCCGCCCTACCGCAGGGCCAGACCATACCTCTGAACCAGCGCGACATTTCGCTGCGAGCCGACGGCACGATCGGATTGGCCGACAAGCGGCCTTATCGCGCAAGCACCGACAAGCGCGAACTGGTAGAGTTAGTGGGGTCACGACGCTGAGAAATCAGCTGGAAACATTTCGCAGGCGTGCAACCGTGCGCCGGGACAAAGGAGTCTGTCATGTCGGAAGCCATACTCGCCCCCACCGTTCGCATCTCCGATACCGAGATCGACCGCCTCATCCAGGAGGACGTGCCCTACATCGACCTGACCACGCACGTGCTGCAGGTAGGGGCCGTCCGGGGTCGTATGGAGTACTTCACGCGCGAGGCCTGCACCCTGTGCGGCACCGAAGAGGCGATTCGCGTGGCCAAGAAGCTCGGCTGCAGCGTCGTCGAGATGAAGCCCTCGGGCACCCAGCTCGAGCCGGGCGAGGTGTTCCTCGTGGTGGAGGGCTCCGGCGAGGACCTGCACGCCACCTGGAAGGTCTGCCTCAACCTGTTTGACCATCTGAGCGCCATCGCCACCAAGACGCGCGGCATGGTGGACTCCGCCCACGCCGTCAACCCCCGCTGCGAGGTGCTCACCACCCGCAAGTCGATGCCCGGCGTGAAGGCCCTGCTCACGAAGGCCGTGCTTTCCGGCGGCGCGTTCCCCCACCGTCTGGGTCTCTCGGAGACCGTGCTCGTGTTCGCCCAGCATGTGGAGCTCATGGGCGGCTACGACGTGCTCATCCGCGAGCTGCCCGCCATCAAGGCACGCATGGTGGAGAAGAAGCTCTTCGTTGAGTGTGAGGCCGACCTCGCCCCCGAGCTGGTGCGCGCCGGTGCCGACGGCATCCAGCTCGACAAGGTTACCCCCGAGGCCATCCCGGCCCTGCTCGGCGAGCTGCGCGCGATCAACCCCAGCGTCACGGCCATCGCGGCCGGCGGCGTCAACCCTTCCAACGTGACAGCCTACGCGGCCACGGGCATCGACGGCATCGTGACGACTGCACCCTTCACCGCAAAGCCCGTCGACATGTCGGTGAGGATGCACAGGCTTTAAGGCGCCGGCGGTGGGCCTGCCGTTGAGGGTAGGCCCACCGGACGTCGCAGTGTTCCCAGCGCATAGGGGATACACTTTTCCCAGCGCGTCTCATCCCTGACAAAGCGAGGTCTTCCCATGCTCGTACTCGTCGTAAATGCAGGCAGTTCCTCCCTCAAGGCCCAGCTCATCCAGACCGACGGCAAAGCTTCGCTCATGAAGTGCCTAGCCGAGAAGGTTGGCACCCCGCAGGCCTTCATGAATGTCTCGTTCGCCCCCGACTTCGAGAAAGTCGCCGTGCCGGTGGAGGGCCTTTCGGTTCCGGGTTGCCTGCGTGAGCTGTTGCACGTGATGGTGAGCAACCCCGGCTCCCCCATCGAGACCCTCGACGCGATCGACGCCGTGGGCAACCGCATCGTGGCCGGCGGCGAGTATTTCTGCGAGGCGACCCTTGTCGACGACGACGCCCGCGCCAAGCTCGCCCTGTGCGAGGAGCTCGCCCCGCTGCACAACCCCAGCGCCGACGCCTGCATCGACTTGCTGCGCGAGCTGCTGCCCAAGACTCCGCAGGTAGCCGTCTTCGACACGGCCTTCCACCAGACCATGCCGCCCAAGGCCTACATGTACCCGCTGCCCATGCGCTACTACGACGACTACCGCATCCGTCGCTACGGCGCCCACGGCACGAGCCATCGCTACGCCGCCCAGCAGGCGGCCAACCTTTTGGGCCGCCCCCTCAAGGACCTGGGCCTCATCACCTGCCACCTGGGCAACGGCGGCTCGATCACCGCAGTCAACCATGGCGAATCCATCGACACCACCATGGGCTTCACGCCGCTCGAGGGCCTCATGATGGGCACGCGCTCGGGCAGCATCGACCCGGCCATCATCACCTACATCATGCGCCGCGAAGGCAAGACCTTCGACGAGATGGACGAGCTGCTCAACAGGCAGAGCGGCATCCTGGGCGTCTCGGGCGTGGGCTCGGACATGCGCGACGTGCTCGCAGCGGCCGAGGCCGGCAACGAGCAGGCAGCACTGGCCATCGACATGTACGTGTACAAGGTGCAAAAGGCCATCGGTTCGTTCTACGCCGTGATGACGCGCACCGACGCCGTGGTGGTGACGGCGGGCATCGGCGAGAACTCCTGGGAGCTGCGCGAGCGCATCTTCGCAGGCCTCGCCCACATGGGCATGATTTTGGACCGCGATCGCAACCACGTGACCGGCCAGATTGGCGTGAACCGCATCATCTCGATCGACGACTCGCCCATCAAGATCTGCGTCGTAACGACCGACGAGGAAATGCGCATCGCTCGCGAGACCGACGCCCTGGTGAGCAGGGGGTAGGCGAAGGAGGGTCAGCGGGAGCCTGCCGTCCGGCGGCGCGCCACAAAGACGACCGCCGGACGCGCCGCAGACCAGCACGAATATGCTGGGCTTGTGCCAGCAGAGGCGCGCCCCCAGGTCCACCCAGCTGGCACGCCGCAAAGACGGCTTGCCGGTAGGCGCGCGGCGAACCGGCACAGATATGCCAGGTTCACTTCCACCCGCCCCCAATCCCACGCACGAAAAAAGCGCGCCCCACCTGCACGGTTGCAGATGGGGCGCGCTTGCTTACTCAGGGTTGCTTGCCCTTAAGCGGGCAGGCAGTCCAACCTATGCAACCTCGAGCGGGTTGGCGACGGTTGCCTCGGCGTCATCGAAGGCGCGGACGTCGTCGCAGGCCTTGACGTAGAGGTTGGGGCTGGTCTCGGCAGGGTCGCCGAAGGGCTTGATGGCGACGCGCTCGCCGAGCTCGGCCATCTCCCCGACGAGACCGAAGTCCAGGGCGCGGGCCGGGCAGGCCAGCACGCACACAGGCTTGAGGCCGGCGGCCAGGCGCTCGGCACAGCCGTCGCACTTGGTGGAGTGGCCAAGATCCGCGTTGACCTTGGGGGCGCCGTAGGGGCAGCTCGTGGCGCAAGCGCCGCAGCCGATGCAGACCTCCTCGTCGACGCTCACGAGACCGGTCTCCTCGTCCTTGTGCATGGCGCCGGTGGGGCAGGACACCACGCAGGCAGGGTTGTCGCAGTGCTGGCAGGAGCTCGACACGTTGTAGCTGAAGCAGGTCGTCTGGATGCAGCCATTTTCGTCGCGCGTCGTCTGCCCGCCGGCCACCTCGTAGACCTTGCGGAACGCGAACTCAGTCGTGAGGTCCTTGTAGTCCTTGCAGGCGAACTCGCAGGTCTTGCAGCCAGTGCAGCGGCTCGCGTCAAAGAAGAATCCGTACTGTGCCATGTTTGCTCTCTCCTCTCCGATTGCTCGTCGCCGCTAGGCCTTGGTGACCTGGCAGATGTTGGTGTGCTGGGGGTTGCCCTTGGCAAGGGGGCTGGGGCGCAGCGTGGTGAGGGTGTTGATGGAGCCGCCCTTGTCCACGCGGTCGCCGTTCATGTCGGCGTCGTGCCAAGCGCCCTGCGAGATGCAAACGACACCGGGAGTGGTGCGGCCGGTGACCTTGGCCAGCAGCTCGATCTCGCCGAACTGGTTCTTCACGCGGATGGTGTCGCCCTGGGCGATGCCGCGCTCCTCGGCGTCGACCGGGTTGATCCAAGCCTCCTGGGGGTTGGCGGCCTTGAGCTGCTCGTCGAAGCCCCAGCTGGAGTGCAGGCGGCCGCGGTAGTGGAAGCCGGAGCACACGAGCGGATACTCGTCGGTCGTGGTCTCAACGCCGTACCACTCGGTGGCGTACACAGGCACGGGGGCAACGAAGTCATCGTCGGCGAACTCGTGGGTCTGGATGTACTGGTCGAGGGCCTCGGAGTAGATCTCGATCTTGCCGGAGGGGGTCATGAGGGGGTTAGCCACGGGATCAGCACGGAAAGCCTCGAGGGCGATAAGAGGAGCCTCGGACTTCTGGGTCACAACACCCAGGTCGCGGAACACCTCGAGCGGGGGAAGCTCGGGCTTCTCCTCGCGGGCAGCCTCGTACAGAGAGTCAATCCACTCGCGCTCAGTCTTGCCCTCGGTGAACTCCTCGCCCACACCCATGAGCTCGGCCAGCTCGCTGACCCACTCATAGTTGGTCTTGCGCTCGAACTTGACCTCGGGCAGACAGGGCTGGCCGCAAATCATGTAGGCATCGTCGCCACCGGTGGCAATCATGGAGTCCTGCTCGAAGCGGAACATGTCGGGCAGGATGATGTCGCAATACTTCATCGAGTCGCACATCACGATGTCCGAGCCAACCACGAACTCGCACTTGGTGTCGTCGCTCATGACATCATGGACATGGTTGATGTCGGAGTTCTGGTTGGTGATGCAGTTGCCGGCGTAGTTAAAGACGAACTTAATGTTGGTGTCAAGCTTCTCCTTGCCCTTGACGCCGTCGGCAACCTCGGTCATCTCGGTGCCGTGATCGATGGCGTCGACCATGGAGAACACGGAGATCTTGGTCTTCACGGGGTTGTCGCCAGCAGGCATGCTCTTAAGGCCGAAGCTACGGCTGCCCTCACGCAGGCCGGTGCTCGTGCCGGGAAGGCCGATGTTGCCCGTGAGCAGCGGCAGCATGCAGATGGACATGCCGTTCATCTCGCCGTTGGAACGACGCTGCGGGCCCCAGCCCTGGAACACGAACATGTGCTCGGCAGCCGCGATCTCTTCGGTGAGGCTGCGGATGCGGTCGGCCGAGATACCGCACAGGGGAGCAGCCCACTCGGGGGTCTTCTCCACCATGTCGTAGCCGGTGCCCATGATGTAGTCGGTGTAGGACTTGTTCTGGCCCTTGGCGCTCTCGGGCATCGTGGACTCGTCGAAACCGACGCAGTAGGTGTCAAGGAACTCGTGGTCGACCTGGTCGTTCACGATGAGCTCGTGGGCGATGGCCGAGCACAGGGCAGCATCGGTGCCCGGGTTGATGGGCAGCCACTGGGCGGAATGGCCCATGGCGGAGTCGTTCATGCGGGGGTCGATGATGTAGACCTTGCCCTTGGTGTACTCGCGGCCGCGAACCCAGTCGTGGTGGGAGACGGCACCGCCCTGGCGAGTCTCAGAGGGGCTGGAGCCAAAGCACAGCACGAGGTCGGAGTCGGCCATGGCCGAGAGGCTCGAACCAGGCATGCCGGCAAACATATAAGGAACGATCCACTGCTGCTGGGCCAGCGAGTAGCTGCCATAGTAGCTCAGGCTGCCGCCGAGCAGGTTCATGAGACGGCCCAGAGGACGCGCCGTGGTGCAGCTTACGCCCGTGGCGTAGTTGATGTAGACAGCCTCGTTGCCGTAGGTGTCGATGGTGTACTTCAGCTTCTCGGCGATGGTCTGAAGGGCCTCGTCCCAGCTGATCTGCTCGTACTGGCCGTCGCCGCGCTTCGTGCCCTCGACGCGCTTCATCGGGTAGTTGATGCGGTCGGGGTTGTTCATCCAGCGACGGTAGCTGCGGCCGCGCAGGCAGGCGCGGGGCTGCGGGTCGTCGAGGTCGTTAGTGGGGTTGCTGTAGGTGTCGACCCACAGAACCTCGCCGTCCTTCACATGGAACTTAAGGGCGCAGCGGCCGGGGCAGTTGATGGCGCAGTGGCCCCAAACCTCGGTGACACCCTCCTCGTAGGCGGCGGCCTCATCGGCCTTGGAGAACGTGGGGGCGCTTGCGGCACCTGCGGCTGCAAGGCCGGCGAGCACGCCGCTCGTGGCGACGAAGGATCGCCTTGAGATCGCGCAATCTCGAGCCATAGTTGTTCCTCTCTCTCCTTGTGAACGCATCCCCGTCATCCGGCGGGGCTCCCTTGCGCTCCCAAGCGTTGACGGAGCCGGGCGTGTGGACATGGCTGCACGCGCCGCGCTGTGCCAAGCGCTTGGGTCGACGATTACACCTTATCGCCCGCCATGCCCAACTTGTCACATACTGCGGGTGACAAGCACGATTCTCCCTGGTAAAAAGGCGTGGTATGATGTTTCTCGCGTTGTGCGCGCACTGCTCAGGCGAGCCCTTCGAAAACCCGCTCGAGCGTCTCCGTGCGCGATGCCGTAAGCAGATTTCCCGGCGCCAGACTAGCGTGCCATAGCATACGAGAGTGGGTGAGACATGCGCGGGCTCGACTTTGCGCTCAACGACATATGCCTGGCGGTGTTCACCACGCTCGCCCCCGGCGCCGCGCTCGCCTACGTTGTGCTTGCTTGCACCTTGCTTTTCGGCAAGCTCGACGACCGGCTGCGCCAACGCCTCGAAAGCTGGCTCATCGTCCCGCTCGCCGTGGCGACCATAGGCCTCGTGGCATCGGCCGCGCATCTGGGAACGCCGAGCAACGCCTTGTACGTGTTCCGCACCATCGGCTCGTCCCCCTTGGCAACCGAGGTGTTCTTTGCCGTGCTCTTCTTGGGAACAGCATGCTCGTACTGGCTCGGATGCATCTATATAGAAGGCCACAAGGCGTTGCGCAGTCTGTGGCTCCTTGCCAGCATCGTCGCCGCCGGGTTTTTCATCGCAGGCACCGACCTCGCCTATGCCATGCCTACGGTCATCACGTGGGACACGACGCTTGCGCAGGTCATCCTGCCGTGCACAGCCTTTGCCTGCATGACGCCGCTGACGCTTCTTATATATACCTGTTCGGGATATACGAGCAGGGTCAGGCTCATGCGCATCCTCGCAGGTATCTCGCTGGTTGCAACCGCTGCCTCTTGCATTCTCATGGCAATGCAGCACATGGAGCTCGGCACGCAACGCAACGCCTTTGGAACGGCCGCCGAGCTCGTGCCGCTCTACCCGGCCGCGATTGCCTTGTTCGGCGCCTGCCTTGTGGTGGCGAACCTCGGGAGCTTGCATGCTATGCGCCCGTTGGCGGCGCAAGGCCTCGACCCTGATGAGACAGCCGAAAAGACCAACGCCGACGGGACCGGCCTGAACCACCGTGATTCGACAGTATCCGCCCCCAGCGCGGCCAGCCAGAACCCCGACACTCCGGCGGCGCACCTCGACCCCACCGCGAGAACCACGCCCAATCGCTTCTCGCCCATCGAGCGCAAGGTCATTCTCAAGCTTGTGGCCATGTGCGTCCTCGCCTATGCGGGCACGTTCGCGGTGCGCTTCTGCTTCTACTGCTTCCACATGACCTCGGGGGTGGTGTAGCGTGGCCTGCGTGCCCTCGATACGTTTGGGAGTTGCCGGTTGGGGCTTCGCCCTCTTCCTGGCAGTCAGCGCCGTGCAGGTGTGGGGCGGCGTCTTTCCCTTTCTCCCGCTTGAGTTCCAAACCGTCTCGGTCACGCTGTCGTTCTACGCTTCTCAAGCAGCAGCTTCGGTGGGCACGTACATCGCCTGCTTGGTGGGCGCCTATCGCTCCCCCGCGCTGGCGTCGCGCGTGATGCCCAAGCTTGCCGCCCCGCCTATGATCGCTGGCTGCCTCGCCCTCATCGCCGCCATGTACGTACACTCGCAAATAGCCATCTACCTGGTTGTTTGCTCAGGAATCCTGCAGGGCCTGGGAAGCACGAGCATGGCGATTCTGTGGCAGAGGACGTTTTCGTCCTGCGATGACGAGCGCGGCGACCTGCTGCTTGTCCTGGGAACCGGCCTGAGCGCGCTTATCTACTTCACGCTGTACATCTGCCCCGTGGCCGTGACCGCCTACCTCGTGCCCTTGGTGTTTCTGCCGCTGTGCGCGGCGTCCCTCACGGTGTCCACGCGCAGGGTCGACCTCGACCAGCCCATGTTCGCCGACGTGCCGCGCGAACACCCCAAGGTTTATCGGCGCTTTGCGCACGACTATTGGCGCAGTGCCTTGTCGGCGGGTGCCGTGGGCTTTGTAGCAGGCATTATGCGCGCTGTCGCACTGGCCGACGTCACGGCCGGAGACGTCGTCAACATGGCGAGCATGCTGGGCGCCCTGTTGTCGGCCACAGTCGTGCTGTGGCTTTGGCGAGGGTTGTCGTTTCACCTGAGCATGCGCAAAGCATACCGATGGGCGTTTCCCCCGCTCACGTTGGCCGTTGTCGCAATGCCGTTTGCTGGGGGCATGACGTACCTCGAGGCGTTTGCCGGCGCCATGTACGCCGTCTATGCCTTCGTCCAGATGGTCCTGCTCATCCAATGTGCCCAGGCATCGCGTGACCGAGGCATGTGCCCCATCGTGACCTACGCCTTCTGCTCGGGAATCATGCATGTCATGCACTTCGCGGGATTCCTCTGCGGCTGGGCAACAGGCCTGGCAGATGGCTTGGACGTGCTGCAGCTTTGCCAAGCGTCGCTTTTGGCTGTGTGGGTGCTCGGTCTCGTGCTGTTCTGCATCTGGGTGCGACCGAGCCAAGGGGCGGCAGGCAAAGACCGCAGCCCCGACGCCATCGAGTTCGTGTCGCTGAGCCCGACCGCGCCAAAGCCAAGCAAGGCCGAAGCCCTGGTAGATGAGCCGGAAGACCAGGATGCCCCGCTCAACCCGCTCGAGATTCCCGTGCGCCCCGTGCTCGACCGCGTAACGAAGCAGTGCGAGGCCATCCGCCTGGCCTTCAGGCTCTCCGACCGCGAGACCGAGGTCATGGAGCACATCGCGCGCGGCGACACGGTGGCGCGCATCGCCGAGAAGCTCGGCGTGTCCGAGAACACCGTGCGCACCCACACCAAGCGCGTCTACACCAAGCTGGGCATTCATTCCAAGCAGGAGCTCGGCGACCTCGTGCAGTCGTTCGAGCCGCTCAAGGTGCGCTGAGGTGCGAGCGCACGTCGCCCGCCCAACACGCCCAACACGCACGCATCTCGTTCTCCTACCACGCCTTCGAAAGGAAGCAGCATGACCGATACCAGCAAGAATCAGGCGGGCACAGACGAATTGGCGCCCCAGGCCGACACCCGTGAGAACGCCGTCAACACCGACGGACCGACCTCCCAGACCGGCACCGCCAACGCAAACGAGCAGCAAGCCCAGCTCGAGCAGGTCGCCTTCATCGGCGACGTGTTCGCGCCCTTCTTCCTGCAAGACCCGCTCACCGGCACCGCCGGTCCCTCCTTTGCCGCCATGGCAGCGCTCGACCCCGCAGCCGCCGCAGCCGAGTGGCCCTTCGTCGACGCAGAAGCAGCCGAAGGCCCGCTTGCCCTCATGGCACAGGGCGCCGCCGACGCAGCCGAGAATCTCGCCCGTGAGTACCGTCGCCTCTTCGTGGGGCCTGCCCACAAGGCAGCGCCGCCGTGGGGCTCGGTCTACACCGATCGCGAGTGCGTCATGTTCGGCGAGTCGACCTTGGAGCTCAGGCGCTGGATGCGCGAGCATGGGCTCGTAGCGCCTGAAGGCACGCGCACTCCTGAGGACCACATCGGCCTTCTGCTGGGCCTCATGGCCCAGCTTGCCCAAACCATACCCGCAGAGCTCGACGGCTTTATGGCGCAGCACCTACTCACCTGGTCGCACCACTTCCTCGCCCTCATGGCGCAGGAAGCGCAGCGCCCCTTCTACCAGGGGTTGGCGCAGCTCACCGACGCAAGCCTCGAAGGCATCCGCGCCTCGCGCGGCATCCAGGTGACGTACCCGCGGTTCTATCGATAAGAGAAACAAATAGGGCGGCCCGGTACAACGAGCCGCCCGAAAATCTCTCTCTACGCCACCAGGAAGCGGATGTTGAGGTCCACCTGGCCGGCAGAGGTGACGACGCCGGGGATGTTTCCGGTGTCGGAGTACTGCCACATGACGAAATCGAACTTGCCGGTAGGCTGGCTCACGCCATACTCGGCATACCACACGTCGTAGCCCGCAAGCTCGCCCTTGAGGTCGAGCTTGGCCAGCTCGTGCTTGTTGCCGTACAGCATGGGCGTGTATCCGGCCTGCTCAACCCGCTGGCAGAAAGCCAGGGCGTTGGCGCTGAACTGGGCGGCGGTGAGGTCGTCGGTGCGCGCCACGTTGCCGTCGGTGATGGGCTCCTCGTCGAACACGATGGGGTAGCTGAGCTTGACGTCGGTGGCGGCGAGGCTGTTGATGACGTAGTCGGCCTCTTCGCGCGCCTCGCCCTCGGTGATGGCCTGGGAGAAGAAGTACACGCCCACCTTGATGCCCGCCGCCGAGGCGCCGGAAAGGTTGGCGAGGAAGTACTTGTCGAGGTTCATGGTGCCCTGGCCGTACCCGCGGAAACCCAGGCGCAGCATGGCGAAGTCGACACCGGCGGCCTTGACCTGGGTCCAGTCGATCTCGCCGTCGTGCTCGGACACGTCGATGCCCGACTCCGAGAGCGTGACGCCGTTTTTCACGTACGTGAGCAGGCCGTTTTCCTTCTCCACGACACAAGTCCAGTCGTAGGGGCTCACCCAGGTCTCTTCCTCGGTGTCCGTGCCGCTGGTCTGACCCATGCGGTTGACGCACGAGGTAATGGAGACCGAAGGCACGGCCACGGCAACCGCCGTGCCCAGAAGCGCCGCGATGAACTGGGCGCGCGTGAGGGTGATGGTGGAGCGGTCCTTCTCCGAAGGTCCGTTGGCACCAGCGCCGCTACGGGAGCGCTGCGAACCCTGAGTGGGCGCCACGGGGCGCATGGCACCCGTGCGCGACGCATTGGCTTGCGCCGCAGCCTTGTTGGTGCCGGCAGCATGGCTGCCGCGGGATGAACCCGGCTTGCTCATGGGATTAGCCGGAAAAGCCGGCTTTGTCCCCTGGGGAACCACGGGCCTGCCGGCCTCGCCGGGGCGGTTCTCCTTGTGCTGGTCGTCGCTTGTGGGCATATGCGTTCCTTTCACGCCACCCGCAATCGCAGGCAGCTGCCACATCGCAGGCATTCCAACACCGAATCATACCGCTTTACGCCCAAAATCACCGTTCTTGCACGTGTGTGAAGACGGCTTCAGCCAATAACCGAGCGCAGCCACCGCGAAATGCTCGCCTCCGGTCCCTCTTCCACTGGCGGACAATTAGCTGACAGCATTTGAAAGCAATCTGAATGAGAGTAATGTATGCAACGTTCGTGCAGACAATGTGGAAGATTGGAGAGTGCTATGAGTATTCCTCCCCCGCAGGCACCGACACTTGGAGACCGCCCCGGCGGCACCAAAGCCATGCACAAGGCTCTTGTCAGCCTGCCAACATGCGCAAAGGCGGGCCTGTCATGTACCTCCACTTGCCTATCTCTTCTTCTATAGCCTGGCTGTCGACCAATCAAAGACGACGTTCCCTATGAACTGCTCCTAACTCACCCGATTATTTTCGAGTACATCCAGCATCAACGCATATGAAACAGCAAAACCCACAGTGAAATGAGGCACATATGAAAACTCAAACGATTGCAAGGCTGGCTCTCCCCCTCGCCGTCGCGGCCGGGCTCGGCCTCGGCTGCGCCCCCGCAGTCCAAACGTTCACGAGCGTCCTGACTCCTGCTCAGGCGTGGGCGGCCACCGATGTCTCCTATAATGACGGCTCCTATACCGCCGAGGGCAAGGGCATCGGCGGCAAGGTTCCTGTGACCGTGACCGTCAAAGATGGCAAGATCGCCGAGGTCACCGTGGGCGACAACTCCGAAACCCAGGGCATCGGCTCCAAGGCAATCGAGCAGCTCCCCGCCAAGATTGTCGAGGCCAACGGCACCGAGGGCGTCGACGGAGTCTCCGGCGCCACCGTCACCTCCAAGGCCATCTTCACGGCCGTGGACGACTGCCTCGAGCAGGCCAAGAGCGGTGCAGCCCAGACTGAGACTGGCCTGTGGTACAACGACGGCATCTACACCGCCGAAGGCAAGGGCATCGGCGGCAAGGTGCCCGTTGAGGTCTCAATCAAGGGCGGCGTGATCTCCGAGGTCGCCGTGGGCGACAACTCCGAAACCCAGGGCATCGGCTCCAAGGCAATCGAGCAGCTCCCCGCCAAGATCGTCGAGGCCAACGGCACCGAAGGCGTCGACGGAGTCTCCGGCGCCACCGTCACCTCGAAGGCCATCTTCACGGCCGTGGACGACTGCCTCGAGCAAGCAGGCACAACCAACGTGGCGCCCGCTGGCATCGAGACCGAGGAAGCCGCTCCCGTCGAGGAGACCGACGAGGCTCCCGCCTCTGACGCTGCCTACACCGACGGCGAGTACAC
>ERZ1034984.1576-NODE-1576-length-20758-cov-19.906535_pt1 | contig 20758 bp, 7 predicted proteins | sample MGYA00520589_ERZ1034984 | MGnify/ENA primary metagenome ERZ1034984 (study PRJEB33766, sample SAMN09781790) | gut metagenome | biome: gut microbiome | host: Homo sapiens | place: Madagascar | study: EMG produced TPA metagenomics assembly of the PRJNA485056 data... | reverse complement strand
AGTACAAGCTCCCCGTGATCATGGAGAACCCCGACGGCACGCCGCGCGGCAAGGGCGGCCTGCAGCCCGACGAGGCCTGCGAGTTTGCCAAGCTGCTCGAGGGCGCGGGCATCGATATGATCCAGGTCGCACAGGCCAACCACACCGGAAACATGGGCGACACCATTCCGCCCATGGGCGCCATGCCCTACAACTGGACGCTGCCCGTGGCCGAGCGCGTTAAAGCCCTGGTCTCCGTGCCGGTGGCAACTGTGGGCCGTGTTGTCTCGGTCGAGGCCGGCGAGAAGATTCTGGAAGACGGCGCGGCTGACATCGTCGCCTATGGCCGTTCGCTCATGTGCGACCCCGACATTGCGCTGAAGGCCGCCACGGGTGAGCCCATCCGCGAGTGCCTCAACTGCAACAAGGGCTGCGTCGACGCGATCCAAAACCGCAAGTACATCTCGTGCGTGCTCAATGCCGAGAACGGCGACGAGGCGACCATCGCCATTAAGCCGGGCGAGGGCGACAAGAAGATCGCCGTGGTGGGCGGCGGTATTGCCGGCCTGGAGGCCGCGCGCGTGGCGGCCAAGCGCGGCTACGATGTGACCGTCTACGAGGCGAGCGATCATCTGGGCGGCCAGATCGTGCTGGCGGCCGCGCCTCCGCGCAAGGACGAGATTATGCGCTCCGTCGAGTACTACGAGAAGATCCTGCCTGGTCTGGGCGTGAAAGTTGAGCTCAACCACGCCGCCACGGCAGAGGACCTCAACGCCGCCGACGCCGCGATTGTGGCCGTGGGCGCGCACGACGTGGTCATCCCCGTTCCGGGCGCCGACTCGGACAAGGTCGTCTCGAGCTGGGACGTGCTGGCCGGCAAGGTGGAGCTTACGGGCCGCGTCGCTGTCATTGGCGGCGGCCTGGTGGGCACCGAGACTGCCGAGTACCTGCTGCAGCACGGCTGCGAGGTGGCGATCGTCGAGATGCTCGACAAGATTGCCGCGGGCGAGTCCGAGACCATTCTGCCGCTGATTATGAGCGACTTTGCAGAGCACAACGTGGAGCAGCACGTTAAGACCCGCCTGACCGCCATTACCGACGAGGGCGTGGAGGCCGTTCGCACCACCGAGGACGGCGCCGAGGAGCCGGTGAAGATCGCCTGCGATTACGTGGTGATGGCCGTGGGCTCCAAGGCCAACGCGTTTGACCTGGACGGCGTGACGGTGCCCGTGACCTGCGTGGGCGATTGCTCGGGCGAGCGCACCGCCGACATTGCGAGCGCCATTCGCACGGCGTATCACGCGGCCAACGAGCTGTAGCCGAGAAAGCCATCGCGTATTGAGTGGGCGGGGAGTGCCGTATCGGTGCTCCCCGCCTTTTTGCCAATAAGAGCGCCCGCTGACCAGCGGGTTCAGAAAATCCGAATCTCATGCATCAGAAAATCCGAATCTTTAGAACATGAAATTCCGAATTATATGAACACGAAAATCCGAATCGCAACCACCCGAAAATCCGAATTTGCTACAGTGGAATAGAAGAATCAGAAAGTAGGACCTGGAAATCTGCGGGGGTGGCTCATGGCGGGCGAGAGGCTACATCGGGACGGATACATCCCACGTATCGTGGATGCGCAAATCGAGCGCTACCTTCGTGTCTTTGGCGCGGTCGAGATTGCGGGCACCAAGTGGTGCGGTAAGACGTGGTCCGCGCTTGAGCACGGGGCGTCCGTCTCGTATGTCGACGAGAATCTCGACCTCGCGCGTGCCGATCCGGCGATGATGCTGCTGGGAGACCGTCCGCATATTATCGATGAGTGGCAGCGCGTTCCCCAGATTTGGGACTACGTTAGACACGAGGTCGACCGTGCCCGGGGCACGCGCGGCGCCTATATCCTCACGGGTTCCGCCACGCCTGCGTTTGGCTCAAAGGCGGAGGCGCCCGCGCATAGTGGAGCCGGCCGCATCGGCCGCGTCCGCATGCACCCCATGACGCTTGCCGAGACAGGTGAGTCCAACGGCAAGGTGAGCCTGGCGGGCTTGTTTGAGCATCGTTTTGAGCCCTGCCGGTGCAATGGCGATACACCGGGGCTTGTCGAAGTCGCTTGCCGCGGCGGCTGGCCCGAGGCGATCGATATGGTTTCGGCTGACGCCCAGCTCATCGCCCGCGAATATCTCAACACCACGTTTTCGAGCAGCTTCCCGGCGGTCGGTCTCGACCCCGATATTGCTCGTCGAGTCTCCGCGTCGATCGCGCGCAATCTGGGACAGGCAGCCACGTATAAAACGATTCTTATGGATATGTTCGGTGCCGAGGAGGAACCCGCAGCGTTTGCCGATGAGACCAAGGTGCGTAGGTACCTGGATGCCCTCAAAGGCATGTTCATTCTCGAGGAGGTCCCCGGTTGGGTTCCCGCCGCGCGCGACAAACGGCGCTTTACCGTCAAGCCCAAGCGCTATCTGGCAGATCCGAGCCTTGCTTGCGCCTTGCTAGGTATGTCCTTGCAGGCGCTGCTTGCCGACTGGCAGACATTTGGTCTGGTGTTTGAGAATTTGGTCATACGCGACCTTTCGGTCTACGCACGTTCGCTCGACCTGCTGGATAGCACGCCTGTGCGCTATTATCGCGACGATTCGGGCCTTGAGTGCGATGCTATCGTGCAGCTAGTCGACGGACGGTGGGCCGCCTTTGAGATTAAGGTGAGTGAAGATAAGGCGAGCGCTGGCGTCGAGAGCCTCAAGCGCGTTCGCAAGAAGGTCTGTGGAAATCCTCGTTCACGCACACGCGAACCGGAGTTTATGGCCGTGATTGTGGGGGTGGGTGAGTACGCTCGCGAGGTCGAGGACGGTATCTACGTGATACCCGTACGCGCGTTGGGGTGTTAAGGGACGGCACGCCGTATGCCCGCTGCCAGGTGCTACGGATTGGTGCAAGGGGGTCAGGTCCTTTGCGCCATGTTGGCGCGAAGTAACCTGACCCCCTTGCACCAAGGGTTTGACTTTTAAGACATCATTAAGGCTTGCGTTGTGGAGCAAACCGCAGGTCAATGCTATTCTTTTACCTTATCGTACGGTGTTGTATTCTGCCTGAATTCTCTACCTGCGAACAACGGATAAACGCGACCAAGCCGAAAGGATGGCACGCCCGCAAGCAGGGCAAACGCAAGCGATGAGTGGCATGGACCGACATAGCGAGCTCCAGCAGCACAAGACGGCGGCCGAGTACCGCCAGGCTGCCGACGAGCACGTGCGGACCCTCAAGGATTTCTGGAAGGATTTCCTGGTGAGCGGTCTGTTTGTGCTGGCCGCCATTGTTGCCATCTTTGCATGCCTGGCCTGGTTTGCCGTGAACAATCGAGTGAGCGCCACGGGGAGCACGATCGGGGCGAAGGCGGATCGGTATACGCTGACCGCCGAGGGCGAGGGTGAGTCCGACGCGCACGTGGGCTATTACGAGCGCTCCGAGCGCACGGACACCGAGAAGCAAACTATCGCCGGCCTAGATACGGCCGACGCCATGACGGTGACGCTCGGCTCTAACCTCAACAACGAGACCGCGGGCTCTCTGTATCCGGGTGCTCGCGGCAAGATTACGCTTACGGTGACGCCGCGCACGGATAACCTCGGCGATATCACGATCAACCTATCCCGCGTGCTTAGGGTTAAGGCCAAGGAAAATATCTATAAGGAAGCCGATGGCAATCTGTCGAATGATGCGAGCACGCTGCTCAGCCTGGTAAAAGGCCACTTGCTGTTCTTTACGGGCTGCGAGAACGGCTATTACTCGGGCCGCGTGGCAAACGGCAAAATCACGATTCAAAAGAAAGAATTTTGCATAGGCGGGAATGTGGCCAATCCAACGGACCAGTCCCACACCATCACGCTGTATTGGGTATGGCCGGAGTACTTCCAGAATTTCGTCCTTACCGGCAACACGAATTACTACAAGAATCTGTTTGAGGCAGAGAACGAAGGCTACGGCGCCCTGAAAGCAGACGTGAACAAAAACAAAGCAACCTACTTCTACGATCCGTCGAACAGCACCGCCGCCTCTGACCCTCACGACAACGTGGACCCCTACGCCAACGTGGACGCCTACTCTGCGCTCTACAACAACGCGGACGAGAAGATTGGCAACGAGGTCATTTCCATCCAACTCAGAATAACCGCGCAGGAGGGTACCACCAATGGATAGCATCCGCGCACATATGACTGCCGCCCACGATTGGGTCGAGAATCACCGCGCACAGACACTTGCGGTTTTGGTACTGCTCGCGGCCATCATTTTTATCATCGGCCTTACCATGACGTGGTTCGTAAGCAGCAAAAGTCTGTCCACGGTGGGCAAGATTCAAACGCCCGCGCAGCTCAAGATCATGGGTCCCAACCAGACGAGCATCGAGCCCATCGAGATTTCGTATGACGCGTCACGGGGCGATGTTAAAAAGACAGATGGCACTGTGTCTGTTCGCCGCGCGTTTTGCGTAAAGAGCAACAGCGACGAGAACAATGACGGTGGCCAGGCATTTGAGCTGCAGGTGGCAAATACCACCAATATCAAGGGTCTCGATATTAAGGTGTACAAGGTTGAAGATACGACGACGTCGGGCAAGGGCGATGTGGCCGGTTTGGATAGCGCTGGTAAAAAGTATGCGTGGACCAGGGCAGCGGAGGTGACGCCTTTTTACCCGATCAACGCGGATCAGAAAGATAAATCGCTAGCCAAAGATCTTGAACAAGTCGACCCAACCTATCAGGAATACAAGAAAGTTCAGCAGAACGCTCGTCCGTTGTACCGGTACCACAGGTTCGCAAAGAACGAGCTCGACGGTTACAACGAAGAGACCAAAAAGGCCAACGACGCCACGAACTTCATCATCGAATGCACGTGGAACCCGGGCATCGTAACCGAGGGCGGCACCAAGGTTTCAAACATTAAAGAGACCGACATGGTTTACCTAATCGTTCGCAGCGCAAGCAGCAATTAACGCAGGAAGGGAGGACGTCACATGACAGAGGACAAGAACAAGCAATTCGATAATGCCGAGGACTTGGTTTGCGACCAGCCGGATCGGACGGCTGCGCCTGAGCAAGCGTCTCCTGTCGAGCCCTCCCGCCGTAAGCGCCCGTTTTGCCTGGGTTCCAAAGCGCGCAAACGCCTGTGGGCAGTCGCGGTGCTGCTGTGCGTTGTTGTGATGGCGACGGGCACCTACCTTACCTACACGGCGTTTTTGGGCGGTGACTTTCTAAAGTCGGTTGTCGTTTCGGGCACGTCGCAGGCGCTGTTTGCCTCGGACATGCTCACGGGTTACACGGATGAGAGCCTGAATGACGAGAAGATTGCCGTCCGAAGCGTCATCGCCGACACGAGTGGGGAAACCTGTTCCTTCACCTTCCGCATTTACAACCATCTGTTGGGCGACAAGAACAAGGTTAACGACAAGGACGTCAATGCGACACTGAGCGTGAGGGCGACGGGCACGACGGGTACTTGGAGTGTTAGCGACGCGCCCGAGCTGGCGACGGACGGTACGGTCAATCTTTCCTTTCCTGCCAACAAGGCAACCATGTATACCTATACGGTTACGTTTGCCAAGAAGGACCTCAACACAGCATCCTTCACGGTCAAGGCTCAGGTCGGCCCAAACAGCCCCGGAACCAACCTTAAATGGCTCGCGGCCAAGATTGCCCCTGCCGAGCGCGCGGAGGTAGCGGCCTCGGGCGTTTCAGGCGAGTGGGTTGACAAGAACGCGGATGATTCGAATGTCGGCCACTTCGACGCCTACAACTATCGCGTGACCGTTACGGGCGCTACGACCAAGGTGACGCTTACGTGGAAGGACGGGGTTGAGCTCGATCCGTTCTTTGAGAAGAACCACAAGAACGGTGGCGAGCAAGCAACCGTCGACAGCAACTCGGTCACATACGATGCATCTCCTGGCTCGGAGATCATCACCTTTTACCGGAAGGGCACCTCGAAGCCAACCAGCTGGGATGGTGCTGATGGTATTGGCGTTACGTGTTCGGCTGCGAAGAACGAGTCATAAGCATAGATTTTGAGACCCCGTACGGGGCATGAGATAGAACGAGGTAGGACCAGATGAGAACGGCAAAGCGCATAACAACCGCATGCCTGACTGCGATCATGATTTTCCAGGCGCTCGCGCCCTCCACGGAGGTGTTCGCGCAAGAGCTCGACGCCGTTATGGAGGCGTCCATCTCCGCCGCGCGTGCCGCGGGCAAAACGGCGCGCTCCATGCAGGATGCCGTGGCCACTGCTTTGGAAGATGCCGACCAGGCCGCATCTGATGATGCCGCAGCGACTCCGGGCGCCGATGCGGGTGCTACCGAGGGCGGCAGCGGCTCAACCAACGCTGGCGAGTCGCAGGATTCCACGACCGATGGAACGGACGGCGGCGATGCCCCAACGGAGGGTGACGCATCCCAAGACGATGCAACTGCCGATGACGGCGCCACCGACGAAGACCAGGCGAATGACACAGACGCAGACGCCGCCGCGCAGGCAGATGCCACGTATGAGTACAACACGGTTGATGACCTGAAAAAAGCAGGCGTTGCAAATATTACTGAGGAGAACGGCACCGTTACACAGATCCTGTTTACTAGCCCGGCCGACCTCATCAAAATATCGAAAACTAATCCAACTGTTTACCAATATGCCACAATCGCCAGAGATGGAAGCACGGGCGACGAGTTCAAGCTGTATAGTGAACCAAATAGTGAAGGACCGAAATTTGAGGGCTTCGGCGGTGAGGACGCCCCCTTCAAAGGTTCGCTTGACATGCGGGGGAGCACCCTTGTCGTGAACCGCACCCTCTTTAATAACATCGAGCTTAAGGATGATAATAAAGCGGTGGCGGTGAAATGGACGGGTACGGATGCTCAGCCTGTTATCGCGTCTAAAATCAATGGTAATGGTAAAACGCTCGTTGCCAAAGTAACAGTCGCCAATGTGAAGGATGGAAAGGCGCAACTCACATCGCCGTTGTTGGGCGAGGTGAATGGGGTTCTCGCACTAGAGGCGACTTATTCGACTGATGCCGGCAAGACCCTTGCGGTGAATATCAACTCGACCATGGGCAACATCGGCTTGCTGGCGAACACCGTAAAGGCGAATGCGTCCTTTACCATAAATAAAATCGAGGCATTGCCGTCGAGTGGGACGCAGACTGTCAAAACCACTAAAGAAGGAGCTAGTGCTGGCGGTCTCATTGGTCTCTGCGAGGACGGCGTGACTGTTTCGCTCGCCAACCCGATTGACCTCTCCAGCTTCAACGTTGCCGGTGCCGCTGCCAGCGGTGGCTTCATTGGCAAGGCGACTAAACTCACGCTTAGCGCGGACAACAAGAAGTTCACTTGCCCCGCTTCCGTTGGTAGTTCAAACAGCATGAACACCGGTGGTTTTATTGGTGAGGTGGGTTTCGCAAACTCAGTCGAGTTTACCGGCAATGATCAAATCGATACGGGCGAAGGTGCCACACTTGCGGGCAAGGCCAGCGAGTCGAACGGCGTTGGTGCCGTTATCGGCAAGTTGAATTTTATTGATTCTACAACGACCGTATCGTTCAATGGCGGCCCTGATGGTGCCACGTTCAAGAGTACCTACGGCAATGGAGGAGGTGCCGCGGTATTCGGCGGCCTTGTCGGTTCGGTGACGGGGTGTGCCAACTCGAAGCCGCTTCATATCGAGAACGTTACAACGGAGTTTGCGCTCGAAGCTACTCCGACTTTTGCTGGTGGCCTTGTCGGTTGGCTGGGCCGCGGTACGGGCGCGACGCTTGAAGTCAAGAACGCTACGGTCAACTGCACCAAGCTGCTTCAGTCAAGCAAGGGGTTCGGTGGTGTTGCGGGCTGCATTGACAACAGGAGCATTGCCGATATCAATGGGGTGACCGTCAAAAACGAAGGTGCGATTGAAAACGGCGCGGGAATTGCCGCTGAAAGCTGGGGCTCCGCGATTCGCCTGGGCGGCGTAACCGATTTTTCGGGTATGCAGTTTGCTGCCGGTAACAGCTTTACCGGCAAGAAGGTTGTTTCTCAAATTACGAACGTTAGCTCGACCAACCCGACGCTTGTGTTCGCTCGCGGAACGGGAAACGATAGCGTTCCCGCAGATGCCGACAACGCCGATTACTGGGCTTATAAGCGTTGTCCTGCGACGAAAATCGATGACTTGGGTAGCGATCAAAACGCTGATTGCGGCTATGGTGAGGTCGTTAGGCTTGATGGAACGAAGCTGCAAAAAGACCTCATCAAAATCAATATGGACGAGCACGCGCTTGAGGGGCCTTCGACTACGGACTGGAAGTGGCAGATTGGCTATGGAAAGAGTTGGAACGATGGCAACAGAGAGCTGACGATTACGAGCGAGAAGGACTTCGCATGCCTTGCCCTCTCGCTTCAGTTTGGTGCGCTTTGGAACGGCGTGTACGGATTAAACCCCAACTACAGGAATCAGCTCTTGGGGTCTAGTGTGACTATCAACCTTAGCGCCAACATTAATCTGTCGGGTACGGGCATTGGGGGCCTTGGATTCGATAGTGCTAGCAATCTTCAGATATTTCAGGGAACGTTTAATGGCAACGGTCATACGATCACCCTTGGCATTGGCGAGCCGTACGGCAAGCGCGGTGACAATGCGATTGCGCCCAACGACGCATCCGCCGGCAACGGCAAGATTTACCGTCACAGCCGCCTGGGCCTCTTTGCCGCTATCGGCGGCTCGACGGCGAATAGCCAGATCGCGACGGTGAATAACCTCACCGTCGATGGTTCCATTAAGTTTGATAACGGCTCAGGCGTCGACGCCGGTTCGCTTGCGGCAACCATCACGGGTAATGCAACGCTCAACGGCGTTACGTGCAGCGCAGCGATTACCTGCGACGATACGTTCGGCAACGATGTCAACATCGGTGGCATTGCAGGTAGCGTGAGGGACGGCGGAACCGTTACTTTCGATAGCAGCAACACGAGTGGTAGCACAAAGGCGCAAGCAATCGTCGACACGGGCGCTACCCTCAACGGCAACACGCGCATTGGCGGTGCTATCGGCTATGTGGCGGATGTTGCCGCTATTGTCAACGTAGTGAGTCTCGAGGTCGGTGGCGCGACCGCGAACGACAACACGATTACCGCGAGCAACAGTGCGAGCGGTAAGATTGCCCAGGTCGGCGGCTTTATCGGCTGCATCGCGCAGGGTGCCGCGAAAAATACAACCAAGGTTAACATCACGGGTCTTTCGTTCAACTCGTTCAACATGACCGTTGGCAAGAACGGCGACGCGAAGAACGGTGCCGGTGGTCTTCTGGGCTATAGCTGGGGCAATACTGTCGTCACCATCGGGGATAGCACCAAAAACACCAGCGACGGTACGTATGCTCTCAAGGCGAACAACGCTTCCATAACCGCAAACAGCTCAACCGAACTCGGCGGCCTCGTATACGCTGCGAGTGGCCATTGGATTATCAACAACTACGCCATCGATCTCTCGGGCGCAACCATTAATGCTAAGAGCGCTACAACGCTTGGCCTGCTTGTTGGCCGTGGCAGCAAGGTGGCTTCTGGAGTATACGGCTCGGAGTCCTATACGGGTTTGTACCTAGAAGACATGGCTTATTGGGAAACTGCATACAAAGCTTCCGGTATTACAGTCAATGCATCCGATAAATTATCGGTATTCGACGAGTGGGTTGGCAATGGCAGGAAGCCAGGCAGCAAGCTAATCGATGGTGAATGGAATACTGTAGTTTCGCTTCACACCAAAGACGACGTTAATAACGGCAAGCTCGACATGAGCGGAAATCCGGGAAGTGATAACAGCTATCACAATCGATCGGATTTCGGCAACTCACGCAACACCAACGCCTGGACGAGGTATTACTACAATCTTGACAAGGCGTATGCGAAAGTAGGCAGCAACTCAAAAAATAGTAGTACGAGCAGCTGGATGGACTCGCCGGAGTACTTGTTGCTTTGGTGTGCGTACCTGTATGCGCCCAGTAATATTCGGAGTTATATCATTCCGGGAAACCAACAGATTTTTCTAGGAAACAATATTGGCGCGAACGATGGCGCGCGCGCGTCTATCGACATGGATGGATATAGCTTCTACCCCAGTAATCCCAGCGGCTCCAAGGTAACGGTAAAAAATGCCGACATCAAGTTTCACTATTCCGAAATCAAAACAGAGCAAGATGGCAACAAGAAGAATAGCGAAGCGACGCAGCACGAGAACATGCATTGTGGGCTCATCCGAACCCATGCGGGCGACCTTACGGTTAACAATGTCACGCTGGGCGGTACCGTGGGCTCCGTTGTGAACGATGCGGGAAGCTCGTCCGGCGCTTTGATATGCCGCTATATTTACGGGTCATCGATCAAAAAGACAACTAGCAAGATCTCTATCGATAATCTTACGCTTGATGGTTTGACCATCGATAGCGTGGCCGATAAAACCAGCTACGCTCCTCTGCTCATCAATGAGATGCAAACGTACGTGAATCTGAGTGCAACGAATATCTCGACCACGAGGTACGAAAAAGGTGCTAAGGCGGCGACATCACTGTTCGGTAGGCTTGGTGTGGGCAGTACGGCCGACCAGGTGACGGCAACATTCAGCGCGATTAGCCTCCCCAGTGCAACTGATAACGCGATGTTCACCCGCGCAAGCTTGCTTGAGAGCTTTGGCTACGGCGAGGGCAAGACTGGCTCTGCGGTGTATACCTTTATGAAGGATGACCAGACGAACGAGAAGGTCACATTCGGTAGCGAGATCGACTCGAAGGGCGAATACTCCGGTAAGCAGCTCTGGTACTACGACGAGAGCACCTATGGGACCCGCGCTGGCCTCGTCACCGTTGACAACAAAGAGGCAAATGCGGATACTCCGCAATTCGGTGGTTATCTCCCGTATGTGAAAAAGGGCAATGTCAACGAAAACAAAGTCCAATATCACGAAATCAAAGTTAACCAGCGCGTACCCAAGCTTGCGACGGGCTGCGGTACCTATGGCGATCCCTATGCCATAACCAAAGCGTCAGAGCTCAACACGGTTGCCGAGTACATCAACACACAGAATGCAATCGACGGCTGGGAAGTAACGATTGCCGCCAATCAGGAAGAGCTGTGTAAGCGTCGTTTGCCCAGTACGGATACTAAAAACGAAGTGACGTACATCTACAAACAGGCGAAAAAAACGTGGGAGAAGAAGACAGGGGAAGGTACCACTGACCCCAATAACGCGCTTGACGATGCGACGATGCACAGCTATCTCCAAAGCGCCTACTACAGTATCGAGCCGGTTGATAGCGAGGGAAATGGTAGCGATACACTTGTGCTCGATACCACCGCTTTCCAGGGTTTGGGCAATCAGAGTAACCCGTTCAGGGGGGTTGTTGTTGGCAATCTGAGAGACGGCGGTTTAGCGACCATCAAGATTAACAAGCCCGAAGGCGCAAGCGCGCTTTCCGGATTGATCCCGTATAGCTACGGCAGCGTTGTGAGCAACCTGAATATTGAATACTCGGGCACGCCGGTCTCAATTGCATATAAGAGTAAAGATGCATCTGGTGTGCCGGGCGCGTTCTTTGGCGGCGTGATCGGTTGCATCATGGGCGGTGACAATATCATCGATGGCGTGTCGGTGAATGCGGATGCCGGCTTTAGCGTTGCTGGGGCGGCAGGCGATAATGGCGGCGGCGCGCACCTTGTGCCCGTTGGCGGCTACGTTGGTGCTGTTGCGGGTGGCGGCGTCATCTTCCGCAACTCTTCGCGCGGAGACGGTGCCCTTAACCCCTGGCACAGCGCCGGCACTTCTCTCTATGACAACCCGTATGTTGGCCGCGTAATCGACGGCTATGCGTTCAGCGAGCTTGCCGATGGTAAGAGTCTCGACAACACTGATCGTAACTACAAGGTGAACAATCTTAATGTTTCGGATACGAAATGCATCGTGACGGGCGAAACGCAGGGCCGCTATAGGGGAACTGGCAACAATGGCCGCGCCATAACTACAACCGTTAATGACTCGCAGGGATTGCTTGTGCTTTCGGCCATCATCAGCAGCGGTGCGGCCGGCGGTTCAGCGAATACAAAGGATACGAGCGATGAATACGGAACATATGCGGGGTCGCGTGCTTATCAGGGTGGCGGCAACGCAACGGGAACGTACCAATTCGGCAACAAGCAATACGGCAAAGTTCGCAATGCGAGCTATGCATCCGTTGGAAAGCCGGGGAGTGCCGACAGCGATTTTGCCGATGCGAAAAACGATGACATGAAAAGCCCCGGTATCCAGTGGGAGGGTAACGCGCTCGACTACACAGGCGATGGTTCGGGCGTTAACTCCCCCTACCTGATAAAGAAATACGCGACGTGGCAGACGGGCTACGTCTGTGCCGCGCAGGTCTCGGGAATGGATTTGCGGTTCGTGAACACGAACAAGGACATTGATCCGGACAAGGACATTGATTATGACATGACGCCTTACGGTACGGGGTACACGGGTCTTTCGGGCCGCTACTACTCAAACGCATGCGCATCCGGTAAGGGTGCCGACCGCGATCGAATCGTGCCGCTTGTTGCGTGCATCAACGGCGACGACGGTGCAAAAATTAAGGTCGGTAGCAAGAAGGCCAACAAGGTATATGGGGTCACGGAGTACGCCGACGATAATTACAAACTCACCGGATTGGGCGCTCTCTTTGGCACCGTAACGTACACCTCGACCAACGTGTCGGGGAGTATCGGCACTCCAGCAACGGACGATGCTGCCGCTACGGGCAACGGCGGCTATACCGTCCAGAACTTACAATTCTACGACTGCAATGTTTCTCTTACGTATACCAATGCAGCCGGCGTCCCCAGCGATGCGGGTGATGAGCAAGTTGGCGTAGGCTTGTTTGCAGGCACTACGGCGAACGCGAGCTCGCTGGCAGATTACGGCAAATATGCCGGGATTACTATGGATAGCTGCAGGGTGAATGGCCCCAATAACGTTGGCGGGCTGCTTGGCGCATCCGGCTATGGTAGCCGCAGGACTGACAAAGATGCAACTTTGCTGGTGAATCGTAACGACACTTCAAATTCGAACGCGCGCTATTCTCCGGTCAAGCTTTACGATTGTGCTTATAGCAACATGGACATTTCTGGCGTGCAAAACGTCGGTGGCTTCGTCGGCAAGCTGAACAAGAATTCCGCTGGTGGCGTTTGGACAAAAACGAATATGCCTATTGCCGAGAATTCCACAATTATGTCAACTGCTGCCGGCGCAAGGACCGGCGGTATCGTGGGTCTTGCCGGAGGTGGTTTCCTGGTGAACACCGATGATGCTGGAACGCCTTCGCAGGGTGCCGGAAAGGCGGAGATCGGCAATGTCACGCTTCAGCCGGCAGCATCGAGCGCGACCGAGGGGACCGGCGGCCTTATCGGAAGGTCCGAAAATGGAATCGTGTCTGTCTACAATCTGTGCATCCAAGGCGACGTGCAGAATAAAACGGTATTTGGTGTTAGAGGATCGAACAATCTTAAGTACGTTGCTGGTGCAGTCGGCGAAGCGGCTTCGGGCGGTGCATTTAAGTTCGATAGCTGTGTAATAAAAGACATCTATCTTGGTGCTCGTGAGTGCTCTGCCGGTTTAATCGGTGATCTGAAAGGTGGGCTTGCCCTCGAGGTCAAGAATTCAACTATTACCGGACTTGTCGTCGATGGTTCATATTCTGGTGGTGTTGTTGGCTCGATCGGTAACACGGCGAGCTCTGTCACGCTTTTGAATTCGACCATTGGCGAGAATAACTTTACCGGTAGCAAGAACGCTGCATGGAACTCATCGCTGGGAAGTTGTTCTGGCGGCGTGTCTGGCGATGGCCGTGGATCATTTAAGCTCGTCAATGTGCTCATGAACCGCAATACCTTTGGGGCGCAGGCTAGCCAGGGTTATTTGTTCGGAAACAGCTCGTCCGCTGACCTTGTCAGCGTTTTTGTCGCGGGAATTGCCATTAGACCACGCGCTGCGAATGAATCACTAGAGCTGATGCGTGATTCTTCCGGCACCGAAGATCTTAAAAAAGTGCATAGAAAGTCTTACGTTGCGTTTGGTGACTACAAAGACACACCCTCTGAGCCGAATGGCACGCTATACAGTGACGAAGTTACCTCCGACAATAGGACGGTTGCCGCGTTACCCTGTGTCACCACGAGTCCTACGAGTAAAATCGCGGTACGCGTGTCCGAATCCGATACCACTGACCGCTACCTCTTTGGCGACGGCGCGAATGTGGGACTGGCTGAGACCATCAAGAGCGAGGCTGAGGCCGGTCAGAGCGAGTCCGGCAGCTATACCTATACCAACATCGGTGGCAGCAATGAATCTGGTGAATACCAGAACGATGCGAGCGGCTTTGCTGAGAAATCATCCATTGGATCATTCAACGACAACAATGAAAGCAAGAAGCTAGATGAGGGTAAGGACTTCGACGTCCTCGTCCTATCTGGTGGCGACACCACGACAGTGGAAAGCTATCTCAACATTATGACAAACGGCGGCTATTCGGACGCGAAACGCCTAAACAGCTCAACAACGAAACACGTGACCGCAAATCTTGAGACGTTTACGCTCGACGAGAATAAGCATTTCGTGAGAGACGAGAACGCCACGCCTACAGTTTCAATTGAGAGCAAGGACTCCTCGCAAATGAAATTCCGCGCGAGCGGATCGGCATGGGACAACGAGAAGGGCCGCTTTAACCTGTTGACCGTTACCTTTACCGAGGCTGGGCAGAGCTATAAGGTACAGGTGCCCATCATCGTCAAGCGTATGCTCGAGATCGACTTTACGGCCACCTTTGTCGAGGGATCCAACTTTAAGTCGAGTAACTATAACGGGCGTGGTGCTAACGCGCACGTGCTGATCGGCGGCGGCGAAACCATGACGGGGTATCTCACCTGGACATACGGTCAGGCGTACGGCACGCCCACGAGCTACGGTTGGAATACCTACCTTGCAAGTGGCGGCTCCATGGGGCCGTTGCAAAAAAAGATTAAGTTCCTGGGCGATGGTACCAAGGGAACATTGCCGGCTGGTACCCAACTTACGCTGGTGGACACAGCAAATAACAACAAGGAATATCACTATACAGTCGGTGCAAATGGAACCGATTCGGTGGATCTGTCCGATTTTGCAGATGCCAATAATAAGAGCTACACCGAGCCTTGGTTGAGCGAGGAGGTTGGCGTAACGGCGAGCCGAGATGACACCAACGGTGCATGGGTCGATGCGACCGTCGACGATGCCACCGCTAAGGTCGGCGACAAATACTATCGCCCCAAGACGGCCGCCGACGTTAATGCAAGGAAGACGCTGTATACCTTGAGCGTGCCCAACGAGAGCCCGGTGACTGAGAACTTCTATCTGGTAGTTCGAACGCCGAGTAACTCTGCTAGCGTAAATGGCTACACCGCCACGGAGATTGGCAACTCGAATGTCAACACTCGCATCAACTACACGTTGCGAACGGGTAACAATGAGCTAGATAAAGACGATCACCATAACACCGCTTCGACGTACAGCGTGGCGTCAAACTATACGCATAGCTTGGTGGACAACAAGTCGGACATCACCCGGATGGCCATGAGCGGAACGTCCTATCAGCTGGATATGGACGTGAGTGACACCATCATCTTTGGCAAGCAGGAATACACGGATTCCGATACGGTTTACTACCAACTAGATTCCTCGTTGGTGAACTATGAAGGGGACAAAGCCGCGGGTGCACATGGCTACCCGACTGGAACTCAGGGCACATATACGTTCTACGTGAAAGTGGGGAATACCAACTACATATGGGATAGCACTGCCCAAAAATGGAAGCCGGGTGACAAAACGGAGACGCCGGCGGTTGAGGACAAAGCCTGGGCTGCAAACGGCGGCGATATGTCGCTTCTGCTTGCCGATGCTCAGGGCGCCATCGATCTCTCTGGCATTCGCAAGATTGCTGAGGAGAAAGGTGTCGACCGGTTTACCATTACTATGAAGGCGAATCTCACCATGACGGAGCCTGCGTGCCAGTCGGGCATTGTGGCCTCGCAGAAGAGTGGCACCGACCGCTACACCAAGCCCAACTACCGCGCGTACCTTTCCACGCATGCCGATACGCTTAGCACCAGTAGCAACTCGGCATACACCGATGGTAACGCCGGATATTATCGTATGGATGTGGGTTCGTCGACTATCGCGCTCGAGGCGTCTAAGAAATCTCAGCTGGGCATCAACATTGATGACCTCAAGTCCGCTGATGGCACAATCGCTCTGGTGGGAACGTATGATCTTTCCGAGCTGTCTGGTGCCGAGGCAATGATTTCCAGCGCCAGCACAGTGACCTATACGTTGAGCTTGCAGCGGCGCCGGGATGATGGCGGTTATGATCCGGTCAACGATGATATCTCGAAGTACATTACGGAGTACATTGCGGTGCTCGGTGACAACAAACTGGCCAAGGGCACTTTGAGCGACAATCGCCGCAGCTACGTATTTACTGACAACAAGACTGGCGGCGGGTTCGCCACGCGCGACGGTAACAGCCTTGCCTTTAAGCATGCCTTCCGCGTTAAGGTGAACACCGATGTTGAGACGGCTGGGCAGACCTATGCCAACTATCGCCTGGTGCTAACGGCCCATATGTCCGGTGGCGGTGTAAACGACACGCCGGTCAACGTCAGCAACCTCGATGGCTATACGAACTCCGACTACGTGACGTACACGCTAGCGCGCATCAACACCCAGGGCATTCCCCACGGGACCAACTAGCCACGCAGAGGGGCGGCAACCATCCAGTTGCCGCCCCTTCAACTTCCCACCATCTTTCCAGCTTCCCACTTAACTTACCACCTAAGTTGGAAAGCTGGCTGGAAAGCTGGTAAGTTAGGTGGAAAGTTGGAAAGTTGGGAGGTTCGGCATGAATGAGGAGTGGTTGGCGCAGGTCATTCATCACCTGCGAACAATAGGAAACGACGCCCAGCAGTACGAGGTAAAAGAAGCCAAGGGCGCACTTCCAAAAAGCATCGTCGAGACACTCTCGGCTTTTTCCAACGCGCAGGGCGGCTTTACTATCCTCGGCATTTCCGAAAAAAACGGGTTTGTGCCCGTCGAGGGCTTTGATGCCCGCAAGATGCAAGATGCCCTCTCTTCTGCATGTGAAAAGCTGACGCCCGTTGTGAGGCCGGATATCCAAGTGGTTCCCTTTGAGGGAAAACTGGTGCTTTGCGCGCGCATCAAAGAGATGCATCCGCGCGATAAGCCCTGCTACATCACGGCGCGCGGAATGTACGACTCGTCCTTCCTCCGTACGGGTGACGGCGACCGGCGTATGGCTCCCTATGAGGTCGACCGCTTTATGGAGGAGCATGTTCAGCCCACATACGACGACGCGCCGGTCGAAGGCGCCACACTCGATGACCTTGACGCCGATCTTCTGCAAGGGTTTATAAAACGCCAGCGCGAGCTGCACCCTAGGCTTTTAGGCACCAGAAGCGACGATGAGATTCTCCTTGACCTGCATGTGACCAAAAGGTTGGATGACGCAATCGTGCCGACGCTTGCTGCCATTGTTGCGATGGGACGGTTCCCGCAAAAGTTCTTCCCACGTCTCAATGTGACCTTTACGGCGTACCCCGGGACCACAAAAACGCAGAGAGTAAGCGACAACAAGCGTTTTCTGGATTCTCAGACCATTTTGGGGCCGATCCCTTTCATGATTGAGGACGTGCTTGCCGCCGTTGCGAGAAACACCAGAAACGTTGCGGTGATCGAGGGGGCATTTCGGAAAGATGTGCCCGATTATCCGCCCGTGGCACTGCGCGAGGCGGTGGCGAATGCGCTCATGCATCGCGACTACTCTTCAGCCGCGCGCGGCTCACAAGTGCAGGTCAACCTGTATATCGACCGTATCGAGATTCTCAATCCCGGCGGGCTGTACGGCGATGTCACGGTCGACTCGTTGGGAACTTCTGGGGTTTCGTCATCCAGAAATCAGTTCCTTTCAAATATCCTCGAGACCACGCCGTACCCAGGCGGTGGCTACGTGGTCGAAAATCGCGGCACCGGTTATCAGGAGATAGGTGAGCAGCTTGAGCGCGCAAACATGTTGCCGCCCGAACCAAAGAACTCGACGGTTTCTTTTTCACTGACGTTCGATAAGCGAAAGATAATGCGGGCGGAACAGGCGACCTCCGTAGGACATGTGGACGAGGCAATTTTGGATTACCTAGCAACGCATTCTTCGGCTTCGACCAAGGAGCTCACGGACGCTTCGGGTTTGAGCAGGAGCGCCGTTTCCAACCACATAAAAGGCTTGATTGGTGCGGGCAAGATTGAGGCGATGGAGCCTCCGCGCAGCCCGCGACAACGGTATCGACTCGCGAAGTAGGGCTGTCCGTCGCCCATGCTTCGGTTTTCCAACTTCTTTCCAACTTTCCACTTAACTTACCACATAAGGTGGAAAGCTGGAAAGTTAGGTGGAAAGCTGGAAAGTAAGTGGAAAGCTGACATGTTAGGTGCGGACTGACGAGGGGTTAATAATTGCCCAAACCATACCAGCCAAACAAAAAGATACCAATCTGGTCGGTAAAACACCGTCAATGAGCCCCAAGCCAACTAGCTGCGTAAATAAAACCTAAAGAACTGTTGCAAAGTAATGGCAAATACCCAGATGACACCGTTGCGATTTTCAATTAACTGCTACGCGGGAACAGCAAAATGCTACTATCTAACATGCACGTAAGAAAACAGGTAAACGTTTAGGGCTAAGAAGTGGCAGGTATGTCAGAAGCAACTAGGACTCGCACGCATGCGCCCGAGGTCAGGCAGCGCGCCGTCGAGGTCCTCCAAGAGGGGATCGGTCATCGTGCCCTCGCCGCGGAGCTCGGCATTCCCCAGGCCACGGCTCGTCAGTGGGCTCGCGCATATGCCGTGGGCGGTGCCGACGCCGTGCTCAACGCGGGCTCGCATCACCGCACGTATTCGTATGACGTCAAGCTCGCCGTGGTAAAGGATCGCCTGGAAAACGGCCTGACGGTTCGCGAGGCCATGATTAAGCACAAGATTCCCAGCGAGTCTTCGGTCAAGGCTTGGTGTCGTCAGTATCGTGATGGCGGCGCCGCCGCGCTTATCGATAAGCCGCGCGGTCGCAAGCCGCGCGTTAAGCAGGCAGAGTAGCAAGAGGGTGCGCCCACAGGGGCGCATTTTTCTTGCTGCACCAACTTTTCGGACCTCCGCGTGCCTATCGGGACATCCTTCAACGTGGCCAATAAACCGCGCGCAGTGGCCCGTGCGCCCGTCGCTGCGATAGGGGGAGTGTCGCCTCTCTGCTCCAAAGCGGACGTGCCCTTACCCCGTACGCCTAAAACTCCCCTGTTGACCGAAAACCCGCCGCCGCTACTCCTCAACTGAGCTATAACGTTAAACAATTGCAGCGTTTTTGCATGGGGGAGTGATGGTATGACGCTACTGTATTTCCTTACCCTGTTTCCGCTGGTACCGGCGCTGGGCATGCTGCTCGCGCGCGGTGACCGCGCCCGCGATGCGGTGGGGCTCATAGGCTCTGGCATCATTATGGCGGTGACGGTTGTAGTCGCCGTCATGTTTTTTGGCATGGGTCCGCAGAGCTTCGAGGTCGCCCCCGGCACCTCGCATGTGCTCTCCATCATCAGCTCCATCATCGACGTGATCCTGTGCGCCGTCATCCTGTACAACGCGTACAAATATAGGAACGCGCTCACCACGGTGCTCGGCATAGTCCAGCTGGTGGGCTCGCTCGCCTTTGCAGCCATGACGCTGCCCGCGACCGAAGCCGTCACGGCGACGCCGCTCTACCTGGACTACATGAGTGTGATCATGGTGCTTGCCGTCGGCATCGTCGGCAGTCTGATCTGCGTGTACGCCCTGGGCTACATGAAGGACTTCCAGGCCCACGACGAGCACGAGGCCGCACTGCGCGGGCAGACCGCGCCCGACCGCCGTCCGCGGTTCCTGGCGCTCATGTTCCTGTTCCTCTCGGCCATGTTCGTCATCGTGACGAGCGACAACCTGGAGTGGCTGTTCTGCGGTTGGGAAATCACCACCGTGTGCTCGTTCCTTATGATTGGCTACACGCGCACGCCTGAGGCCATTAAAAACGCCTTTACCCAGATCATCCTCAACATGCTGGGCGGCATCGCGTTTTTGGCGGGCCTTATGTTTCTGCACGTCAACGGCATGCCGCTGACCATTTCGGACATGATCGAGCTTTCCGGCGCCGGCACCGCGCAGTCCGCGCTACTGGTGATGCCGGTCGTCCTGCTATCGCTCGCCGCACTTACCAAGGCCGCGCAGATGCCGTTTCACACCTGGCTGCTCGGCGCCATGGTCGCCCCCACGCCCACGAGCGCCCTGCTGCACTCGTCGACCATGGTCAAAGCCGGTGTGTTCCTGATGGTCAAGCTCAGCCCGCTCTATGCCATCTATCCCGTGACTGGCTTTATGGTCACGAGCGTGGGTGCCATCACGTTTTTGCTCGCTGCCCTCATGGCCATCTCGCAGAGCAATGCCAAACGCGTGCTCGCGTACTCCACCATTTCCAACTTGGGCCTCATCAGTGCCTGCTTGGGTGTCGGCGCGCCCGAGGCCGTGTGGGCCGCCATCTTCCTGATCCTGTTCCACACGGTGGCCAAGTCGCTACTGTTCCTGTGCGTGGGCACGGCCGAGCATCATATCGGCAGCCGCAATATCGAGG
>ERZ1034984.1573-NODE-1573-length-20803-cov-8.265327_pt1 | contig 20803 bp, 16 predicted proteins | sample MGYA00520589_ERZ1034984 | MGnify/ENA primary metagenome ERZ1034984 (study PRJEB33766, sample SAMN09781790) | gut metagenome | biome: gut microbiome | host: Homo sapiens | place: Madagascar | study: EMG produced TPA metagenomics assembly of the PRJNA485056 data... | reverse complement strand
CGGACGGGTGCCTCCAAAAATGGTTGGCGGGGCTTTTGTTACAGCCCCTTGCTGCTAGATGATGCCGAGGTTGCCTCGGTCGAAGGCGTCGGGCTTGGTCTGTCCCACAAGGCGGTCATAATAGGCCGAGAAGCGCTCCACCGCGGCGCCGTTGGCGTCCGTCGCGCCCACGACACCGTGCTCGTCGCTTACAAGCATGACCTCGTCGCCAGGCCGCGCCTGCATCTCGGGATTGAAGGAGACCTCCATCTTGAGGGTCTTCGCCAGGTCGGCGATAAGCGAGTTTGCGCCCGACAGCACGCGCTCGGCATCCATAAGCGCCACGAGCGACGTCTTGTCCCCTTCCTCGCGCACAACCCAGGCAACCTCGCCAGGCACGGGGTCATCGGCACAGGCACGAGCACGCTCAATGAGGGCCCGCGCGTCCATGGGCTCAAGCGCGACATAGGGCTCAACACCCATGAGGGCGCGGCCTTGGTCGTCCACCACAAACGTCATGACGCCGTTGGGATCCTTGAGGGCGCCTTCGGCCAAAGTCCACTCGATGTGCTGCCTCGCCCAGCTCTTGAGGCCCGCCGCAAGGCCGCGCGACTCAAAGGCATGTAGGTGCCTGCTCTTGAGCGGCAGGGCGCACTTGTGCAGACGCCAGCGCACGGAAATGACGGGCTCACCCGCAACCAGGTCCTCGGGGATGAATTCGCTCATTGTCGGTCGTTCCTTCTCTCTAGGCGTTGATGGTTGGGCCTTGATCGGTCGTATTGGAATCGCACGTACACGGCTGTCCCTCATCCGATGACTGCGACGAGGGAGCGGGGTCTCGGACCTCGGCGTCGACGTGCACCACGTCGTCATGGTCGGAAGCCTTACGCAGGTAGTACATGCCGGCAGCAATGGCCGCGGCGCCCGGGCCCGGCAAGACGAGCATGGGCAGCCCTGCCATGATAAGCAATGCGCCCACCGCTTTGTTGCCCACAGGACCAAAGTCATCCTTGGCACCTTTAGGATACACACGGGCATAATCGCGCTTGCCGCCCGGCCCCTTGACGTAAGCCTCGACCATGACGTCTTGGCCGGTGCGGGTGTTGTGCACCGTGTGGGCATGCGCATCAGCCTCGCGCATGTCCGCCGCGTTCTTCACCGCGACCTCGGCGACCGCCTTGGCCGCCGTCTTGCCCGCTCGGCTCGCCGCCGTCTTCGCCGCGCTGGCAGCCGCATTGGCCACGGCGCTTGCAGGGCACTTGCCCTTGAGGGCGGCAAAGGCCGCAGACTGCGCGGCCTCCACTGCCGCCTCGGCCACGGCGGGAGCCGCCTTCTCGACGGCATCCACCACAGCAGGCGCGGTGCGTGCCGCAGCCCGTTGCACGGCAGGCACCGCAGCTTGAACGCCATCGCAGGCCGCCTGCGCACCCGTCTGCACCCCATGGGCAACGGTTTCGGCAGCATGCCGCGCGGCTACGGGTGCCTGAGCGGCCACCTCGCGCGCCTTCTCGGCAGCCTTGCCAGCGACGTCCTTCACGGCTGGCGTCACACGATTGGCGGCATCCCTCATAGCAGGTGCCATGCGCTCGGCGGCATCCCTCATAGCAGGCGCCATGCGCTCGGCGGCGTCCTTCACGGCAGGCACGGCGGCACGCGCCGCGCGCTCAGCTTCCAAGCGCGCCTTGCGTCCAAAGGCCATGACCTTGCTTGTCAAATCCATATCGTCACCCCATCGCTTCGGTCACAGGCGCTCATACCTCCAGGGAGCTGAGCACCGGGGCCATGGCGTCGTCGTGCCGGCCTATGGCGGAGGCTCCCAGCAACTTGAAGGCAAGCCCCTTGTTCCCCGCATCGAGCACGGTGCCCGCGGCCTTCACCAGAAAGTCGATGTTGCGCTGACAAAGGTCGAGGTCAATGCCCGCCCCCTGCAAGACGAGCTTCGCCTCGCGCTCGGTGAACGTCTTGATCTCGACGCCCCGGCGCTCGGCCAGGTCGCGCAGCTCGGTGGAAGCGACATCGGCCAGCGTGCGGTCGTAGGCGACGCTGCGCTGGTAGCACGCCATGCCGGCGTCAAGCTCGTCGGTCATGCAGAAGGCGTATCCCAGCCAGTACAACGCAAGTCCCAGGTCCTTGGGGTTCCACATGATCTTGAAAGCGCTCTTGAGCGTTGCGATCTCACTCACATAGTCAAACGACGAGAAATAGCAGCGAGCCAGGCGCAGGTAGCTCGCCGCCACACTCGGGGCAAGCTCGACGCAACGCCGGGCGTGCGCAATGGCCTGCTCGGAAGCGTCGAGGTTGTCGTCGAGCAGGGAAGACAGGCGGTAGTGTGCCATGAAGTACTCGTCGGCGCACAAGGCCAAGTCGCGGCCCGCCAGGTCGTCTGCGCAGCGCAAGCCGTACAAGGCGCGCGCGGCGTACGAGTCGAAATAGCGGAAGCACCGCGTCTTGGAGTCGACGAACCACCCGTTCATGTCGGAGGAGTCGACCATCTCCTCCAGGATGCGACGCGCCTCGCGGGGATTCTTGCCCACCGCCTGCGCGGCGCGGGCCATCTGGGCCTGCAGGCCGTAGATGTCGTCGAGCGCCACGGCCGCCTCGTCATGCGAGTCCGCCTCGATGGCGTCGGTCGCAATGCCCTCGATCACGCGCATGAGGGCCGCGCGCGTGAGGGGGTTCTCCGTGCGCTCATAGGCATCGCGGGCCTGGGCGATCGCCGCAAGGCTGTCGTCGCCCTCAAAGCTCTCCATGATGCGGCGGGCCTCTTCTTTGCGACTCGCGCCCTCGAAAATGCCGAGGTCGCAGACGCGGCGGGCCGCCAGTTCGGCCCCGCCCTCCTCGGACAGAACGCGCTGGTCGAGCTCGACCTCGCGCACGGCCTCTTCGCTGGCAAAAGGCTCGTCGCCCAAGTTGAAGAGGGGCTTCACGCCCACGAGTCTGCGATGCGCGTCAAGGCTGAAGACATGGGAGGCACCGGAAAGCGCCTCGAACGGGTCGGCCTGGCAGCGGGCGCGACCATCGGCGTCGACGAGCATGGCATTGAGCTGGTCTCGGCCCAGGCGGGCAGACAGCACGCACTCAGGCTCAGTGGGAGCGCAGATCTCACCGATACCAGGCAGGATGAGGAAGGGCTCGGGCTTTGCGCCATCGGCCGACGCGCCGGCAAGCTTTTGAGCGGCGCCAAACCCACGCCGCACGTTCACCCAAACCTGCTCGACATCGGGGCATGCCCAGAAGCCGACGGCCGCGCATGCCAAAAGAGAGAAGGCGGCATAGCGGCTCGCAAGCCCCTGGCGCATTTCCTCGTCACATGGCTGCCAGCACCCCTGCTCCTTGTCCCAACGCAGACCCGGCATGACGCAGGCGGGCATCGATGCGATCTCCACCACCAGGGTGTGTCCCTTGGCGTCGTAATCAAACTCATATTCCAGGCGATACGGCAGGCGCAGGCACTCGCACCCCCGCGCGAACGCCATGCGAACGTCGAGGTCTCCCGCTCCGGCAGGAGCAGGCTGGGCATGCATGGGATTGCCGCCCAGGTACGGATCGGCCGCGGCAAGGGCATGGTCGGTGCACCATGCGTCGAGCTCGGCTGTCTCAGCGGGACCCATCGTCTGCAGCTTCTCCGCACCGTAGGCCCGCTGCATGCCCACGAGACGATTGAACAGGCCTTCGGCCTCCAGCAGCATGCGAGCCCCCTCGGCGTTTACCTGCGAGGGGTCGAAGATGACATAGAACGTGTCCGCGTACTTCGTCGTGCGCATCATCTTGATTTGAGGGGCAGGCGCCGCAGGGTTTACAGAACCCGGAGCGGCCCCGAGCACCGTGAGGCCGGGGATTCCGCTGGCAGCAAGGGCACCGCCGATCATGGCGGCGATGTGCTGCACCACCTGGCTTGCCTGGGGAGCGTCTCCGGCAGGCTGGGACGCAAGCGACCCCAAGAAGGGCACTCCGGCCGGCATGATTCCATCCTGAGGACCCGCGGTCTCACCCAGCGAAGCCGCATCGACGCCGTCAAAGCCCGCCTCGCGCAGGGTTTGCGCTGCATAGGACACCAGGCCCGGCACGAGCACGCCAGGGCGGCCCTGAGCCTCGTCGTCCATGTCGATGATGCCCTGCGCCGCCTCAAACACGTCGGTGGTGCGCAGTTTGCCAAGCGCATCGCGCACGCCCAGGCCCGTCAGGGAGTATCCTCCGTCGTGCGGGAACTGCCAGAACACGAGAAAGGCCACGGCAGCGGCCGCGCACAGCGTGAGCCCCGAGGCATCGCAGCCCAGGTTCACCCGAGAGCTCGAAAGCGCGATGCCTCCCGTGGCTTCCATAAACTCACAGGCGCGAAAAGCCGGGGCCTTCTCCTGGGCGACCTCCACGCATCCCGCACCCTCGCGGTCCGCATAGCGCTTGAACTGCACGTCGGGCGTGCGCGCGGGCGGCATCGACACCGCCTCACCGGTGGCGAACACGCGGCCGAACTCATCGATAAGCGCCAGGATGCGCACACGGCACGCATGGCAGGTGGTCAGGATGCACGGCAGGCGGCGCATGGGCTTAGCGTCGACCGTGGGATCGTCGCCTGCGGCAAACGACACGAGCCAGGAGGCACCGGCGGCGGGCAGGGGAATTCCCTGGGCGACGAGGCAATAGCCCACACCCTCGGGCGTGCCCGTCGGCGTGGGGACCTTCTGCACCTTGGAGCCTTTCGGCAACGCGTACAAGCCGTCATCGTCGACTTGCGGGGTGGACGCGACGGGCGCAAACCGACCCTGCAGCGCATTGAAGGCCCGCTCTATGAGACCTGCCTTGGTCGGCACGGCACCGGCGTCGCCGGCAATGTCAGCGGCACCGTCCTGCGACACAAGGAAGGACGGCTCCGGCACAGGCGCAGGATGCATGCAGGGCGCCTGCACATCTGTCTGCTGATTTGTGCTCACGAGTGGTTACCTCTTCTCATCTTTTGTCTCACCTCCAAGTTTCCCACACCTGAGCTCATCATGCGAGGTAATAACAAAATATGAGCGTGTTCGTCGCAAGGTTGCCCACATGCAAGCCCCGCACGGCTATCATTGCCCATGCACGCAACGTCATTTCGTCACCCGAACCGAGGAAAACCATGCCACAAGCACCCCATGGCCGCTTCGCTCCCACGCCTTCGGGCCGCATGCACCTGGGAAACGTGTGGTGTGCGCTCATCGCCTGGCTCGCCGTGCGCACCGAGGGCGGCACGCTCACCCTGCGCATCGAGGACCTCGACCCGCGCAAGACCCCCGCCGGTGCCACCGAGGCGCTCATCGACGACCTGCGCTGGCTCGGCCTCGACTGGGACGAGGGCCCCGTCTTCCAAAGCGAGCGAGCGGCCATATACGAGCAGTACGCTGCCCGCCTCGAGCGCATGGGCCTCACCTACCCGTGCTTCTGCTCGCGCGCCGAGCTGCATGCCGCACAGGCTCCCCACGCAAGCGACGGAACGCCCATTTACGCAGGCACCTGCCGCACCCTCACCGACGAGCAGGTTCGCGAGCGCTCCCGCATGCGTCCGGCGGCGCTGCGCCTGCGCGTACCCGAAGCCGCAGATCCCGCAGGCACGATTCAGTTTACCGACGAGGTCTACGGCGACCAGCTCGAATGCCTGGCGCAGGAATGCGGCGACTTTCTTGTGCGTCGCAGCGACGGCGTGCACGCCTACCAGCTTGCCGTCACCGTCGACGACGCGCTCATGGGCGTCGACTACGTGGTGCGTGGCCGCGATCTTCTGCCCTCGTGCGCGCGCCAGATCTACCTGCAGCGCCTGCTCGGCTTTGACCAGCCTCGCTATGCCCACCTGCCCATGCTCATGGCACCTGATGGCACGCGCCGCCTTTCCAAGCGCGAGCGCGACTGCGACCTGGGCTTCATGCGCGACCACTTCGGCATGCCGGAGGTCCTCATCGGCAGGCTCGCCCACCTCACGGGCCTCGTCGACGCCCCCGAGCCCCTCTCGGCCCGTGAGCTCGCGACCGTCTTCTCCTGGGACCGCCTGCGCGCAACGGCCGACAAGGGCGACATAGCCGTGCCAGGCAGCTTTTTCTGCTAAGCACGACTGAGTGTCCGGCTCGGACGTCGCCCAAAAGGGCGTTTTCGCGCCTAAATCTCAAGGAATTGTGCAGAGTTGCTAGAATACGGCCCATTTGGACTTGTGCAAACAACCAATATTGCGGTATGCTCCCTCAGCACGCGGAGAGCTGACCGAGAGGCCGAAGGTGCTCGCCTGCTAAGCGAGTAAGGGACCATAAAGTCCCTTCTAGGGTTCGAATCCCTAGCTCTCCGCCACGCGCACATTCAAGGGACCGGGCATGTTGCCTGGTCCCTTTTGCGTTTCAGGGGCAAACGCGCCACAGGCGAACACCGCCCCCAACCTACCCCGCAGCAAAAAGCCCCGCCCCCGCACGAGCGGAAGCAGGGCTCACATCGCAACAAGAAGCAGGCTGCGCCTTTACGGCACCCACACCGCGGCAACAACCGGCATGCCGCCGTTGCTGAAAACACAATGACAGGTAACCTCGCTGTACTCGTAGTCGAGGTAGAGCAGCGCCTGAGCCGTCTGGTTGGGCACCAACGACCCAAGGGCATTCACCACGGAGTTCGGGAACCACCAGGAAGCATCGGAGAGCTGGTAACTTTCCGACGAGTACAGCCTGTACGCCACGTTGGAGAAGCTCACCGTCTTGCCGGAGTTGTTCGTCACGCGCAGCGGAATTCCCACCGCGCCCCTGCCGTCCCAATACTCGTCGCCCGGGGCCGACACGGTGGCCCACTCGTAGGCGGAGACGTCGGTGCTGAACGCAAGCGTAAGGCCGTCGACGTCGAACGACTCGCCCTGCGGAATCGCCTGGGCGGCGTCAAGCCCGCTGATGTTGGTGGGGAAGGGACCGACGCCGCACTGCGGGTCATACACAATCTCGAAGCTCACCGAAGGCTTGCGGCCCAACAGGTTGTCGAACTGCACCGTGTAAGTTCCCGCTCCGTTGTAGGGCAGGTAGATCTTGCACGTGGTGCTGCCGTTCACCGCGATGTTGCCCGTGTTGCGGATGTCGTCGGCATACCTGCTCGACAGGCTGGTCAGCTGAGAACCGTCGGGGCCGTACGCCTTGCAGTACATGTCGCTGATCACGCTGCTCAGCTCACCGAGGTTGACGACCGTCACGGGGACGGCGACCACGAGGTGGCCGTTGAGATTGCTCGACATGTCGTCGATCATCAGCCACTGCCAATATCTGCTCTCAACGTTGAACTGCACCTCGAGGCCCTCGAGCTCAAGAAAGCCGGGGTCCGTCGTTTCCTGGCTGGCAGTGGCGTTGGGGTTCTCGATACCGAGGAGGGAGCAGCCGCCGGCAAGCCCTGCGAGCGCAGCACCGCCCAGGGCCATCAGGCCCGTGCAAAGCACGCGGCGACGGTCCATGGGCACACCCTGTGTTTCGCTCTTGTCATACATCAAGGGGGTTCTCGCCTTTCGATACCAGGTAGGGAACGGAAAACGTGCGCCTACCAATTAAGAATGCCTGCCGAAGCGTCCGCCGGCCGGGCCCCTGCCACGGGAGCGCGACCCGCTGAAGACGCTGCGCTGCGAACGCGACGTCGCACGCTTCTCGTTGGGAACGATGCGACCCTGGGCAAACGTGAAGTCAGCAGGCTCCCACACGGGCACGAGCTGCTTGGTGAAATACTCGATCTCGCGCAGCGGGCCCACTTCGTCGGGTGCCAGGAACGTGAACGCCACGCCGCTCTCGCCCGCGCGACCCGTGCGGCCGATGCGGTGCACGTAGTCCTCGGGGTCGAGCGGGACGTCGAAGTTCACGACCCAGTCGATGTCGGACACGTCGATGCCGCGGCTCATGACATCGGTGGCCACAAGCGCCTCGAGCTCGCCGGAACGGAAGCCGTCCAACGCGCGTTCGCGCTGCTTCTGGGCACGGTCGGCATGCATGACGCCCACCTTGAGGCCCTCGCGCTCAAGCGCGGCGGCAACGGAGTCCACGCGCTGCTTGGTGCGGCAGAACACGAGCACGCGCCTGGGGTGCCCGGTTTCGATGAGATGGGTGAGCAGGCCCACCTTCTGGCCTTGCACCACGGGCACAAGACGCTGCTCCACCGTGTCGGCCGTCTGACCGGAGCGGGAAATCTCGACGAGCACGGGGTCGTGCAGCATCGTGGGCATGCTCTGCTGGATATCGCCCGAAATGGTGGCCGAGAACAGCAGGGTCTGGCGCGTGCGGGGAAGCCTTGCCACAATCTTGCGCACGCTGGGCCAAAAGCCCATGTCAAGCATGCGATCGGCCTCGTCGAGCACGAGGATCTGCACGTGCGACAGGTCGACTTCCCTGCGCTCCATGAGGTCGATGAGTCGGCCGGGCGTAGCCACGAGCACGTCGCAGCCCGCCTTGAGGCGCTTGAGCTGACGGTCGTAGCGCTCGCCGCCAATGACCGTGGCGACGCGCTGGCCCGTGACGGAGCAGAGCTTGTCAGCCACAGTGTCAATCTGCTGGGCAAGCTCGCGGGTGGGCGTGATGATGAGGGCGCGCGGGGCAACCTCGCCCTTTGCGGCCTTGCCCACAAGCTGAAGCACCGGCAGCGTGAACGCGCCGGTCTTGCCCGTGCCCGTTTGCGCAGACGCCACGACGTCGCGCCCCTCGAGCACGACGGGGATGGCCTGCGCCTGCACAGGCGTGGGATTGGTGAAGCCCAAGGCGGCTACACCCTCGAGTAGTTGCTCGTTTAGCCCGAGCTCGGCAAATGTGATATCCATGCATCGCAGTATGACCGATATACGCGCGTTTAGCCACATGCCGCGCCCGGATGCATAAAAAGAGAGTGTTATCTATAGAAAACAGTCCTGGTTGACGGCCATTTCTTTCAGATTCGTCACTTTTGGAGGCACACTAGGGCTAGGCCGGCCCCTGCGCGGAGAGCCCATCGATTTGAGAGGCGCATTCACTTGCCAAGAGCGGCGGCTCCGCGCCCGCAGGCAGGCAGGCCGCACCTTCCTGCGCCATACGCGCCGCAAGCTTGGCGGCCTTCGCCTCAGCGCGGCGACGCTTGAAAAAGACGCGCAGGACCTCGGCACACTCAGCCTCAAGCACGCCGCCTTCCACCTCGAACTCATGGTTGAGCCGCTCGTCATGGCTCACGTCGTAGAGCGTGCCCACGGCCCCGCCCTTGGGGTCGGGCGCGCCGAACACGCAGCGGTCGATGCGGGAGTTCACCATGAGGCCCGCGCACATGAGGCACGGCTCGAGCGTCACGTACACGGTGCAGCCCGTGAGGCGCCAACGGCCCAGCACACGCGACGCCTCCATGAGCGCGCTGAACTCGGCATGCGCGGCGGGGTCGGCATCGGTCTCGCGACGGTTGCCCGCGCGCGCGATGACCTCGCCTTCGTGCACCACCACGGCGCCGATGGGCACCTCGCCCAGCTCGGCGGCACGCGCGGCCTCCTCCAAGGCCAGGGCCATAAACTTCTCGTCGTCGCTGTGCGCCACAGGTTCCTCCCATTGCTGGTATCCTTGATGTCACACGATACCAGCTACGTTCAAGGGGCGCCCATGTCGGGACAGCACTTCTCACAACCTAACCCCGACCCTCGAGGCAAGGCGTCTCACAACGCAAGGGCCGCAAACGTAGGCGCCGGCGCGTATGGCCGCGCAACGGGACGCCCATACAGCGAAAACCGCCCCGCGAGTTCAACCACCGAGCGCACCTTCGAAGTCCGTGCTTCCCGCAAAAAGACGACCCGCCGGGAGTTCCTCGCCGCGTCGGGCGCCTTCGTCGTGCTCGCCGCGCTGGCAGGCCTGGGTACGACACGCCTGCTCTCAAACACCGGCGACCACCGTTTTGCGACGCTTGCCCAGGTGCATGAGGCAGAACCCACCCCTGAGCTGCGCGAAGAGCAATACCGCCGCGTGACCCTCTCGGCCGTGGGCGACCACCTCATGAACATGCCCGTGGTGGAGGCCGCCGACTACAACGCCGGCGAGGCAGGCGACGGTTGGTATGACTTCACTCCCATGTACCAGGGCGTGGCCGACATCGTGGCCTCCCACGACCTCAACTTCATCGACATCGAGACCATCCTGGGCGGCGACTACCTGGGCCTTTCGGGCTACCCCGTGTTCAACTCGCCGAGCTGCATCGCCGAGCAGGTGGTGGGCTTCGGCTGGAACCTGTGCACCACGGCAACCAACCACTGCCTCGACATGGGCCTCGAGGGCATCTACAACTCGTGCGCCACCTGGGCGCAGTTCCCCCAGATGCTCATGACGGGTACGTTCTCGAGCCAAGAGGACCGCGACCGCATCCGCACGTGTGAGCGGCAAGGCATCACCTTCGCGTTCCTCTCCTATTCCGATTACTTCAACGGCTACGTCGTGCCGGCAGACGCCCCCTGGAGCGTGGCCGAGGCCGGCGACGAGGTGATGACCTCCGAGGTCTCGCGCGCAAAAGAGCTGGCAGATGTGGTCATCGTCGCCATGAGCTGGGGCAGCGAGAACGACTTCTCGCCCAACGAGACCCAGCGCCATTACGCGCAGTTGCTCGCAAACCTCGGGGTCGACCTCATCCTAGGCTTCGGCCCCCACGTCATCCAGCCCATCGAGTGGTACCAGGGCTACGACGCGGCAGGCAACCCCACCGGGTCGCAGACGCTCGTGGTCTTCTCGATGGGCAACTTCCTGTCGAACCAGCCGTATTCCTACGCCAACGTCGAGGGCTGCTTTACCTGCGCGTTCGAGCGCCTGGGCACCTCAGGCCCCGTGAGCCTCATCAACCCCATGTGGACCCCGCTCATCAACCACATCTCATACGGCTGGCATCAGGTGTTCAAGCTCAAGGACTACACCTACGACCTCGCCGCGTCGCACGAGTCCATCGGCCTGGAGTCCGACCCCCTGGGCTACTGCTACGACCTCACCAACCAGATCATCGGCCCCAGCGGCATCCCGATCGACTGGTAGGAAGCAAGCAGGCAAGGAGGGGATAAGGGACGCTCCTTATCCTTGCATGCTCCAACGGACCTGCGCCTGGTGCTTCTGCGCCTCCCGGCGATACAGCGAGACGAACCGTTTGAGGACGGGGTTGTCGTCATCTCTGCGATAGACAAGGTAGACCGGCCCCACAAGTGTGGTGCCCGACGCAAGAACGACCTCGCAAGCACTCGGGTTGGTGCCGGGAACCATATAGCGCAAAAAGCTCGAGGTGAACACGACCTCGTCTTCCTTGAGCGCCACGAGGAACTCGTTGAGCGCGCTCGCGTCCTTGGTGAGCGTTTTTGGCCTGCAGCCGTTGCGCTCGAACAGCGCGCAGATGCCATCGGTCCACGTCTTGAACATGCGGTTCGACGAGATGGGGAGCTTGCACGCGGCAAGGTCCTCAAGCGTGGCGTCCCCCTCAAAAACGGGGTTGTCCTCATGCACCCAGGCGCTCAGGGGCTCGTTGTACATAAAGTCGTACGCGACATCGGCCATCGGCGCCTCCCATGGAGATGAAGCCGCGGCGGGGCCCTCGTCTATCCCGTCGCCCGGGGCGCAGTAGGCCAAGGCCACATCTGCCGCCGATTCCTGCACCAGCTGCTCTACGGTCTTCGCCCGATTGACCACAAGCTCATATGAGAAGCCCTCGTCGCTTTCATGCATTGAGGCAAGAATGGCGTAGGCCATGCAGGCCGGCTGCCCGCTCGACTCCGCCATGGCGATGCGCAGCGCGGGAGTCTGGTTTTTAGACAGCGCCGCGCACTCCCGTACAAGCTGGTCGTGCGCATCGAGGATTCCACCGACTCGCTCAAGGTAATGCGCACCCGCCGGGGTCAGCCTCACGGGGGATCGTGTGAGAAGCTCGAATCCCAAATCGTGCTCGAGGGCGGCCATGTGGCGGCTCAACCCAGACTGAGACAGCCCCAGTTCTCGCGCCGCACTCGTAAAGTTGAGGTGCTCAGCCAGCGTCTGAAACTCCCGGATGTAGTCGAACATCCCACCCCCAATGCAAAACCGCTCTTCATCAGCCAAAATAATAATGCACTTTTTGCATCAGTCAATCCGATTTCCTCATACGCAAGCCCATATCTCTCATTTTGGCGATGCATCGAAGCTCGGCTAACGTCTCCAGTCAACAAGGCACAGCGATGCCATACCACGCGCAGGCAAGACAAACGGAGGACACCATGGGCGCAAACTTTTCTGCAGGCTGGCGGAGGTCATCGGATGCATCCGCCTTCAACCACTGGCGGCGCTAGTCATGCGCCCCAACAACACCAGGGAACAACACGAGTCCCGCCCCAATCAGGAAAGTTATCGAGAAAACCTCAACACCAGCCGCGACTACTACGCCGCTCATGCCGCGCAGCGTCATCAAGTCAGTCGCAGGCAGGCCCTCAAGGCAGCAGGTATTGGGATTGCTGGACTAGCGGTTTTAGGCCTGGCAGGCACTGCCTGGTATGCGCATCGGGCAGTGGCGTGCACGGTAAACGGTTCGGTGCGCATGGCCCCCGTGGGGTCGACAGCCCAGGACATCATCAACCTGGGATATGCCCACCCATTGAACGGCAACTTAGTCGCCGTATGCGCCGAAGGCGAAGTCCCTGAGATTTTGGAACAAGGAAGCGGCGAGCGCTACACGTTGCGCGTGAACGGCGAGGAGACGGATGTCGACAAGTACCGCCTCGCTGAAAATGATATCCTCGAGTTCTCAAATGGGAGTGACACAACCGAGGCAGTCGTCGCGCAAAACACCGACATCCCCTGTGGGGCACAAGTGCCCGAAGACAAATACTTCCTTGTAAAAATCGGTTATGTGATTCAATGGGGGAAGGCTGGCGTATCAAGCATTGTGACGGGGGTTCACTCGGGAAAAACCGTTGACTTGGGCATAACCGAAGAGCCGAAGGACCTCATCATTGGAATGGGCGATAAGATCAACCCTATTGACGGACGTCGTCTTGTCTCCATAACATTTGATGACGGTCCCGACCTGACTTACACTCCGCAGTATCTCAACATCCTCTCGCGCTACGGGGCAAAGGCAACGTTCTTCAACCTTGGCTCTCAAGTAGATGCGGGGGAGGACTACGCAGCCCTATCTCGTCGGTGCATAGAGGAAGGCCATCAGGTCGCCAGCCACACATACTCTCACTCTGACCTCCTCGAGCTTGACGATGCCGCCCGCGCTGACGAGATAGCGCGTTCCTTGTCGGCTGTTTCGCAAGCTTGTGGCATTTCATCCGACGTCATCCGTCCGCCCTACGGCAACTTCTACGGAAGCAGTTTCCTCGCCTACCTGCGCTCGGGCGGCAACCTTGCCTACACCGCTTATTGGGGGCTTGACTCGCAGGACTGGGATATCGAGCACCAGGGATACGGATTGGAAGACGGTGCGGCCAAAATCGTCTCGAACTGCACCGAGGTGAAGGGGGCAACCCTGGCCACCAACCCCGATGCTTTCAACGGCTCCATCATCCTCATGCACGACGCCGGAGGCAACCGCGACCGTGACGTTCTTGCGCTCCCACAAATTATCGAGGCCTACCAGGCGCAAGGCTTCGAGTTTGTCACCATGAACGAGCTGCTCGCCTCCTGCGGCACCTTCCCCGACTGGGTCACCAGCGGCACCTGCACCCGCCCCGCTGACGCCGTCATTCCAACTGATGACCACGTGACCTGGTACAACCCTAAGGAGTACGACCCTCTCGCCGCACTGAGCGCGGAAGACAGCTAACGTCCATCTACAAGGGTGCCCCAGCCCCCATTGGGGCACCCTTGCTGCCAAAGAGGGCGCAGTGGGGCCCTATTCCAAATCCACTCCCATATCATCGCAATACGCCCGGCACGCCACAAGCAGTGCGTCGCAGTCCTCGTGCAGCACCTGCCAAATAATCTCGCGATCAACTTCCATATACGCGTGGCCAAACGATTGTGAACCCCGGATGCACCGCGCGTGTCGAAACCATAACGGGCGGCGACATCGGTGCTTATCTTGCCCGCCTCTTCCGTAATGCGGAAGGCACGATTCATGAGGCCTTCAGCGATAAGGTCATCCACATCGTTAGTAGGATTCAGGAAACGCTCCCTTGTAAACACGAGCTTGCGCATCTGTTCTTGCGTTTGCCGTAACGTCGTAAACTTCCTGGACACGCGCCAGGTCAGTACTCTTCGCGCTCATAGACCAGCACCTTCTCCCTCTCAATTGCAGCAGCAAGGTTGGCGTTCTTGATGACATCGGCCGAAACAACGTCCACCTCACGACCCGTTTGTTGCTCGATCCGCTTCATAAAGTGTGTCAAGTCATGGAGGTTAAAGCCGTTTGAGCGGTCAACCTCTATACGGACGTCAATATCGCTTTGGGGGCCAAACTGCTTGCGGGCAAAGGAGCCGAACAGGTATGCCCGGCGAATGGCGGGATAGTCCCTTGCCGAGTCGGAAATAGCCCGGCATGCCGACTCAAATTCAAGCGACCGAGCCTCAGATTCCTTTTCGGCAACGCCTTCACCTGGCGTCTGCAAAAGGTCAAGCACCTGCTCAAGCTGAGCTTGGATACCCGACAGGCGCTCATCGGTCTTCGTCGCCTGCTCCCCCTGAAGTCCATCCATTAAAAAATGCAGGTAAGCATCCGTCTTTCGCAAGCCATTGTCTTTTGCGTACCTCTCGACCGCTTCAGCCAGCTGCCGAGGCACGCGCAGGGACACAAGTATTCGCGCCTCGCCCAAACCCGTCACCAACGACTCGCTCATCATGACCTCCATTCATAATATGTATGACAATTGTATTACGTTAGATGAGCGTAGACAACTCCGCAAACATCAAAAAGCGCCCCGGCAGACCGTGCGGTCCGTCGGGGCGCTTGTTTGCTTGGGCTTGTAAGCCCCGCTACACCACCTGGAAGATAAAGAACTTGAGGTAGTTGGTCTCAGGGATGCCCCAGACGATGGGGTGGTCGGGAGCCTGCTGGCGAATCTCGACCTGGCGCAGCTGCACGCCGGCGTCGTGTGCCGCCTCGGCCACGACCTTCTTGAGCATGTCCTCGCCCATGAAGTGCGAGCACGAGCAGGTGGCCAGGTAGCCGCCACGAGGCAGGAGCTTCATGGCGCGGGCGTTAATCTGCTTGTAGCCGCCGGCAGCCTCGCGGATCTTCGCGCGGCTCTTGGTAAATGCGGGCGGGTCGAGCACGATGAGGTCGAAGGGACCGCCCGCCTCGCGCATGCCCTCGCGCGTCTCAAGGCTCGGCAGGAAGTCGAACACGTTTGCGCAGGTGAAGCGCGTCGTCGCGTCGAGACCGTTCAGATGGGCGTTGCCGCGGCACAAATCGACCGCCGTGGCGCTCACGTCCACGCCGTGCACGAACTCGGCACCGGCGGCTGCGGCGTTGAGGGCGAAGGTACCCACATGCGTGAAGCAGTCGAGCACGCGGCGACCCTTTGCCAGGCGCGCCACCGCGCGACGGTTGAACTTTTGATCGAGGAAGAAGCCCGTCTTCTGGCTGTTCTCGAAATCGATGTCGTACTTGATGCCGTTCTCGCACACGATGCGGCAGGTGGTCTCAGGCGCGACCTCCCCCTCAAGGGCAAACCAGCCCTTGTAGAGAGGCAGACCCTCCTTCTCGCGCACCTTGGAGTCGTTGCGCTCGTAGACGCCCACGATACGCTCGCCGTCTTCACGCAGCACGCCCACCAGCGCCGGCAGGATGATGGCCTTCAAGCGTTCCATGCCCACCGTGAGCACCTCGGCCACAAGGATGTCCTCGTAGCGGTCGACCACAAGGCCCGGGAAACCATCGGCCTCGGAGAAGATGAGTCGGCAGCAGTTGGTGTCAGGCCCGCAGCCAGGCAGCGCCGAGGCGCCCATGCAGGTCTTGCGGTACTCCCAGGCCCAGCGCACCTTGCGCTGCCAAAACTCCACGTCGAAGCGGTCATTTGCGTTGCGCGACACGATGCGCACGCGGATCTTCGACTCAAGCGAGATGGGACCCGTGCCCAGGTAGGTGCCCTTCTCGTCCACCACGTCCACCACGTCACCGTTGCAAACCTCGCGGCCGTCAAGAGGCGCGGGGTCAACGCGCAGGACCTCGGCGTCGAAGACCCACACGTTGCCCTCGGCCAGGAACCTGGCACCCTTCTTGGTGATCACTGCCTGGGGAAAGGGGCGGCACTGCTTCATGGCGATCCTCTCAAGCTTCTCGAAAACGTCCCCGGATACAAAAAAACGACCCGCGCGGGGCCGTTTCGTTCAAACAATCTGGCGGAGGGAGAGGGATTCGAACCCTCGGAACGGGGTTGCCGCTCGGCGGTTTTCAAGACCGCTGCAATAAACCAACTCTGCCATCCCTCCATGGGCGCACATCATAGCATGCGCGTGCTCCAACCTTACAGGGGAGGTTGGAAAGAAAAGAAAAAAGCCCCGACCTTTCGGTCGAGGCTTCAATCTCAAGTGGTGCGGGCGAAGGGACTTGAACCCCCACGGCCTTGCGGCCATATGGACCTGAACCATACGCGTCTGCCAATTCCGCCACGCCCGCGCGAAGAAGAACTATAGAAGATGACAGCCTATCCAATCAAGCACAATCTAGCACTTCACATCTTGCACACAAATACGCGCAGCAACCCTGCCGTCTGGACCCAATCCTTCGCGGGCCGATCCGCCCCTACGCCGCCAGGCCCGAGTATGTCGGCTGGTCATTGGAGCCCGGCAGCGAGAAAGCCGACCCCTGCGCGGTACCGTCAGGTGCGGTAAAGGTCGCCCAGATACCCGCAAGCGCCTGCGCCGCCCCATCGAGAGACGCGCGCACCCCACTGAGCGCGTCGTCGGTCTGCCGCGTGAGCTCGGCCTGGACGGCGTCGGTGGCCGTTGCGGCAATCTGCTCGGCCGACTGCTGGGCCTGTTGCATGCTCGCCTGCACCACGGGCGCGGTGAGCGTGTAGGCCAGGCACACCAGGAAAGCCAGGGTCATGAGACCAAAGAGAATGCGGTTGATGATCTTGAGTATGCGGTACACCATGGGCGGGATCCCCTCGTGTCTCTGAATGTAAATGTTCGACACCGCCATCCTACCCAAGACGCGGCACCAAGGGGAGGAGCAGGGGCCACGTCACCGGGAGCACACGCCCAACGGGTACAATAGATGGTTATCGCGCGGACCATATGGCGTCGCGCCCCCAACCGCTCACACCACCCAAGGAGGATGCCCTTGCCCACCACCGATGCACAGGCCCCGGCCGAGCAACTCCTGCTGGGCCGCTACCGCGTGCTCGAAACGCGTGGCGAGGGCGGTTTCGGCACCGTCTATGTATGTTGGGACCCTCGCCTCATGCGCCGCGTGGCCATCAAGTCGATTCGCCTCAAGCCTCAGGCGCCGCAAGGTTCCCTCGTCGAAGGCGTGCCAGACTATCTCAGCGACGCCCGGCGCAGTGCCCTGCTGCGGGCGGCGCTTGACGAGACGCGCACCGCCAGCATGCTGCCCCACCCCAACATCGTCCAGATGATCGAGTTCGACAACGACGACGAGCACGCCTACATCATCATGGAATATGTTGAGGGCGCAAGCCTCGCCGAGCTGCTCGACGCCACCGAAGACGGCCTGCTCACCGCCGACGAGGCGGCCGCCGTAGTGGAGGGCGTGTGCGACGCACTCGAGTTCGCCCACGACAACGGCGTGCTGCACCTCGACATCAAGCCCGACAACATCATGGTGGACATGTCGGGCCGCGTGAAGCTCGCCGACTTCGGCATGGCCACGCTGTCAAGCATGACCGGCTACTCCGGGGCACGCGGCGGCACAGTCGGATACATGCCCCCCGAGCAGGCAGAAGGCGGCGAGGTGGATGTGCGCACCGACGTGTTTGCCTTTGCCGCGGTGATGTACGAGGCCCTGTGCGGCTTCTCTCCCTTCAACGCCGACACACTCGCCCGCAGCCGAGAGCTCGTACTGGCAGGCGCCCCCGACCCTTGCGCGCTGAGCGACTCCATCGACGTGCGCGCGGCCGACGCCCTGCTCGACGCCCTCGAGCCCGACCCCGACGCGCGCACCCCCAGTGCCGCCGAGTTCGCCGCACAGATCCTGCCGGCACTCGGTAGGCCCCGACAGGGCCGCCGAAGCCTGGCCGGACTTGTGCGCGACGTGCTCGACGACTCGCAGCCAACCGAGGCCGCTCCCGACAACGAGACTCCCCCCATAGCAGCCCCCACCAGGTCGTTCGACCCCGACTCAGGCATCTTGGGAGCGTCGGGGGCACACACGGCGCGGCTCGCGCTCCGTCTGACAGGAGCGCTCTGCCCCGCCGCAATCGTCACCTTGGCACTCTGGGCCGCAACAGGCCAGGCGGGCACGCAAGCGTGCATCGCGGCGTTCTTCGTCACTGCAGCGTTGAGCCTTCTCGCACCCCAGATAGGAAGCTTCGCGGCGCCCGTGTGCACGGCGCTTGTCTGCATAGCCGCCGGCCACATCCCACTTGGCGCGGCGCTGCTGGTCGCGGCAATCCTCTGGTGGGTGTGGGTCGGCCGAACCCAACCGCTCCAGACCGCAGGCACATTCCTGTCGTGCCTGTCGCCGACCATGCCCGTGCCCATCGCGCCTCTCGTTTGCGGTTACCTTCTTCCGCCCGGCCCCGCCGCAGCCAGCGCGGCCTTGGGATGCCTCACGCAGGCATGCCTGGTGGCTCTGGCACAGAACCCGCCTGGCATCGCCTTCCTCCTCACGGCGGGAGCCTGGACCTTGGCCTGCGCCGCGCAGTCGGCCGTCGGCCACAAGGGCACAAAGGTGCGCTGTTACCTCTCCACACTGCTTGCAACTTTCATCATCCTGGCAGTTCAACTGGGTTGTGTCCGTATGGAAAATGAGGGTGTATGGACAAGCCTTCCCCAGGGGGAGCTGGCCTGTGTCCTCGGGTCTACTATACTTGTCGCATTGCTTATCCTTGCCTTTGGCAGCTCGGCGCACCTCGAGGCCGACCTCGAATGCGCCGACGCCCCGGCAACGAACGTCCCGTAAAGGAAAGGTGCCCCAATGAACCTTTTTGACATTTTCGAAGGCCGCATGCAGCAAATCTTTGAGCGCGGCAACACCATGGCCCCCTTCCCGTTCAAGAAACTCGCGAAGACCGCGGTGCGTGAGATGAAGAGCTGCTCGGCCAAGCTCGACGGCAGGCAGGTCGCCCCCACGCTTTACACCATCCTCGTCAGCCCCTCCGACGACGCCCTCATCGGCCCGCTCTACCAGCAGGTCACCGACGAGCTCGTCGACTTCCTGGCACACGAGGCCCAAAACGCCGGCCTGGCCCTCACGGCAAACCCCACGGTGCGCTTCATCCCCGTGGGCGACATCAAGCCTGGCAAGATGGAGGTCATCGCCGAGATCGTCTCCCCCGACGTGCTTGAGCAGGTGCGCGCCGAGGAGAGCGACTATGTGCGCGGACGTGCAAAGTCGGGAGCCGTGATGCCGCAGGGCCGCGCCAACCAGCAGCGCCAGGCCGCAGCGGCACCGATGCCCGGCATGCCCGACCCCATGGCAGCCCCGCTGCCTCCCCTCCAGCCCCTGTCTGGCGCAAACCAGCCTGCAGGCATGGCCGCCCCGCGCCAGACAGCACCCGAGCCTGCCGCCATGCCCGGGGCTGCGCCCGCACCCATGCCCGTGCCCGCCGCCGGCCGCCCCGCACCCGTCGCCTGCCAGCTCACCGACAAGGCAAGCGGCAAGACCTGGCGCATCGCCTGCGACAGCACCGTCATCGGCCGCGACGAGGCCCACGCCGACCTCGTGCTGGGCGACTCCAACGTCAGCCGCCGCCACGCCGAGCTCACCCGCAACGCCACCGGCTGGCGCATCGCCGACCTCGGCAGCACCAACGGCACGCGTGTCAACGGCATGCGCGTCAGCGAGCAGGACCTCGCCAACGGCGACACAATCACGATGGGCCTCGTGACGCTCATGTTTGAGGAAGTCTAACCATGCCTGCCGTGGTTCTCTTCATCGGGCGCGTACTGCTTGTCGTCGCACTCTTCATCTTCCTCTTCTGCATCATGAAGACGGGCGTCGGCCTGGTCAAAGGCCAGAAGAGCGATGCCGCCGTCTGGTCGGTCGACGTCGTCGACGCCCCCTTGGGCATTCGCGGCACGCATGTCGACATCTTGGGGCCGGTCATCGTGGGCCGCTCCCCCGGTGCCGACATCGTCCTGCCCGGTATCTACGTGAGCGGCAAGCACGCGCGCTTCTCCATCCAGGGGCCGGCGCTCGTCGTGGAAGACCTGGGCAGCATGAACGGTACAAGCGTCAATAACCGCCCGATTGCCGGCACCGTCGTACTGCACGACGGCGACATGGTGCAGATAGGCGACGTTTCAATGAGGGTGACGCGCCAATGATGACTGAAGAAGATGCCCTGAAGGACGAAAACGTCGAGCACATCGACACAACGTCCCAGGTAGATACCAATATTGTCAGCGAAACTGCGGAGGCGGGCGAAACAAGCGCTCCTGCCTGCCCTGCCGCTGACACCCAACAGGCCGAAGAGGAGCCCGAAGACGCAGCCGCCGATGCGAGCGCGGCCATGGCGAACCTCATCGATGACGAGGGCGCCCAGAGCGTGGAGGATCCCCACATCGACCCGAACGCCGCCCCCCTCAACCTGGACGACGACCCCGAGGACGACCTGCACGAACAAGCCGGGACAGCCAACGCGAGCGCAAGCGCAACCGATACGCCGCAGGCCGCCGCTCAGGCAGATGATCCGCAGACAACGGCCGAGATCGACAAGATCGAGCTCGCCGCCCTCATGAACTCCGGCGATGCGGGGCAGACCATGCCCTTCGCCCCCGTTCAGGAG
>ERZ1034984.1572-NODE-1572-length-20812-cov-9.236932_pt1 | contig 20812 bp, 21 predicted proteins | sample MGYA00520589_ERZ1034984 | MGnify/ENA primary metagenome ERZ1034984 (study PRJEB33766, sample SAMN09781790) | gut metagenome | biome: gut microbiome | host: Homo sapiens | place: Madagascar | study: EMG produced TPA metagenomics assembly of the PRJNA485056 data... | reverse complement strand
AAGCTATTTCCGGGATATTTTAGAATACTTTTAGAACCTTTATTAAATTTTTATAAGTGAAAGGAACTGCTTTTATCCATCTTTATTTCTTATTATCTTCTCTTCGAATATTTTCCCCCCAGTAGTTTTTCCCTGCTTTCATACTCTTCTTATATTCCTGAAATTTTTCACACATTTAACTCAAACAAATTGGTTCTATCAGATTGAAATTTGTATACGCTGAAAAATCCACTACATATTTATCTATCCACTCTAAGATATCTAATCGTTTTGAATAAAATAATTCTTTATTTTCCTGATATTGTTTTGCAGCAAGTCTATAAACACCATCTCGTGTTGTTTTTACTACAGGATTTTTCCCCTCATCGATACTTGAATTCTCCCCTTCTTTCCAATGAAAAATGGTTCCTTTATAAATATTTACAATATGAGTCTCCAATTTATGTTCAAAACTATTGTCCTCATAAATCTGCAACGCAAACTGCAAGTTTCCATTTAAGTACTCCAGCGGTGCTATATTGGCATCTGCTACGGCTTCTGTTTCTGCACGATAACCATCAAAATTAATACCGAGATGATCTAACAACAGACCGCTTGAAACATATGCAATATAATCTTTATTAGCCATTGCATTAAATTTACGTTTTTTATTAATTCCCGGATTTCTAAGTTCAATAGCTGCAGAAAGATATGCATTTCTCCACAAGGCACTTTCCGCCTGATATCCAAGTTGTTCCAAAGCATCTGCACAAAGATAGCGTGCCTCAAGATTCTGTGGATTGGCAAATACAAGATGGTTTGTTACTGTTGCAACCCACTGATATTCCCCACTTTCATAGTCCCTTTTTGCATATTCAAGAACTTTTTCAAAAGAACCTACATATTCTATAAACTTCTCTGCTAATTCTTTTTCCGGAAGTGGTAACAAATGCACTGGATTTCCATCATAAAACCCAAGATACCTCTGATATGCACCTCTTGCATTGAATGTATAGTTTCCATAATGTGCTCTTGTATACCAGGTTCTACTAATTGATTCCGGTATCTCAATAGCATTTCCAATCTCGTTTAAATTATATCCTTTATTTGCCAATAACAATGCCTGGTCACTTGTGAACTTATATGCCGCTGCATTATCTAATAAAAACCGCTTTAATTTGTCCGGTCTTTCCTCTGTTTTCCAAAGAGGAATACCATGCCCCGCAAATATCACTTCCACCTCTTCGCCATAATCGAGATACAACTTATAGAGTACTTCTCCCCAATAATTGGCATCACGAACCTGTGCCCCTCGCATAGTATAGGTGTTGTGAATTGTCCCCACAGCATCATCTGCAAGATATAGCGTATGATAATTTCTAAAATAAGTTACCATATGTGCTTCTGTTTCTGTATCAGGTGTAAGGATAAAATCCACCTCTATTCCATCCAGTTCAAGTGTTTTATCCTGTTCTATCAACTCATTTGGAAAAACAGAAGAAATTCTTCCTGGAATATATGGAGTATTACTTAATCCCATGGAAACATACCCTTTATCATCTCGTGGAAGAAATACTCCTGCCTGATACTGTACTCTTCTTGCCATTGCAATGCCGGTACTTAAATTGTCATTTGTCATGGATTTTTCATAACCGATTGGCGCATATATTGGTATTTTTTCCGGCTCCTTTTCATATTTCAGGAAAGTTTCTGTTCCTCCAAAATGATCATGGTGTGTATGACTGATAATAATTGCTTTTATATGCCCACGAACCCTTTCACCTGTTGCCTTTTCCAAGAGTTCGAGGGAAACTTCCGCATCCTCAACCGAAGAGCCTGTATCTTGGATAATCCATCCATTGGTACTTTTAATGTATCCTATGGGCGCAACCGAGATTCCTGTCGTAATATAAACTTTTCCTTTTATCAATTCTGCAACCCCCGGAATCATTCCTTCTTTTGCATTGCGCCAAAGGTAAGAATTCACGGAATCTGGATAATCTTCCTGAATGTAACTCTGCGCCTGGATATTCCAGATAACACTTCCGTTTTTATCGGAAATGTTATCTTCCAGTCTTAAAATAAAATGTGACCGAAATTCTTCAACATCCTTATCCTCTTCTGCAATATATTCCAGATTGAAATTTTCTCTGATTTTCTGATTAAATTTTTTTGTAAACACTGTTGCTTCTTTTCTCTTGAAATTCAATGTATTTCCCATATTTTTCTCCATTCGTCCACTTGCTATATTACAACTTATTTCTGAACTGCCTTTTCATAAACTGCGGTATTAAAAAATTCATCTACCTTCACATCATTTGTAATAATGTTATTTGTCTTCAGAAAATATACCGTACTCTCAGCCTTCTTTAGTGTTGCATCATCTATTGCAGGATTAAACCCTGCAAAAGTAGTATCTGCATAAACCTGCTGTTGAATTTCTGCCGGAAAACTATCTGTTGCTAAATCTTCATATACCTTGTCCGGATTCTCCTGTGCAAATTCATACGCTCTTTGTAATGCTTTTACAAATGCCTGTGCCACTTCTGGATTTTCCTTAATGAATTCTGTTCTTCCTGCTAATACAAATAAAGACGATAATTCACTTGCTACATCTGATGTATCAAAAACTTTTCCGATCCCATTTGCTTGATAAAGAAGTGCCGGACCTTCTGCCGTAACAAATGCATCTGCTTGTTTTGCTGGAAGCATCGTTGGTCCATCTGTTGCTGAGTTTACAATTTCAACATCATCTATGGTTAATCCATTCTTTTCCAACAAGTCTGATAAGAATTTATACGGAGCAGTACCAAATCCTGCTACTATCTTTTTTCCTTTTAAGTCAGCAATAGATGAGATTTTCAAATCATTGTCAACAACCACACTATATGTCATATCAGAACTTGTAGTTGCAATTACTTCAATATCTATTCCATTACTTTTGGCTGTAATTGCCGGTAAATCTCCATATGCAGCAAAATCGATTGCCTTAGATGAAAACGCCTCGTTGATTGCCGGTCCTTGCTGTGCAAATGCTTGATACTCCGGATAGTATCCTACCTTTTCTAATTCCTCTTCAAAGAATTTTTCTTTCTGCGCAATTGCTGCACTTTCCGTCATAGAGCCATCTAATCCGGTCGTTCCGACCACTACTTTTTTCAATTCTTTATTTTCATTTGAGGCGGTTTCTGTTTTATCTGCTTTTTCTGTTACATTATTGTTCTTAGAAGCACCGCAACCTATCACTCCAACTGCCAATGTTAATGCTACTAAGATTCCTGTAACTTTCTTTAAATTTTTCATAATATTTTTCCTCATCTTTCTATCTGTATTTTTATATTTCTTCTAATGGTTCAATCAAATTGAAATTTCTATACTTACCGGTATCAACTACATAATCATTTATCCATATAAGAATATCTGTTCTGTCTGTTTCAAATAATTCTTTGCTCTGTTCATACTGCTTCACTGCAAGATTATAAACTCCTTCACGAGTAGCTTTGATTACCGGTAATTTTTCTTTAAAACTGTCTGATTCTTTTTCTTCCTGCCAGTGGAAAATTGTTCCTTTATAAATATCTACAATATGTGATTCCACTATCTTAGTGAAACTTTCATCTTCTGTGATTTGCAAACGGAACTGCAATTTTCCTTTCTTATATTCCGATGGTCCAAAGTTTTTTCCACTATCTACATCTTTTTCTGCAAGATATCCATCAAAGTTTATTCCTAAATGGTCTAACAACAGTTCTGTAGAAACATATGCTACTGTATCACGATTATCCATTGCACGAATGTTTAAGTGCTTTGCAAATTCCGGATTACGCAGTTCTACAGTTGCCGCCAAATATGCATTTCTCCACAAACCATTTTCACTCTGATATGCCAACTGTTCTAAGGCATCTGCACACAAGTAACGTGCATTCAGATTTTTCGGATTATCAAATACCAAATGATTAGTTACCGTAGCAACCCACTGATATTCCCCTTTTTCAAAATCTTCTTTCGCCTTTTCTAAGACCACTTCTGCCGAACCAACGTATTCAATGAACTTTGCTGCTAATTCTTTTTCAGGTAATGGTAACAGATGAACCGGATTTCCATCATAGAATCCAAGATACTTCTGATAAGAAGCTCTTGCATTGAAGGAATAACTTCCATAATGCCCTCTGGTATACCATGTCCTGCTGATAGATTCCGGAATTTTAATTTCATTTCCTATTTCATTGAGGCTATATCCTTCATTTGCTAAGAGCAATGCCTGATCATTGGTAAACTTATATGCCGCTGCATTGTCCAGCAAAAACTTTTTCAACTTATCCGGTCTTTCTACTGACTTCCAATATGGTGTCCCATGACCTGCAAAAATCACTTCCGCCTCTTCACCGTATTGCAAATATAATCTATAAAGAATCTGTCCCCAATAATTGGCATCTCTGACTGGAGCTCCTCGCATGGTATATGTATTATGAATGGTTCCTACCGTATTGTCTGCAAGGAATAATGCATGATAGTTTCTGAAATAGCAAATTAAATGCGCTTCCGTTTCCGTATCTGGTGTCAAAAGAAAATCAACTTCGACACCATCTATATTAACTGTAGTATCTTTTTCAATGCTTTCCGTTGGAAAAACCGAAGACACTCTTCCATATGCTCCCGGTGCTGTGCTAAGTCCTAAGGTAATATATCCTTTTTCATTTCTTTGCAAAAACAATCCGCATTGATACTGTAACCTTCTTGACATTGCAATGCCACCATATAGGTTGTCATTTACCAAAGAATGTTCATAGTCTTTCGGTCCATATACCGGAACCTGGGAGTTTTCCTGCTCTGTGAATACTTCTGCCCCTCCAAAATGATCCTGATGGGTATGACTGATAATCAGTGCCTTGATATGGTCCCTTACATTTTCACCTAAAGCTTTTTCTATGATGTCTAATGTAAGTTCCCCTTCATTTATGGAACCTCCTGCATCTACAACAATCCAACCGTTGTCACTTCTTATAAATCCAACTGTTGACGGTGTAATTCCTGTTGTTACATATACTTTATCTTTTATCAGTTCTACCACGCCTGCCCAAAGACCATCCTGAGCTATCTGCCATAAATAAGGATTGACGGTATCCGGTGCTTCTTTGCGAAGATAATCCTGCTGCTTTCGATTCCACCGGACATTTCCCTCTGTATCTGTAATATTTTCCTTTCCCAATTCATAAATAAAATGAGACTTTAATTCTTCAATATCCTTTTTTTCTTCTTCCAGATAATGAAGATTTACATTTTCTTTTATATTCTGATTGTACTTCTTTGTAATTTCAGTTGCTTCTTTCTGGTTTGCATTTAATATGTAGCTCATCTGTTTTCCTCCCTTCCTGTTACTAAATGTTGTATTCTTCTGTTTCTCTTTCATCTTCAAAGAAGTGTTTATATACCTTTTGCTTGTAATAAGAAAAATCTGTACTTCCTCTTACTTTTGCATTTGCTGAATCTACTGTAATAATTTCCTTGATTTCTCCCGGTCTTGCCGACATTACCACGATTCGGTTTCCCAAGTAGATTGCCTCATCAATATCGTGTGTTACCATAATCATAGTAGTTTGTTCTTCTTCCCATATACGAAGAATTTCCTTCTGCATCTGAACTCTAGTCAACGCATCCAACGCTCCAAAAGGTTCATCCAGAAGCAGGATATCCGGGCTTGTAACAAGCCCTCTTGCAATAGCTGCTCTTTGCGACATTCCACCAGATAACTGTGAAGGATATGCATTTTCAAATCCCTGCAATTTTACCAGCTCTATATGCTTTTGGACTGTTTCATTCCATTTTTGTTTATCTGACTTATCCAGTCCAACTCCAATGTTATCCTTGATTTTTAACCATGGAAGAAGACGGTGTTCCTGAAATACCATGCCACAGTCAGTATCCGGTCCGGTAACTGGTTTTCCATTTCGAATAATCTCTCCTTCTGAATATCCTACAAGTCCTGCAATGATTTTTAGTAACGTGGATTTTCCACAGCCACTGTGTCCCACAATAGTAATAAATTCACCTTTTTTTATTGTCAGGTTAATATCTTTTAAAATCTCCACCTGCTTTTTATCCACATCAAACTTCTTATTTAAATGGTTTATCACCAAGCTGTTTTCTTCTGCCATTATCCTCTTTCCCTCCTCTTTCTCTCCCACGGAGTTAATTCTGTAAAAATGATGGTAAGTAATTTATCCATCAGAATTCCGATGATTCCAATCACAATCATACAGATAATCACCACATCCGACTGCATAAGGGTTCTTGCATAACTCATCCGATAACCAATTCCTGAAGTAGATGCAATCAATTCTGCAGCAACTACTGCCATCCACGAAACACCAAGTCCAAGTTTTAATCCTGTCTGGATATGTGGAAGTGCGTGTGGAAGATATACTCTTATAAATGTTTTCCACTTACTTATTTTGTAAAGTTTTGCTACTTCTACATATTCCAACGGTGTCTGACTGATTCCACTCAACGTATTGACCATAATCGGAAAAAACGAAGCAATTACAATAATTACAATCTTAGAAGCTTCCCCTATTCCACACCACAGAATCAGCAGCGGAATCCATGCCATAATCGGTATCTGCCGTATGGTTGTAACCGTTGGCTGAAATATCTTTCTGACTGTTTCGGACATTCCCATTATTGTACCAAGAACAATTCCTAAAACTGCTGAGATAAGATAACCTTCTACAACCCTTTGCAAACTGATAAGCAAATCTTCCTGCAATCTTCCTGCTGTCCACATCTCTCCAATGGTTTTTCCTACGGTACTTATTTTAGGAAGAATACTTTCCGGTGTATTTCCATAATTGGTGGCATACCACCAAAAGATAACTACCAAGACCGGAATGATAAGACCTAACAAAACTGTTTTTACTTTTTTCATTTGATTCACCTTCTTTTTCCTTTCATGTTGGCATTGACGTCTTGCTTGATACATTTATACCCCTATTCCTATGGGATTTCTATACTAATTTCTGTAATCGTTTTCATTCTCCTTTAAAAAATGGTGTTTTATGGCATTTATCAGCTACTATTTCCGGGTATTTTTCTATTGTTCCTACTAAATATTTTGTTTTTCATGTAAACGTATACGCCATTGATTTTATTGCTTATATTGTGTTTTTTCTTTTTTATATTCTCTTGTTTTTAGGAAGATATTGCATTTTTCATGTAAACGTTTACAATTTGTATCAAAAAAAGAGTAAGACACATTTGGATATGTCCTACTCTTTGCTATCTACTTGTTACCATACTATAGTAATTTGATATTTCATAATTTATTATTGAAAATGTCTTATTTTAACTGCATTCCGTCCTTAAATGCATTTCCAACTTTTTCACCTAATTTCACATAAGCTGCATTAACCGGATCAAAAGTAATTGGCTGAAGCTTATCTAAATCAACTTTTCCTTCTGCATTCAACACGCTTTCATCAATTCCTACATTCACAATCTTTCCAACTAATCTGCATGTCTTCTCCTCGTAGCTTACAAGCTCGCACTCTACTACCATTGGAAGTTCATCGATTACCGGTGCATCCACAAACTCAGACTTCGTCACATGAAATCCTGCTTTTTCCATCTTATCCGGTGTATTGTTCCCTGATGCAATTCCTACATAATCACAAGCTACCACATGTGCTGCATCTGCCATACTAACAGTAAACGCTTTTTTCTTTAAAATATTTTTCACTGTCTTATGTCCTGCACTCAGGCACATGGAAAGCTCTGTGTCATTGCTGATACCGCCCCAGGCCGCATTCATAGCATCCGGCGTACCATTCTCGTCATAAGTTGCAATAATAAATACCGGCTGTGGATATGTCCATGCCTTTGCTCCAAAATTCTTCTTCATCGTAATTCTCCTTTTCTTACTATATTATCCATGCAAATATCTTGCATGATATTCCATGTTAATCTCCGCTATTTCTTTTTCGCCATCTATGTATGGCTGATACATTTCAAAAGGACTTCCCCCTCCAAGCCAACAGGATGAACAATTTTCACATCCTCCTCCACAATCCAGTGACTGCTTAATTAGTTGCTCTCTTTCTTCCTTTGTGGTATCTTTAATCAGCATACTTTTCATAGCTTTCACGCTCCTTTCGCATTTTATCGGTATCTCTCCGATACTTCCTGAAAGCTGTTTCTACCTTCTATATAATCTTCATATGCTATCACAGGTTCTTTTCCATGAAAGACCTGACATATTCCACAACTATCACAATCTCCGCGACACCAATAGGTCTCTTCTATATACTTTTGTCTTTCTTCTCGAGTGGAAGTTCTAATATCCGGTACCATTTATATCGCTCCATTTAGTTTTATTTTTATGCACGCTCTATACTATACTCACGGTATAGTTCTTCTCGGAATTCCCTATCTTTTGTAGCTCGCAACAATTCCTCTGTCCGGAAGTCCTTCAATAATTTTTCTGCCAATGAAGCAAAGTGTTCCTCGCCTTCTGTCTTTCCTTCCGCTTTTCCCTCTGCTCTTCCCTTTGCTTCATGTTCTACTAATTCATCTGCAAATAAATCATACAACGCTTCACACATAATCCCTAACTCTCCTTTCTTTCGATAATTCGACCAGATAATGGCATTCATCGGCGCACTATATCTGGGTTCATCTTTATGTTGACTGTATGACTGCTCTAAACTTTCATACAATTCTTTTTCTTTCAACTGGCTGTCCAGACATCTTAGCCACAAGTTTTCTTTTTCGTCTAACTGACGATTTACAATAAGCTGTATCTGAAACATTTCTTTGTCTATATCATATATTCCCGGTGCTCGTTTTGCAAGTGTGATTTTCCGTTCTTCCAGCTCTTTTTTCAGTTTTTTCGGAAACCTGGAGGTAATAAAGGTAAGAGTAATATCTGTATTCTCTACTTCATTTACTTTTCCCGTATTGAATCGAAAAATACAGGCATAGCCTATGAGTTTATAGTAATCGTCTATACTTAAACTATCCTCCGGACTTTTATATTCTATTAAGTTATAAGTTTGAAATTTTTCAGCGATTTGCTTTGAAATATACAGATTTGACCGTTTTTCAATAATTAACACATCTACCCTTAAAGAATCCTTTGACTTTCCTAAATGATATTCTTCCCAAAATTCCAGTTCTTCCAGGTATTCCTCCAATTCGATTTTTAATACCTCATAAGCGGCATGGTGCCAATTAATCTTATGTTTCTTCTTTCTTTGCAGGGGCTTGTCCTGCACATGTTTCTCCATAGGCATATAGTTCCTTTCTGCTTTCACCTGATTTTTCACATTAATTTTTTCACATTGGTTTTTACAAATAGATTTATAACTTGAATTGTATAAAGAAGTTTTAGATATGAGGTTTCTAACATGTGTTACTATACAAAAATACCCCGGAAAGTACAAGCTATTTCCGGGATATTTTAGAATACTTTTAGAACCTTTATTAAATTTTTATAGGCGAAGGGAACTGCTTTTATCCATCTCTATTTTTCTACAAACAAAGGTGTAGAATAATATCTGTCTCCACTATCTGGTAACAACACAACGATATTCTTATTTTCATTCTCTGGTCTTTTCTCCAATTTTACTGCCGCAAACAGGGCAGCACCTGCCGATATACCAACCAGAATTCCTTCCTCTCTTGCAAAAATTTTGCTATACTCAAAGGCACTTTCATTTGTTACCTTTATAACTTCATCATACACGGATGTATTTAATACCTTTGGAATAAATCCTGCACCAATACCTTGAATCTTGTGCGGTCCACTCTTTCCCTCTGACAATACCGGACTTGATTCCGGTTCTACTGCTATTACTTTTACCTGTGGATTCTTTTCCTTTAAATATTCCCCCACTCCTGTAATCGTACCGCCTGTTCCTACGCCAGCCACAAAAATATCTACTCTTCCTTCTGTGTCTCTGTAAATTTCAGGTCCGGTTGTTGTTCTATGAATCTCTGGATTTGCCGGATTTACAAACTGTTCTGGTATAAAGCTGTTCTCTATGGTCTTTGACAGTTCATCCGCACGCTCAATGGCTCCTTTCATTCCTTTGCTACCATCCGTCAAAACAATCTCTGCACCATATGCCTTCAATATATTCCTTCGCTCGATACTCATAGTTTCCGGCATGGTTAAAATAACTTTATATCCTTTAGCTGCTGCAATGGAAGCCAACCCGATTCCTGTATTTCCCGAGGTAGGTTCAATAATTGTTGTGCCTTCTTTTATTTTTCCACTTTTTTCTGCTTCTTCAATCATTGCCTTGGCAATACGATCTTTTACACTTCCCGCCGGATTGAGATATTCCAGCTTTGCTAATATTCTTGCGTCCAATTTAAATCGTTTCTCAATATTTACCGCTTCTACCAAGGGGGTATTTCCTATCAATTCTAATGTTCCTTTATAAATTTTTTCCATTTTTCTCCTCCTTTTTCAACAATCGTTCTGCTATTATTTTCTTTAAAACAGCATCTATTTCTCCCTGGACTTCAAATACCCTTACATTTCTTTCAATCAAGTATGCTGCCGCAGATTCACCTATTTTACTAACCAAAAGTGCATCACAATCGGACACGAGTGACAATACCCGTTCAAAATTGGTTTCACTATGTCCACGTACATGCTGACAAGCTGCAACTACATCGCGTATTCCTTCTTTGCTATAATCACTTTCGGATAAACAATAGATATGAAAAAATGCTGCTCTGCCAAAATGTTCATTTACGTTTTTACCATCGCTACTTGCTATTGCAACCTTTACCATATACACTTCCTCCTACTTGTAAGTAGCCAGTACCATATCATAAATATCCTCAATTACACGAAGTCCACCGGTAAAACCTGCATAATTAGTAGTCAAAATCAATCGATATGGGGTTGGTACCGATGCAGAAAGAAAATCATAATCCTTTTCCTTGGCTAATGATCTATCCCAGCCACTTCCGATAATCAATCCTCTTCCATCATGCTGAATTTTGCGTATTTGTTCCTGCACTGCGCCGGCATCCGGATTAAAAATTACCGGTATATCACGTTTTTCTGAAGTTGAGGCAATATCCGAAATAATCTGTTCCTTGTACTTTTCCGGCGTATTATCTACGATAAACTGTTCTTTGGGTACAATTCCTGTTTCATGCAGTAGAAATCTGGTAAGTCCTACAACATATCCGGCATCGTGGATAATATGTACATGGTTTGGAAGTCCATATCGAAATTCCAGCAAAAAAGTTGCCAGATTATCTATTTCTTCATAATAAGCATGCTCTTCCTCTGCAATAAATGCTCTTGCTTTCTCCTCATCTATTTTTGCTCCCTGCTCTTTTGCAAATTCGATTACCCCATTTAAGAATCTTGTCGTCTCATTGGCACCAATTGGTACATAACCAAATTGAAACCATGGCTGTTCATATCTACGCTCTAAATTTTTCACAATCGCCTCGCCGTACCACGGAGAAATCAATATATTAAAGTTTGCTCTTGGTATGGTTTGCCACTCTTTTACTCCACCGGAATGTGGTCCAAAGAGAATGTTTACTTTAAGTCCGATTCCTTCTAACAGACGTTTGTATTCTCTTAGATTCCCTTTCCAAAATTGATCTTGGTAGGGAATCGATGCAAATACATTCACCAGATTTTCCTCTGACCTCTTAGGATTTTCTTCTTCAAAGCGACTTACATACTGATCGATAATTGCATTAATTACATTGGAATGAGAAACATAATTGTTCGACTTAAAACCTGAAGTTTCCACATGTACAATAGGTTTTCCTTCTTCTAAAAACTCCTCTGTTACAGATGCAACATCATCTCCCACAATTCCTGCCGTACAACCGGTTACTACTACCTGCAAATCTGTATCCAATACTTTGTATGTATTTTTTATAATATTTCTTAATCTGTCTGTTCCGCCAAATACCACCTCACGTTCACTGAAATTTGTACAGGGCGATGTACTTCCACCTGCATATCCCGTAGAACGTTCAAAGAACCCTGCAATCATCGTTCCACACCCCGGACCGGAGTGTAATATCGGTACTGCCCTTGGAATTGCTACTACAGACTGTAATGCTCCAATTGCACATGTATATCTTTCCTGTTCAATAATTCCTGCCATTATTTTGCACCTCCAAGAAATGTATATGGTTCCTGGTCTAACCACCACTTTGTATAAGGATTCAAGGAATGTTTTTCCAGATTTTTTACAAATTCATCATTTTCTAATGTTTCAAGAATACGTTTTCCATAATTTATTAATCCTTCATATCCCATTCCAAAATGCTCATCTCCGATTAACAGAGATGGGATTCCAAACTTTGCTCCCCACAGAGTCATACCTCCATGTCTTGCAAATAAAATATCCGGTTTCACCCTATTTAACACATTTACTAATTCAAACTCCTGCTTATTACATACATTGTAATTTTTCACATCACCATAATCTTTTACCACATGCTGTAACGTATCGGAATCCAGCTCCTCATTATCATATACCGGATCATGATGGAAAATTGCTGCTCCGGTTGCTTCCATTCCAAGCTCCTGCAATAGTCCCAGTAACGAATGTCCATGGGATGCTCCTGCTGTTACATAGGCTGTTTTCCCTTTCAATTTTTCCCGAAGTTCTTCTATTTGTGGCATATACTTTTCTTTTTGTTTTTCTAATAATTCCTCCACTTCCTTTTCTTTTCCAATCAATGTTCCCAGTTCCCGGAACCAACGATCCGTCTGTGCAATTCCATATGGCGGAGAATTCTTTATCTCCGGTACACCAAACTCCTGTTCCAATGCGGCTCCCAGATACGATCCCAATGTGGCACATGCCTGAACAGTTGCCACTGCCTCAGATGAATGTTCCAATGAATCAATTGTGGCATACGGAGTAATATAATTAGGTTCATACCCAAATTCCTGGAACCACTTTCCGAAAATATCACTTCCCCAGAAATTCACCACATTAATAATATTTCTTTTTTTCTCTGCTTTTTTTATAATCTTTCTTGCAATTCCGTGATATCCTGCATCAAATCCTGTTGTCCACATCTTAGAACGGAACCCTTCACAGAAAATAGCTGCCACCGGAATTCCCAATTCCTCCTGTGCTACATTTGCTACACTTTCTACATCATCACCAATAATTCCTGCCGCACAGGTAGTTATGATAAAAATCGCTTTTGGGTTCGCTCTTTTATAAACTTCTCGAATTGCCGATTCTAGTTTTTTTATTCCACCATAAATGGTATCTTTTTCCTCTAAGTTGGTAGAATAAATCTTTCTCTGGGTTGGATTTTTCACCTCCCGCAATGCTGCATTTACACGATAAGTAAATTCATACTCATGCAAACAGGAAGAACATCCTACTGGTCCATGACTAATCACTGCCGCATCCTGGATCAAGACCGTTGTACAGGCTGCAATGGAAGTAGAACACCCAAGGCACTGACTAAAGGAACGACTTTTATCCTTAAGCTTGCCACATCTTGCGCAGTCTACCAGTTCTTTGGCACTTCCCTGAAATCCTGTAATAGACCCAAGTCTTACTTCTCTTATGGCAACTTCAGGTATTTCCAAATTTACTTTACTCATAACTTCTATTCTCCTTTTTCACCATTTGTTTCATCAAGATTTGCCGGTATCACTGCTCCATGGTAGTGTTCTTCTATAAATTTTCTTGTATCTTCTGACTGTAATGCCTCTACCAATGCCTGAATTGCCGGATTATCTTTATTTTTTTCGCTTACTGTTATAATATTTGCATATGGTGAATCTCCTTCTTCTCGGAAAAGATATTTTGTGGTATCAATTCCAGCCTCTAATGCCTTATTGGTATTGACAATGTAAATATCAAAATCTGATGCCAGACCGATAATCTGAATGGAATCAATCTCTGTAATCTGAATGGGTTTTATGTATTCTTCTATATCATCTAAGGACGCTTTCAATTCCGGCAAATCTTCCCGCAACTTAATAAATCCGGCATCCTGCAAAATACTAAGTGCACGATACTCGTTGGTTGCATCGTTTGGCACAACTACAGTTGCATTATCTGGAACTTCTGACACATCTGTGTACTTTTCTGAATAAGCTGCAATTGGTTCCACATGTACCGCTCCTGCACTTATCAAATGGCCATCATTCAGCTCATTCCACTCATCCATGTATGGCTTATGCTGTGTAAAATTAAAATCTACTTCTCCATCTTCCACTTTACTGTTCCAGGTTGTGTCAGACGCAGTGCTTACAATATTGATTTGTATTCCCTGTTCTTCCAACTTAGGTTTTACATACTCTATTAACTCATTATGAGGAACTAAATCTGCAAGTCCTGTAAGAACCACCTTTCCAGAATCACTGCTGGTTTCTTCTCCTTTTTTCTCTCCCTTGGAATCGGAAGTGCTTTTATTATTTGAGCCACATCCTGAAAAAATTGTAGCTACTATTGTAAAAACTGTAATTATTGATACGAATCCTTTTTTCATATTCCTGCTCTCCTTTTTTTGTATATTTCTAAATTAAATGTCGCTTTTTTAAAATTAGTTTGGAACATACATCTCCAATTGTTTGTACCACCTGAACCATAACAATGAGTGAAAATACTGTTGCAATCAACATGTCATGTTGAAAACGATTAAAACCAAATCTTACCGCAATATCTCCTACCCCACCTGCGCCAAAGTTTCCTGCAAGTGCCGTCATAGAAATAATTGCTATCAATGCAACGGTAAAAGCTCTTATCATAGCTGGTATTACTTCCGGTAACATAATTCCAAAAATAATTTTTAAATTGGTACTTCCCATAGATTTTGCTGCTTCTATTTTCCCCTTTTCCAATTCCAACAGTACCCCTTCTATTAATCGTGCAAACATTGGTGTACAACTTGCTGCCAGAGCTATAATACAAGCATTCACTCCATATGCTTTTCCTAACAATGCTCTTGCAAGGGGAAGTGTAATAATAATCATAATAATCTGTGGAAGTGACCGTAAACAGTTGATAATTGTTCCCAGTCCCCGATGAATCCATGAAACCGGAGTTATTCCTTCCTTTCCGGTAACTGCCAAAACAATTCCAAGCATAATTCCAAGAACTAACGTAATTACCGCAGTAAAAATTACCATATACAATGTATCGCCGATTGCCGGCCAGAGGACATCCCATACTTCTTTACTGAATGCATGCTTTACGACCTCCCATAATGAATACCTTCGAATACTCATATTCCCTCACCTCCTGAAACAAACTCATTCTTTTGAAATTCCTTTGACACTTTCAAAAATACTTTTCCTGTATTACTATTGGGATTTAGGAAAATATTTCTAACCTCTCCCTCTTCTACGATAATTCCATCCTCTATCACTGCCACATTGTTGCAAAGATATTTTACTACCTCCAATTCATGGGTAATCAGTATAATGGTAAGTCCCAATTCTTTGTTAATCTTTCGTAGCAAATCTAAAATTGCAAGCGTAGATTGCGGATCTAATGCACTGGTTGCTTCATCACTTAACAACACATCCGGATTGTTTGCGAGAGCTCTTGCAATTCCCACTCGTTGTTTTTGTCCACCGGAAAGCTGACCCGGATAGGCATGCTTTTTTTCTGTGAGTCCTACTAATTTCAATAACTCATCCACTCTTTTTTGAATATCCTTTTTCTTTGCCTTTTCAAGTTCCAACGGATATGCAATATTTTCAAATACTGTCTTTGCATCAAACAAGTTAAAATTTTGGAATATCATCCCTATTTTCCGCCTTTTTGTGGCTAACTCACGTTTTGACAATGCCGTTATTTCGGTTTCTCCTATAAATACCTTTCCGCTATCCGGTTCTTCCAGACGATTGATACATCTTACAAGTGTAGACTTTCCTGCTCCACTAAATCCCACCACACCATAAATATCACCTTTTTGCACTTCAAGATTAATTCCTTTTAATACCTGCACATTGTTTCCTTTTGTCCGAAAACTTTTATACAGATTTTCTGTTCTTATGTAACTGCTCATCTACAATCTCTCCTTTATTCATCCGTAAGATGAACATCTGCACATTTCTATATGTTGTAATCATCCGCTATATCCATAAGACCAAATTCCATAAGAATCTCTTCTAATCTTTCCTGCGTCATAGGCTTTGGTATTACAAAGAGCTCATTTTCTTCAATTTTTTTCGCCAGTTCCCGATATTCATCTGCCTGATGTGCATCCGGTTTATAATCAATTACGGTTTTCTTTCGAATCTCGGCATGCTGTACAATATTGTCTCGTGGCACAAAATGAATCAACTGTGTTCCTAATTCTTCTGCAAAGGCTCGCAAAAGTTCGACTTCCCGGTCAACATTTCGACTGTTACATATAATTCCACCGAGACGAACACCACCTTGTTTTGCATATCTTTGAATTCCCTTTGCAATATTATTTGCTGCATACAATGCCATCATTTCACCGCTGGCTACAATATAGATTTCCTTTGCCTTTCCCTCACGAATGGGCATTGCAAATCCTCCACAAACTACATCTCCCAATACATCATAAAATACATAATCCAAATCGTCCGTATATGCCCCTAAACGTTCCAGTAGTCCAATGGAGGTAATAATTCCACGACCTGCACAGCCTACTCCGGGCTCTGGTCCACCGGACTCCACACAACGTGTTCCCTTATATCCTTCTTTCATAATCTGGTCAAGGTCAATATCCTCTCCAATCTCACGCAGCGTATCTAATACGGTTCTTTGTGCCAATCCACCTAATAAAAGTCTGGTAGAATCTGCCTTTGGATCACATCCTACTACCATGACTTTTTTCCCTAGTTCTGCAAGTCCTGCGGTAAGATTCTGTGTGGTAGTGGACTTTCCGATTCCTCCTTTTCCATAAATTGCAATCTGTCTTGTTTTACTATTTGCCATTTCTTTTCTCCTCTATTCCTTTTGCTTTACTTTGTTATTACTTCTCTTATCCATGAGAAAATGTTTCTTTAAAGGAAACCCGCTTCAAATATATCTGCTCTCCATAATCTTTTTCTCCTGGAACTCCTACTGCATCTGCCCGACATCTCCGGCAATGTCGAAATACATCTATATACTGTTCCGCCTTTTGCCTTGCTGCATCTATCTGTTGGCAGGTTGGCGCCGGATAATCTGAAAGCTCATGTTGTGGAATTAGCGGGATAATATTGTATATATCCGCACCTGCTTGTGCCACTGTTTTAGCTACTGTCTCAATATGGTCATCATTGATTCCCGGAACTAATACTGTATTGACCTTCAATGTAATTCCATACTGTGAAACCTTACGAATTCCCTCTAATTGATTTTTAATAAGAATCTGCGCTGCCTCTACCCCTTTGTAAATTTTTTCATGATAATATATTCCTGTATTTAATTTTGCCTCAATTTCCGGGTCCACTGCATTAACCGTTACAGTTAGTGAATCAATGCCTACTTCTTTTATTTCCTCTGCCCGCTCTGGAAGCAACAATCCATTGGTGCTCATGCAGGCAATCAAATTTGGAAATTCCTTCTTGATATAACGAAATGTCTCTAGTGCATTATCGTTTGCTAACGTATCGCCCGGACCTGCAATCCCTACTACCTGAATCTGTGGACATAATTTTATTGCCCGTCGCACGGCGTCTACCGCCTCCTCCGGTTTTAAAACCTTTGAAGTAACTCCTGGACGATATTCAAAATCATTTACCCGTCTATCACAAAACTTACAACTAATATTACATTCCGGACTAACCGGTAAATGAATGCGCCCTGTTTCTCCTTTTTTCCCTTTTGCAAAACAAGGATGTCGTAACACCAATTCCTGATATGAAATTGTCATTCTCTCACCTCCAGTATTTTTTTATCTATGATTTTCTTTAAAACCTCATCTACCCTGCAAGGAGCTTCAAAAATTGTAAATCCTTTGGTTTCCATATAGGCTAAAGCTCCCGGTCCAATCCTACTTACCAGAATCGCCTTGCAATCCTGCAACGTTTCTGCAACTTTTTCGAAAGAAGACATCTCATGTGTTCCACCATTACAACAACTTGCCACTTCTCTGGTTTCCCGATAGGAATACTCTTCTTCTCCAATCTCTACTATGTGAAATTTTTCTGCATGACCAAAATGTTGGTTAATGACTTTCCCATCTGTACTTGCGATTGCAACTTTTATACTCAATTTCTATTCTCCTTGCACCAATAGTATTTTTCTACAATAGGACGTAATTTTCTACGGTGTTTCCTATGATATAAAAAAAGACTGCCGAATATCATTTTTCATGATACTCAAAGGCAGTCTCTGATTTGTTCAGTCAACCGAATCTTTATTCTGTTTCTACACATTCGCCCATTTCTCCAGTTATGACGAAGCATATATGTGAAATACCTTATGTACTTATTCTGCATCCTTTCCTCCATCTTATCATACTTTTCCTACTAATTTTGTATGATTTATTTAATTAGATAAACGGTAATACACGTTTTCTCATTTGTCAACATATATTTTTTTGCTAAAATAACGATCTCCACGGTCCGGAAATACTACTACAATATTTCCTCTTTTTATTGTTTTTGCTAATTTCTTTGCTGCCGCAAGTGCCGCTCCTGAAGACGTTCCTGCAAATATTCCTTCTTTTCCGGCAATCTCCCGGGAAGCCGCATATGCTTCTGTATCTGTAATCTTAATCACCTGATCCACCAGTGATAAATCCATTGTATCTGCTACAAAGTCATTTCCAATTCCTTCAATATCGTAATCCTGATGTTCTCCTCCTCCAATCAAGGAGCCCACCGGGTCTGCCAGAATTCCTTGGATTCTTGCATCTCGTTCTTTCAGATAACGCATAATTCCACTATATGTTCCACCACTTCCTGCTCCTGCTACAAAGTAGTCTATTTTCCCATTTAAATCCTGATAGATTTCCGGTCCTGTGGTCGCATAATGTATCCATGGATTTTTTTGATTTTTAAATTGTTCAAGGGAGATTGCCCCAGGCATGGCTTCACGCACTTCTTCTGCCTTTTTTGCTGCTCCAAGCATTCCTTCCTCCCTTGGTGTATTGATGATTTCTGCTCCCAGTGCCCGCATTAAAATCTGCTTTTCTGCTGAAAATTTATTCGGTACTACAAAAATAATACGATAGCCTTTATTTAAAGCTGCAAATGCAATTCCTAGTCCTGCATTACCTGCAGTTGCCTCTACAATAGTTCCATTTTTTTTCAACTTTCCACTATTTTCAGCATCTTCTAACATACTTTTTCCAATTCTGTCCTTTACGCTTCCAGATGGATTGTACAACTCTAATTTTGCAAAAATATTTACTTCACTAGGAGTTTCTATATTTTCTAATTTTACTAATGGGGTGTTCCCTATTAGTTCTTTCATATTTTTAAAATACATCTCTAAAACTCCTTACTGTTATTAATGGCATAATCTAAGTCTGCCAATATATCCTGTACATCCTCAATTCCTATGGATAAACGAATCAATCCATCTGTAATTCCAACCTGTTGTCGTATTTCACGGGGAATAGATGCATGTGTCATACTTGCCGGATGACATACCAAAGACTCCACTCCGCCAAGACTTTCTGCTAAGGCAATTAACTTTAAAGAAGAAAAGAAGGTTTCTACATTGTAGTTTTCATATAATTCAAAAGAAATCATAACCCCTCCGTTTTTTGCCTGTTTCTGATTAATTTCATATCCAGGATCATCCGGAAGTCCCGGATAATAGACCTTTTTTACCGCAGGATGATTCTTTAAATAGCCGGCTGCCCTCTGTGCATTTTCTACATGTCTGTCCATTCTTACTCCCAGTGTTTTGATTCCGCGAATCAGAAGAAAGGAATCAAAAGGAGCAAGCACTCCACCAGTAGAATTTTGAATAAATCCTACTCGTCCTGCAAGTTGTTGCGAATTAACAACCACAAGTCCTGCCACTAAATCACTATGACCTCCTAAATACTTAGTGGCACTATGTACTACAATATCAACTCCCAGTTCCAGTGGGCGTTGCAAATATGGTGTCATAAATGTATTGTCTACAATAGAATAAATACCATGTGTTCTGGCAATATCTGCAACTTTCTTTAGATCTGTTATAGTCATCAATGGATTTGCCGGACTTTCAATCCATATTGCTTTTACTTCCGGTGTAATATGCTCCTCTAATTCTTTTAAATTTGTTGTGTCCTCAATGGAATAAGTGATTCCAAAATGTCCAAATACTTTATCTAATACCCGAAACGTTCCTCCATATACATTGGATGAAATCAATATCTTATCTCCACTCTCAAAAAGACTTAAAACCGCAGTTGCAGCAGCCATACCAGATGCAAAAGCAAATCCGGCTGTTCCTCCTTCTAACTCTGCAATTAATGCCTCTAATGCTGCTCTGGTGGGATTTCCTGTTCTGGAATATTCATATCCTTTGTTTTTTCCCAGCCCTTCCTGCTGATAGGTGGATGTCTGATAAATTGGAACATTGACCGCTCCTGTTGCTGCATCCCCAGAGATTCCTCCATGAATTAACGCTGTATTAATTTCTTTATAACTTTTCATTTTACATCTCCTAAATTTATATTTTTCATTTTATTCTTAATTTTTCACTTTTCTCTAACTGAATTACTTTTCCATCCTGAATTACAATTGTCACTGCACCAAATTGAATAGTTCCCACAAAGTCTACAATCGCCTGTAAATCCTTTTCTGTTACAACCGTCTTTCTTTGACTCTTTTTCTCCTCTGCCAACTCACCTTCACCTTCCTTCCACCAAATATTTCCTTTGGTTCCTTCACATGTGATTGGTA
>ERZ1034984.1569-NODE-1569-length-20832-cov-5.899745_pt1 | contig 20832 bp, 20 predicted proteins | sample MGYA00520589_ERZ1034984 | MGnify/ENA primary metagenome ERZ1034984 (study PRJEB33766, sample SAMN09781790) | gut metagenome | biome: gut microbiome | host: Homo sapiens | place: Madagascar | study: EMG produced TPA metagenomics assembly of the PRJNA485056 data... | reverse complement strand
TTTTTATTTCAAAAATTCTTTAATAATATCAGAAAGAGGTAATTATGAGCAAATTAGAAGACATGTCTTTGGTAGAATTGCGTCTGCTTGCACGCAAGTTGGAGGTGAAGAGTCCGACTACCTATAAGAAGCAGGAACTGATCGGCAAGATCGAGGAGATGCAGAAAGGAGCCGCAGGAAGTGACGGAAAGTCTGCTCCGGCGAAAAAAGAGTCTGCAGCGCGCAAGAAGACTGCGTCCGGGACTGCCGCAGCAAAGAAGGAGACTGCGGCGAAGAAGGAGACTGCAGTGAAGAAAGAGACTGCAGCAGGGAGTGCCGTCATAAAAAAAGACAATGTCACGGAGAAGGAACCTGAGGCGCAGCCTGCTGCACCAAAGAAAGAAGCTGCTGTTCAGAGAGGCAATGCCAGAAATGGCAACAAACAGGGACGCCAGCCACAGCAGAATCAGGGAGGCAGGAACAAGCGGCAGAATGTGCAGAACCGCGGAAATGGCCAGAATAACCGCCAGAACGGCCAGAATTATGGCAGCCAGAATACTCATCAGGGGATTCAGAACCATGGCAATGGCCAGAATTATTATCAGAACGCACAGAATCATCAGAATAACCAGAACCACAGCAATCCCAGAATGTCACAGGCCAATGTGAATCTGGCACGCCGTCCGGTCATGGAGATGACGGCCGATGAGATCCGCAGGGTGGACAGCGGGGAGACCAAGACAGGTATTCTGGAGATCATGGCAGAGGGCTTCGGCTTCGTGCGCTGCGACAATTTCCTGCCGGGTGAGAATGATGTCTATGTGGCTCCGCAGATGATCAAGCGCTATGGTCTGCGTCCCGGAGATTATATCTGTGGCAATACCAAGCTGCAGACACCGACGGAGAAGTATTCCGCGCTGCTCTATATCAAGACGGTCAATGGCTATCCTCTGGATGTGGTGATGACCAGAAAGAAGTTTGAGCAGCTTACGCCGATCTTCCCGAACCGCAGGATCCATCTGGAAGTGCCGGGGACGAACAACATTTCCATGCGTATGATGGATCTGATCTCGCCGATCGGATTTGGACAGCGCGGTATGATCGTGTCCCAGCCAAAGACCGGTAAGACCACTCTGTTAAAGCAGGTGGCCGGCGCCGTAAAGAGAAATCATCCGGATGTCCATCTGATGGTGCTTCTGATCGATGAGAGGCCGGAGGAAGTGACGGACATCAAGGAGTCGATCGAGGGGGAGAACGCGGAGGTGATCTATTCCACGTTTGATGAGCTGCCGGAGAACCACAGACGTGTCTCCGAGATGGTGATCGATCGCGCCAAGAGACTGGTAGAGCATGGGGAGGATGTCATGATCCTGCTGGACAGCATCACCCGCCTGGCGCGCGCATACAACCTGACGGTTCAGCCGAGCGGCCGTACCTTGTCGGGTGGTCTTGATCCGTCTGCATTGCATATGCCGAAACGCTTTTTCGGCGCTGCCCGCAATATGAGAGAGGGCGGCAGCCTGACCATACTTGCCACGGCATTGGTAGACACGGGAAGCAAGATGGACGATGTGGTCTTTGAGGAGTTCAAGGGAACCGGTAATATGGAGCTGGTTCTGGACCGCAGACTGTCTGAGAAGAGACTGTTTCCGGCCATTGATCTTCCGAAATCAAGTACCCGCCGCGATGATCTGCTGCTGAACCAGGAGGAGCTGGAGGCCAATTTTCTGATCCGCAAGGCGTTCCATGGAACCAGGGGCGAGGAGGCCGTGGAGAACATCATCAAAATGTTCCGCCAGACCAGGACAAATCAGGAATTGATCCAGTTGGTCAGAAAGGTTAAAATTGTTTAAAAATTGTTGGGAAAATGGCTTGCATTCCCCATTTTCTTATGTTATACTGACGGAGTTGTGTTAATTTGTGAATCGGAGGTTTTTAGATATGAGAGAAGGAATTCATCCAAATTATTACCAGGCAAAGGTAGTCTGCAACTGTGGTAATGAGTTTGTGACAGGTTCTACCAAGGAAGAGATCCGCGTAGAAATCTGCTCCAAATGCCATTCTTTCTACACAGGACAGCAGAAGGCAATCAAGGCTCGTGGAGCGATTGACAAATTCAATCGTAAGTACGGCATTTCAGCGAACTAGCGAATATGCGCCGGTGAGCCGGCTTTATGATGGTCACAGTGCCCTTGCAGGCATTGTGGCCTTTTGCTTTATCTAAAGGTTGAAGGAGGTGCATGATCTATGAGATCATCAGGTATCGGGGGACAGGCGGTCATCGAAGGGGTTATGATGCGCAACCACGGCAAATATGCAGTGGCTGTCCGTACACCGGACGGAGAGATCAGCGTGAAGACCGAGCGCTGCAAGGGTGTCGATGACCGTCCGGTAGTTCTGCGTCTGCCGATCGTGCGGGGCGTGGTCGCATTTGTGGATTCGCTTGTGCTGGGCATGAAGACGCTGACATATTCGTCCAGTCTGTTTGAGGAGATTCCTCTGGAGCAGGAGGACAAGAAGAAAGAAAGCATTGAGAATTTCTTTATTATTCTGCTGGCAGTGCTGCTGGCGGTGGGTGTGTTTATGGTGCTGCCATTCTGGCTGTCCCAGCTCTGCGCTAAAAAGATTGCATCGACCACGGTCCTGACGGTGGTGGAGGGCGTGATCCGCATCGGGCTTTTCGTTCTGTATGTGCTCGCGATCTCATGCATGAAGGACATCAAGAGAACATTTATGTACCACGGAGCGGAGCACAAGGTGATCAACTGCATTGAGAGAGGAAAGACTCTGACGGTAGCCAATGCCAGAAAGTCCAGCCGTTTCCACAGACGATGCGGTACGAGCTTCCTGTTTGTGGTCATGCTGATCAGCGTGATCCTGTTTGTCTTCGTCAATGTTCCGAATATCTGGATGCGTATGGTGTATCGTATTTTACTGATCCCTGTGGTTGCGGGGATCTCCTATGAGTTTATTCTCTGGGCCGGCAATTCCGACAATATCATTGTCAAGGTGCTGAGCATTCCGGGGCTGGCATTGCAGGGGCTGACGACCAGGGAGCCGGATGACGATATGCTGGAGGTGGCGATCGCTTCGGTCAATGCCGTGTTTGACTGGAAGAATTATCAGGAGCGCCTGCGCGCACAGATGCGTGCGGCCAAGGCCAGAAAGAAGAGACAGGAACAGGGTGGCGATCCGTCGAAGAAGAAGCTGACCCGTGAGGAGGAGCGTGAGGCCCTGCGCAAGCGTGAGGAAGAATACCGCAGACGCAAGGAGGCCAGAGAACAGGGTGAGGAGTCTTCTGAGGAGGATATCGAGGAACAGGAATCATGACCTGGCAGGAGCGTCTCTCTGAGGGAACGAGAGTGCTGGAAGAGGCACAGATCGAGGATGCGTCTCTGGATGCCTGGTATCTTCTGGAACATGTCACGGGCATGAGCCGGGCGGGCTTTATCCTGCATGGCTCAGAGGAGGAGCAGGAGTCACAGGCGGAGCAGTATATGGATCTGATCCGCCGGAGGGCGGCGCATACGCCGCTGCAGCATCTGACCGGGACACAGCAGTTTATGGGAATTGATTTTATCGTGTCTGAGGATGTACTCTGTCCCAGACAGGATACGGAGCTGCTGGTGGAGCGGGTGCTTGCCAGTGAGAAGGAGAGTGGACTGGAACTGCTGGACGTCTGTACCGGTTCCGGCTGCATTGCGATCGCTTTGGAACGTCTCGGGCAGGATCGGTTTGAGACGGTGGACGCGGTGGATCTGTCGCCGCAGGCACTTCAGATCGCAGAGCACAACTGTGCGGTCACGGGAGCACAAGTGCATCTCCGGCAGAGTGATCTGCTTGAGTCTGTGACCGGGCACTATGATGTCATTGTCTCCAATCCGCCGTATATCGCCTCACAGGAGGTGGACCGGCTGATGCCGGAGGTTCGGGAACACGAACCGAGAATGGCGCTGGATGGAGGCGCAGATGGGCTGGATCTCTACCGGCGGCTTGCCGTTGAGGTTCCCGGACATCTGAAACCGGGAGGGAGACTGTATTTGGAGATTGGATACGATCAGGGACAGAGTGTGCCCGGCCTGCTCTTGCGGGCGGGCTTTGTCCGGATCGGCTGTCATAAAGATTTATGTGGTCTGGACCGTGTTGTGGAAGCGGTCTGGCCGGGAAAGGAAGGGTAGTCCATGTTTGATCGTTTAGAGGACTTAGCGCGTAGTTTGGAGGAGATCAATCTGATGCTTACGGATCCCGATGTCATTGCGGATCAGAAGAGATATCGTCAGTTGATGAAGGATCAGGCGGAGCTGACGCCGATCGTCGAGAAATATCAGGAGTTCAAGGCTGCAAAGCAGGGCGTCGAGGACAGTCTGGCCATGCTGGAGGAGGAGTCGGACGAGGAGATGCGTGAGATGGCCAAGGAGGAACTCGCCGAGTGCCGTGGCCAGGTCGAGCAGTGCGAGAAAGAACTCAAGATCCTGATGCTTCCGAAGGATCCGAACGATGACAAGAATGTCATTCTGGAGATCCGTGGCGGTGCCGGCGGAGACGAGGCTGCCCTGTTTGCAGCCGATCTGTTCCGGATGTACACCAAGTTCGCCGAGGCGAACCGCTGGAAGGTGGAAGTGCTCAGTGCCAATGAAAACGGCATCGGCGGCTTCAAGGAGATCGTGGCCATGATTAATGGCTCCGGGGCATATTCCAAGCTCAAATACGAGAGTGGGGTACACCGTGTCCAGAGAATCCCTGCCACAGAGTCCGGCGGACGGATCCATACGTCGACAGCGACGGTAGCGATCATGCCGGAGGTGGAGGATGTGGATGTCGATCTGGATCCGAACGACTGCAAGATCGATGTGTACCGTGCGTCCGGTAACGGTGGACAGTGTGTCAATACGACGGACTCCGCCGTGCGAATCACCCATATTCCTACCGGAATCGTGGTGACCTGCCAGGATGAGAAATCCCAGCTCAAGAATAAGGACAAGGCGATGAAAGTCCTTCGTTCCCGTCTGTATGACATGGAGCGTGAGAAGGCGGAGAGCGAGCAGGCGGCGGAGCGCCGCAGCCAGGTGGGTACCGGAGACCGTTCTGAGAAGATCCGCACCTACAATTTCCCGCAGGGCCGTGTGACGGATCACCGCATCAAATATACAAGCCACCGCTTAAATGAAATCCTGGCGGGAGACATTACTGAGCTGATCGACAATATCATTGCTGCCGATCAGACGGCGAAGCTGGCTAAGCTCAACGAGGCTTCCTAAGAGAACTTTCTGCGGCATAAAGAACGTTCAGCGTCATATTGATGCCGGAGAGATCATACAGATGGGACAGGAGGAAATGCCATGATATCCAGTGAGAGCAATCCGCAGATCAAGGATCTGATCAAACTGCAGAACAACGCGAGGCATCGCAAAAAGAGCGGCCTGTTTGTGACGGAGGGGATCAAGTTGACCAAAGAGGCGGCCGGTTACGGAAGACTCCAGAGGGTCTACCTGTCAGAGCATTTTTACGTGCAGGCGCAGGAACAGATCCCACAGGAGTTTGCGGCACTTCCGGTCGAGGTGGTCAGTGACGGTGTCTTTGCGAAGGCTGCGGATACCGTGACGCCTCAGGGAGTGCTCGGCGTGGCAAAGATGCCGGAGTACACGCTGGAAGATATTCTCACAGATCCGCGCAGGCTGTATGTCCTTCTGGATGATCTCAGAGATCCCGGCAATCTGGGCACGATCGTGCGCACGGCGGAAGGAGCTGATGCAAGCGGTGTGATCCTCTCCAGACAGAGTGTGGATCTGTTCAATCCAAAGGTGGTGAGATCCACGATGGGAGCGATCTTCCGGGTTCCGTTTTATTACACGGAGGATCTGCCGGAGACGATCTGCCGGATGAAAGAACGCGGGATACAGGTATATGGAACTATGATGGAGGGAAGCCTGGTCTATGACAGACAGGACTATACCGGCGCGGCGGGATTTGTGATCGGCAATGAGGCCAATGGTCTGAGTGATGCGGTGATCGAACAGCTTTCCGGGCGCGTCCGCATTCCGATGGGAGGCAGCCTGGAATCGCTGAATGCAGCCGTATCGGCGGCCATTGTCTTATATGAGGCAGACCGGCAGCGGCGTTGTTTACAAGAGACCGAAAATAAGGTATGATATACGCGATAGCAAACGGATAGGTTTTCGGTTTTGCGGGAGCGAAAGGGGGCTTGCTTATGTGGTGCACTTCACCGGTTTTTTTGTGGGGGGCGGCCGTGATCCTGTTTCTGGTCATTGAGGTGATCACGATGGGACTTACCACGATCTGGTTTGCGGCGGGAGCATTGGCGGCGTTTGTCGTGGCTCTGGCTGCGGGACCGGTATGGCTGCAGATGCTGTTATTTCTGACAGTGTCACTGATTCTGGTGTTTCTGCTCAGACCGATGTTCTCGGACAGGCTGAACCGGAGCCGTGTCAGAACGAATGTGAACAGCATGGTCGGCAAAGAGGCGAGAGTCACGAAGCCGATCGATAACTTTGAGGGAACCGGTCAGATTGTGGTGGGCGGCATGGAATGGTCGGCCAGATCACAGGAGGACGGTCAGAAGATCCCGGCGGGCGCAAAGGTTGAGATCCGCGAGATCAGGGGCGTCAAGGCAATCGTTGCCCCGAGACAGTAAAGGAGAGAATAACTATGGATGGAATTTTAGGAATGATATTGATGGTGGTGATCGCACTGGTGATCTGGATGTGTGTGAGCTGTATCCGCATCGTGCCACAGGCCAAGGCATTCGTTATCGAGCGTCTGGGCGGCTATCAGAGTACCTGGGATGTGGGACTGCATTTCAAGACACCGTTTATCGACCGTGTGGCCAGAAAGGTCAGCCTGAAGGAACAGGTGCTGGACTTCCCGCCGCAGCCTGTGATCACCAAGGATAATGTTACGATGCGTATCGACACGCTGATCTTTTTCCAGATCACAGATCCGAAGCTGTACTGCTATGGAGTGGAGAATCCGATCATGGCGATTGAGAATCTGACCGCCACGACACTGCGTAATATTATCGGTGAACTGGATCTGGATGAGACACTGACCTCCAGAGAGATCATCAATACCAAGATGAGAGCGTCTCTGGACACCGCGACAGACCCATGGGGCATCAAGGTGAACCGTGTCGAGTTAAAGAACATTATTCCTCCGGCAGCCATTCAGGAGGCCATGGAGAAGCAGATGAAGGCGGAGCGTGAGAAGCGTGAGGCGATCCTGATCGCACAGGGTGAGAAGCAGTCAGCCATCACAGTGGCCGAGGGTCATAAGGAATCTGCGATCCTGGAGGCAGAGGCTGAGAAACAGGCTGCCATCCTGAAAGCGGAGGCAAAGAAAGAGGCGACGATCCGTGAGGCGGAAGGTCAGGCTGCAGCGATCCTCGCAGTGCAGCAGGCCAATGCAGATGGTATCCGTATGCTCAATGAGGCTCAGGCAAGCAAGCAGGTGATCGAACTCAAGAGTCTGGAGGCCTTCGCAAAAGCGGCCGATGGCAAGGCTACGAAGATCATTATTCCATCGGATATCCAGAGCCTGGCCGGTATGGCCACTTCGCTGGTAGAGATTGGAAAGACTCCTACTGCGGGAGATAAATAATCTTAAGGATTTATAGGTACGTTATTTCCTGCGGCCGGTGGGGAGAAGGTTCTCCATCGGCGGCAGGAATTATTGCTTAAATGGAAAGGTTAGGTTGCAGGCATGAATTTAACAGGAAGAAATTTTTTGACATTGAAAGACTTTAGCCCGGAGGAGATCCAGTATCTGATCGATCTGTCAGCCAGACTTAAGGCAAAGAAGAAAAACGGAGAGCTGATCAATAAATACATCGGAAAAAACATTGCGCTGATCTTTGAGAAGACAAGCACCCGCACGCGCTGCTCTTTTGAGGTGGCTGCTCACGATATGGGGATGGGTGTGACCTATCTGGACCCACAGGGATCCCAGATCGGCAAGAAGGAGAGCATCGCGGATACGGCGCGTGTACTCGGACGGATGTTTGACGGAATTGAGTACCGTGGATTTGAGCAGAGCATTGTGGAGGATCTTGCAAAGTATGCGGGGGTTCCGGTATGGAATGGTCTGACCAACGAGTATCATCCGACACAGATGATCGCGGATCTTCTGACGATCCAGGAGCATCTGGGACATCTGAAGGGTGTCAGACTGGTATATATGGGCGATGCGCGTTACAACATGGGCAATTCTCTGATGATCGCGTGTGCAAAGATGGGCATGCATTTTGTGGCATGTACCACGAAAGAGTATTTCCCGAATGACGAGCTGGTCGCACAGTGTCAGGAATATGCGAAGGCTTCCGGCGGAAGCATTACGCTGACCGAGGATGTGGCAGAGGGCACCAAGGATGCAGATGTGCTGTATACGGATGTGTGGGTGTCCATGGGAGAGCCGGATGAAGTCTGGGAGGAGCGTATTCACGCCCTGCTTCCATATCAGGTGAACAAAGCTGCGATGGATCACGCCAAGCCGGGTGCGATCTTCATGCACTGTCTGCCGGCATTCCACGATCTCAAGACAAAGATCGGCAAGCAGGTGTACGACAAATTCGGTCTGTCCGAGCTTGAGGTGACAGATGAGGTCTTTGAGTCTGAGGCATCTGTGGTGTTTGATGAGGCAGAGAACCGTATGCATTCGATCAAGGCGATCATGGTAGCGACATTAGGAGATAAAACGGAGTAATATGAGAACAGAGATTTTACAGATACTGCAGGAGTCCGGGGACAGTTTTGTGTCCGGCCAGATTCTGTGTGAGAAGTTTGGTGTGACCCGCCAGGCCGTGTGGAAGGCAGTGTCTACGCTCAAGGAGATGGGCTATGAGATTGAATCTGTTCCGCGCAGGGGCTACCGGCTGATCTCCAGTCCGGACCGTCTGTACGGGCCGCAGATCGAGGCGTGGCTGCCGCAGGGCTGTCTGTGCCGCAAGGTGGTCGATTTCGATGTGACCGACTCGACGAATACCCAGGCCAAACGTCTTGCAGAACAGGGAGAGCCGGAGGGAACGCTGGTTGTGGCTGATGAGCAGACAGGTGGCAAGGGCCGCCGGGGCAGAGGCTGGGAGACGCCGCATGGCACCAGCATTGCCATGAGCCTGATCCTGCGTCCGCATTTCAGTCCGGTACAGGCATCGGGGCTGACACTGCTTGCAGGGCTTGCAGTGGCGCGCGGGATCGAACAGATCTGCGGGGTGACACCACAGATCAAATGGCCCAATGATATTGTGTTGAATGGCCGGAAGGTATGTGGTATATTGACGGAGATGAGTTCCGAGATCAATATGATCAACTATGCGATCGTAGGGATCGGGATCAATGCCAATCAGACGGCGTTTCCGGAAGATGTGGCGGACATTGCATGTTCCGTGGCGCAGGTGACGGGACAGAAGGTGAACCGGCAGAGACTGGTGGCCGCTGTGACCGCATATCTCTGTGAGTATTATCTTGGTTACATTGAGAGGGGAGATCTCTCGCAGATCATTCCCACATACAATGCGATGCTGGCCAATATGGACCGGCAGGTCAAGGTCTATCACGGCATGATAGATACGGCCAGACCGGAGGATATAGAGGTTGGGATTGCCCGCGGGATCGATGCCAGCGGAGCACTTCTGGTCGAGACGGAGCATGGCATGGAGGCCGTGGTCTCCGGAGAAGTGTCAGTAAGGGGGTTATATGGATATGTCTGAACAGCAGGGTAGGGTGCTTTGTGGAGCCAGTGCCTACGAACAGAAATATTATCTGGCCGGGGAGTTCTCAGGACTGCCCTCGCAGATCAAGGACGAATTGCAGATTCTTTGCGTGACATATACGGCAGATGTAGGAGGTGTCCTGACGTTACAGTTTGACGAGGAGGGCAATCTCTCGTTGCGGGTGAGCAGTGAGGAAAATGATTTCTTTTTTGATGAGATCGGAAGTGTACTGAAGATCAAACAGATCCAGCAGGAGAAAGCAGAGCTGCTGGAATCTCTCGAATTATACTATCGGGTCATGTTTCTGAAACAGGGCCTGGAGGAGGCATAACAGGAGGCAGCGAAAGAACATGTTATTAGCAGTAGATGTAGGAAATACAAATATAACATTTGGCATTTTTGACGGCAGTGAGTTGATCGGAAGATTTCATTTTACCGTCCGCATTCCCAGAACTTCGGATGAGTACGGCACACTGATCTGCAGCATTCTGGAGGACAAGGGATTTACCCAGGATGACATTGACGAGGTGATCGTAGCATCGGTGGTTCCCAAGATGATGTATTCTTTTAACAGTGGTCTGATCAAGTATCTGGACTGCCAGCCGATCATTGTCGGGACAGGAATTAAGACCGGCATCCGTATCGATACCATGAACCCACGAGAGGTGGGACCGGATCGTATTGTGGATGCGGTGGCAGCGTATGGACTGTATGGCGGACCTGTGATCATTGCAGATTTTGGCACGGCGACGACCTATGATCTGGTGACAGGAGACGGTGTTTTTAAGGGAGGTGTGATCAGTCCGGGTATCCGTATCTCTGCCAATGCCCTCTGGAATGACACGGCCAATCTGCCGGAGATCGAGATCAAGAATCCGCACCAGGTGGTGGCCAAGGACACGATCACGGCCATGCAGGCGGGACTGTTTTACGGAACCGTGGGCCAGTCCAAGTACATTATCAACCGTATTAAGGAAGAATGTGGACTGGACAATGTCAAAGTGGTAGCCACGGGCGGCCTCGGAAAGATCGTAGCGGAGTATACCGATGAGATTGACATTTATGACAGCAATCTGACGCTCAAGGGACTGCAGATGATCTATGAGAAACAGAAGAAAAACGCATAACAGACAGGAGCAGAAGCATGCAGGGATTTGACATTGGGACAGTTCACATCCCCGGCAGATTGACCCTGGGACCCATGGCAGGAGTAACCGACCTGCCATTTCGTCTGCTCTGCAAGGAACAGGGAGCCGATCTGCTGTGCACGGAGATGATCAGTGCCAAGGGGATCTATTATAAGAATAAAAATACACATCTGCTCTGGGAGATGGATCCGTCCGAACATCCCATTGCGCTGCAGCTCTTTGGCTCGGATCCGGAGCTTATGGCCGGGATTGCGGCTCAGATCGAGCCGATGGAGTTCGATATTCTGGATCTGAACATGGGCTGTCCGGTCCCGAAGGTGGTTGGCAACGGTGAGGGCTCTGCGCTGATGAGGGATCCGAAACTGGCCGCGCAGATCGTGCGCCGGATCAAGGCGGCAATCCGGAAGCCTGTCACGGTCAAATTCCGCCGTGGGTTTGGCCCGGAGGAGAATACAGCGGTGGAGTTCGCAAGATATATGGAGGATGCCGGCGCGGACGCGATGGCGGTGCATGGACGCACCAGGGAGCAGTATTACAGCGGTAAGGCGGATTGGGATGCCATTGCTGCGGTCAAGGAAGCGGTGTCTGTGCCGGTCATTGCCAGCGGAGATATCTTCACGCCACAGGATGCGAAGCGCTGTCTGGAGGAAACGGGTGTGGATGGTCTGATGATCGCAAGAGGAGCGCAGGGAGATCCGTGGATCTTCCACCGGATCCGGACGTATCTTGAGGAGGGCGTGCTCGAAGAAAAGCCATCCTGGCAGGAAGTGCGCGAGATGATCCTGCGGCATGCGGGCATGCAGACGGAATTTGTCGGCGAATATATGGGGATCCGGCAGATGCGTAAGCACGTCGCCTGGTATACCACCGGGTATCCGCATTCCAGCAGTCTGCGGCGTAAGGTCAACGAAGTGGAGAGTCTGGAGGAACTGCGGCACCTTCTGTGGTCATTCGATTCATAGTCATGAAACGTTTTGTGAGTTCATATTCTAGTACAAAAAGGATAGGATGAAGTCATGAAACGTTTTTTTTCGCTTGCAAAAAGCTGGTGCGTGCTGTCCCTGATGGGCGCGTTGTCTCTGACCATGGTATTTGGACAGAAATATGTCTGGAAGAATTATGAGGAGAGGGAGGCCAGGGAGGTGATGACGCAGGGGCGTAAGATCCCGATCTACTGCGTGGAGACGGACAAGAATGAAGTGGCAATTTCCTTTGATGCGGCCTGGGGCAATGAAGATACGCAGAAAATCCTGGATATCTTGAAACAAGAAAATGTCTGTGCAACGTTTTTCATGACCGGAGGATGGGTGAACTCTTATCCGGACGATGTAAAACGGATCGCGGCCGGTGGGCATGAACTGGGCAATCACAGTGAGAACCACAAGCAGATGTCTACCCTGTCGGCGCAGGAATGCAAAGAGGAGATCATGAAGGTTCATGAGAGGGTCAGGACATTGACGGGCAAGGAGATGAAGGTGTTCAGGCCTCCGTATGGCGATTACAATAACACTCTCCTGGACACACTCGAAGAATGCGGTTATCAGGCCGTACAGTGGGATGTCGACAGTCTCGACTGGAAAGAGTATGGTGTCGATGCCATGATCTCGCAGGTGCTTCAACATAAACATTTAGGAAAAGGCTCCATTATATTGTGTCATAATGGAGCCAAATATACCGCCCGGGCTCTGCCGACTCTGATCCGTGGATTGAAAGAGAAAGGATTTACGCTCGTGACGATGTCGGAGCTGATCTATCCTTCGGATCATGAGATCGATGCAGAGGGGCGGCAGAAGAAATAGTTATAAGAATAGAGTACGCCTAACCCTCGATGGAGACGACGGTAAAGTCTAGTTTTTCGATGACCTGGCGGATCGTCTCGGGATCAATGTTTTCCTGATACAGGGAAACGGTAGCTGTCTTTTTGGAAAGGTTGACCTTGGCGATCACTCCGTCGAGGTCATCCAGATGTTTTTCAATCCGGTTCTTGCAGTTCTGACAGTGCATACCATCGATATGGACGGTCAGAGTGCGCAGAACAGGGCCTGAGATCTTCTTTTTGACAGGCTTTTCCCTGGGACCGCCACAGCAGTCACCTTCTCCTTTCATGTGTTTGACTGTGCTTAGTACCGCAGGGACCAGGATGATGACCAGAACCACTACGATGGCAATAGATGCTGGATCCATAATACATAACCTCCTTTTTGCAGACGCGTTGCGTCGAAGTAATACATAAGAATAGCCTGTCTGGTTGGTGCAGACAGGCTATTTTTTTAGGGATAAAAAATTGCTCTTATGTAGTGAAGAGCCAACAAGAATTGCGAAGCAATTCTTGCAAGGGCAAAACGCTGGTTTTGCCCATTTGATTATGCATTCTTTTTGATTTTAGATGTTAATTTGCGGGAGGATGTATGACAGGCTCCTGCTCTCGGACAGGTACCGGCAGCGGGACAGCCAATACAGCGGTTCCCTTTTTTCTTCTCTTTGTAGATATAGATTGCGGCGGCACCGATGATCGCTGCAAGGATCAAGATAATGATCAGGTTTGCTAAGATCTCTGACATAAATATCCTTCCCTTCTAAGTAAGTTTTTGGATTAATCTAACTGATATTCGGTATCGATTGCCCGGTTTGCCTTGACGATCAGAGATACGATAACTGCGGCAAATACCAGGATAGCGATCAGACCGCCGACAAAACCTGCACCAAGGCTTCCGGTTGTGATCAGAGTACCGATCTGGTATACCAGGTAACCTACCGTAAATCCGGTGGCGAGCTGTAAGCAGATACCACCAAATAACCATTTACCACTCTGCATCTCTGAGTTCATAGCACCAAGTGCTGCGAAACATGGTGGGGTGTAGAGGTTGAACATCAGATACGCTAATGCTGCTACTTTTGTAAGAGCCATTGTCTGGGCAACAACGTTACCGTCACCGACTAAGGCTAACTCATCGGGATCGATGAAGTTTGTGATTGCATATACGGTTGCAAGGGTACCAACGACATTCTCTTTTGCGATAAATCCTGTGATAGAGGCTGCAGCTAACTGCCATGCTGCAATACCAACGACAGGAACTAACAGGTGAGAGAATGGTCCTGCGATCATAGCCAGGATGGAAGAGTTCTCCATTCCTTCCTCAACCACCTTGAAGGCTGGTGTGAAGGACTGCATGATCTGTACAACCGTGTTACATACCAGGATAACCGTTCCGGCCTTGATGATGTATGCTTTACCACGGTTTAACATGGAAAGAGTAGCGATCTTCAGGCTTGGTACCTTGTACTCAGGAAGCTCGATGATGAAGAATGACTTTCTGTACTTCATACCGGTGATTGCTTTGATCAGTAATGCGCCAAGAAGGATCAGAAGGATTCCTACGAAGTACATTAAAGGTCCGACCCACTTGGAGTTCGGGAAGAATGCACCGGTGAACAGTGCGATAACAGGAAGCTTGGCTCCACATGGCATGAAGGTTGCAAGCATCGCTGTGGTTCTTCGTTCTCTCTCGTTACGGATGGTACGGCATGCCATGATGGCAGGGATACCACAACCGGTTCCGATGATCATAGGGATTACGGATTTACCGGACAAACCAACACGCTTGAAGATAGGATCAAGTACGACAGTAGCTCGGGACATGTAACCACAATCCTCTAACAGAGCGATCAGGAAGTACATAACCATTACCAGTGGCAGGAAGCCGACTACGGCACCGACACCGCCGATGATACCATCTACTAACAGTGCATATAACAATGGGTTTGCACCGGAGAGTTTGTCACCGACAAATCCCTGGAAGGTCTCGATCCATCCGACCAGGATATCTGCGAGCCAGGTTCCCAGAGTAGACTGGGAGATGTAGAATACCAGGAACATGATACCGGCAAAGATGATCAGTCCGGATACCGGATTGGTCAGTACGGCATCGATCTTATCGCCTACGGTCTTATCCTTTGTCAAGACTTTACGTTTCTCCACCTGCTTTACGATGGTGTTTACAAAAGCGAAACGCTTACGGTCGGCAGACTCAACTTCTTTCTTATCATGAAGATTGATATCACCCTGCACATAAGGTGGTACCTGTCCGGCTCCCTCCAGAGAAGAGGCTGCCATAACGACTTCCTTTAATCCCTCCTGAGAGGTAGCTGTGGTCTTGATGACCGGACAGCCAAGCTTTTCAGACAGAAGCTTTTCATCAATCTGAGTTTCCTTTTTCTCATTGATGTCGCTCTTGTTCAGTGCGACAACTACCGGTACACCGAGCTCGAGAAGCTGTGTTGTAAAGAACAGGCTTCGGCTTAAGTTGGTGGCATCCACGATGTTGATGATAACATCAGGATTTTCGTTTTTTACGTAACCGCTGGTGATACTCTCCTCAGATGTAAATGGTGACATGGAGTATGCACCAGGAAGATCTACTGCGATCAGAGACTTGCTCTCATCGTGGTAGGTTTTCTTGATTGGGCTTTCTTTTTTATCTACGGTAACACCAGCCCAGTTACCGATCTTTTCATTTCTTCCCGTCAATGCGTTGTACATGGTGGTCTTTCCACTGTTGGGATTTCCTGTTAACGCAATTCTCATACAGAAACCTCCTTAAATGATGTAAGTGATTTTATATTAAAATGGCATCAGCCAGATCAATATCAATGTTGTAACGGCCATCTTTGATGGATACGACACAGTTTTTTCTTTTGCGGCTCACCACGGTGATCGGTTCTCCGCTAAAGCAACCCAGAGAAAAGAGGAATGCTTTCATCTCCTCGTCATCTGTTTTAATGTCGCGTACAAGGTATTCAGTTCCTAAATCTGCCTCGCGCAATGTCATAATAGAAGCTCCTTTCTACATCGAAATAATCCTGCCTGATTTGATAACAAAAGTTAGCAAGAACTATACGATGTAAGCATATTCGAATATCAGTTAGAATTACCTAACCAAGAACAAAATAAACCATTTCTTTTCAATTGTCAACACAGAATTTCAGAAAAGTGTGGTATGATTTATATTGAAATAAAAGGAGGACGAGCGTATGACGAGAAAGGAAGCGGTGGAACAGGCCCGCAGGCTGGTAGACCGGATGACAGTGCAGGAGGCGGCATCCCAGCTGAGATATGATGCTCCGGCGATCACGAGACTGGGAGTTCCTTCTTATAATTGGTGGAATGAGTCTTTGCATGGAGTGGCAAGAGCCGGCAGGGCGACCATGTTTCCACAGGCGATCGGTCTGGGAGCAACCTTTGATCCTGAGCTGTTGCAGCAGATCGGTGAGGCGATCGCAGTGGAGGGTCGCGCCAAGTATCAGGAGGCGCAAAAGCATGAAGATCATGATATTTATAAGGGACTGACCTTCTGGGCTCCCAATGTCAATATCTTCCGCGATCCGCGATGGGGACGGGGACATGAGACCTACGGGGAGGATCCGGTGCTGACTGCGAGACTGGGCGTGGCATATATTAAGGGGCTTCAAAAGAAAACCTCGGACGGCTATATGATGGCGGCTGCCTGTGCGAAACATTTTGCAGTGCATTCCGGCCCGGAGAACGAGCGCCACACTTTTGACGCACAGGTTTCTGACCGGGATCTCTGGGAGACATATCTTCCGGCATTTGAGGCCTGCGTACGTGAGGGGAAGGTGGAGGCGGTGATGGGTGCCTACAACCGTACCAATGGAGAACCCTGCTGTGGCCATGAGTATCTCATCGGAGAGGTGTTGCGCAGACAATGGGGATTTGAGGGGCATTTTGTATCAGATTGCTGGGCGGTCCAGGATTTCCACATGCATCATCATGTCACGGCATTTCCGGAGGATTCGGTGAAAAAAGCACTGGAAGCAGGGTGTGACCTGAACTGTGGATGTACCTATCAGAAGGTGATGAATGCCTATGAGAGAGGCCTTATAAAGGAAGAAACGATTCGGGAGGCTGCGGTGCGGCTGATGACGACCAGATATCTGCTGGGCATCCTGGGAGAAGGAAGCCACGAGCAGTTTTCGATGGACGAGGTGGAATCGCCGGAGCATCTGCGACTGTCCAGACAGGCTGCGGTGGAGAGTATTGTCCTGTTAAAGAATCAGGGCAGGATACTGCCGATCGATCGGGATCGTGTGAGAACGGTAGGTGTGATCGGACCGAATGCGGACAGCGTGGCGGCACTTCGCGGCAATTATTATGGAGAGGCCGGGCGGTATGTCACGGTGCTGGAGGGCATCCGTGAGGAGGCGTCGCGTGAGACCATGCCCGGCGATGAGGATCAGGTGCGCGTGCTGTACGCAAAAGGATGCCCACTCTGGGAAGGACAGGATCCACAGCAGGGGCCACAGGATGCGCTTGATGACATGCTGCTTGAGGCGCACCGTGTCGCCAGGGACAGTGATCTGCTGATCCTGTGCCTGGGACTGGATGAGACCCTGGAGGGCGAAGAAGGAGACGAGGGGAATGCCTTTGCATCCGGGGACAAGAAGGATCTTTCACTGCCTGCCTGCCAGCAGCGGCTTCTGGAGGAGATGATCGACACCGGAAGACCGGTGGTCCTGTGCATGCTGGCAGGAAGTGCCATGGATATGACCTATGCCAGCGAACATGCCGGAGCTATCCTGCAGGTATGGTATCCCGGCAGCGAGGGAGGCCATGCGCTTGCGGACATCCTGTTTGGCCGACAGGTGCCGGGCGGCAAACTGCCGGTGACGATCTATCGTGATATCCATGATCTTCCGGATTTCCGGGATTACAGTATGAAAGGACGGACATACCGCTATCTTCTGAAACCGGCACTGTATCCGTTCGGATTCGGGCTGGGATATGGCGCGGCGACGATCACCGGAGTTCAGGTGTTTGGCAATATTAACGACGGGGAGGTGCTTCAGGTGCAGGCAGACATTCACAATGACAGTGAATATCCGGTCAATGAGGTGTTACAGCTCTATGCACACTGCCGGAACAGTTCCGATGAGACACCGAAACCGCATCTTCTGGCATTCTGCAGGATCCGCCTGGCACCGGGTGGCGCATGCAGGCACGTCTTCGGTGTGAATTACCGGGATTTTGCCACGGTCAATATTCTGGGACATCGTCATGTGACCGGGACGATCGGAGACCTGTATCTGGGATTTGGACAGCCGGACAGACGCAGCCTGGAACTGGCGGATATTTCCCTGCGCATGGTCAAGGTGCCGCTGGTGCCGGAATAATATGACGCAAGTGTTATTTGATGCCGGGATCAGAAACAGACAGTGATGTATGCTTACATAGCATAATTCAGGGTAAATGAACACGAATAATTCCGGTGTTTTATGGTGGAAACATTGATTATAATAGAAGTACCATAAATTATAAGGAGGATCTGCATATGAGGAAACAGAAATGTCTGGCTCTGGTGCTTGCGATGAGTCTGGTGGCCGGTGGACTGACCCCGCTTGGGGCAGACGGCGTATTTACCGGTACGACGGCGCAGACAGTACAGACTGCACAGGCAGCGCAGACGCAGGATAGTGGGGTGGAGTTTTCAAAAGAAAGCGGCAGTTATGAGGAGAGCACACTGGAACTTTCCGCTCCGGAGGGCAGTGAGATCTACTATACCCTGGACGGTTCCGATCCGGCTGACCCGGACAATGAGAACCGGATCCTGTATCAGAATGCGATCTCTCTGAAATCCCGCAAGGATGATCCAAATGTGCTCAGTGCCATTGATCCGTCCCTGTTTGACGCGGCCAATGACTATTATGATTCGGAGTCCAAGACATTCAAGAGCACGATGAAGGCACCGGCGGACAGTCAGGTGGACAAGTGCTATACTGTGCGCGCAACGGCCAAGGACGGGGATGGTGTGTATTCCGACGTAGTGACCAATACCTATTTTGTGGGACCGATGTCAGAGCATATCGAGGGGCTCAAAGAAAGCTGCAAGGCGGCTGGAAAACCGCTTTCTGTGATATCCATCTCCATGGACAGTGACGATCTGTTTGATTCCAACAAGGGAATCTATGTCAAGGGGGATGTCTTCAACACGGCAGTGTCTGCGATGCTGGAGACCGGCGTGTCGCTGAGCAGATACGATGCAAGAAACATTGATGCCAATTACAAGCAAAAGGGTAAAAACTGGGAGCGCGAGACCCATATCGATTACTTCGAGACCGATGGCGATACGACCACATGCCTGCTGCAGCAGGACTGCGGTATCCGTATTCAGGGCAACTATTCCCGCTCGGATTACCAGAAGGGATTCCGCCTGTACGCCAGAGCGGACTACGGAAAGAAGAATTTTAAGTATACCTTCTTTGACGGGGCAAAGGATGATGCGGGCAACGTCATTGACAAGTTCAAGACTCTGACCCTGCGCAACGGCGGGAACTGTGCATTTACCACGAAGTTTTCCGATGCCGCCAACCAGATGATGCTCAAGGAGGCAGCCACTGCGGTTGAGACACAGAACGCGAGACCATGTGTCGTATATCTGGACGGAGAGTACTGGGGACTGTATGTGCTTCAGGACGATTACACTGACAATTACATGGAGACCAAACACGGTGTCAACAAGGATAATGTCATTGTCTACAAGGGAGATGCCGAGGCCTATGACATTGGTTACAAGCTGGACGAGGGTTCCCTGCCTGAGGGCTGTGATGAGATTGCAGATGTAGATTATTATTACCGTGACATGTACAAATTCATGGCGGCACACGAGGATCTGTCCGATGATGCCGATTACGAAGAGTTTACAAAGATGATCGATCCGGAATCCTGCCTGCAGTATTTTGCGCTGGAGACCTGGATCAATAACAAGTGGGACTGGCCGGGAAAGAACTGGTCGATGTGGAAGACGGTAACGACCGATGACAGCATACCGTATGCGGATGGAAGATTCCGGTTCATGATCTATGACGTGGAGTTTGGCGGAGTCAGCGGAAGCTCCGATGCCAGGGCCAATACGGTCAAGGAGAGCAATCTGCTGGATTATCAGACAGGCAATAAGGACAAGCCCAATGTACGGTTCTTTGCCTACCTGATGACAAACCGCGGATTCCGTGACCGCTTCTGTCAGATGCTGACAGATCTGACGGACAATGTGTTTACCACTTCAAAGACCACAGCGGTGATGGATTATTTCGAGGCTTCCTGGTCTCCTCTGCTGAATCAGTTCTTTGACAGATATCCGGACTCCGGAGACTCTTTGGATGCGCTTTATGGAGGATATGCATCCCTGCAGTGCATGAGAGATTTTTATGCAAAGAGAGCGAAGTATATTCCGAAGATCGTGACCTATGTTCATAAGGCATTTAACGATGTAGAACCGACTCCGACACCGACGGCAGAGCCGACACAGACACCGGAAGTGACTGAGACACCGGTTCCACCTGCAGAGACGTCCACACCGGCACCTGTGCCTCCGACAGAATCATCAAAGCCATCTGCACCGGACACGCCGATGGCACCTGTTGCGACACAGCCTGCTGCAGGGCAGGAGATCCGCAATAGTGATGCTGTCTATGTGGTAAATAAGGATGCGAAGACGGTAACCTACAAGAGACCGTCCGCAAATGTCTCTACCTGCGTGATCCCGGACAGTCTGGTGGTTGATGGACGGAGCTATCCGGTCACAGCCATTGCCGGAAACGCTTTCGCAGCAAAGAAACTGACGAGTGTGGTGATCGGCAAACATGTGACATCTATCGGAAACAAGGCATTTTACAAGTGCAAGACGCTCAAAAAGATCACGATCAAGAGTAAGAAATTAAAGAACGTGGGCAAATATGCGATCAAGGGAATTTCCCGGAAGGCAGCGATCAAATGTCCTTCCTCCAGGAAGAAGGCATATAAGAAGTTGTTCACGAAGAAGACAGGGTATCTGGGATCCATGAAGATCCGATAGATCATTTCACACAGAAAAACAAATAGGCAGCCCGCAAATGCGGGTTGTCTATTTTTCGGTTTTTTTATATAATGATGCAAGGGGCAAAATATCTTTTGAACCTGACATAATATCATTG
>ERZ1034984.1563-NODE-1563-length-20879-cov-16.024539_pt1 | contig 20879 bp, 12 predicted proteins | sample MGYA00520589_ERZ1034984 | MGnify/ENA primary metagenome ERZ1034984 (study PRJEB33766, sample SAMN09781790) | gut metagenome | biome: gut microbiome | host: Homo sapiens | place: Madagascar | study: EMG produced TPA metagenomics assembly of the PRJNA485056 data... | reverse complement strand
GCCGCCTGCACGGCCTGATGGAACTGTACGGCAGACTGCCCGAATAAACAAACGAACGCCGCAGCGTGTGAAAAGCGCCGCGGCGTTTTTTTTGCCCTCCCGGGAGGAGGCTTTATGCAGTGTGGCCACAAATACAATATTTTCCCATTGACCTTACAGGCCGGATACAGTATTCTATTAGTAGTATAAATTCTAAAGAGGTGTTTTCCCGATGAAAGTGTGTCAGAAATGCCATACGCCCGCCAGGTATGATACGCAGAAATTCTGCTCGGTCTGCGGCACGCCGTTCCCGGATATGACGCCCGCGGAACCCGCCGCCCCGGCCCAGCCGGTGCAGCCCGCGCCCCAGGCCCCGGTGCAGCCGCCTGTCCAGCCTCCGGTGCAGCCGCCTGTCCAGCCCCCGGTGCAGCCCTACGCCCAGCAGTCGCAGAACCCCTTCGGCGCAGCGGCCCCGCAGCCAGAACAGCCCGGGCAGCCGAAAAAGAGCAAGCTGCCCATCATTATTGCGGCAGTCGTGGTCGTAGTCGTTGTGGCTGCCGCTGCGGCGGTGTTCTTCCTGCGCGGCAGCAAGGACAATGCAGCCACCCTGCCTGCCGCCGAGCCGGTCACCACCGAAGCTGCCGACGCGGCGACGCCCCAGACGCCCGCCCCGGCGGACAGCGCCGCCGCAGCCCAGACACCCGCGCCCGCTGTTACGCCCCAGCCTGCCCAGACCCCGGCCCCTGCGGCGGCGGTCGCCACCGATACCCAGGTCGTGCTGCGCAACGCGGCGGCCAACGGCACCATTACGGTGGACGGTAAGGCGGTGGACTTTGCGTACGTGGGCAACGACGCGGTCATCCCCCGCAGCAGCCTGTCCGACGTCTGCCAGGTGCGCATCGTGGCCGACAACGGCAACGGCGGCTACCAGACCGCCGCCGTCTGGTACAACAAGGACTACGGCAATGAGCTGACCTTCGGCGCAGACTACGGCGCTTACACCGACTGCGACGCCACCGGCCTGGCAAAACCCGGCGACAAGGTCGTGGATGTGCTGACCTGGGCGTTCTACCGCTCCTTCCAGGAAGCCATCAACGAGGGCAATTCCTCGCTGCTGCGCTATTCCACGGCGGACAACTCGACCCGCTGCGCTGCGGAAATTCGCAATTACACCGGCAACACCTACGACCTGGGCAACTTCCAGGCAGTCAGCGATCCGGCCTCCATAAAATACACCGACGGCCAGGTCATCTACAACGGTCACTTTGTCGCCAACTACACGGACAGCGGCAGCAGCTACACAGCGGACCATCACCGCACGCTGCGCCTTGTGTGGGAGGACGGCATCTGGAAGGTGGATGCCTTTACGCTGCTGCCCGACGGCGCGTACAGCGCCACCACCTACGCGACCCTGCCGTAACCACCCCATAGAAGGTACGCATGAAAAATACGAAGTTGAAACTCGCGGCGGCGTCGCTGGCCCTGCTGCTGGCGGGCTGCGGCGCATCGGCCACGGTGGAACCGCAGCCGACGCCCGCCGCAGCCTTGGCCCCCACGGCGGACCCTGCAGTGACCGAAGCCCCAGCCGCCACGCCGGAGCCGATCCCGCCCGAGAGCTATGACCAGCGGGACGAGACGTTCCGCGCCCAGCACGACGGCACGGAAGTGACGGTACACGCCACCGTGACCACGCCGACCGAGGGCGCGGGCTGGCCGCTGGTGGTGCTCTGCCACGGCTTTACCGGTAGCCGGGGCGGCGACGGCCATTTTGGCCCGCTGGCCGCACGGCTGGCCCATGCAGGCATTGCCAGCATCGCCATGGACTTTCCCGGCTGCGGCGAGAGTGAGGAACCGTTCACAGCCTACACACTCTCGAACATCCGCGCTGACATGACCGCCGCCATTGCCTATATGGGGGTGACCTACGGTACGGACACGACCCGGCTGGGTCTGGTGGGCCACAGCATGGGCGGCCGCGCCGTCAGCCTGTACCTGGACGGCCGGGACTACCCTGTGACCGCCGCCGCCCTGTGGAGCCCGGCGGACAATACCGGGCTGGATGGGCTGGAATTTCTGGCCCATGATGCCGACGAGCGGGCGGCCCTGCGCCAGACCGCCGACGAAAACGGCAGCGTCGAGCTGCCCCAGTGGGGCGTGGCCGCTAGTGCGGCCCTGTTTGACGAGATGGCCGCCAGCGATCCCTGCGGCGTGCTGGCCGGGTATCCGGGGGCGCTGCTGGCGGCATTCACCGGCGGTGACGCCGAGCTGTTGAGCGAGGATACCGTGGCCCTGGTGCAAAACACCCTGGCAACGCGGGACCTGCCGTTTGTCGATATGACAAACGATTTTCCCGACGCCAACCACAACTACCAGGCCGCCGAGGGCAGCGCCGCCAGTGATGCGGAAATTGCCGCCCGCATTGAAAACGCCACGGCAGAGTTTTTGGTTTCGGCCCTGCGCTGACCGTTACAGCGCCGCGCCCTGGCTGAGCTGCGCCTGGCAGAAAGCGAAGAACCGCTGCGCCGCTGTGGGCTGCAAGGCCCCGCGCTTGCGGCAGAGATAGGCTGTGCGCCCCGGGTCGGGGTCGGTCAGCGGAATGATCTTTAAATCCATGCAGTGCAGAACGGGGTGGTCGGGCACGATGGCAATGCCAAAGCCCGCCGCCGCCATACCGGCTACGACGGTATCTTCCTCCGTCTCGTAGGCGATTTTCGGCGTTGCGCCGATTTTTTGGAACAGGGCATCGATGGGGCGGCGCAGGCCGCCGCGCTTGGAAAAATACACAAACGGATAGGGCAGCGTCTCCCGCAGGGTGACGCTGCTTTTTTGTGTCAGCGGGTGGTTAGGCGGCGTCACGACGACGAAGGGCGACCGGGCAAAGGCAACGTTTTCAAACACCGTGTCGTCGCCGGGGTGGCTGACGAAAGCCATGTCGAGCCGTTCCTCGGCCACGGCTTGCAGCAGATCGGCGGTGAAGCTGCTCTCGGTGTGCAGCTCAAAGCGGGTATGTTCGTTGCCGGATGTAGCAAGGAATTTTTGCATCAAGTCCGGCACAGTCTGGGCCGCCAGCTTGCGGATGCCGCCCAGCAGCACCAGCCCGCCGCCGCGGCCCATCTCCTGTAAATCCCGCGTTCCGGCGTCGAGAATGCGCAGCGACTCGTTGACAGACTGCAAAAACAGCTTGCCGTACCGGGTCAGCTGCACGCCCCGGCCCTGCTTTTCAAACAGGGGTACGCCCAGCTCGTTTTCCAGCTGGGTGACGGCGTAGTTCAAGTTCGGCTGGCTGACGTGCAGCGCCTGCGCTGCCCGGCCGTAGTGCTCATAGTAGGCGATGGCCTGGAAGTAACGGATGTGGTCGAGGTTCATACGATGGTTTCCTCCTTTACTTGTAGGGGCGGGGCACGCCCCGCCCGCTGCCTTTCCGCAAGCTGCCGCTTGCCGTACACGACCGGGCCGGGCATGCCCGGCCCCTACAAATCATAAACTTTTTCGATGAATTTCATCAAAAACATATATTTGTATTTATAATACGCCGCTACTATAATAAAGTCAAATCGGTTCGTCGAAAAAGTAACGAACCACAAAAGAAGGAGAACTCACTATGGATCGCAAAGTTGTATTGATCACCGGCGGCGCTATGGGGCAGGGCAAGTCCCACGCTCTCAAATTTGCCGAGAACGGCTTTGACGTCGTTCTGGCCGATATGCAGGACCCCGAGGGTGAAGTCTTTAAGCAGACCGTCGCCGAGATCGAGGCCACCGGTGCCAAAGCGCTGGCCGTCCGCGCCAACGTCTGCTCTGACGACGACATGAAGGCCCTGTTCGAGAAAGCCTGGGAGACCTTCGGCCGCCTGGATGTCGTCGTTGCCAACGCGGGCGTCATCAACTTCGGCTACACCTGGGAGCTGACCGACGCCCAGGTGCAGAAGGTCATTGATATTGACCTGATCGGCACCTGGCGCACCGACAAGTACGCCGCCCTCTATATGCGCAAGCAGGGCTTTGGCCGTATCATCAACATTTCCTCTACCTCCGGTATGTACGGCACCCCTAAGCTGGCTACCTACTGTATGGCTAAGTGGGGCGTGCGCGGCCTGACCAAGACCCTGGCCCAGGAGCTCAAGGGCACCGGCATCGTCGTGAACACTGTCTGCCCCACCAAGGTCAAGACCCCGATGTGCGAGACCGACAGCTATGTCCAGTTCATCAACGACCTGACCGGCAAGCACTTTGCCAACTGGCAGGAAATGTACGACGGTGTCCCCTTCCTGGATGTTGCCGACATCTCGGATATGGTCTACTGGCTGGGCACCAGCCTGTCCGCCGGTAAGTTCAGCGGCCGTGACCTGGGGCTGGACCTGGGCACCCTGCAGCAGTAAGGGGGCACCATGAAAATCACAAAAGCAACGCGCTGGCGCGTTTTCGCGGGCGTCTGGATCCAGAGCCTGTTCACCTCCGCCACGGCCTTTTTCAGCCTGTTTGCCCTGCCGCTGACCGGCCAGTTCGGGTGGAGCAGCTCGGAGTTCAGCATGGCGTACACGATTTATATGTTCGTCTACTGCGCCATGGGCTTCGTCGGCGGCCTGCTGGCCGAGAAATTGCAGCCCCGCGTGGCGATCTATCTGGGCCTGCTCTTCTTCTCCGCGGGCTGGTTCCTGACCGGTTTTGCGTCCAGCATCCCGCAGCTGTATCTGTTCTACGGCGTCATGGCGGGCGCGGGCGCAGGCACAATCTACCCGGCCTGCCTGCCTACGGCCCTCAAGTGGTTCCCCGACAAGGCCGGTTCTATCTCCGGCCTTGTGCAGGCGGGCGCATCCTGCGGCCCCTTCATCATGTCGCCTATTGCCCAGTGGCTCATTGACACCTACGGTGCGCAGATGGCCTGCCGCATCCTGGCGGTCGTGTTCCTCATCGGTGTTGGTGCGGTGGCTTGGATGATCGTGCCCTGCCCGGAGGGTTGGATGCCCGAGGGCTGGACCCCGACGGCTACCCAGGCCAAGGAGCTGAACGCCAAGAACTACAACATCCCCCAGATGGTCAAGACCCCTGTGTTCTGGGTCATGCTGGTCATGTTCATCTTTGCGAACGCCGCCGGCACGATGATGGTCAGTGCGACCTCGCCCATTGCCCAGAACCAGATCGGCCAGAGCGCTATGACTGCCGCCATGTGCGTTTCCGTCATGACGCTGGCAAATATGTGCGGCCGTATCGGCTTTGGCTTCATCTATGACAAGCTCAAGGGCTGGAACTCTCTGATTTTGGTGCTTGTGCTCAACGGTATTTCCATGTGTATGCTGACCGTGGCCCACAGCCTGCCCTACTTCATCGCCTGCATCTGCCTGGTGGGCTTCTCTTTCGGCGGATTGCTTGTCGTGTTCGCCCCCATCGTCAAGAACGTGTTCGGTTCCAAGTTCTACAACCGCAACTACGGCCTGATCTTCATTGGCTACGGCATCGGCGCATTCGTCGGGCCTAAGATCAGCGCAACGTTCTACGATTCCACCGGCTCCTATGTGGCCGGGTACATCGGCTCTGCCATTCTGGCCGCAGCGGCGGTGGCGCTGGTTTTCGCCGCCCGCAGGCTGACCGCCAAAATGCAGGAAGCCAACTAAAACGATATCCTCTGTTTGCCTTTATCGGATAAGCTCTCTTTTGGACAGGAAATGCCCGCCGCGTAGTTTTGCGCGGCGGGCATTTCCTATTGACAGGCAGGGCGGGCCGATGCGCACAGCGGCCCCTGCAAGGGAAATGGAAAATCCGCCGGCGGCATATTTACACTGCCCTGAAATTGTGCTATACTATTTTCGACCGACCGACCGGTCGGTCGAAACGAAAGGGAACGCAGCTATGCCGAAATACAGTGTAAAAAAACCATTTACGATACTGGTAGCGGTCATACTGGTGCTGGTGCTGGGCTTTGTCAGCCTGACCGGCATCCAGACCGACCTGCTCCCCGCGATGAACCTGCCCTACCTGCTGGTCATGACCACCTACCCCGGTGCCAGCCCTGAGCAGGTCGAGGCCGACGTGACCCAGCCGCTGGAAAACGCCCTCTCGGTGCTCAACGGCGTCAAGAATGTCACGAGCCAGAGCAACGAGAATTACAGCCTGATCTTCCTGGAATACCAGGATGACACCGACATGGACAGCGCCATGGTCAAGGCCAGCACGGCCGTGAACCAGCTGGGCGACGCCCTTCCGGATATGGCGTCCACTCCGACGCTTATGGAAATCAGCCCTGACATGATGGCGACCCAGTATGTGGCGGTCGATTATGACGGCATGGATATCTACGAGCTGTCCGATTATGTCAGCGAGAACGTGCTGCCCCAGCTGGAACGCGTGGACGGCGTGGCGAGTGTTTCAACCACAGGACTTGTGGAAAAGTCTGTGCAAATCACGCTGGACCAGGATAAAATCGACGCAGTGAATGACAAACTGCTGGTCAAGGTCAGTGACCGCCTGGCCGACGCGAAAAAAGAACTGGACGATAACAAGAAGAAAATCAACGACGGTTTGAAAGAACTCGACGACGCCCAGGCCCAGCTGGACGCGGGCAAATCCGAGCTGAACACCCAGAAAGCCGATGTGACGACCCAGCTGCGGGACGCCATCACCGAGCTGGACAAACAAATCCCTGAGCTGGAAAAGAAAATCGCCGATTTGAAAACCGATATCGACGACGCGAACCGCAAGCTCGAGGACGCCAAGAACGCCGACACCACCCTGCCGGAGGTCACGCTGCCCATCGACGACGCGCTGTTTGCCAGCTGCAAGCAGATTTTGGCTGCGTGGGACCCCCAATATAACGCCAATGAGCTGCCCGCCAACCTGGCCGAGGCCAAGGGCAGCACGGCCAAGATGGGCGCAATGGTCAACGCCATCGAGCGCGCCACACAGAACATCAACAGCACCGCTGCCGCGGAAAACCTGCTGGAATCCGGCATGGACGTGGCCCAGAGCGCGGCCTACCTTGACGCCCAGTACACGGCGCTGACCGGGCGCATCCAGGCGTTGGATGCGGAAATCGCCGGGCTGGAGGATGACAAGGCCGCCGCCGAGGGCGACGAGGCCCAGCAGCAGGCAATCCAGGCGCAAATCGACGCCAAGCGCGCCGAGCAGGCGGGCTACCAGAAAATTCTGGACGACAATGCCCCCCGCCGCGCCCGCCTGACCGAACTGAACGGCTGCCTGACGACCCTGTCCACGACCAGCACGGCGCTGAATAACGCGACGGTATTGCTGCAGGCCCGCCAGCAGGCGGAGGCCGGGCTGAACGAGGGCATGAAGCCGCTGCAGCAGACCTTGAACGAGACCGTGCAGGCGCTGAATGACCAGCTGACCAAAGCCCAGGAAATACTGACCCAGCTCAACGACCAGCGCGCCAAGATGGAATCCGCGCTGGCAAGCCTGGGTGCCCCCGCCGTGGACCCCGCCATGGCCGATGTGGCCGTGCAGCTGCTTTTGAGCGGCAGCGAGGCCCAGCTGCAGCTGGGCGAGTTCCAGATCTCCAGCGGCCGCACCCAGCTGGAAGCCGGTAAGACCCAGCTGGAAGCCGCGCAGGAGGAGTACGACTCCGCCCGCGAGGAAGCGCTGAAAAGCGCGAACCTGGACCAGCTGCTGAACATGGCGACGCTGACCCAGCTGATTGCGGCCCAGAACTTCTCGATGCCCGCCGGTTACATCGACGGCGGCGCAGGGGACGACAGCCGCTACATTATCAAAGTGGGCGATGCCTTTGCCGACACCGACGAGCTGAAAAACATGGTGCTGTGCAATATTGACGGCATCGGAGATGTGCGCCTGGCCGACGTGGCCGAGGTCGAAATGACCGACAACGCCGACGACGCCTACGCCAAGGTGGACAAAAACCGTGCGGTATTGCTGTCTATCTACAAGAGCTCGACGGCCTCCACCTCCACCGTCTCCAACGCGGCCAACGCCGCCATGGAAGAAATGATGGCCGAGACCGAGGGTCTGCACCTGACGCCCATCATGGACCAGGGCGACTACATCAAGCTTATCGTCAACAGCGTGCTCTCGAACCTTATCGAGGGCGCGATCCTCGCGATCATCGTGCTGGCGCTGTTCCTGAAAGACCTGCGCCCCACCATTGTTGTCGCCATCAGTATGCCGCTGAGCGTGCTGTTTGCCATCGTATGGATGTACTTTACCGGCATCACGTTTAATATTCTGTCCCTGTCCGGCCTGGCGCTGGGTGTCGGTATGCTTGTCGATAACTCGGTCGTTGTCATCGAGAACATCTACCGCCTGCGCGGGCGCGGCGTGCCTGCCCCCCGCGCGTCGGTGCAGGGCGCACGGCAGGTGGCCGGGTCCATCGTGTCCAGTACGCTGACGACCATCTGCGTATTCCTGCCGCTGGTGTTCACCACCGGCATGGTGCGCGAATTGCTCAGCGATATGGCGTGGACGATTACCTTCAGTTTGCTGGCGTCCCTTATCGTGGCGCTGACCGTCGTGCCCTGCGCGGGTTCCACGGTGCTGAAAAAGCAGAAGGATATCAAGCACCCCTGGTTCGACAAGGCGCTGAACGGCTATGAAAAGCTGCTGCGCTTCTGCCTGCGCCGCAAGGCTGTGCCGCTGACGCTGGCAATCGTGCTGCTGGGTGTTTCCATCTGGCGCGTGGCGACGATGGGCGTTGTCATGATCCCGGATATGAGCAGTAACCAGCTGACCGTCACGGTCAACGTGCCCGACGACACCGCCAAGGAGGATGCCTTCACCACGGCGGACAGCGTCATGGACGCCATCATGACGGTGGACGGCGTGGACACCGTGGGCGCAATGTCCGGCAGCCCCAACAGCATGGTCATGATGGCGGGCAGCAGCGCCGCCACCGACAACACGACGTTTACTTACTATGTCCTGCTGGGCGACAAGGCCCCGAAGGCCAAGGCCGTGGAGCAGGAAATCTACGATAAGACGGCCGATCTGAACTGTGAGATCGACGTGAACGCCAACGGCATGATGGATATGAGCGCCCTGTCCGGCTCCGGCATCGAGGTCGATCTCTACGGCAACGACCTGGATGATCTGAGCGCCGCGGGCAAACAGGTCATCGAGGTCATGAACGGCATCGACGGCATCGTCAACCCTACCGATGGCCAGGACGCCGGCGATGCCGAGGTGAACATCACCATCGACAAGGACAAGGCCGTGCGCATGGGCCTGACTGTGGCGCAGGTCTACCAGCAGATCGCCGCCAAGCTGACCACCGACACCACCGCCACGACCTTGAAAGCAGGCGGCACCAGCTACACCGTGACCATTGTGGACAAGACCGACACGCCGACGCTGGATGATATCTTCAACATGGAGTTTGAGACGACCACCACCGACGAGGATGGCAACACCGTAAAGGAGACCCACACCCTGGGCGAGTTCGCCACCCGTACCACCACGGCGGGCTACACGGAGATCAGCCGCGAGAACGGCTCCCGTCAGCTGTCCATCACCAGCGAGACGGCGGAAGGGTACAACACAACGCTGATTTCCCGCGAGCTGGAACCCAAGCTGGCCGAATTGCAGCTGCCCGACGGTGTGACCGCCGAGCTGGCGGGCGAGACGACCCAGGTCACCGAGATGCTGGGCCAGATGGCGAAGATGCTGGCGCTGGCGCTGCTATTCGTCTACTTTGTCATGGTCGCGCAGTTCCAAAGCCTGCTGTCGCCGTTCATCGTTCTATTCACGATCCCGCTGGCCTTCACCGGCGGTATGCTGGGCCTGATGGCCACCGGCGAGCAGCTGTCGCTCATTTCGCTGATGGGCTTTCTGGTATTGATGGGCGTCGTCGTCAACAACGGTATTGTGTTCGTTGACTACGCCAACCAGCTGCGCATCGGCGGGTTGGAGCGCAGCGATGCCCTTGTCGCTACCGGCCGGACCCGTATGCGCCCGATCCTGATGACGACGCTGACCACCGTGCTTGCCATGGTCACGATGCTGTTCGGCACCGATATGGCCAGCGAGATGAGCACCGGCATGGCTATCGTCATTATTGGCGGTCTGAGCTACGCCACGCTGATGACGCTGTTCATCGTGCCTGTGCTGTATGATCTATTCTACCGCAAGCCGCCGGTGAATATCGACGTCGGTGATGACGGCATGGATGACCTGCCCGACGATGCCGCCGAGTTTGCGGCCGAATTCGCCGCCCGCCGTGCCGCCGAGAATGCGGCCGAAGCGCCCGCCGAGGAAAAGCGCCGCCCGGATCTGAGCCGCGCGGCCCACGCCCCGGCGGAAAACGAGACGCCCAACGAGGAAAAGGAGGCGGACCACGATGCAGAATGACCAGCAAGCCGCCCGCAAGGCCGCCGTGTATGAGGCTGCGCTGCAGCTTATCGGCCAGGGCGTCAGCCCTGCCGCGCTGAAAATACAGCAGCTTGCCGATGCCGCCGGTATCGGCAAGGGCACAGTGTACGAGTATTTTTCCTCCAAAGAGGAAATTTTGCAGGGCTTGGCCGAGTACTGCTTTGCCCGGGAAAACGAGCGTATCCGTGCCATGTTCGCCGACTGTACGACGCTGGCCGGGCTGGAAGAACGCATTACCGGCTATTTACAGGACATTGCCGCCAGCCGGATGGGCAGCTACAAGATGATTGCCGAGACGCTGGGAATGCCCCGCAGGACGGGTGCTATGCCCGCCTGCATGGCCGAGCTGAAAGAAATCGTAAGTGAACTGCTGGCGCGGCTGCAGGCGGCGGGGGAAATCGCCCCGGAGCTTGGCATGGAGTATTGCTATATGTCGCTGCTTTCCGCCGTTGTAGGCGGCCTGATGGGCCTGTGCTATGCCGCTGACCACGACCGCACCGTGGAAGACCTGATGGATAACCTGCGGCTGATGATACGAAGGACCTTAGGAAAATAAAAACTGCAGGCTTCCCCCTCGGGGGGAAGCCTTACCTAAAAACGCCTGTGTACCGCATAGCAAAGCGCGGTGCACAGGCGTTTTGGATTATTTGCGATATTTCGCCAGCGTTTTTATGACCAGCTCGGTTTCCAGGGGCTTGGTCAGGTGCTCGTTCATACCGGCCTCGCAGGCACGGCGGCGGTCCTCGGCAAAGGCGTTGGCAGTCGTAGCTAAAATCGGGATGCGCCCGGCGTCGGGGCGATCCAGCCTGCGAATGGTTCGCGTCGCTGTGTAGCCGTCCATCACCGGCATCATCACATCCATTAAAATCGCGTCAAACTCGCCGGGCCGGGATGCGGCAAAAATGTCCACGGCCTCCTGCCCATTGCGGGCAGCGGTGACGGTGGCCCCGGCGTTTTCCAATAGGAACTGGGCAATTTCCAGGTTCAGGTCGTTGTCCTCGGCCAGCAGGATGTTCACACCCTGCAAGGTGGCATCGTCGGCGGGCTTTTCCGTCTCGGGCTGGGGCGCGGCGTTGGGGTCGATTTCCAACGGCAGCGTGATGTAGTAGGTCGTACCGACGCCCTGCCGGCTCTCAAACGTGATGGTGCCGCCCATCTTGTCCGCCAGGCTCTTGGCGATGGGCATACCCAGCCCGGTGCCGCCGTAGGTCGAGCGGGCGTCCAGAACCTCCTGGGTGAACGGCTCAAAGATGTGCTTCTGGAATTCCTCGCTCATGCCGATGCCGGTGTCGGCGCAGGTGAACTTGACCCAGGCGGTCTTGCCGTCGCAGCGTTCCTCCCGCAGGGTCATAGTGATGGTGCCGTTGTCCTTGTTGTACTTGACGGCGTTGCTCATAATGTTCATCATCAGCCGCTTTACGTGGATCGGGCTGCCGATGAGATCGGGGTGGGGCAGGTCGATGTCGTCGCAGAGTATGCGGATGCCGCGCCCGGCGGCCTGCTTTTCCAGCACATCCTGCAACCCGGTCAGCAGCTTGACCATGTTGAAAGGCCGGTGTTCGAGCACGACCTCACCGGATTCCAGCTTGCCCATGTCCAAAACTTCATTGACGAGTTCCAGCAAAAAGCCCGAGGCGTCCCAGATTTTGCGGCGGCACTCGGCCTGTTTGGTCATATCGTCGGCGTAGTGGTCGCCAATCTCCACCATGCCCCGGATGCCGTTGATGGGCGTGCGGATGTCATGGCTCATCCGCTGCAAAAACTCGGTCTTGGCAACGTTGGCGGCCTCAGCCTTGCGGGCGGCCTTTTCCAGCGATTTCTGGTAGGCTTTCTCCTGCAGGAGCTTTTCCTCCTGATAGGAGTGCATCGTGCGGCGGCGCACCAGTTCAATCAAAAGAATGATGAGGGCGTAGGAAATCACTACAAAGATGATGTTCTTGGGCGTTGTGGTAAAGACGGCAGCCTCCGGCAAAAAGGCGTAGATGTAGTAGTCGCGGCCTTTCTCGGTGTAGCCAAAGTAGCCGCTGGTGCCCATGCCGGTGTCACGTACATAGACCATCCTGTCATAGACGCCGCGCTGCTTGATGAGCTGCAGCGGTGCGACCTCGTCGGTGGAAAGCCCCAGCAGGCTTTCATCGTTGGCGGCAATGATTTCATTGCCGCTGGCCACGGCCAGCGTGCCGTCCGTAGCGATATGGAAGCCGGAAACCAAATGCTGGTACGACAAATTGTAAGTGTGGACATACTCGGCGGGGGTGTGGTAGAACGCAACAACGATGCAGTCGGCCCCCTCGCGGGCCGAGGCGGCAATATCCAAAAAGGAGTCATCCTCGCAGACGAGGCGCACGGCGTAGGTCTTTTTCGGGTGGTCGGCCACATCCAAAAGGGAATCGGTCGTCAGTACCTCGTTCAACCGGGGTAGCAGGGCCTCCTCCTTGCAGTAGCTTTTGGTGATCTGTCCATCCCGGGAGAGAAGCAGCAGCCCGGTCAGGTAGTGGTTCTCGACGAAGTGCGGTAAGACGTCCTCTGCAGCGGGGTAAAGGTCGTCGGGCTTTTCGGTGAGGTACCAGATATCCCGGGCGCACTGCTGGGCGCTTTCGGTCACACGCAGCAGGCTCTTGGCCTCGGAGGCCAGATTCAGGCTGCTGTAATCGGCACACTGTTCCTTGATGTAATCCACGCGGGTGGACAGCGCATCCTCGGCTGTGGCGATGTCGGTGTTGGCCGAGTAAAAAGAGATGGAGACGAGCAGCAGCACCCCGATCAGCACGGACAGCAGCCGGAACCCATTGAGGCGGGGCAGACGTTTAGCGGCCATAGTCCACCTCCAGATATTTGTCCGGGTCGGGCAGGTACTTAGCCAGGATGGCCCGGGTCGTGCCGTCGGCGCGCATGTCGGCCAGGGCAGCGTTCAGCGCGGTATCCAGCCCGCGGTCATCGTTCAGGGCAAAGGCCACGCCCAGCCCCACCACCTGCAGAGGCTCGTCCAGGATGCGGTACTCGATGCCGAAATCCGACATGAACTGCAAAATCGAGGTCTCGTGGGCGGCCACAGCGTCGGCGTAGCCCTTGCTCAGATAGGCGTAAATCAGCTCGCGTTTCTGCATCGAGAGCAGGGCGCGGATCTCGGGGATGCGGGGATCGCCGCCGCCCAGGAACAGCACTTCCGGCTTGGTGGTGGCCTGCACGGCGACGGTCTTGCCCGCCAGGTCGGCCAGGGTCTCAATATCACTGCCTGGCATGACGGCCACGACCTGGCGGCTGACCATGTACGGCCCGGCCCAGCGGTACTCATCCTCGCGCCCGTCGATGGAAAAGCTGCCCCACAGGCAGTCGACGGTGCCATTCTCTACCAACTCTTTTTTGTCGACCCAGTCGATGGTGACGAACTGCGCCTTGTAGCCCATGCGGCGGAATGCCTCGGTGGCAAGCTCCACATCGATGCCGGTGGGTTGGCCGTCGGCGCTCAGGTAGTTGAAGGGCGGGTAGCTGTCACTGCCGATGACGATGGTGGGCAGGTCAGCATCCGGGTCGGCTGTGGCGGCCCGTGCGGCGCAGCCCGCCAGCAGGCAGACGGCCAGGCAGAGCACGGCCAGCAAAAACAGCAGTCTGGGGCGGTGGTGCTTCATACGCAAATATCCTCTATATTTGTTGGAATATTACACAGAGTAATACTTTGGGAAAATAATATTTATTGTAGCATCGGACGCCGATACAGTCAAGAAAGGCAGCTGCATGATTTGACAAAAAATAGAAGAAGCTTTGCGGCGGCCAGGGGACTGGCCGCCCTGCAACCTTTGCAAACCACATCATACCAGGATATGCGTCGCCTGTGCCGATCAGCCGCGTTTGTTTCGGCAAAACAGTTGCCCCGGTGCGGGTGTGATGTTATAATAGCAATAACAATGTAAAATTTTGCCATCACAGCGGAAAGGAGCGGAAGATGAACAACGTCACACGCAGCATTTTCCGCGCCATCCATGAGGGCAAGTGGCTCAGCATCGAGTACAAAAACCAGCAGACCCAGCAGACAAAATACTGGGTCGCCGTCAAGGGGCTGAACCCCCGCACCCGCACGCTGACGGTGGACGGCCTGCACCTGAAACTGCTGACCGTCCAGGACCTGACCATCCACATTGACCGCATCCAGGCAGCCGAAGTTGTGGACGGCTCCTGGTGCCCGGTGAATGAGACCCTCGTTGCCGATATCCGGGATAATCCCGGTAAATACACAGCGCTGTTCGCAAACTCGGCCAATCTGCGGGTGCTGGACTACCTGGCCGCCTGCAACCGGCTGGATGCCACGCCCTACCAGACCAATTACAGCCTCGTCCACGCCATCGACGCGGATCGCTTTGACGAGGGGGCCGAGGACGCCATCGAGCTGGGAGACGACCAGTTCCGGGAACTGGTGCAGCGGTTCCAGCGCCGGGTGGATGACCGCAGGCAGAACGCCGCTCGGCCCAGTCTGCCGCAGCTGGGGCTGAACCTTATCAGCATAAACACCAACAAAGGGCTGTATGTGCTGGCTTACCGCCCGCTGCGGCTGGATGTGCGCCGCCGCACGCTGCGGGCCGACGCCGACCCGGTCATCTGCCGGGAGTTCACCATCAACGGCGCAAAGCTGAGCATCCACCAATTTCTGGACGCCGACGACCACGCGCTGCTGGACGACTTTTACAAAAATCAGGAGACCATCAAGGATCGTATCACCCGGGGCAACCCGCAGGTGCGCGGCGTGGACGATATGCCCTACCTGATCGCCATTGGGCGCGACTGCCCGGTGGATTTGGAGCATGAGTACCGCGGCATCCTTAATATGTTCGAGGATCCCTCCGGCGAGACAGCCACCGCACCGCTGCGGGCTTTCTTTGGCGAGATGACGGCCCGGCCCCGACGCCGCAAATCCTACCCGCTGGCGCTGCTGAACAACAAGGTCAACCTGGACCAGCTGCTTGCCATCAACAATGCCATGCGCTATCCCCTGGCCTATGTGCAGGGGCCGCCGGGCACCGGCAAGACCAACACCATCGTCAACACGCTGACTACGGCGTTTTTCAACGAGCGCACGGTGCTTTTTGCCAGTTACAACAACCACCCGATTGACGGCGTGGTGGAAAAATTGCAGCAGATCGACTACCACGGCCATACGGTGCCCTTCCCGATTTTGCGGCTTGGCAACGCCGAAAAGACCGCCGAAGCGCTGCGGACCATCGCCAAATTGTATGACCAGTGTATCCAGCTCCCGGTGCCGGAAAAGCTGTTGGACAAAAACCACGCCGACCGCACAGCCCGCGCCAAACAGCTGACTGAGCTGCTGGAACGCTATGAGCGGGTGCTTGACCTGCGGGAGCGCAAGGAGACCATCGAGCGCCTGCTGGAAGCCCGCAGCCAGATGAACTTCCGCTTTGAGCTGGAGGCTGGGCAGCTGCCCCAAGTCAACCGCGAGCTGGCCGCCTACGGCGATATTGACACCGCCGACGCCATGGCCCTGCTGGACCGCAACGAGGGCGAACTTTTGCGCTACCTCTACTACACGTCGGTGCAGTACATCCGCCGCCTGGCCGAACCGAAATATGAGGATTTGATGGTGATTGTCCGCAGCGCCGACAACGATAAGGAGAAGGCAGCGGCTTTTAATAAATATCTCTCCGAGCCGGAAAACCTGAAAAAGCTGCTGCGCGTTTTCCCCATCGTGGCAACGACCTGCATCTCCGCCCACCGCCTGGGCGACCCCGAGCCGAGCTTTGATATGGTCATTATGGACGAAGCCAGCCAGTGCAACACGGCCATGTCGCTGGTGCCGATTCTGCGCGGCCGGTCGTTGATGCTTGTCGGCGATCCGCAGCAGCTTTCCCCGGTTATTCTGCTGGACCCCGCCGACAACAAGGCCCTGCGCCGCAAGTACAGCGTGACCGAGGAATACGACTACATCGAAAACTCGATTTACAAGTGTTTCCTGGCCTGCGATGCCGTCAGCGACGAGACGCTGTTAAGCTACCACTACCGGTGCAGCCCGCGCATCATTGAGTTCAACAACCGCAAATACTACAACCACAAGCTGCACATTGCCAGCCAGGAGCACAACCCCGAGCCGCTGGTCTATGTGGATGTGCCCGACAACACCACCGACGAGCGCAACACTGCCCCGCAGGAGGTGCGCCGCATTGACGCCTACTTGAGCCGCCACCCGGATAAGCAGGTGGGGATCATCACGCCGTTTGCGCGGCAGCGTGCCGCCATTGAGGCGATGCTGCGGGCCAACCACTACGACAACGCCAGCTGCGGCACGGTACACGCGTTCCAGGGCGACGAGAAGGATGTGGTCATCTTCTCGCTGGCGCTGACCGACCAGACCCGGGAAAAGACCTACGCCTGGCTGAAAACCAACAAGGAGCTTATCAACGTGGCGACCTCCCGCGCGCGGGATCAGCTTGTCATCCTGTCCAGCCAGAAGGAACTGGACCGCCTGCACGCGGGCGCGGTGGATGATGATATCTACGAGTTGGTGCAGTACGTGCGCACCAACGGTGTGTCCGACGTGACCGAGAAGCCCGCCGCCAGCCGGGCGCTGGGCATCAAGCCGTACAGCACCAGGACCGAGGACGCCTTTTTGGAGAACCTGAACCACGCGCTGGACAACGCTTTCCTGAACGGCAGTCGCTGCACCGTGCGCAAGGAAGTCCCCATTGCCCAGGTGTTTGAGAATAACCCCAGCTACACCGATCTGTTTTACACCGGGCGGTTTGATTTTGTCGTCTACCAGCGGGAAGGCCGCCGCCTGATGCCGATTCTGGCCATTGAGCTGGACGGCCGCGAGCACCGCGACGACCCCGCCGTCCAGCGCCGTGACCGCAAGAAGGAGCAGATCTGCCGTGAGCACGGGTTTGAGCTGATCCGCGTGGAGAACAGCTATGCGAGACGGTATAATTATATTAAAAGTATTTTGATAAATTACTTCAGGAAAGTGCCGTAACGCTTGCCCCCCGGCCCTGCACAAAAAAGAACTGCATCCCACCAGGACGCAGTTCTTTTTTGCTGCGGCTTACCGCCAATGAAACGTGATCATGCCGTACACATAAATAAACGCAATGGCACAGGGCACAAAATACCGGAACACAGGTTTCATCCAGGGCTGCACTTTCAGCCCTTTGCCGGTGTTGGCCTCGTTTACAAAATTCTCCCAGCCCCAGCCGAAGCGGTTGCAGCAGAAGAGAGCTAAAACCAGCGATCCCAGCGGCAGAACGTTGTTGCTGACGATGAAATCCCAGAAGTCCAGCCATGCGCTGCCCGGCGCAAAAGGCTGGAAGTGCAGTACGCTGTACCCCAGCGCTGTCGTCAGCGCCAACAGAAAGATGCCCGCGCCGCAGACCACACAGCCTTTCGGGCGTGTCCAGCCGGTCAGCTCGCGCACCATGGCCAGGATGTTCTCGCAGACGCCCAGCACGGTAGAAAGCGCCGCAAACACCATGAACAGAAAGAACAGTGCGCCCCACCAGCGGCCCCCGGCCATGTTGTTGAAAACACCGGCCATCGTGTCAAACAGCAGGCTTGGCCCGGCAGTGACTTCCAGCCCGTAGGTGAAGCAGGCCGGGAAGATGATGATGCCCGCCAGCACCGCCACAAAGGTGTCCAGCGCGATGATATGCAGCGACTCGCCCATGAGGGAGCGCTCCTTGCCGATGTAGCTGCCGAAGATTGCCATGCCGCCCATGCCGACGGACAGCGAAAAAAACGCCTGGTTCATGGCCGCCACGATGACGCTGCCGTCGATTTTGGAAAAATCCGGCACAAGGTAGAACCGCAGCCCCTCGGCGGCTCCGGCAAAGGTCAGGCTGTGGATGGCCAGCACCAGCATCAGCACCAGCAGCGCTGTCATCATGTACTTGGTCACGCGTTCCAACCCGCCTTGCAAGTTGAAGCTGAGCAGTACGAACGCCGCCACGACCACCGCAAACAGATAGGTCACGTTGACTTTCGGGTCGGCGAGCATCTGCGCAAAGCCGAAATCGGCGTTGTCCCCAGTCAGGAATTTGACAAAATAGTACAAAATCCAGCCGGTGACGACCGTGTAAAACGCCATGATGGCAATGTTGCCGATCAGGCTGAACACGCCGAACACGCCCCACTTGTGGCCGGGCTTTTCCAGCCGCTGGTACATATAAATGGGGCTTGCCTGCGCCGCGCGGCCCACGGCCAGCTCCATGACCATGGCGGGCAGGCCCAGCACCAAAAGGCAGAGGATGTACAGCAGCATAAAGCTGCCGCCGCCGTTCTGGCCGCACATCCAGGGGAATTTCCATACATTGCCGCAGCCGATGGCGCACCCGGCGGACAGCATGATAAAGCCCAGGCGGCTGCCCAGGCGCTCGCGTTTGTTCATTGGCTCGTTTCCTTTTCGGTTGTGATGGTTACGCAGACGATCTCGGTGCGGCCCTGGGTGCGGAACTTGTAGCCCCAGGTGCCGGTGCCGCCGCTGACGATGGCATCGCAGCGGTCCGTGATATATTTTCTGCCGTAGTTGCGTTCATTTTTGGCGGCCATGCCTACCGCGCCCGCAGGCCAGACCTGCCCGCCGTGGGTGTGGCCGCTCAAAATCAGGTCGGCACCCGCTGCGGCGGCGTTCTTAAAGTCCCGCGGCTCATGGTCAAGCCAGACCGTGTAGCGGTCGTCCGGGCCGGTGGGCATCAGCTGCGCAGCCGTAAAGCGGCTGCCGTTGGTGTACAGGTAGTCCTTGCGGCCCACGATGCGCACCCCGCAGGGAAGCATGACGGAGGTATCCTCCAGAATACGCACCCCGGCGGCAGCAAGGCTGCGCTCCAGCTCGGCGCGGCCAAAACTCGGCTCCCGCCAGTGGTGAAACAGGTCGTGGTTGCCCAGCACATAATATTTGCCCAATGGAGCATCGATTTCGCCGAAGAACTGGCAGAAGGCGTCGAAATCCTCTTTCTCGGTGTACTCGTCGAAGATGTCGCCGGTCAGCACCAGCAGATCCGGCTGGCAGGCCGCGACTTTCTCCCGCAGTTCCGGGATGCGGGTGCGGTCCATGGCCGCGCAGGCCCGGGGGTGTACGTCGCTGATCTGTACGATGCGCAGCTGACCATTGGGCAAGGCTTTCTGCGTTGTCAGGTTATATTTTGTGGTACACAGCCGCAGCGCCCGGCGGCGGCCCCACCACATGATAAACCCGGTCAGCAGCCACGGCGTTATGCCGCCCAGCCAAAAAATATGCCAAACAGTCAGCGGCGTACCGCCGACACGCCGCAGCACCAGTCCGATGCCGGTGCCGATGCAGTAGAAGGTGACGAGATGCCCGACAAAGACGATGCCAAGGCCCAGCGGGTCCCGGCTGATATAGGCCAGCAGTGCCATCAGCACCAGCGGCAGGCCGTAGTACAAAACCGGCCACTGGGCCACAAGCTGCAACGGCGGCAGCTGTAAAAAGTTGAGATACAGCAAAATATCCAGCGCCGCCTGGCCCAAGCGGGGAAGGACAAATTGGAAGAATGGATGATACATGGTGGTAGCCTTTTTAAGATAATAGATAAGAGATAAAAGATAAAAAATATGGTGGAGTTTTCTCTCTGCGGTCGAAAACAGGTTTTCATGTGCCGCCGTGGGCGGCACTCCTTTTTTATTATCTATTATCTTTTATCTATTATCTAACAAAAATTCCCCCGCACCTCGCGGCACGGGGGCTGAATTTTATTTTTTACTGTTCCTTTGCCTTGATGGCCGCGTCGATCGCTCTTGCGGCCTCTTTGCCGGCACCCATCGCCAGAATGACGGTGGCCGCACCGGTGACAGCGTCGCCGCCGGCGTAGACCATCGGGCGGGTGGTCAGGCCATCGGGGCCGTTCGTGATCAGGCAGCCGTGCTTGTCGGCGTCCAGACCCGGCGTGGTCGAGCGGATCAGCGGGTTGGGGCTGGTGCCCAGCGCCATGATCATCGTATCAACGTCCAGAACGAACTCGCTGCCCTCCTTGACGAGGGGGCGGCGGCGGCCGGAGGCGTCCGGCTCACCCAGTTCCATTTCCACGCAGGTCATACCCTTGACCCAGCCGTTCTCATCGCCCAGCACTTCCGTCGGGTTCGTCAGCGTCTTAAAGACGATGCCCTCCTCCTCGGCGTGCTCGACCTCCTCCTTACGGGCAGGCAGCTCGGCCATGCCGCGGCGGTAGACGATGTAGACATTCTCGGCACCCAGACGCTTGGCGCAGCGGGCCGCGTCCATAGCGACATTGCCGCCGCCGACAACGGCGACAGACTTGCTCTTCATGATGGGCGTGCGGGAATCCTCCTTGTATGCCTTCATCAGGTTGACGCGGGTCAGGTACTCGTTGGCAGAGTAAACGCCGTTCAGGCTCTCGCCGGGGATGCCCATAAAGCGGGGCAGACCGGCGCCGGAGGCAACATAGACGGCCTCGAAGCCGTAGTCATTCATCAGCTCGTCAATCGTCAGCACCTTGCCGATGACCATGTTCGTCTCGATGTCCACGCCCAGCTCCTTCAGACCCTCGACCTCGTGCTGGACGATGTCCTTGGGCAGACGGAACTCGGGGATGCCGT
>ERZ1034984.1558-NODE-1558-length-20927-cov-67.676025_pt1 | contig 20927 bp, 24 predicted proteins | sample MGYA00520589_ERZ1034984 | MGnify/ENA primary metagenome ERZ1034984 (study PRJEB33766, sample SAMN09781790) | gut metagenome | biome: gut microbiome | host: Homo sapiens | place: Madagascar | study: EMG produced TPA metagenomics assembly of the PRJNA485056 data... | reverse complement strand
AACTTGCACTTTCCAAAATTTTATTTTTTTATCATTTAAAAACGAGTATGCTCCCATTATTGGATTTAATCCTCTAACAAGATTTTTTATTTGAACTGCTGTTTTGTTCTCCCAGTCTATCTTTGCCATTTCTTTTGAAAGCATTGGTGCAAGAGTTCCTTCCTCTGGTTGCTTTTCTCTTTTTACTGTTCCCGCTTCTATTTGCTTAATAGTTTCTATTAACAAATCAGCTCCAATGTTGCTTAGCCTTTCCCAAAGTTCTCCTGTTGTTTCATCTTCTCCTATTTCAACTTCTTGTTTTAAGAGCATATCTCCAGTGTCCATTCCTGCATTCATAAACATTGTTGTTATTCCCGTTGTTTTATCGCCATTTAACACGGCCCACTGTATTGGTGCTGCACCTCTATAATTTGGAAGTAATGAACCATGTACATTTACACACCCATATTTAGGAATGTCTAACAGTTCTTGTGGAAGTATTTTTCCATATGCTACAACGCAAATTAAATCTGGATTCAATTTTTTTATTTCTTCTAAAAATTCAACATTGTTTCTTACTTTTTGAGGTTGATATATTGGTAAGCCTTTTTCTAGTGCATATTCTTTTACAGGTGATGCAACTAATTTCATTCCTCTGCCTTTTGGCTTATCTATATTTGTCACAACCCCAATTATGTCATACTTTGCTTCATATAATGCTTTAAGTGATTTTAATGCAAAGTCCGGTGTTCCCATAAATAATATTCTCATAGGATCTCCTCCTTTATTTATTTTCTGGATCTATATATTCTAATGTTCCTGGTATCATATTATCTACAAATAAGATTCCATTTAGATGATCTATTTCGTGAGCTAATGCTTGTGCTAACAAATCTTTGCCAGTTATTATTACTTTTTTACCATCTCTATCTAAGGCTTCTACAGTAACTTCTTTTGGTCTAACCATCTTTGCATATTCGTTAGGGAAGCTTAAGCATCCTTCTTCTACTTCTTGTTTTCCTTTTGCTTTTATTATCTTAGGATTTACAAGTTGCAATGGTTCTTCTCCATCATATAAGTCAATTACTATTACTCTTTTTAGAATGCCGACTTGTGGAGCTGCTAACCCAACGCCATTATATTTATGCATTGTTTCTACCATATCATCTAACAATTCTCTTATTTTGTCAGTCACTTCTTCAACTTCTCTTGATGTTTTTCTTAATATTTCATCTCCAGATAACCTTATTTCTCTAATTGCCATATTTGCTTCCTTTCTTTTATAACATATTTGTTGGATTTAAATCTACTACGACTCTTACATCCTTTTTATTTGTTTTATTTATTGTTTCATTGATTTCGTCTATTATATTATCTGCTATTTTGCATTTTATTATTATTCTCCATCTATATTTATTTTTTATTTTATCGATTGGAGCTGGAACTGGTTTATATAATATTATTGGAAGATTTTGAGTTTTTATTTTTGCTTTTATATCTTCATATATACTCTTCGAAACCGATTCCACATTTTTATAATATTTATCAGAAATTCCAATTAACATTATATCACAAAATGGCGGATATCTCAATTGTTTTCTAATATGAATCTCTGTATCGTAAAAGATTTTATAGTCCTGCTTTTTTGCATATTGAATACAAAATGCATCTGGATTATATGTTTGGATTATTACCTTTCCTTTATCTTCTCCTCTACCAGCTCTTCCTGCCACTTGTGTTAATATTTGAAATGTCCTTTCGTGAGCTCTATAATCATCTATATTTAAACTACTGTCTGCCGCTATTACTCCTACTAATGTAACATTTGGAAAATGATGTCCCTTTACTACCATCTGTGTTCCAATTAGTATGTCTATGTTGTCATCTTTAAACTTTTTTAATATATCCTCGTGTGAGTTCTTTTTGGTTACTGTATCAACATCCATTCTAATTGTCGTTGCTTGTGGAAACAACTCTTTTATTTGTTCTTCTAATTTTTGAGTTCCTGTTCCAAAATATCTTATATTTTTGCTTTTACATTCTGGGCACACTGTAAGTGCTTCTGTTTCATATCCACAGTAATGGCACTTTAATTTATTTTCTTTTAAGTGGTATGTAAGTGTTATATCACAGTTTTTACATTTTGCAGTATATCCACAATCTCTACACATTATGAATGTAGAAAATCCTCTTCTATTTAAAAATAGTATTGTCTGCTTTTTGTTTTTTAAGTTTTCTTCTATTGCCTCATATAAAGGTTTGCTAATCATTGTTTTGTTTCCAGAAGCAAGTTCATTTCTTAAGTCAACTACCTCCACTTCTGGTAGTTCAGATTTATTTGCTCTTTTTGTTAGCTCTAATAACTCTATTTCTTTGTTTTGTGCTTTATAATATGTTGACATATCAGGAGTAGCACTTCCAAGCACAACTGGCACATTGTTTTCTTTTGCAAGATAGGTTGCAATTTCTTTTGTGTCATATCTTGGGCTCATTTCTGATTTATAAGAATCATCATGTTCTTCGTCTATTATTATTAAGCCTAAATCTTTCACTGGTGCGAATATTGCAGACCTTGCACCTATTACAATTTTAGCTTCTCCTCGTTCTATCTTTTGCCATTGATCATACCTCTCTCCAACAGATAACTTGCTATGTAATACTGCTATTTTTTCTTCTCCAAATCTACTTAAAAATCTGTCCACTGTTTGAGGAGTAAGCGATATCTCTGGCACTAACATTATGCTAGATTTTCCTAGCTTTAATGCTTCTTCAATTAGTCTAATGTATATCTCCGTTTTTCCGTGAGCCTGTTACTCCAAACAATAAGAACTCATCATATTCTCCAACTTGAAGTGAAGCATTTACTTGCTCAAATGCTTGCTCTTGTTCATCTGTAAGCTGTAAATTTTGGCTCTTTTCTATTACTTTATGTATAAATGGATTTCTTTCTACTTCTTTTTCTACGATTTCTATGTAACCATTTTTTTCAAGTGTTTTTATTACAGCATTTGTCACATCCGCAAACATTTGCAGGTCTATGCTTAATATATCACAGTTATTATTTAGCAAAAATCTCAAAGCTCTTATTTGCTTATCTGATTTTAATTTTTTACTTTGTATATCTTGTTCTATTTGTTCTTCTGTTGCTGTTAGATATACAAAATTTTGCTTTTTTTCATTAACTCTATTTGCAACAATTTTAGTAGTAGTTCCTGGTGGCAACATCAACTTTATGCAATCTGATATATTACAAAAATATCTATATGCCATCCATTTTGCTAGTTTAATTTTATCTTCGCTTAAATAAACTTTGTCTTGAACTTCAGCAATTTCCTTTAACTTTGATAGATATTGCGATGTTTCTTTTATTCCTACTACAAATCCTTCTTCTAGGCTTTTCTTATTTCCAAAAGGTACAAAAATTCTACTTCCAACAACGACTTTTTCTTCAAGTGTTGTTGGAATTATGTAGTCAAATGTTTTATTTAAGTTTTTTACATTGCTGTTTATTATTACTTCTGCAATCACTACTGCTTTTTCTCCTTTTGTAAGCATCGATTATTCTTCTAACCATTTGCTGTATTCTTCTTCTATTATTTTTGCAACTTCTTCTGGGGTCTTATCTGTTGTGTCAACTACTAAATCATAGTTTGACATATCATTTTTTCTTATTTGATAAAGATTCCAGTATCTTTCATTTTCGTAGTTGTATCTTCTTATTATATCTTGTTTTTGTTCTTCCACTGTATTGAATTTTTCTGTTGATTTTCTCTTCTCATCATAAAAAGCTCTTTGAGCAGATACATCTAAATCTACTTTTAGATATACCTTAAATGATTCTGGTACTGCATACCAGCCAAGTCTTGCATCTATTACAAAATTATCGTTTTGTTTTGCATATTCTGCTGCACTATTTTCTATTTGTCTATCCATTTCTGGATGTTCTTTTACATACACGTTAAAGCTTGTAACATCCATTCCCATTTCTTTTGCAAGTTTTCTAAAATACTCACCATTTCTATATATTCCATAATTTAAATCTGCTGTTAGTATGTTTGATACTGTTCCTTTTCCACTAGCTAAATCTCCTGATAAAGATATTATATGTTTTTTGTTCATTTTATTTATTGTATAGCTCATAGGCTATACTCCCCTTTCTTCTTATATAAAAATTAATTCAAATTTTCTTTTACACACAAGAATTTTTGAATTAATTTCGCTCAATTATTTTATTATTCTACCACTACTACTTGACCTGCATCAATCTCGTCAGCAGCAATAGTCACAGGAGCTACGTCATCAGTTTTTACTAATACGTTGTCTCCGCTAGAAATTTGTCTTGCTCTTTTAGCTGTTGCTAATACAAGAGTATATCTATTGTCTACTTTCTCTAATAGCTCAGCTACACTTGGTTTTACCATCATAATGAAATTACCCTCTTTCTAAGTTTTCTTTATTACTATTTTTAATTTTACTACATTTTTCCAAATAAGTCCAGTATTTTTACTAATTATGTAACTATATCTTTTACATCGCTTATATTATCTTTCCATTTTCTTTTTTCTTTTATTATTACAACTATTGATCTTACTAGATAATACAACGTTGCAAGCACTACTCCTCCCATTATAACAAATAGGAATTTTGTTCTGTGCAATATGTATATGTACATAGAAACTAGCGTTAATATTGAAAGCAACAATGTTTCTATTCCGTGTATTGCAATTTTCCCGCTGTCTTTATTATATGCTATTTCAAATAATACTATTGTAATAGCTATTGTTGCAAGGCTAAATACTTTTAAGTCTTTGATATAAGCATCTTCTGGTATATTTATATACCCTAGTATCATCATTAAGAAGTATAAAATTACTATTACTGCTACTAATATATTTTCAAATGCCCTTTTGTAAATTCCCTTCTTTTTTTCCTTTGGCATAATTTTAGCTTGTTCTAGCTTTTGTGCCATTTGTTTTTCGTCTATTTTTACTGGCTGTTTTCTTCTTGCAATCTCTTCTTTTTCTTCTTCTATTTTGTCTATTGATTCAATTTTGTTAGCATTTTGTATTTGTTCAGATATTATTCGTTTTATTTTTTCGTCCGTCTTTTTTGACTTTTTAGTTGTAGAAGATTTATTTATCTTTTTTGTATCTTTTTTTATTTCGCTTTCTTGTTTTTCTACTTCTTTAGGTTTTCTGTGCTTTGCAGTAGTTGTTTTAGTTGTTTTTGGTGTTGTCTCCTTCTTAGTAGTAGATTTTGTTTTTGGTTCTGTACTTTTCTTTGTTGTAGATCTTGTTGTTTTTTTCTTAGTCTCAGTTTTTTCTGCTGATGTTGTTTCTTTTTTTGCTACTGTCTTTTTAGTTGTACTTGTTTTCTTAGTAGTTGTTTTTGGCTTTTCGATTTTTACTTCTTCTACTTTTTCTTCATCTTTTACTACTGGTTTTCTGCCTCTTGAAGTTGTCTTTTTTACTTCTTGCTCAGCACTCTTCTTAGTTGTTGTGCTACTTTTTGTTTTGCTCGTACCAGACTTTACCCTAGTAGTTCTTTTATTTTCAGGCTTTTTCTCCTCAATTTCATTTGCCATTTAATTTTCCTCCTAAGATTAATCTATTAAATTATATCAAATAACTTATTATAATTTCAATATTTAATCTTCTAATTCATACATTATATTTCCAGACATTACTATTCCTGCTGTTTCTGTTCTTAGAATCCTTTTTCCTAATGATACAAAACTAGCACCCATATTTTTTAGTATTTCTATTTCTTTTTCTGATATTCCACCTTCTGGTCCAATTACTATTGCTATTTTGTATCTGTCTTTTCCTTGTAACTTTTTTAATTCTTGTTTTAGCATGTTTTTTTCTTCATTTTCATACGCTACTAAAACCTCATCATAATCCTGTTTTGTAATATCTTGCAATTTAATTATGTTTTCTATTTCTGGGATTATGTCTCTCATAGATTGTTTTGCTGCAACTTCTGCTATTTTTTGCCATCTTTCTATTTTCTTGTTTGCAGTTTTTTCGTCTAATTTAACAACTGTTCTTTCCATTAAGACTGGGACTATCTTTTTCACTCCGAACTTCTGTATTTTTTTGTATTATCAGTTCCATTTTATCAAACTTTGGTATTCCTTGGAACAGCGTAATATCAACGTTTGACTCCACTGTTTCAATTATCTTTTTTACGATTTCACATTCAATCTCATCTTTTGAAAATGATATTATTTTCGTAATATAATTTTCTCCTGTTTCTTGATTACAAATCTGAACCTCATCTTCTTTTTTCATTCTTAAAACATTTGCAATGTGATTCACATCTTCACCTAGTATATGTATTTTATCATTGTTTATTTGATTTTCTTTTACAAAAAATTTTGACATTTCTTTTTCCTTCTTTTTATTGATATATCAATTATAGCAGAATTTTCTTATTGTTTCAATAGAAGAAGTTTATAAATATTCTATAGATATAAAATTAAGCCACCGTCTGCACGGTGACTTTGATTTTATTTTTTGATTACTGCAATTTTTAATGGTAATCCATTTATTCTCATATCTTTGTATTCAGGATTTTCTACATCATAGTTTATGCTTAGAGCTAATGTGTCTTTCTTTATTTCTTGCTCATTAGCTTTTATTACATCTATAACTTCTTTGCTTCCAGATACATATAGGTCTATATTATCCATAACTTCAAATCCCGATTCTTTTCTCATGTTTTGAACTTTAGATAATACTTCTCTTAAATATCCTTCTTCTTTAAGTTCTTTTGTTATAGTTGTATCAAGCATTACACCAATCTCGCCTTCTCCTGCAAAAGAGTAACCATCTTTTCCTTGCATCATTACAAGTAGATTATCAGAATTTAATTCTAATTCTGTGTCTTCATCTAGCATAATTACATAGCCTTTTCCAGATTTAACTGTGTTTGCTAAGTCTAGTGGATTACATTTTGCTATTTCTTCTTTGATTTTTGGAATGTATCTACCATATGTTTTTCCTAATACTGGTAGATTTGGTTTTATATCAAAGTTTACATATTCTGACATTTCTGCGCCTAAATCTACTTCTTTGATGTTTAGTTCTTCTTTTATGATATTTCCATAATACTCTGGTAAAGATTTAACAGAAATTAGCATCTTTGAAAGTGGTTGTCTGTTCTTGATATTTGCATTGTTTCTTGCACTTCTTCCTAGCTCAACTATTTTGTATGCTAAGTCCATTTCATTTTCTAACTTAGTATCAACTTCTTGTGCATTGTATGCTGGCCAATCGCATAGATGAACGCTCTCTGGCGCAGTTTCGTCTAATCCAACTACTAAGTTTTGATATATTGCATCAGCCATAAATGGTACAAATGGAGCTATTATTTTGCTCATTGTTGTTAATACTCTATATAGTGTTGTGTAAGCTCCTATTTTTTCGTCGTCTAACTCTGTGCTCCAGAATCTTTCTCTGTTTCTTCTTACATACCAGTTAGAAAGTTCGTCTGTAAAGCTTTCTATTTCTGCACCAGCACCGGTTATGTCATACGCATCTAATTTGTCTGATACAGTTTTTACAAGTGTGTTTAACTTAGAAATAATCCATTTGTCCATTACATTCTCTGACTTGAAGTCTGAATATTTTAATGGATTGAATTGATCAATTTCTGCATATAGAACATAGAATGAATATACGTTCCATAATGTGCTTAAGAATCCTCTTTGTGATTTCTTTACATTTTCTAGTGATAGTCTTGAAGAAATCCAAGGTGCACTTCCTGTATAGAAATACCATCTTGTAGCATCTGCACCAACTGTATCTAATAGATATAATGGGTCAACACCATTTCTTTTTGATTTAGACATCTTTTGGCCATTGCCATCTAAAACGTGTCCTAGTACTATACAGTTTTCAAATGGAGTTCTGTTAAACAATGCTGTTCCTAATGCTGTTAATGTATAGAACCATCCTCTTGTTTGATCTATTGCCTCTGATATAAATTGTGCTGGGAAGTTGTTTTTAAACATTTCTTGGCTTTCAAATGGGTAGTGCCATTGAGCAAATGGCATTGAACCTGAGTCGAACCAGCAGTCTATAACCTCTTTTGCTCTCTTCATTTCTCCACCACATTTTGGACATTTTAAGTGTACATTGTCTATATATGGTTTATGAAGTTCTATATCTTCTGGTACATCAATTCCCTTTTCTTTTAGTTCTTCGATACTTCCTATACATTCTCTGTGTCCACAGTTTTCGTTTTCACATGTCCAGATTGGAAGTGGTGTTCCCCAATAACGATCTCTTGAAATTCCCCAATCTATAACATTCTCTAAGAATTTTCCAAATCTTCCTGTTTTTATTGTTTCTGGATACCAGTTTACCTTGTTATTGTTTTCAACTAATTCATCTCTTAGTTGACTCATTGCAACAAACCAACTCTCTTTTGGATAGTAAAGTAATGGTGTGTCACATCTCCAGCAATGTGGATATGAGTGCATATGTCTTTCTTTGCTAAATAGTTTATTTTCTTCTTTTAACCATTTGCATATATCTTCGTTACAGTCTCTTACATTTCTTCCAGCCCAAGGTTCTACTTCTGCTACGAATTTTCCTGATTTATCTACTAAGTTTACAAATGTTATTCCATTTTTCTTTGCAACTAAGCTATCATCTTCTCCATAAGCTGGTGCTATGTGTACTATTCCTGTACCATCTGTAAGTGTTACATAATCTCCATGAATTACTTCAAAAGCTTTTCCTTCTACTTTTGCAAATGGCATTAATTGCTCATATTTTGTTCCAAGTAACTCTGCTCCTTTATATTCTTTTAGAATTTCATATTGTTTGTCTTTTAAAACTGTTGGTACTAATTCTTTTGCTAAAATGTACGTTTCATATTTTGGCTCTTCTTCAGTTCCAACATTAACTTTTACATCACAATAATCATATGATTTATTTACACATAATGCTAAGTTTGAAGGTAGCGTCCAAGGTGTTGTTGTCCAAGCTAAGAAATATTTGTCTTCTCCTACTACTTTGAATTTTGCAATACAAGTTAAATCATTTACATCCTTGTACCCTTGTGCAACTTCGTGTGAAGATAGGGCTGTTCCACATCTTGGGCAATATGGCATAACTTTGTGTCCTTCATATAATAGACCTTTTTCCCATAATTCTTTTAGAGCCCACCAAACAGACTCGATATATTTGTTTTCATATGTTATATATGGATGTTCCATATCTACCCAAAATCCTACTTTATTTGTCATTTCTTCCCATACATGCACATATTTGAAAACACTTTCTTTACATTCTTTTACGAATTTTTCTACTCCATATTCTTCTATTTGTTCTTTTCCTGAAATTCCTAATTTCTTTTCGATTTCAAGTTCTACTGGAAGTCCATGAGTATCCCATCCAGCTTTTCTTATTACTCTGTAACCTTGCATTACTTTGTATCTAGGAATTATGTCTTTCATAACTCTTGTTAGGATATGTCCTGCGTGTGGCATACCATTTGCTGTTGGAGGTCCATCGTAAAATGTAAAATATCTCTTGCCTTCGTTTCTTGCAAAGTTCTTTTTTATGATGTCTTTGTCCTTCCAAACTTGTGCGACTTCTCGTTCCATTCCTACAAAGCCGTCATCATTTAATTCAACTTTTTTGTACATAATTTTTTCCTCCTTTATTTAAAATCAAAAAAAGCTAATCGTCCTTATATAGGACGAATTAGCTTTATATCCGCGGTACCACCTAACTTGAGAATTGTGTTGAATTCTCCCCTCAAACGTCTTTTAACGCAAGACATACGATTCATACTACTATTATTTCGTATAAACGATTCCAAGGTGATAATAAATAAATATGGTTTATCAAATTTTCAGCTACCTTTGACTCTCTAAAAACTTTAATTTATTTATCGCGTCCTTTTCATAATCTTTATTTGTATTTAATTAGATTATAATATATCACTGTTTTTATAAAAAAACAAGTGTTTTTTTACAAAATTGGATTATTCAGCCTTTGGAGCTTCTTCTTTTACTTCTTCAGCTTTAGCTTCTTCTACTGGTGCAACTGTTTCTTCAACTTTTGCTTCCTCAACTGGAGCTTCTACTGTTTCTGTAGCTTCTTCTTCAACTGCTGGTTCTTCTACTAATTCTTCTTTTACATCGATATATTTAGATTCGATTTTAGCACCGATGTTTTCCTTTGTCTTAGCAGCTTTTCCAACTCTGTCTCTTAAATAGTATAATTTTGCTCTTCTTGCTTTACCAACTCTTACTACCTCTACTTTTTCTACTAATGGTGAGTGTACTAAGAATGTTTTTTCTACTCCTACTCCGTAAGCAATTCTTCTTACAGTAAATGTGGCGTTTACACTTCCGCCTTGTTTTTTAATTATAATTCCTTCGAATACTTGAATTCTTTCTCTGTTTCCTTCCTTAATTCTTTGATGTACTCTTACTGTATCACCAACTTTAAGGTCTGGAATTCTGTTTTTCAATTGTTCGTGTTCTATTGATTTTATGATATCCATCGATATTCTCCTTTCTTAAATTTTACATTTCCTCTGAAATGATTTTTTTTGCTTTTTTTATTTCTTCTTCACTAAGAAGTTCTGGTCTTTTTGTGAATGTATTTACAAGTGAACTGTTCTTTCTCCATTCATCTATATTCTTGTGGTTTCCTGAAGTTAGGACTTCTGGTACTCTTCTTCCTAATAATTCTTCCGGTCTTGTATATTGGCTGTATTCCAAAGTTCCTTTTGAAAAGCTTTCTTCTTTTACCGAATCTTCGCTTAGCACTCCTTCTACATATCTACTAACAGAATCTATAAGTACCATTGCTGGAAGCTCTCCTCCTGTTAGCACATAATCTCCAATTGAGATTTCCTCATCTACAATTTCGTCTAGTACTCTTTGGTCTATTCCTTCATAATGTCCACATAAAAGAATTAAATGTTCTTGTTTTGCTAGTTCTTGTACTTTTGCTTGGTTCAATGTTTTTCCTTGTGGAGATAAATATATGACTTTTGCTTTTTCATCTTGTATCGATTTATAAGCATCATATACAACATCTGCTCTTACTACCATTCCTGCTCCTCCACCATATGGAGTATCATCAACTTTTTTGTGCTTGTCTTTTGAAAAATCCCTTATATTAATTAGATTAATGTTTATAAGATTTTTACTCTCAGCTCTTTGTATGATACTGTGTTTTAGTGGCTCAAACATTTCTGGAAAAAGTGTTAGTATATCAAATTTCATATTTTTCTCCTAATCTACTAAGCCTTTAATTAGATGCACTATTATTTTTTGATTTTCTAAATCAACTTCTTTTAATACATCTTTAATGGCTGGTAACAGAATTTGTTTTCCTAGCTCATCTTTTACTACATATATATCGCTACTTCCAGCATTGTATATGTCATCAACTTTTCCAAGCAATTTTCCTTCGTCTGTATATACATTTAGTCCTAGTAAGTCAACTATAAAATATGTATCTTTTGGAAGCTTTTTAGCGTCTTTTCTGTCTATTTTTAAATAGCAGTTTCTTAGCTTTTCTGCTTCTTCAACAGTTTCAATTCCTTTTAATTTTAGAATTACCATATTCTTCTTGTAATTGACTTGCTCTATTTGGAATAATTTTAATTCATTTTTCTTTTCTACATATATTTCTTTTAATTCGTCAAATCTTGTTATATCATCTGTAAAAGGAACTATTTTTACTTGCCCTTTTATTCCAAAAGTATTTACAATTTGACCAATCTCTAAATATTTTTCCATTTTTTATTCCTCAAATATAATTCCAACCTTTGTTTGTTCTTTAGCTGTAATTGCTTTCATAACTGTTCTGATTGCTTTTGCAATTCTTCCTTGTTTTCCAATTACTTTTCCCATATCTTCTGATGCAACTTTAACTTTTAAAAGAGTTCCTCTTTCATCGTCTACTCTAGTTACTTCAACTTGATCTTTGTTGTCTACAAGGTTTTCTATTATTGTTTTTAAAATTTCTTCCATTTGTTTTTTGTCCTTCCTGAATTGTAATATTAATTATTTTGCTTTTTCTATTAAAGCTTTTACTGTATCTGTTGGTTTTGCACCATTTTTAATCCATTTTTCTACTTTCTCTTTGTCTAATTTGATTGTAGCTGGATTTGTCATTGGATCGTATGATCCTATTTGCTCTACTATTCTTCCATCTCTTGGGCTTCTTGAATCAGCTACTACAATGTGATAGTATGGAGCTTTTTTTGCACCTGCTCTTTGTAATCTAATTTTTACCATTTAATTCACCTCCGCAAAATTATACTATTTATTTTATATATTTTTCTACTAGTTTTAGTAGTAAATATTAAAAACTATTTTATTGAATCTTGAAGCTTTTTCAATTCTTTTGGATCCATATTTTTCATCTGACCCATCATCTTTCTCATTGATTTGCTATCTTTCATTTGTTTCATCATTTTCTGTGTCATTTCAAAAGATTTCATGAATTTGTTTATTTCTTGTACGGAAGTTCCACTTCCTTTTGCAATACGTAATCTTCTTTGTCCATTTAATATTCTAGGATTTTTTCTTTCCTTTGCTGTCATTGAACAAATTATAGCTTCGATTCTTGTAAATTCTTTATCATCAACTTTTAAATCTTTTATGTTTGCCATTCCTGGCACTAATTTAAGTAGTGATGAGAAAGAACCCATTTTCTTAACTTGTCTTAGTTGAGCTAGATAATCGTCTAAGTCGAATTCTTTTTTAGCTAATTGTTTTGAAAGCTTTTCTGCTTCTTCTTGATCAAACGATTCTTCTGCCTTTTCTATTATTGATAGAACATCGCCCATTCCTAAGATTCTTGATGCCATTCTTTCTGGATAAAATACTTCTAGTTCACTTAGTTTTTCTCCAACACCTGCAAATTTGATTGGCTTTCCTGTTACTTTCTTTACTGATAATGCTGCACCACCACGGGTATCACCATCTAATTTTGTTAAAATAACACCATCAATTCCAAGTGCATCATTAAATCCTGTCGCTACATTTACAGCTTCTTGACCTGTCATCGCATCTACTACTAATAGTATTTCGTGTGGATGAACATTTGCCTTTACATTTTTTAACTCATTCATAAGTTCTTCATCTATTTGAAGTCTACCTGCTGTATCTAGTATGATAACATCATTTAATTTACTCATTGCAATACTTAACGCTTGTTTTGCTATATGAACAACATCTTTTGAATTTTCATTTGCAAATACTGGTATGTTTAATTGTGAACCTACAACTTGAAGTTGTTTTATAGCTGCTGGTCTGTAAACATCACATGCTACTAATAATGGTTTCTTGCCTTGTTTTCTTAGTAGATTTGCAAGTTTTCCTGCTGTTGTTGTTTTACCAGAACCTTGAAGTCCTACAAGCATTATTATTGTTGGTGGGTTTGGACTAAAGTTTATTGAACTTTGTGTTCCTCCAAGTAATTCTACTAACTCGTCTTTTACTATTTTTATAACTTGTTGTCCAGGAGTTAAAGATTTTAAAACATCTTGACCTAAGGCTTTTTCTTGTATTGATGCTACAAATTCCTTTACTATTTTATAGTTAACATCTGCTTCTAAAAGTGCAAGCTTTACCTCTCTTAGCATTTCTTTTAAATCAGATTCGGTAATCCTTGTTTTTCCTCTTAGTTTTTTAGTAAATTCTTGTAGTTTAGAAGATAATCCTTCAAAAGCCATATTAAAACCTCCTTATTTTCTTATGCGTTCAAACTTATTAATTCTTTTCTTACGCTATTTAAAATCTTTTCTATTTTTTTGTCTGATGAACTATCTGTAATTTTACTTAGCTCTGAAAGAATAGTTTGGATTTGTTTTTCTTGGTTTATTGTCTTTTTCATAATCCCTAGCTTTCGTTCATATTCCAAAAGCCTTTTTTCTCCCTTCTTAACAATGTCATTTACTGCTTGCCTTGTAATTTTATTGTTTTCTGCTATTTCTGTTAGTGATAAGTCGCAATTAGCAAAGTCATTTAATACGTTTTGTTGTCTTTTTGTTAAAAGATTTCCATATATTTCGTATAACATTCCTATCTCGACTTTTTTCTCCATACTGTCGCTTCCTTTCTTACAAGGTAATATAAATTATTTGTTAGTTTTGTAATGCTAATATACTTTACAACATTTTTATTAATTTGTCAAGTGTTTTTGCTTTATTTTGTTAAAAATTCTATAATTTTTCAATAGTTTAAGTTATATTTTATTTAGTTCGGTGTGAGCGAACTAATGCAGTATTGTTTTTAGTCTATATAGGTCTTTTCTATTAGCAAATTTTATATAGTAACGCAAAACTTATTAAAGAATTTGAAACTTGGAAGAAAAAAGCTAAAGAAAAAATTAATGATATGAAAAAAGGCAAACTTACTGAAAACCAAGTTTACGATTGGATTTTAAAAAATAAAAACTAAGAGTTCTTCTTAGTTTTTATTTCGATATTTATAAATGATAATGTTATGTTTTATTATTTTGCTTTGTATCTTTTCTTCTGTTTTACTTCCCCATATGTTACCAAATACCTTTTTTGCTTGTTCTTTATTCTCAAATTTAAAATATGTTTCAAATTTATCAGCACAAATAAATTCTTTACTTTCTATCCAATTATTGTAGTCTTGTGTTCTTTTTATATTAGGATATCTATTTCTAATTATTTCAAATTCTCCACCTATATCATTTTCTACTAAAAAAATAACTCCATCTTTTTTCAAAACTCTTTTCATTTCTTCAATGGCTTTATTTCTTCTATCAATTTCTAATATAGTTCCTAATACCCAAGTTGAAATAATTACATCTATTGAGCTATCTGGTAGAGGTATATTTTCAGCACTGCAACATATAAAATCAACATTTTCTCCTTTAACTTTATTTTTAGCGATTTCTAATTGTTTTTCTGATAAATCTAACCCATAATATTTAATTGTGTCTTTATAAAATTTTTGCATAAACTTGCCTGTACCACATCCTAAATCCAAAACTATTTTATTTTGTATGTAAGGATATAGATAATCAAATATTTTATTTGGATAATCTTCTGCCAAACTAAATATCTCATAAATATCATTTTCTTCATAATAATTTTTTGATTTTTCTGATAAATTAAAACTATTCATTTACTTGCTCCCTTGTTTCTGGAAATATCATATCTACCATATATTTTGCAACATTTCTTGGTGTTCCTTCACTTGGTTTCATGTGCATATGTATGCCAGGTACTGTATTAACTTCTACAATATTATACATATCTGAAGTTTGTTCAGCAACAATATCTTTGCTCATATAGTCAATTCCAACATAAGATAATCCAGAAAAAGTTTCTAAAATCTTCTTGCAGTTTTCTATAACAGATGGATGTATTTTATCAGTATAGTCTATACATAAACCACCTTTTGCAACATTAGAATTGTGTCTTAAGTATATTTTTTCATCTTTGTTTGGTATATCTTTCATAGAAATATTATTTTTGTTCATATAACTTTGTGTAATTTCATCAATTGCAATTGGACATAAGCAATTAGTCCTTGATTGTCTTTTTTCATTTTCTATTTGTATTAATTCTAATATTGAATGTTCTCCATCTCCAATTATATGTGCTGGTTCTCTATGTAAAACTGCATATTGCCCTTCTTTAGTTAAAAACACTCTATATTCTTTTCCATCAAATTGTTTTTCAACTATAAATGGTACTTTTAATTTGTTACCAAATACATTTTGAACTATCTCCTTAAGTTCTGGTTCACTTTCAATATCCATATATATATTATCTCCATGAGAACCAAAAACTGGTTTAACTACAACAGGAAAACCTATTTTTCTTGCATAAAGAATAGACAATTTCCATTCATTTGATAAAAATTTTTCTCCTAAAGGCACACTTATCTTATTTTTCTCAAGAATCTTTTTTGTTATATATTTATCGCCACATATAATAGAAACAGAGTAAGGAGTAATAGAAGAATCCCTATCTAAAATCCATTCTACATGTTTTCCATACTCTGCTTTTATAAGTTCTATTTCTTTATAGATACTATCAACATTAATTCCTCTTGATTGCATTTCCATTATTAGTAGTCTTTGATTTGTGTGCAATTTTAACAATTCAGAATTATCTAACATTATCTGTCTTCTCCTCTGCCTGTAAGATTTCTTTTTAAATCAGCTTTTAATTTTGCTTTTAGTTCATCTTTTAACTCTCTAACAATTGCTGGTTTTTCTTTTTCTAATTCTTGTCTTACTTCATCTTTAATCTCGCCATATAATTCATCATATAATTCTTGCATCACTTGACTTCTAATTTCTCCGATGTCTGTACTTTTAGTTTTTTTAGCTCTAGTTTTTTTAGCTCTAGTTTTTGGAGATGTATAACTAGCTCTGCTTTCTCCACTTTCTCTTGATTCTCCAGAACTTGAAATTGAGAATGAACTTCTTGATTCTCCATTGTCTCTTGACTCTCCATAATTGCTATAGCTAGGTGTATAACTTGAATTTGATGTTCTTGATTCTCCTCCTCTTGATTCTGACATAAAAATACCTCCTTTAAATAATAATTACACTATCTATGCAATTATCTATTACACTTTTAAAATTCTTTTCTATATATGTCATTTGTAACTTATTAAATACTTCTTTTCTAAATATTTGGTTATCTATTTCACTTCTATATTTAGTGTTTTGTATATCATATAAATAAGCACACACTATTTTATTTGTTTTACTTTTAAAATTATTTATGATTTCTTTCATATATTCTTCTAAATAATTTGTTTTTACATTATATATGCTTTTTATATAATCACTAATATTCGACATCAATATTATATCATAATTTGCTGAATTTGGCAAGTTAGACAAATTTATGTTCCTATAATTCGCATTAATTAATATTATATCTTTATATTTTATATTTTCTTTGGCACAATTATAAGCTATTTCATCTTTTAAATATAGATTTGAACTAAACTTCACTTTGTTATTATCATATTTATTATTGAATATATATGAATTTCTTAATTCGTAGCCATCATAACCAAAGTTTTGATATATCATATCCCAGCAGCTAGCTGTATTTTTGGTTAGATATTTTCTTAACCTTTTATATGTAATATAATCAAGTGCTAATTTATTTTTATTGATATCATTTACTTCATTTATCATAAAGAAATTTATAAAGTCTTTATATTCCAAGTTTTGTAGCGCTACTAACTTTAGTTCTGTATATATCAACGCTAAATAATTTATATCAAATCCAAAGACTTTTTTAGCCCCTTTATAAAAGGCATTTATTATATGATCTCCAGATGCTGCTACAGTTAATATGTCTTTATCTTTAAAGTCTATATATTCAAAATACCCAGATATATTTTCAGTTGTAAATGAATAAATTTGAGATAAATCGCTAAAATTATCTATGTCTATATCTTCTATATTTAATTTTCTTTCCTTTTCATTTATATATTTTATAAGCATTATTTTCTCCTACTTACTGGACAACCTTTTATTTGATTTTCTTCTATATATTTTAAATAGTTCTGTATTGGTTCTGAATTTATAATCTCTCTAAATGTATTATTTTTCAATGTTAGCTTTGATTGATATTCAGAATTATTTGCAACAACCCATGTGCATGGTGATACTTGTCCAAGATTATTGATATATAAAAATTTCTTTACTGCTGGGCAACATTCTTCTGATTTACACACTTTATTTTCAGTAAAACTATATTTTACTTGTATTTGCTTTCCATATTTTAGAGCCAATTTATCTATTTCATTACTTACTGCACCTATTGTTTTTTTAGAGATTATTGTATCATCTCCCTCTAATCTTCCAACTGCCTCCATAAATGAAAAAATAATTTCATTAGCTTTTAATTCTATCGCTAACTTAACTATATCCTCTAATCTATCTTCATTCTGTTTATATATTACAGTACCTATTCTAGTATAAATATCATTTTGAGTTAAATATTTGATTCCTCTCAATGTTCTCTCAAAAGTATCTTTTCCTCTTACAAACTCATGTGAATTTTTATCAGCTCCATCTAAACTAACATGTACCATTAGAAAATTTATATCTTTTAATTCCTTTGCTATTTTTTCTGTTATTAGTGAAGCATTTGTAGAAATATCCATATCAAAGCCTAATTCTTTTGCATATTTTAGTATTTCTGTCATATCTTTTCTTGTAAATGGTTCTCCACCTGTAAATTTTATATATGTAAAATTATTCTCTTTTAATTCTTTAATTGTTCTTTTTACTTCGTCTGTCATTAATTCATTTTCATATTTTATTGTTTCACTACTAAATATACAATAACTGCAATGATAATTACATGTATTAGTTATTTCCCACAAAACTCTTCCACCATTTTCTGGTATTCTAAATAAACAAAATGGATATCTATTCATTTAAAGTCCTTCTTTCTTCAAAATATTTTCATATTGATCTATATTAGGATTATTACTTGTATCTATGATATAATATTCTTTATTTAGTTGTTTTATTTTTTCTATTTTCTGTTCATTTGTTAATTGTAAGTTCATTCTCTTTATAATTTCTGTTTTTCCTAAATCTCCATATTCTAATCTTTTTATCTGTATCTCTTTATCACAATAAATCATTATAATACTATCAACTATATCACATAAATGATCTTCTATAAGTAATGCCCATTCTATAAATATAAAGCCTTCATTTTGCTCTATTTGTTTCATTAGATAATTTTTTATTTTTGGATTTATAAATTTCTTATACTTTTCCATTTCTTTATTATCGCTATATATCTTTTCATTTAACTTTATTCTATCTATATTTTCTTCTGCTAATATATTTCTTCTAACATCATCTACATCTATAAAAATTGCTTTTATATTTTTATTTTTACATATTTTCTTAAAATTATCTGTTGCATAGCTCTTTCCACTTCCTATTGAGCCAGTTATTCCAATTACCTTTTTCACTTATTTCTCCCAATCTATTCCATATCTTGAAGGACAGAATGATAAAAATTTTATCTTTCCCTCTTTATTTCTTAATTTTTCTAAATCTTCCCAGTCCTTTACATCTCTAACAATTTTATAATCTTTTTCTTTTAATTTATTTGTTAGATTATCAATATCTTGTAACATTTCTGAATTAGTATATTCTTGATTCTCCAACAATGGTTTATCACTATGTATATATTGTGTTGGAATCTCTTTTTCTTTTGATAACTTATTATATATCGTTGTTCCTAATCTTAAAGTTAGAAAATGTCCTCTTATTTCATCAGGTTGTGTCTCTAATATAAATTCTATTGTTTTTTTCATATCTTCTTGTGTTGTTGTTGGCAGATCAAATATAAAACTTGTTCTTACTCTAAATCCAATTTGTTTTACTTCTTTTATAACTTGTTTTGCATAATTTACATCAAAATTTTTATTATTGTTTTCTAATACTCTTTGACTTCCAGATTCTATTCCGAAATGAACCCATCTAAAACCAGCTTTATACATTAGTTCAAATGTTTCTTTGTCATAAGTATTTATACTTGCAAGACATCCTAACATTATTTTTATATTTTTCTCTATAATCATATTGCTTATTTCTTGCATTCTTTTTTTGCTTGCTGTTGCATTATCATCTAAAAATATAATCTTTTTTGTATTATATTTTTGAATTAAATAATCAATTTCTTTAACTACATTTTCAGCACTTTTTCCTCTCCAACTTCCCCAATAGTTATATGTAGGGCAAAAATCACATTGATTTATACAACCTCTACTTGTTAATATACTTCTTATATCTATATAATCTTTTATATCTGCTAAATCTCTATTAGGAATAGGTAATTTATCTAAATCATATTTTTCTCTAGTTGGATTGTTTATTATCATTTCATTATTGTTTTTGAATACAATTCCATTTATATTTGTTAATTCTGTTGCATTGTAAACATCTGTATTTAAAACACTTTTTATGGTATTTTCTGTTTCTCCTATTATTCCTATATCAAATTTTATAACATCAATTATTTTTGGATTATATGTTACTGTCTTTCCTATCATAATAATTTTAATATCATATTTTCTTATTGTTTCACATATTTTAGCGATATTTTCTAATGCTTTTTGTGTATGCAATGGTATATGATAATCATAAGAAATTACAACTATGTCTGGATTAAATTCTTTCTCTATATATTTGGTTAAATCGTTACAATCTAATTTTTTGCAATCCATGTCTAAAAATTTAACATTATGATGTAATTCTTGTAAATATGTGCCTAATGCTATTATATCTATAGGCTCTATTAACAATTTTTGTTCTGATAATGGTATGTTTGGTGGATTAATTAATAATATATTCATAAACATTCTCTTTTCTTCATCATTCTACAAAATATTGTACCATATTTATACAGATTTTTCCATACCTTTCATACTTTATCTTTCCATTTCTAAATCTTTTTCTCTTTCTTCTCGTTTTATTTGTTCTTCGCCATCTAAACAAGTTCTTGTTTCTATTTGTTTACTATTCTCTTTGTATTTCATAGTTACAGCTATATATCCTTTTGCCTTTAATGAGTTAATTAGTTTTGATACTTGCTTACTTGATATATTCAATAACTCACTTATTGTTCCATTAGTACAAAAGCAAGTATTATTTTCTTTACTTAAAAAAAGTATTATAGATAATATTGTTTTTTCTTTATCACTTAAATTCTTATCTGTTAATATTTCTATTGAAATCCATAATCCTTTTAAATTTAAATTTGCCATTATAACCCCTCCTCTCTTTCAAATCCGTTCACCTTATTTTGGCTTTATTTCCATTTTTATGGTACAAGTAATATAAGTTTTATATCTTAAAAATATAGATAAAAAATTTCCATAAAAAAAAACGCTTTAGACTTTTTTATCTAAAACGATTTTAAAT